>Ga0163109_10000073_pt1 | contig 78265 bp, 48 predicted proteins | sample CRUFie1St13metaG_FD_108704 | JGI IMG/M metagenome (GOLD analysis project Ga0163109, IMG submission 108704) | Marine microbial communities from the Costa Rica Dome - CRUD Field 142mm St13 metaG | ecosystem: Environmental > Aquatic > Marine > Oceanic > Photic zone | place: Costa Rica: the Eastern...
AACATCAGATGCCTCTACTTCGGCGGAAGAAGCAGACAAAGCTTCGACTTCAGAAGATTCAAAAGGGATGTCCGCAGAGTCGTCAGAAGACAATTCAGGCTCGGAAACGTCAGATGCCTCTGCCTCAGCGGAAGAAGCAGACAAAGCTTCGGCTTCAGAAGATTCAAAAGGAATGTCCGCAGAGTCATCAGAGGAAACCAAGGCAACTGCGGAATCGAGCGATTCCTCTTCCATCGGCTCAAGATCAATGGAAGCCAAAGACATCTCGTCAGGCTCAGAAACATCAGATGCCTCTGCCTCAGCGGAAGAAGCAGACACAGCTTCGACTTCAGAAGATTCAAAAGGAATGTCCGCAGAGTCGTCAGAAGACAATTCAGGCTCGGAGACAGCAAAGTCATCTGATTCATCTGAAACCAAGGCAACGACGGAATCTGAAGATTCGTTCGATTCCTCTTCCATCGGCTCAAGATCAATGGAAGCCAAAGACATCTCGTCAGGCTCAGAAACATCAGACGCCTCTACTTCGGCGGAAGAAGCAGATAAAGCTTCGACCTCAGAAGATTCAAAAGGAATGTCCGCAGAGTCGTCAGAAGACAATTCGGGCTCAGAAACATCAGATGCCTCAGCGGAAGAAGCAGACAAAGCTTCGACTTCAGAAGATTCAAAAGAAATGTCCGCAGAGTCGTCAGAAGACAATTCGGGCTCGGAAACAGCAAAGTCATCTGATTCATCTGAAGCGAAAGAGGTCGAAAAGTCTGGTGGTTCAGAGGTGCTTATTTCATCGGACTCGTATCCTGACAAATCGACAGAAACAGATTCAGAGTCGATATCAGACGATTCGAAAGAAATTTCCTCGGACTCACCTGAAGCTGCAATGACATCTGAAGAAGGCTCAATGTCGACAGATTCAAAGTCGATATCAGATGACTCAAAAGAAATATCTTCGGACTCACCTGAAGCTGCAGCGACATCTGAAGAAGGCTCAATATCGACAGATTCAAAGTCAAGGTCGATGGAATCAACTTCATCAGCAGGCTCGACGTTTTCCGCGGATTCATCGAAGTCAAAATCAATATCAATATCCGCAGAAAGTGTTTGTTCTGCACGCTGACTGGCAAGTTCGTCTACAACAGAAGCAATCTGTCCTTTGGCTATTTCGTAGGCTTTCGCGAGATCTTGAACAGCTTGAAATTGGGTCTCTTCAAATACGCCTGAGAAGTCACTCTGTGTTTTTTCGCCTTGCGCTTGTACCGCTTGATATCGTTCTTGATAGGTTTGCTCTAGCTTTGACCATTCGCTCTGAAGCTCTTCGCGACGAGCGGCTTTACGGGCTTGCTTTATTTCTTCTTCCGCTTCGGCCTGAGCTTTCGCTTCCGCTTCGGCCTGAGCTTCCGCTTCGGCCTGAGCTTTCGCTTCCGCTTCGGCCTGAGCTTTCGCTTCCGCTTCGGCCTGAGCTTTCGCTTCCGCTTCGGCCTGAGCTTTCGCTTCCGCTTCGGCTTGAGCTTTCGCTTCCGCTTCGGCCTGAGCTTTCGCTTCCGCTTCGGCTTGAGCTTTCGCTTCCGCTTCGGCCTGAGCTTTCGCTTCCGCTTCGGCCTGAGCTTTCGCTTCCGCTTTGGCTCTAATCGCTTCTTCTGCTCGGGCCTGCGCGATCTCTCTCGCTTTTTCGGCCGCTTCAGCAGATTTTGCTTTTGCCTCTGCGCGTGCTTTAGCAATCTTGTCTTGAACGTCAGTGTTCTTCTCTTCGGTTTTAGTAGCTTCGGCTATAGGGCTTTGTTCAGAAGAGGATTCTGACGGCAATTCAATCCCTTCAGCTTTTGCTTTTCGCGCCAGAGCAATTTCTCTTGCTCTCTCTCTCGCTTTTTTGGCCGCAAGTTCTCTTGCAGCGCGAGCGGTGGCTCTTTTCGAGACCACGTCAGCCGCCCGTTGGGACGACGCTTGGCGAGCCTGGCGTGCAGCCTCCTCCATTGCCTTTTTAGCTCTTTCTTCACGAGATGCTTTGTTATCGGAGACTGACTCGGTTGATTTGTTCTCCGGAGACTCTTGAGCATCTTCAGTAGCTTCTGTTTCTTGTCCCAACGGAGCCCCTGGCTCGAGAGAAAGATTTGGGTCTGGTGGAGTCGACTCCGCGCTCGGTTCTGGCACTGGAGGCGTAATCACCTGTGCTTCGGCGGGCGCCGGAGGAGTCACAACTGCGGGCGCCGGAGGTGTGATGGGTTGTTGCTCTCCAAGAGGACTTATGGCTGGCGCAGCACCTGTTGGAGGGCGCGGGGTCGTTTCGGGACCACCTGGTGGGGGGGCGAACCCCGGCGGAGGCACGGACGCTGGCGGATAGTATCCGGCTGGCGGCGGCATGGAGCCTTGACCCGGTGGAACTTGGTATTGCCCAGGATAATTTGGGTAATAACCGGCCATAGCCGGGTTTTGATATCCGGATGGATATTGCCCAGGCTGAACCGGGTACTGTCCCGTTTGGGCGGGATACTGCCCCGTTTGTGGATTATTTTGAGCGGGGACTTGATTCGGGTCGAAGGGTGGCGTCCCGGGGTTGGTTTGCGGTCGTCCTTGAGGCGCTCCTGGTGGGTAATAGCCACCATAAGGATTGGTGTATGCCTGAGGATTCGCATCTAATTGAGGATCTGTTATGCCGCGCGACGCGGGCGCAGGCGGATATCCTTGCATTCTGCGCTGAATATCATTCGCAAGTTCGACCATCCTGGCATTATTTGGGTCTTTGGCGAGTTCCCCTTGAATCAATTGCAAAGCTTCTTGCAAACGACCTGCTTGAATATAGGCCATAACGTAGGCTTCAGGGTTCGAGCTCACATCCTGCGGAGAGTACGATGGAGCGCCATAATTCGGAGGAGGCGGTGCTGAGTATCCTGGCGCTCCAGGATAAGCACCCATTTGCGGATACGCCCCCATAGGTACTCCAGTGGGGTAGTTTGGAGGAGGCGGATACGAGGCTCCAGGTGGATATTGACCTGGATATGGTGCCACGTAAGAAGCCGTACTTTGCTGTTGCGCAAACGCGTTCGGATCCGGATAGCCATATTGAGGCTGAGCTGCTGCAGCGCTTTGCGCTTGAAGGGTGGCTTCTACTTGTTGAAAGAGTTGTAAAATTTGAGGGTCATCGGGAACCTGTTGTCGAAGAGTGTGCAGCAGTGAGTAAGCCGTCTGCCATTCTTGTCGATTGAGACAATCGGTAATCTGCTGACGGAGTTGTTCTTGCGATGGATTCACAGGTCTTAAATCTAAGCCGAGTTGACCTCGACCACAAGAACTTGGAGGTAATCACCGCGATCGCCGCGAGAAGCGGCCAAAACAGGATGATCGGACTGGGGTAAACCAAATACTTTGAGAACTTTCAGTGATTTACCCTGATTATTCGCCTTTCGACGCAAAGTGACTTCAAGTTCCTCCGCATGAAATCCAGATGTATGAATAGAAAGCAATAACCTACCTTCTTCGCCAAGCAGCGCCATTGTATCTTCAAGGAGTCGATCCAAATCTCGACGCAGCTCAAAAGTCTTCTTCCCCGCTCGTCCAAAAGCCGGCGGGTCGAGGATAATCCAATCGTACTTATCCTCGCGAATTCGAGACCGTTTCAAAAAGGTAAGTACGTCGTCCGCAAACCAACGATGATTGTCAGGCAAGAGATTATTCAGAACCATATTCTCGCGACCTATGTTTAAGGCACGCTTGGCTGCATCTACACTCGTTACACGACGAGCTCCTCCGGCTGCTGCATGAGTAGAGAACGAACAAGTATAGGAAAAGAGATTCAGGACTTCAGTATCAATCGCTTTCGAGTAAAACCAATTTCGCACTTCGTGGAGATCTAAGTAAAGACCTGTCGGCATCTCGGTATTCAATTCACACAAGAGTTTGACATTCGCTTCTTGAATTATAATTGGGGCCGATGGAAAGCTTCCAAACACAAGCTCACTTCTACTGTTCATCACTTTGGGTGCCCAAGTCTTTTGGATCACCCCGGCGGGGCTATAAAATTCAGAAAGAGTTTTTGACCAATCATCCCGGTCTTGCAGTGATACGCCGCTGCGAACATTGAGTACAAAATATTCCCCATACTTATCCACCGATAACCCAGCCGGTGCACCATCACCTGGACCGTTAATCACTCGCCACGCATCACGACGGTTTTGTAGCAAAAAGTCCCTACGTCTGTGCTCGGCTCTTTGAAGCAATTCTTTGATTTTCGCGGTCATATGTCTCCGAAACGGGGGTGCTACTAGTATGAGTGCAAGATATTCACTCAGAAGCAAGATTCCCAGGTAAAATTGCACTATACTGGAGTTGGATTTGTACTTGGAGAGACTCAACCGAAAGAGAGACCCCGATAATCATATCAGGCCTACATCCCTTCATGAATCCATCCCCACTGGTTCTGGACACAGTAGATCCAACTGTCTTTTATGTCTGGCCGTAATCCTTTGTCTCGCTTGTGGAGAGGATCAAACGGAATCGAAGAATCAAGAAGGCGAGCTCTTTGTTCAGGCGATTCCCGAAGGGCAAGACTTTACGGACGAACTTGAGATCAACCTTGTCAGCTCTTACCCGGCAACAATTTATTATACGACAGACGGAACACAACCCTCCGGAGACTCGGGCGATTCAGAAATATTTACAGGCCCAATTAGGATCAATTCTCAAACTTTACTCTCTTTCGTAGCTGTCTCTGATACAGGGACTTGGTCGCCAACAGTGGAAGAACTCTACAAAAAGATCGACAACCGACCTCCTCCGATGCCTGCTCCTCGCATGTTGGACTTGACGGCAAACACTATTTTTTTTGAAGGCAAACCAGGGCAAAGTGACCCTGTAGTTCGGTCCGTACTATTGCGTTCTATTGGTACCGAAACTGTAAACGTCAGAAGTATTCGATTGCAATCAAATCCACGAGAATCAATGTTCTACGACCCTGACGCGTTTGAAATTATTTCAGACTTTCGTGAAGGCATCTTGGCCCCAGGTGACTCCACGCTCATCGAGCTTCAATATTTCCCTTCCGAGACACTCAGAAGCGATGTTTTGCGCATTTCTTCTGACGAACAACGAAATGCCGGAGAACAATCCGTTGAGCTATGGGGCCGAATCGCCGATTGGTGATATCAATATTTGTCCAAGCTGACACCAGGCACGAACAGAAGGCATAGGTATCTGAACCCCCTGCAGGTAAGTCAGCGAATAAAACTCAGATAGATAAAGACGACTCACTATACCTCGACTACATCTCGATATCCCAAATACGGGGAAAATAAAAAAGGCGGTCAGTCCGAAGACTCACCGCCCATTTTACGAACGTTCGTTCAGGCTTTGCTTACGGAAGTTCAGCTCGCTTGTTGAATCGACGAACAATGTCAATAAAGCCAACATGCTCGTTGAGTTTCTGACGGGCTCGACGGAACCGCAGGCAAGCTTCATCTTTCGCGGAACCTGTTAGGTTCTCGCAATCCACCTGCGCTGGCTGCCATTGTTCCGTAAGAATCGTATTCGCATCTTTCAAGATCTCAGCACCGATTCCCCAGCTATTCCCACGTTGGTACGGTGGAACCGTGTCATTGAGAATCTGACGACTTCGGGCCGCAATATCAGGCGCGCGATACTTAATCCGTGTTTCGGGGTCGGTAAACTCAACCATTGGAATAGAAGAACCGTAGTCGACGTCCTCTGGTGTGCCTTCAATCGCAATCTTTGTGAAACGATAAAATTCTGGAGAAGAATCACGAATCGACGACCAATTCGCGATACCAAAAGCCAAAGCGTAATATTGCAACGTCCAAGACCAAGACGGGGCAATCTTTGGTGAGGAAGCCAATTCTTGACGAACAGACGAACCATCTTCGAACTCCTCGTCCAAGAAAGGCATGTAACGAATCGATTTGTTGCCATCATCGTCAGTCACAACTGCAGATTGATATCCGGTGTGATCACCACGAACGAGACCATTCCAACGACGTAGAATTGGATCTTCGTACGTTCTAAGATAGCCAAGCGCAAAGGCACTTGCGTCGAAAAGGTCAGAGAAGTCGCGAACAAATCGACCGGATGACGAAGTGATCTGACGAATGGCTGCCATCTTATCCCAAAAGACACCGATTCGATTCGCCATATAGTGGTACTCGTTGGTCCAAGCAGTCGTAAAGAACTTACCTTGACCGTAACCAATCCCGACATCGAACTCCTCATTACAAGGTGCGTCCTCAGTCAATTTCGGTTCGTACATATTATTCGCTGTGTTCAAACAGTATGTGCCTGGCTCAGGAGTCTGAATCATGCGCTCGAGGAAATTCAAACCTCGATAAGATGCTTCAGCCCAGTTATCGAACAAGTCAGCCTCGAATACCGTACGACGTGTATAAAGGTAGAACCTAAATACATTTGTCATGTGAAACAGTCGACGCGATTCGAGTCTGTATACGTAATATGCTGGGTTGTACCACCCACTTGCGGAGAATCGGTCACGCCGGAAGTTCGAGAACAAGTAGTCCCGATCATAAGCATCAATGTGATGATTGACAGCCTCGAGGAAGTTCGCACCAGTATCCCAGCGCTGACAGCCGGGACTGAAGCCAGCAAAGTTGTCAGTACAGAAGTTATAAGGAACTCGATGGATATACGTGTTCCAGTTATAACCACGGTCATCAACGACTCCGTCGCCGTCATCATCATTCCCGTCTTCCGCTTCGTTGATGCCCGTTGAAGGATCATCATATTCCGGTGGATTGAGAAGAGATGCTTTTTCCTGATTCATCAACTCTTGAGCCGTGACAATCATACGCGCATCATTGATGTTGTTAGGCCGCGCTTCGAGGTTTCGGACCTCGCGCATCAACCAGTTCAAATCAGAAATGAATAGTGTACATCTTGAGCGATCACCGCGTTGCGCAGCATTCGCTTCGATACGAACCACCAGTTCGGAGAACAGATCATCGTACGTCGTATCTCCGGCGTTCACTGAAAGAATCTGTGGAATGTTGCGATAGTCTAAGAATCGCATCAAGAACGGTAAGCCGTACCAAGTGGAATCATGACCACAACGGCGCGCAAAACTTCCGTATTTACGTGGGTCAGGAATAGAAATTTTCTGTGGGTTCCAGGCGTCGATCAATTCGCCGTACATGAATCGCACAGCTGCAGCATCGTATGGACCAATACCGTGGATACCTTCAAGAGATACACCGAAGCCGTAGTCCATGATGGATGCATATTTGTATTCTAGGCCTCGATTTGGATTCTCTTTGGTTGGTTCGTTATTCCAATAACGTTCCCAGAACTCAGGTCGGAAGTTAAGTGCATCATTAGAAGCGCTGAAATTGTGTCGAAGACCAACGGTATGGCCAACCTCATGACCTTGTACCGCGGAATACATTTCGCCGCGCAACCATTGATAGGTTTCTTCTCTGGGTTTCCCTTTGAAGAAATCTGCGAGACCTGCAGTGGTGGGCTCAAAGAAGTCAGCCATTTCCATACCGCGCTCGCCCAGTTCACGAACCGATCGATCGTATGGATTATCTTGTAGACCTTCACCCCAATTGACAGGAGAAGCAGCCGCCAATGCTTCCGCAGAGACTGTCCCCGGAGCAGGCGCACCAAATGCAGCCACAGCACCATCAGAAACGCTACCACCCCGTCCAACGATATCAGCAGGTTGATACAGAGTTGGACCAGCGAATGCACGGAGGATTTCGTCCGTGACCAAAAGCTCACGTTCGATGTCAGTTCCCTCAAACATTGCTCGGAATCGTTCTTGCTCACCACCAGGTGCTTTATCTTCGAAGATCGAATCGCCAGACTCTTCGACGATTTGTCGATCACTCTCCATAAGTGCTTGGCGCACTGCGGAGCGAATAGATTTGTTCCTCTCACCGCGTTTAGAAACAACTGTATTACGAACACTATCACCACGAAGGATGTCTTCGGTTGAAAGCTCACCATTCAACCATTGGAGCTTATCGACTTCACGTTGAGTGATTGCATCACCCGCGTCACCAAAGTAGTTCGCCGCGTTACTTAGGTACTCACCTGTTTCGGGGTCAGTACCGAATTGAGCGACACCCCAAGGACCGGCTTGGTCAGGGTCAACGTAGTTTTGGAAGTGGTAACGAAGGTCACCTTCGCGTTCCCACTGGAACGCTAAAGGAATGGGTGTTCCATCTTCGTCACGAGCTTTTGGATCAAGAGTGTAACCAAGGGTATTGAGTTGATGAAACTGAACCGCAGCGCAAACATTCTCTATGTTTCCGCGAGCGATGCTTTCCATTCCGCCAGCGACGCGATCAACAACCTCTTCCAAGGCTGCGCGATTGTCGCCTTGCGCTCGAATATAAGCCTTGATGCCCTCGACGTTGCAGCTGTTCTGACGGAATTGGAACATCTTCGTTCCGTTGTTCGCGCTTTGCCACGCCGCAATGTCGGCGTTGCCGTCAGCCGTTTTGTATCCTTGCAGATACGCTACCGTCTCGGTGAATGGAACGTTCCACTGGTCCGCCATTTTTTGTGCACTTGGGAGAATTTCTTCGGGGAAATCAACATTTCCGTAGTAAACGACAGGTTTTACTGCACGCTCTTCGTAAGGAATCATCGCTCCACTAAGGTCATTATAGTTATCTTGCCAGAGATCGAATCGACCGGCGAGATAGATACGGCCTGTACGAGTGAGGAAGCGTTCTTTATTGAAAGCTACACGTTGCGTTCGGAAGTTACCGAAAGCTTCAAAGTACGGGAAGGTGACAACTCGGCAATCACTAGGATCACGAGTTCCAGTTCCGTCAACCCCGTCACATCGGCGTCCGTTTTGATCAACGATGATCGCATTACCTTGGTCGTCTTTGAGTTCAACATTGTCTGGGTAACGAAGCGACTGAAAGTCGTCCGTTGGGTCAACTTTTCTAAAAGACAAACGTACATCGACGTTTTGCGCACCACAGCGAGGAACGCCGTTATAGAGCAGCATCAAGTAACAATAATAAAGGTCGGGCTCAACATGGTAACGATTCGTGATGTCCATATAGTCCTCGGTAAATGTCGGACGATTTGGATTCGTTTCTTCGTGCCCCTGATGGAAGTATTTTCCGAGTGAGTAGGCTGAAAAATAACCTTCTGGGAAGTTTGACCAACCTGTCCAGAACGGCGTTGGGGTACCGACAACGTTGGTGGACCAGTCAACACGGATGTATTCACGTTCAAACCACGGACGGTCTGTAGAGTTTTCAACAATGACGTTGTTTTCTACGCCGGTCGTTCGGCTATAATCGCGCTGCACATCAAAGTGGCTGACAATCGGGTACGCCATCGTTGGGGCACCGAAAAAGTCACGCCCTTCATTGACGGGTTCGTCGCATTCTTCAGAATTATCGCAGTAATCTTTCCCTTCCGCATAAGGAACGAATTCGTAACTACGATAACCGATCAGGTGCGTCTCAGTGATTTCCCATCGAATTTTCTCAAGGCCAGATGCATAGCCATCGACCGCCATATCAGCGCCGGGATCTGAAGCGATAATCGTCGCCTTAGAATACCAAAGGCCGCTGAATTGCGTTTTCTTGATGCCATTGGGTTGCGTCCGATCGATGGTTCCGACGTCGTTTAGACAACCGACAACCATCGTCGTAACCGCAGCCAATGCGCTGAGCTGTATATTCTTTTTCATGAAACTTTTCATTTTGCTCATCTCCTAATCCTGCTGCCTTACCGGTCAAAAACGCGCGATAGGTTACGAGCGTTCTCAAGTCGTTCAAACCATGAGCGCCAACGCTCACGATACCAGTCACTGGATTCATCCTGCTCGTAAGCAGTTTGTGCTTCGCATGCGCGCTCAACCAAACGACAGCCAAGGCTGGCGATTCCGAGTGATTCAGGCTGCCGAACGGAGCGATAATCCAATCCGGTGAGTGAATCGACGCAAGAACAAATTTCGTCTGGCGGCAGTGATTCCCAATCTGGGAATTCGTCGTCCGCGCCGACCACGTAAACCTTTATGGATTTACCCATGTCGAGCGCCGTGTCGAACGGATCTGAGAAGTAGGCATGCGCGAAGAAGAGCGCCGAAAATGGCATATTGTTTAGAAGCCGAGGGTAAATCAAGGCTGCGTCTTGGCAGTCGGATGGAGGTTCCGCTTCTTCGCCGCTGACAGGGTTCACCATCTGCCGAGGTTCAAAGTACCCCATGTATGCAGATTCCGGGGAATCTTGGTCGCGGCACCAGTATGAACCAAGGTCACGAGCGACTTCTGAATTGATCAAGAAGGAGTCTAATACGATTGTTTTTTCGTAAAAGTCGCGAATTTCTGGCTCAAGAATTCGGTAGACACTGTAGTTGTATCGTCCGTGATAGCCAAGTTGGCCGCCTTCGAAATCAAAACGCATGAAAAGGTTTCTTCGGACAGAACCGAGCAGCCACATCACGTTCAACTTATCGAAGTATGAACCAACGAACGCCCAAGACCAATCAATGTAGTCATCGGTGAATCCGAGAGATGCAGGACGCGCAGGCCCGAGGGGAAGATGCACGGCTTCGTTCTCAATCGCGTAGGTGCTGTTGATCTCGGAGTATGGGTCGCAGTTATCCGGGATGTAGTACCAAGGAATGTAAACTTGTGGGTCCGAAACTCCAGGCCACGGACAGAAACGATCAGGCTCGGGAGTTGCAACAACTTCAGACGCAAAGTTCAAACCTTGGAAGACGGTGGTAAGCATATCTGCTTCGAGGTCTGTACCCTTGAATGATGGGTCGAACGCTTGGAAGAAGTAGTAGTACTGCCCCACGGTCGACCAGTGAATCATCGCGTAGTACACGGAGAAGATCGCTTGGTTTGGTGACCAAGCAAGTGGCGACAGGCGGTCACGTACGAAGTTGTTGAAGAAGAAGTAATCGCGCCACATCGAATAGTAGTTCGCGAAGATCTCTCGCTGGCTGGAACCAAAATCGAAGGTTGCGCAGAACGGTGTTCGTCGATTGTAATAATTATCGCAGAACAAATAGGGAACTTCGTTCGATGGAGGATTCTGAGGGTCAAAGTTTACCCAGGAACGATCTTTGATAAGCGCTTGTTGCTCTTCAACAGAATTACAAGGGCTTTGGCCTGCACCTAAAGCAGAATCAAGAGCGTTTGCGTTACCTGCACAAAGATATTCAGGAATCTTGTTGTAGTCTGAGCGGTAACGCCAACGGCGGAAGTTTGTTCCACCGTCAACATCCGTCTTGTTGAATACTTGGACCTGGTTCGCGTAAGCAAAGCGGAGGGCCGCAATATCGTACTTACCGAGAGCAGGCGTAAATGCACCCTTTGCAGACATGTATTCCATGACCGTGGTGTTACGTTTTTCGTCGTAACGATTTGCAACGCGTTCCTCAGGTGTACTCCAGTGAACGGCCCAGAAATCGTCGTCATAGTTCAAAGCATCATACGAACCTTCAAAGTTATGAGCGAGACCAACATTATGTCCTACTTCGTGCGCAAGAACGTGTTTGACCATCATGTTACCGACGAATTCGTAAATGTCTTCACGATCTAAATCTTTGAGTTGAAGCGCAAGACCTGCCCAATGAGGATCAAAATCATGGTCGAGGAAACAGAAGCCCGCATTGGTCAAAGCCTGGCGATTTCGCTCGTTGAGCTCAGACAGTGGGTTTTCAACTTCGGTCCATCCGCGATGTGAAGCGCGATAACGAAGTTCGTCAGACATTTCATCTCCTGGACGCCATTTACCGTCTGTGACGAGTTGAGCGATCAAAGGATCAACAAGGTCAGCCTCAAGCTGTGTACCTTCAATTCTCTTCAAGCGGTTGCTTTGGGAATTTGGATCCAGTTGTGGAAGAAGATCTTCTACATTCTCACCCAATCGAGCCATTCGTCCGTCAATTCGGGCAATGGCTTCAGGACTCACTTTTTCGCTCGACATACGAGCCACTCGAGAGAGTGTTCGCGAAGCTTGTTTACGAATGTCCTGACCATAAATAACTTCTTCAATCGTCTTCTTGTCGTTAATGAATTCTATGTAGTCAGCGATATTTGCCGCTGCTCGTTCGTACGCGAAACCACGGATATGAGCGGCCGCAGAAACCGTTTCACCCGTTCGGGCGTCTGCGTACATGGGGCCATAACCACCCCAGCCAGATTGCTGCGGATTGTTGAGCCAGACCATCATATTATACTTGGAGTCACCTTCGCGCTGCCAATCGAATGCTGGAATGCGTGTTTCAGGGTCGCGCGTTGCGTTCTCGAGAACAGTACAGACCTTCTTCAAGTTACCGATGCCGATTCTGTCGAGCGGGTTGCTACATTCTTCATCAGCAGAGCAAACCCCACGCTTGATGACGGGCAGAAGATCTTCACTGCTCGAGGTCACAAAGTTCCGAATATTTCCTTCATTACAATCGTTATCACGTACCTGGAACATCTCTGGAATCTCGGAGACGCTCTTACCCATCATGTCAGCGACCATCTCGCTATAGACTCGATTGTAATCATCTCCGACTTCTTTTGCAGCTTGACGCCAACGAGGTGGATATTCGGCGTTTAGATAATAAATGATGGGTTTGGGGGTTCTCTGTGCGTAGGGGAGCTCATTGCCCGCTGCGTCCGTGTGATTTTCCCACAGATTGAAAATAAGAGCGCGGAATAAACGTCCTGTCTGAGTTGTGCCGTAACCACGGTCGTAGGTTGGAACTTCGAGTCGGAAGAAACCAAACCGTTCGTAGATTTGCTCACGAATAACTTCGCCGGTTTCTTCGTCATAAATAGCTTTTCCATCCGGCCCAGTGCGAACGTATGATTCTGGGTAATCACGAGGGATAAAATCTGAAGGCTCTTTGATTCGAGTAAAGTTGGTTCGAACCATCGCTTCGCCGAAGCCGCAGTTTTGATAACCAGAATATGAATAACCAACAAAAGCCGCGCAGTTGATCAAATCCATCCCGAGAAAGGATTTGTCCACGATATCAATTGTGTCATCGGTGAATCGAGAGCAGAAGACATCATTCGGATTTGCATCACAGTGCTGGAAGTAGCTGCCTGTCGATAGAAATTCTACCGGGAAGTCGTACGCACTACGGCCAGAGGCAATGGTTCCATTCACAAGATTTCGCGAGAAGTCGACGCGCATGTAATCTCGTTCGTACCAGTGACGGTCCATCGTATTCTCGGAGATCTGATTGAACTCTTCACCCGTTTGCGCGTTGTAACGGCGAACAATGTCGAAGTGATTGATGATCGGCCAGCTCGCGAGAATAGAACCCTCGAAGTTTCGTTTTCCTTCGCGTTCTTGGTCTTGCGAACCAGGAATCGCTTCGTACGCACGATACGCGATCAGTACGTTCTGTTCGATGCGAAACTTCACGCGATCCAGGATGATGTCACCCTGCCCTTCAACGGCATATCGATTCGTCGTTTCACTTTTTACGATGGTACGGCGCATGTACCATTCATCACCGGTGGTGAAGATAGACTTCTTCACATAGCCAGGCTGCACGGTGTTGATATCTGGGTTACGATTACCGCAACCAGTGGTCCCCATTCCTAGTAGCACCATGCTGGCGCCGCCGAGAAATCCGAGGATTTTGGACTTCGTATTCATTCGATTTCCTTCCTTGTTGTTCACTGCACTTTTCATGATTTAGTATAAATAGTTGATATTAAAATATAGTGATGAGAGATTATTGGACGTCGTTTCCGTGTCCCAGAGGAAGAATCGAAGTCCCCACTGATTGTCCTCTCGTTGAATAAAAGGGTTCATCACTGTCGATGCACCCAACGCTAGAGAAATGTTGTTACTGACGCCGTAACCGAGTTCTAAACCACTGTTCACTGTGTCGAAACGCTGCGGTTGGTCGACAGCAAAATCGCTTTCTCGAACATCGTACTCAATGGCATCAAGTGGGCTGTCGGTGATGTCTCTAAAGACAGCGTTCGAAAATCCGAACCAAGCCGTAAGATTGAATTTTTTCAAAAAAGAATATGCCGCAATAAAGCGATTTGAAATGTTGTACGCTAGATTTGGGTTCTGAGTCTGGCAGGCGTCTCCGCTCAACGTAAAATCGTTGCAGCTGTTGAAAATCGATGGCGCATCACTTGGGCTAATCTTTGGCGTAGCTGCCCCAAGAGCGCCGGAAAATCCACTTGTAAAAATGAGCGTCAAATTCCCTGGACCAACATTTGAGAAATTTCGGATGAAAATACCGGTGGCGCCCGCGAGCGTAATGCGTCCGGTGGAAATCGAAGGTTTAGACGTTGGAATAGTGAAAAACCCAGAGGCGCTGACTGTAATACCGGTGATCTTTTCTTTGTAAAAAGTGCTGGTTCGTACACCGAATCGGATGTCACGGAAGAAAAATTGTCGGGGAACGGTTCCGAGGTCGTTATACGTCGTGGTTAAATTCTGATCAAATGACCCTCCGACAGAGCCACGAAACATATTACTAAGTTTGTACGAGCCACCAAATGAGACGCGGTATCCGTACGATGTGGTGCGAGCGAATTTATCCGACACAAACGCGCCGGCACCAAGGCTCTGACTTAGTCCTAAGTTGATTCGCCAAGGCTTCGCTGGTTTGGTTGAGACATATCCATTTGCATCAGCGTCCGGGTGAGTCGGGTCATAAATCATTCCCGCTTTCCCATCCTTCTTGGCGGACGCGTCAGCTTTTACAACCGTGCCCGATGATTTCTTTGTGTCCGCTGATGCCGCCGGCTGATTCGCATCGGGTGCTGCCGGCACGTCAACCGCCTTGGTCGCTTCAGGCGCTTTCGTCGCTGTTTCTTCCTTCGCCGCGTCCGGCGACAAAAACGACTCCTTTGGCGCATCTGCAGCAGGAGCCTCGCTTGCTTTGGTTTTGGTCACCTTATCAGCGACAGTCGACGTTTTTGCAGAAGGCGTGGTCGTTGAGCCGGCTTCCATGTTCGACAGCTCGTCCATGGCAGAGGACGCGTTCTCTTCTGTCGATTGTGCAGACGCAAAGTTTGTCCCCAATAGGCAAAGAGCTGCACACAGCCCCATACTAATAAAGCGGCTTCCCAATCTTAGGTTTCGGCGTAGGTTGTTTTTCTCCAAAGCCTTTTTTCTCCCTCTCACGCTGCACACTCATTCGGCGCACATTTTGACACGTTTAACCTGCCTCTTTTTCTCAGAAAGCAGAAACCGTACCAATGACAACGTACGAAAGTATTCAAATACTTCACACGTTAGGTTGATCCTAAGCTGTGATTACATAGCGACGATTCCAAGACCGTAAGATATGCACCGACTGCCCATGCGACGATGTCGCACCTGGATCCTACCTATGACAGACGAGCCGCTAACACCCTCGAGCCATGCGGTCAACGAAGGCTTTGCAGGCATACGACGCCTGTCCAGGGCACATCATGCGCTTCAAAACTTAGTCTGTCGTACGACGGCAGACCGATGTATGAACATTTCATGTCGATTTTTTTGAAATTATTCTACGAATTTGGCGTGTTTTCCGAACATACATTGAAACGATCTAGGGCTTCCCGAACGTCTATTAAACAACTTCTAATGACTAGGACTATCTATGGGTTGCTCATAGTTTCAATGGCTTGCGAAGCGAAACGATCGATTTCCGTTGAGGAAATCAAAACCGCCAAACCCAAAAACGAACTCAACATTCGTTTTTTGGATCGCGACGGCAAGGGACGAATTGATCTGCTCGGTGTGGATATCGAGCCAAAGAACAATGTAAAAGCCGGTCAAAACATCGAAATGACTTATTATTTTAGAGTTAATCACCCTGTTGGTCGTGATCTGATGATATTTTTACATGGGGAAACTACTAATAAAACCAGAGTCTTGGTTGAAGACCTATTCCCCGACCCCAAGACCGAAAGCGGAACCAGTCAATGGCCCGAAGGAAAAATCATGATGGTGCGACACTTTTTTCGGTTGCCGCCAGAGGCCGATGGCAAACAGATACAGCTGTTCGCTGGCCTATTTAAGGACTCCGATCGGCTAACAGTCTTTGGACGACCTGGACAAAATGACGGGAAAGATCGCGCAAGAGTCGGAACGCTCTCGACAGCTGGATACAAAAGAACACAACCACCCAAACAAAAAACCGCTAAGCAGGCCGAGTTGCAAACAGTGATCATCCCGCGAACAACCGCGACCATTTCTGCAGACGGACAACTGGATGAGGAAGACTGGAAAAAAGCACCCGTCCTTACTTTTTCGGACTCTTTAGGTAGACAGGTTTCTCGCAAATACGGAACCAAGCTTCGACTCCTTTATGACGAAAACAACCTGTACGTTGCATTTGAGGCTGAAGATCAAGATGTCAGCTGCGTATATCAAAAACGAGATGACCCTATCTATAACCACGAGGCCGTTGAGCTATTTATTATGCCTCATGTCCAAGCGCCGAAAATCGGACCCTATTTCGAGCTCCAGGCGTCACCCAAAGGTGTGATCTTTGACGCCGCCTTTACAGGACGAAGACAAGGTATGGATGTGAGCTACAACGCTGAGCAACGGGTGGGTACAACTGTTCAAGGTACACTCAATGAAGAAAACGACAAAGATGTCGGCTATATCAGTGAATGGATTGTTCCATTTGCAAAAATGAAGTGGGCGAAGCACTCGCCAAAGCCCGGCGACGAATGGCGTATGAACGCTTTTCGCATCGAAAAATACCGTGAAAATGGCACACTGAAGGGTGAATACACCGCCTGGTCTCCGCCCAATGTCGGTGACTTTCACAATGTTTTCCGATTCGGACGGATGAAATTTGGTCCATGAGTTGTTGCCAAGAGTTGAGACGTCCCCAATGATGTCTTTCGAAAAGCTCATGAATATTTCGAATTGGATAAAGTCGGCTCTATTGACACTCTGCTCGCTTTTTTTGATTGCGTGCGGACCTCCCAAGGGAGTTCCGGTCGAAGAAATACTCAGCGATATCGATTTTCACTACGGCAAAACAATTACGATTCGAACAAAAATTGTTTCCGGTGCGCGCTGCCGTCAAGATACTGAGAGCGGAGAATGGAAAACATACTGCAAGGATTGCCAGTTCTGCAAAGGCCCTATGGTCATTGACCCTGGAAAGAAGATTGAAAGCGCTGATGATTGGCCCATGATTCTGGGCGGCACCTGGGACTACAAAGATATTCGCTGTAAAGGACCACTCAACAAAATCGAGTGCCATCCGTTTGAGTTTGGAAAAACGTATGTCATTCGAGGAAGGTTAGAGAAACATAAACCGCCTAAATTACTTCTCAGTAAATTTTGGACCGTAGAATAACTCAATCTTGTTCTAAAGAATACGCTAAACCGATCATCCGCCTCACGTACACGTCAACATCACTTGCATAATAGAGTGTCATTGAAGTGCGTGAATTGACTGCTCCCTTTGTTCGACCCTGAGGGTCAGGGATTTCGTGGCCTCTCGGAAATGATAATATCGCTGAGGTAGCAAGTGGCATCAGGCGAACGAAGCCAAAGTCGTCTGCGTCTTCTTCGGTACTAAAAGCAAGCTCTTTGCCTTGTAGCTTTACTGCAACATTTTTACCCTGACCACAGCAGGCATCGTAGACAACACGTATCAGTTGCTGCATTTCAAGCCGGTGGGATTCAAGGAAACGACCGATGTCTGACTGCATACTAAGGTCTCGCTCCTAAGCCTAATTTCGCACGAATGAGCTCAATATGTTTTTGAGCATGCTGCTCACTTTCCTCTTCTGTCCGTTCGACTGTCATTTCATCTTCATCGCAACGAATACTTTCTTCTGGGAGACCTTCTAAAAATCTAGATCGAGTTCGGGGAACAATCCTTCCCCATTTGGTTCGATTTCGAGCCCACGAAACCGTAAGTTGTTCCCGCGCACGAGTGATCGCAACGTATGCAAGCCGACGCTCTTCTTCAATTTCGCGGCCAGAATCTAATGTCCGGGAATGAGGCAAAATATCTTCTTCAACACCAACAAGAAATACATGCGGCCATTCGAGACCTTTTGATGCGTGAATTGTCGATAGAACGACTGCGTGATCTCGTTCTTCATTATTTTCGGAGTTATCTGTAGCATCTAAAGCAAGCGAAGTCAGAAATTCACTCAAAGTGGACTCTTGAAGCTCTTCACCCTCAACGACATCACGTCGCTTCTCTCTTCTGACTCGTTCCTCAAATTTTTTCACCTGCCGCAAAATCGCGCGAACGTTATCTACTCTTCGATGGGCGGTTTCGGCATTGTCGCTTGACTCGAATAAATGATCTTCGATGCCAACAGCCGCAAACAGTCGCTCCACGACCGTACTTACCTTACAGCGGTTTAACATTTGGCGATGTTCGGTGATCATCTGAGAGAAATCAGATAAAGCGCTCGCAGATTTTTCATTTAGCTCAGGCACATCATACGCATTTTTCATGACCTCAAACATGCCTATCTTTTTGTTCCCTGCCCAAGCATCAACTTTACCGACAGTCGTCGCTCCAATACCTCTAGGAGGATAGTTGATAATTCGCCTTAGGGATTGCTCATCGTCAAAGTTATCTAAAAGCCGCAAATACGCCACCGCATCCTTAACTTCTCTACGTTCAAGTAGATCCATCCCTCCGGCAACTCGGTAGGGGATATGCATCGTGCGAAAAGCCATCTCTAAAGGACGGGATTGTACATTCGAACGGAAGAGAACTGCGATATCCTTAGGAAGAACACCACTCGTTGTCAGATCAAAAACGACACTCGCAATTTGCTCCGCTTCAGCTTCCTCGTCCTCAGTCGATATGACCCGCACCGGATCACCTTCACCAGCAAAAGGTATCAGAGTTTTCTCATGACGCTGGGTATTCTTTTCGATGACCGAGTTCGCAACGGTAAGGATGTGGCCCGTTGAACGATAATTCATTTCCAGCTTGATCGTTTGCGCTCCCGGAAACTGTTTATCAAACATAAGAATATTGGTGATATCGGCACCGCGCCAACCGTAAATCGATTGATCGTCGTCACCAACTACACATAGATTTTGATGCTCAGAGGCGAGAAGATTCATCAGTTCGAATTGGGCGCCATTCGTATCTTGATACTCATCAATCATGATGTAGCGCCATCTCTGTCGTAAGGTCTGCAGCATGCTTGGGTTTGATTTCAGCATTTTGACTGTCAGCAAAAGAAGATCATCAAAATCAACGACGTTTTGCGCTCTCAACCCTGATTCATATTTCTCATAGGCTTCGATGGCCGCAACCACGTAATCGTCATCGAGTGCACCGGCAGCCACTCCTTCGAGAGGGCCTTCCTTGACAATCGTAAGATGTCCTCGTTGCTTACGATATGTTTCGGCGTCGATACCTGCGTTCTTAGCCATCGAGATCATATTAAGAACAACTTTGGCATCAAAATTTCGATCATCGATCCTTAGGTCACGCAGGATACGCCGTACAAAACCAATTTGTTCCCCACTATCAGTGATCGTAAATCCTTTCTTGAGTCCGATTTCTTCTGGGAACTGCCTAAGAATCCTAACACCAAGTGCATGAAAGGTACTCATCGTCGTACCACGAACTTGCTTTCCAACGAGGGTTCGTGCGCGAACCCGCATCTCGTGGGCCGCTTTATTGGTAAACGTCACACAAAGAATATTCTTCGCGGGAACATCGTGGTGGATGAGATTTGCAAGTCGATAGGTAATGACACGTGTCTTCCCACTGCCTGCCCCAGCCAATACGAGCAAGGGTCCGTCTAAGGTTCGTACCGCACGCGATTGCTCGCTATTGAGTGTTGTTAAATCAATCATGTCTAGGCAACTAAAACGTCAAAGCGATGCTTAGGCTTGGACGACTATCACTGACAAGCAATCCATCACCATAATTTATTTTTCGATAGAGGTACCCCAACTTTAGTGCATATCCCGAAGTGAGTTTCCCAAGGAATACACCGAGTCCACCTCCATACAAAAGGCCATTCCCAATGTTATCAAAACGGCCGCCCAACTCTAAATCGAGGTAAGGTACGACGTAACTTTTCATGGGCGGTGTTAATGTGAGCGTTGCCGCAGTTTCGGCTATAAAAGTCCCCCCAAAAAAAGTCAGTACGCGGACACCGGGAACAACGCCATGAAATACTGCATAGCCGGCATTTGCGCCCACACCCAAACTCGTTGAGCCACCCGAGTCAACCAACACACCCAAACCAACACCCAAGAGAACTGTTCCTTTTTGATTCCGATATTTTTGACGGATTCCATGAGCGTACGTGGGCGAGGAAACGACAGAAGCACACAGTGTAAGTAGGACGACGTAAACAAAATGGCGCAGTCGGCGGTGATCGTGTAAAGTATGTCTTGTATGCGTCTTCATCGTTTCGTCTTCTTGGCTGCAGGTGCGATGATCATATTCTTCGCGACCGGATCAATTAAACCCGCCCAAGCCTCTAGTTGTACCTTGATGAAAGTATCAAGCGCCGACAAGGCTGAATTGCGTGTTTATTTCACCCGTTTCGCTAAAGAGGATTCGACGGGCGGAAGATATAAGAAATGTCGCCTGGTCAAGCGAAGTAACGCAGGCACCCAAACATTTTTTGTAACGCCGTTCCGTAAAGATGCAGGCGTAATTGTTCATCCCAGCAATTGGCCTCGCTAATTAGACACCAAAGCCGCCGTTCCTTCTAGACGAGCTGGGGCTTCACGGCCGTCAGGGTCAACCAGAAGTGCAGCACCTGGACTCGCTGGAGCCAAACGGATTTCAAACGCTACTGGGCCTTCAAGTTCTGCCAAAGGGAGCGACAAAAGCTGACGGTAGTTTGCAAAAAAACGAGTAAACCCAGATTTACCAGCACCATTACCCGGCTCGGGCTCATCGGAACTGAGCACAATCCCTGCGGGATAAGGTCGATTCGAACCAGGGCGCGGTAACTCACCACGAGAATCGCCAATTGTACTCGTACCATTCAGATCTAGTTCCAGAAACAATTGCGCACTGAAGCCCTGAACGTTTCCGTCGGCACGACCGATGGGTCGACTCAAACGAATCTCAAAGCGATCACTTCCATTGCCCCAGCGACTATCTTTGTTAACATCGACAAATTCACCCTGAACTCGAATCGCCTGACTGGGGTCGCCTCGACCAAAAAATGGTGCGGCCACTTGCAAACTCGAACCCGTTTCTCCGTCTGCAGTCCGAGCGAGAAGTCTCAAATTATACTCTTGGCCCGCTGCAAAGAGAGTATCGTGACCCAGCTGCACGATATTTCCGAGGGCTCCAACGGAGACAGTTGTTGCTATAGTGTTGTCCCCGGTTTCGTCAACGAGTTCGACCAAAAGCGACTCTGCCCCTGCAACGGGCTGGTTAAATACAATGTAGATCGTTTCGTCTGGGGCCAGGACCGTGGGGTTTTGAGGGTTCTTACCGGGAACCAAACGATCAACGTTGGAAGCTACAATTTGTAAAGGCTGCTCTTCCTCAGGAGCGGATAAAACCACGATTGAGGGGGCACGGCGTTGATACACTTCATTTGCGGTCATTGTCATCACCGTACCCCCGAGGTCATAGACACCGTCCGCATCGAGGTCGACAGGAGCGACCGTCACCACAAATGATGTAGAAGCTCTACGACGAGGAGATAGATTGAGAAGATTAGCAAGCCCAGCGACAGTGGCCAGCCCATTTTCATCTGTTGTTCCATTGCCTATTGTCGTTCCGCGAGAAGAGTTACCGACATAATGAGAAACTGAAGTTTCGGCCGTAACTTGAGCACCTGAGATAGGTTGGCCGGAATAACTTACAACTTGAACACTCAGTGCACCGTCGGTCGGGATGAGACCGATGGGACCCACAAAAGTTCCACCGTTATCGAGAGGGAAATCGCCAGCGGATGTTGGGATGGAATATCCGGACAAAGTCACCTTTGCATAGCCCACTTTGCTTATATTGATCGAATAAATCGCGCCCGAAGCAATCGGGCCGTGCTGAAAATAGCCATCCTTATCAGTTTCAAGCGGAATATCGATTCCACCGCCGAAAACTCGCACATTGGCCGAATTCAGAGGTTGTTGGGTATTGGCATCCAAAATTTGACCCGCGATGTACCCTCTGGGTGTCGTAGGTGTAATCACTGACACGTTATTGGGAGTGAGGATTCCGTCCGCAACACCATTTCCGTCTTCGTCGCTCAGATCAGAACCACAAGCGAGAGTGAGTAGTGATAATCCTAGGATGAACTGTCTCATATTTTTTTCCATCTCGGCTTGATAGTTCTCGGAGACTGACCCGCTGTCAATGCCACAAAGCTGAATGCGTGCTAGGAATGCCAATAAATGTCGAGCGAAGGCGTCTACGGAAAGTACCGACTTGTCCAAAAGGTCGCTTCAGGCGGTATGGCTGAAGTTTACCTTGCTCGCTCGTCGTCTATCGGTGGCTTTGAAAAATTACTCGCCATCAAACGCATGCATCCCAAATTGAGCGCCCATAGCGGCTTTGTTTCATTATTTATTGAAGAAGCAAAACTTTGGGTCGCACTCAACCACCCCAATATTGTGCATGTCTTCGATTTTGGTCGCGTCGACGAAAACTATTATATCGCAATGGAATTTGTCGATGGAGTAGACCTCGCTTACCTCACCTCCGCAGCGCGAAACAACAACAGACCGATCCCAGTTGAGGCTGCCGTATACATTATGAAAATGGTGTACGAAGGCATGGCTTACGCGCACGATAAAAAGGACCATACCGGAAAAGCTGCGGGCGTTGTCCATCGAGATATTAGCCCCCACAACATTTTGCTCTCTTACGAAGGACAAGTGAAAATCAGCGACTTTGGTATCGCCAAAGCCGTCGAGAAACTTGAAAATGAAACAGAAGGGGAAGTGGTAGGAAAGCTTGCCTATATTGCGCCGGAGCAGTCCAGAGGCGAATTATCTACGCCTCAGTCAGATATATGGAGCGGCGGTGTGATTCTCCACGAATTACTCGCCAACAAAAGACTCTTCTCCCGAGAAACAGACCAGGAGACCCTTACCGCTCTTCTCCAAGATCAAATCCCACCGATCAGCGAATACAATTCGCGAGTTCCTAAAAAACTAGAAGAACTGTTAGATCAAATTCTTACTCGTGATTTACAAGCACGGGTCACGACCGCACGCGAAGTTGCTGATCGACTTTCAGATATTTTACGCGATGAATATCCAAGACAAAATGCTCTTTCTTTGGCCGAATTAGTAAGTACGATACTAGACAACCCCAACCCAAGTATTTTGAATGCTCTCGAGAAACGAGAATCATCCAAACCTTTACGGGCACAACACTTTGAAAACACGGGTAAGCTGACGCCCACAGAGGGGTTAGAAAGCGAGATTAGCTCTACGCTCCACGCCGTAAGAAACATAGATGAGCAAGTTATAGAAAAGATACGAATGCTTGAGATTACTTTTGCCGAATCTCCTAGCCTTTGGATTCTTGCAGATATTGCGGATTGCTATTTTGAGCTTCAACGCCCGCTTGAAGGTTTTGCGGGATACGAATTGGCCGCCGCGAAATTTATGCAATCCGGCCTCATTGTTCAAGCGCTGACCCTCCTCACCCGATTAACTACGAAGGGTTGTGATCCCGAGCGAGTCAAAGGCTGCGCGAAAAAACTCCCAAAGCTAATTGGACTCTCAGATGAAGAGCTCTACGAGCTCATCTCGGCTGGACAATCGCCTGAACCATTTAAGGAATATCTTGTTCTATTAGATGACGAAACAACACTCTCCGAGACAAACCCTGGCTCGCAACATGCTGAGCTCCTTGGAAAATTATCACCAGAACAACTTGAACTTGTGTTTGAAAACTTTAGGTTTATTGATGCGCAACCAAACCAAACCCTAATTCGGACAGGTGATTCCGGTCACTCCTTTTATTGGGTTGGGCGCGGTCGAGTCATATTCTCTACGAAAAACTATGAAGACAAGCGCGTTTACCTGACTTCTCTGTCCGATGGCGACTGTTTTGGTGAACAGTCTTTTTTCAGTGGTCTACCGCACGAGTTCACAATAGAAACAACGGAACAAAGTTGGGTTCTGTCTCTCGGAAAAGATTATTTTAATGATCTTCTCGACCAATCTCCCGCAATCAAATCTATTTTGCGAAGCTTCTACATTTCTCGAATAGCAGAGTCACTGATTGCTAAAAGCGAACTTCTTGGTTCAATGTCCGTCGTTTATCGAAGGCGACTCGCACAAAAGTTTCAGTTCAGAGATTTTAGGTCCGGTGACGTCATCATTCGGGAAGGCGAAATTAGTGATTCCATGTACGCAATTAAAGCGGGTACCGTTCGAGTGACATCCACACGAGCCAATGAATTGCTGAACTTGGCAGAATTGGGACCTGGTGAAATTTTTGGAGAAATCGCAGCGCTCAAGGGTATTGCTCGAACTGCGACGGTACACGCTTTAGAAGATTGTGAAGTGCTGAGCCTGCGTGCCAGTGACCTAAACACATTTCTGAATAAGCACAGCGAAATAAAACAGAAAGTGGAAGAACAAATTGAGTCGAGAGCTGACGAAACAGCGCGCCTGCTGGTAAGTGATCTACTCGACCAAATCGAGTAGGTGGCCTTCGCTCGATGTTTCCTCTAAAGCTGCTGCGCTTCACTCTTATTCTTGATATCTCGCAACACTAGTTTTGCCGCAGCTTTCAGAGTATCAAAAACGCCTGTTCCGTTCGTGGCTACAGCTTCAAACTCTGGCCAACCCATCGGATTCAAGACCCGGCTCATTGCATCCTTAGGCGCGGCATTTGGTAAATCTCTTTTGTTGTACTGTATTACGAGTGGGATTTTTTGAAGGTCGTACCCATGTTCACTAAGGTTTACAGATAGGTTATCGAAGGATTCTTGATTCGCTTCCATTCTTTCGATTTGACTATCAGCAACAAAAACGACTCCATCAACTGATCTAAGAATAAGCTTACGGCTCGCATCATAAAAGACCTGACCAGGTACAGTGTATAATTGTAGTCGCACTTTAAAGCCGCGAATTTCGCCCATATTTAGCGCGAGGAAATCGAAGAACAATGTTCTGTCGGTGTCTGTTGCTAAAGAGATCATTCTCCCTTTCACCTGAGGACTTGTTTTATTGTAGACGTACTGAAGATTTGTCGTTTTCCCACACAGACCTGGTCCGTAATAAACAACCTTACAGTTAATTTCCCGTGTCTTTAGATTAATAAGCGCCACTGCACACCTTCTCTACTGCAAAAATTCTATTCGAACAAACTGTCAATATCCTGTTCGGTTATTTCTGAAAACACAGGATTTGCTCCGGGTAGCTCCGATTCGTGAAGCATGCGTTCAAAAATTTCTCTTAACTCTGCGGAGACCTTTTTTACTCGAAGTCGGACCAGGCCTAGGCTGGAACGATTGTCAAAAATAACCACGAGAATCACGCGATTCGCAACCAAGGAAATATGTACGTGATCACGAACACCTTCATGAAACAGGACATTGAAATCCTCTTCTCCAATGAGTTTCGCGAGACCACCTGTCGCAGCCATTTCTCCAGCGACCAATGATGCTAACGCTGTACTATCAAAGCGCTCTGATTCTCCAGCAGTAGCGATGAGTTGACCATTCTTATCGATGACATAAATCGCTCTTGCGTTGGCGTCTCGGCAAAGATTTGCACAGATTTCACTCATCACCCGAAAGTGGTCTTCATTCATGACGGTAGGCACAGCCATAGATGAGCGAAGTGTATCACAGCTTTTTAGATTGAGATGAGTCGAGGTTAAGAAATCAGGGTGTGCGAATATATTCGCTGGATGAGCTGTGAGCGAGTTCACAGCCGAATTGACACAAAATAGCACTATTTATTTCAGTTGCTGGCCACTGATCGGGACTTGAACGCGTAGCTTTGACCCAGAATGAGCAATAAATTGAAGTTTTTGCAGGACTGTTTGAATACATTCGGCGAGAATCTGCTGGTTTGGTCCGGTTGCGCTTAGCTGTTTTACCTGATGTGAGGTCCCATCGTTGGGGATAATGAGTTCATAAACGAAAGAAGCGAGAACGTCTGAGCTTAATTTTTCCCTTTTGAAGCAAGCAGTCAAAGCAGGAGCTTGAGAAGAAATCGTGGCTCGGACCTGATCGACCGTTAATTCCGTCTTTTGGTACTGGACTCCCCAGTCTGTCGCGTCAGGTTGTTTAACTGCTTTCGAGCCACCGCAAGCGGAGAACGCAATGATCAATAAAATAACGTAATAGCGAATGATCATATGCTTGGTGTAACGCATGCGATTGTCCTAGGCTAGGTCCATCGGTGGACTGTTCGCTTGAATCAATACACAAAAATAAAGGCCGCGATTCTAAGTTGGTACTTTGAGAATCAACGCGACCTCCCATGGCGGGGACTGACAGACCCCTACGCGGTTTGGATTTCTGAGATCATGCTTCAGCAAACACGAGTAGAAACGGTCCGGCCTTATTTTCAGGACTTTCTTAATCGATTCTCTGACCTTACTTCCCTAGCAGAGGCCTCGGATGAAGAAGTTCGAGCCGCCTGGTCTGGACTAGGGTATTACCGGAGAGCAAAACTTATGCACCAAGCGGCCAAATTTTTGATAGAGGAGCGAGGAGGCATCTGGCCACAAACCGCGTCTGAACTTCAACAACTTCCTGGTTTTGGTCGCTATACATCTGGGGCCGTCGCATCGATCGCCTTTAACGAAGCCGCTGCGGCGGTAGATGGTAATGTGCAGAGGGTCCTTGCTCGGCTAGACGGGATTCGTGATGACGTTACCAAAGGTCCTGGACAGAAGGCGGTTTGGCGAATCGCTGATGACCTAGCGAGCAAAACACTAAGTTCCGATTTTCCTTTTCGGGCCGGAGATTGGACCCAATCCCTCATCGAGCTGGGGGCGTTAGTCTGTAAAGCCAAGTCTCCTCTGTGCCAAAGCTGCCCGGTCTACAGCGAATGCGTTGCTGCGAGAAACGATTGGCAATCTGATATTCCACCGCCAAAAAAGCGAACCGCCCGCAAGTCGGTTCACTTCACTGCCATCGTTTTGATTGAAGGACGAAGTATCGCAATGATGCAAAGGCCCACCAAAGGGATTTTTGCGGATTTGTGGTGCTTACCTTTGCTAGAAGGGCAAATAGAAGCAGACGCTATCCACGACGAAACTGAACGAATATGGCAATGGAGCGTAGATAAAGCGGTCAACCTTGGAGAGCTAAAACATGTGCTGACTCATCGAGACGTCTACATTAATTTAGTGCGCGTGTATTCCACCGACCCAAAGCCAAGTTCATTTCGACATATTGAACTAGATGATCTCTCCAATTTCGGAATCCCGTCTGTGACATCGAAATTACTAAAGCAATCCGTTCCGCCTGAACTTCTTCGTAATATTCGACTACCAGGCCGACGTACGGCAAAAAGCAAAAAGAAGAGAAGTAGCCAAACAGAAATGTTTGAAGATTGATGGTCTGAAGAAAGATGGCAGCTGCAATCCGAAGCAATAACCGGCGCAACAGCGAGAAGAGCTCGACCAGCATCGCTTTTTTGGACTCTAACATCACCGCTTTGGGCATCGGTCGGCTCAAAGATACCTTGGTCTTGAGAAACTTCTGCATCAGGTAAGCCCGCCGAGTCAAATGACTGTATAGATCCATCCGGTGACGAACTCATAGAACTATCGAAGAGGGATGAATCAGGAAATTCAGCATCCGAGAAACCAGCGTCTGGAACAAAAGAAGGATCGCAACGGTCTCCGAGACCATCTGAATCTTGATCGCTTTGACTCGCGTTCGGCGTACGTGGGCAGTTGTCTGGGCCTCCGATGCACGGAGAAATGATCATCACTGAAACCGAACCGTCACAAATACCGTCTTGATCAGTATCCGGGTTTCTTGGGTTCATGCCTGTAGAAGTCTCCACGATATTAAAGAGTCCATCTCCATCGATATCTGAATCACATTCATCTCCTTCTCCGTCCTGATCCAAATCAAGTTGTGTCGTATTTGCAACCAAGGGACAGTTGTCGTTCGTATCATCGCAAACCGCGGTAGACGTGAGAATCGGTCCGTCACAGATTCGATCTCTATCCGTATCAGCCGTCAACGGGCTGGTTTCGTTCAAGTCGACGTTTCCATTCGTATTTCGATCTTCGACAGAATCGAGCAATCCATCACCATCCGTGTCATCACAAGCATCACCAGTGCCATCAGCGTCAAAATCACTTTGATACGGGTTCGGGTTCGTCGGACAATTGTCCGGTCCAGCACCGCATGCGTTGATCACAAAAACCTCAACCGCTCCGTCACAGACTCGGTCGGAATCAGTATCCGGGTTTAGAGGATTCGTACCTGAAGATGTTTCCACGGTATTAATGATTCCATCGCCGTCGATGTCGTCATCGCAAACATCGCCGCGCCCATCTAAGTCGCTATCTTCCTGGAGCGGATTTGAGAGAGCTGGGCAATTATCCCCCGCAATCATACAGCTCGCAGAAGCAGGAATAACTGGTCCATCGCAGACACCATCGCCATCACTGTCGGGCAGAAATGGATCGAGTTCTCCTGTATCTACCACCCCATTTCCATTGGAATCTTCTTCGGCGTCCGTTAATCCATCACCATCACTGTCTTGGCAGGCGTCACCAATACCGTCTTGATTAATATCTGCCTGAGAAGGGTTACTATCGACGGGGCAATTGTCAGGGCCACCCAAGCAGGGCGCGATGATTGTCACATCGATTGAGCCATCGCACAGTCCGTCGCTATCCGTATCAGGGGATAAAGGATCTGTTCCCAATATGCCTTCGTCGGTATTCAAAATTCCATCAGCATCGCTATCGTCGTCGCAAACGTCTCCAACTAAATCTCCATCAACATCACCTTGAAGTGGATTCGATATACTTAAACAGTTATCGCAAATGTCTCCTACTAAATCCGAGTCACCATCTTCTTGCAATCCGTTCGGGTCCTGAGGACAATTGTCACAATTGTCGCCCCGATAATCTCCATCAGTATCAGTCTGGCTTGGATTGAATAATGAGGGGCAATTATCTTGATAATCCGGTACCCCGTCAGACGTTACCTCTCCTAGCTCACCAAAAAATATTGTTGTTTCTATTCGAAAGTTTGACTGCGTCGTGTGTCGCTCAGCATGAAACATATCGAAAGCGTAAATCTCTCCTATTTGCAATCCCAATTGCATCGCAATAGAATCAATATTTACCGAGCTTGATTGCGCGCCGTGGACGCCGCCAAGATCAATGATAATTTGTCCGTTGACGAAAACCCATACGTCGTCATCTCCGGTAAAAGTGAACGTCTCTCCGCCTTGGTAAAGAAACCAAGCATGAATTTCAGTGGTAAAGTGAAAGTTGTTATTTCGACCCTGGTTGCCAAACAACTGCCCGTTTACTGGAAAAAATCTGGAGTTGTTATAGGTATATATACCGTCGGCATTGTTATCATTAAGGGTGATGTTGATGGTCGTTGATTGGTTGACGTTGGGAACGTCCCGGTACCATTGATCAAAATTGGCTTGGCCCGACGTGGTAAGCGTAGTGCCAGCATGGTTATAGACGGGCTTTCGGCGGGGACTCACTTGACTCGCCACAATTCCGCGATCGGTGCCGACGACCCGCTGAAAATCAGGGTGGCTATCTCTAAAATCTCGAACGGTCGCCGTAAGGTTAATTGTGGTGGGCAATTGCGCGAAAGCGGTTTGTGAAAAAGAAAAGCCCATCAGTGTGAGCAAGAATTGTAACGAAAAGAGGCGAGAAAGCGTTTTAACAAAAGCTGCTTTTATAAACCGCACAAAAATCAAACTATCATGAATCTCCGCTTCGACTTTCGATGATTCGGCTAATTTGCTAAGATCGACAATCTCGTTCAACTGGCAGAAGCACCAATTTGAGGGGTATTCGCGGCTTGTTTGAGCCAGGACGAAGGAGCAGGAATTGGCTTTGCGAAATAATGGCCTTGGCCATAAGTGCATCCAAGTGAACGTAAATACTGAAGCTGTTCGGAAGTCTCAATCCCCTCTGCAATGACATTCTTGCCCAAGCTTTGCGTCAAAGTCATGATCGCTCGAACGATCGCTTGATCGGCTTCATTGTGCGTGAGACTTCGCACAAAAGAACGGTCGATTTTCAGTTTATCGACAGGACAACGACGAAGAAGACTTAGCGAAGAGTATCCAGTTCCAAAATCATCCATGTGTAACCGGACGCCCATTCCTCGCAATTGGTCGAAAATTTTTGCTGCTTCATCGTTGTTGTCTAAGAGCACTGATTCGGTGATCTCGAGGATAAGTTGGCTTGGTTTAATTCGAGAAGTCGATAAACAACGTTTGAGAGTTTTGAGGAGACTTGGCTGAAAAAACTGGCAAGCAGAAAGATTCACACTGATGCTCAAGTGAGGACTATGCAGTCCTGAATCATGAAGTCGCTCTAGCTCGTTGACGGCCTCACATAAGACCCACTCTCCGATGGGATTGATCAGACCGGTCTCTTCAGCCAAAGGTATAAATTGATCTGGACTGACATAACCGCGAACGGGTGACTTCCAACGCAGTAAAGCTTCAAAACCAATGATCGCGCCAGAAGTTAGTGAAATGATGGGTTGATAATGCAACTCGAATTCCCGGTTCTGGACAGCAAAACGTAAATCGGTTTCAAGATTTAGGCGTTCTAAGGATTCTACATGCATTTTATGGGCAAAGGTTGTCGGCTGATCATGAGTACTCACGTTTTGCTGCGAAGCAGCGACGAGTGCGTCTCGGACGAAGTCTTCAGGCGTTTGCTCCCGAGAGGTACAATTATTGATACCCATGTTGACGGGGACGAATACGTCGCGTCCTAGAATTTGAAGAGGTTCTTTCGTGAGTAGACTCACTGCGCTGACACATTCATCAATGGTAGCTGGCGTCGCGATTAAAGACAGATTGGACTCATCAAGACGCGCAATACTGCTTCGTTGTTCGAAAGGTAAGACTGCATTCAGTTGTCGGCCAAATTCGAGAACCAAAAGCTCTGCCGCGCGTGCACCTAAAGCAGCTTTGACTTGCGGGTAGCTAGTCAGTTGTAGAACAAGAACTTTCGGTGCATGGACTGCGGATTTATTGTCTTGATACCTTGGTTCTAAGGTCTGTGAAAGCCGATGTAAAAATGCTTGTCGGTCCAAAATTCCTTCTCGATTTGCACTGTCACTGTTTGATTGATGTTCGGGGGAAATAAGTCTTTTGGTCCCGTTGAGCCGCACGGGTCGACCTTCGCTGTTTCGAACGATAGAGGCTGTTGTATCAACCCATCGAATATCTCCGTTTTTCTGAAGCATTCGATGTCGAAGTTTAATGTGCTCGGAAGAATGAGTGAGAATGTCATCCACAGCGCTGGCGACACGTTCTGTGTCAGCCGGATGAATCAAAGCGAACCATGCATCAACAATATCGTCGACTTCGCTTGTTCGATAGCCGAGGTCTCGGCACAAACTCTTCGGAAACGAGAACTTTCCAGTCGTGAGGTTCCACTCCCACGAATGTTCACTGTTCGCGGGTTCCTGAGTAAGCACCGATTTTCGGGGTTTTTGTGCCGGTTGTGGCCGAACCGTGGATTGGAGCACGACTGGGTGCGCATATGTAGGTGATGTAGGCAAATGCACGACACCACTTTGCCTGGGTATGGTTGATCGGTCAAAATTTTGGTCAAAAAAAAATTAAGAAGCAGAGTTTGGCCTCTTAGAAAGGATGCGCTGCGGCGCATGTGCAGGCAAACACATGCGCCACAACGAGGTAGAGACAGGGGAAGGCAGATGCCTAGGGAGAAACCGGACAGAGAAGCGGATAGGAACAAGGTCGAGACTTTTTATCGCGATACATCGCTGCGTCAGCATTCCGGATGAGGTCGGTTCGAGTCATTCCATCGTCTGGCCAAGTGGCAGAGCCGATGCTCAAAAAAACTTCCCAATCAAAGGGTGAACTCATTTGAGCACGTCGAAGGTTACGCTTTATTCGATGTATCGCCTTTTGGCATTCATTTCGGTCGGCGTGAGTCAATATCACCATAAACTCATCACCTCCAGTCCGACAACATACGTCATGAACCCGAATGTTCGCAGTGAGGAAAGAAGCGATCCAGCGCAGAACATCATCACCTACGACATGTCCTTGCTCATCGTTAATCGCTTTGAATTCATCGATGTCGATGACCAGTAAAGAGACCCTCGTCGACGTCTCTCGCCAGGCCCGATCACATTCTTCACGCAATCTTTCATCGAAATACCGACGATTTCGCAGTCCGGTCAGAGGATCAATATACGCTAACTCTTGAAAACGTTGTAACGAGGCAACTTGTTTTCGAAGTTCCTCATTTTCTTGTCTGAGCGAATCAATGACAGCGTTCGTCTCGTGAAAAGGCAGGTTAAAGGCTTGGTCGAGTTCTTCACCAATCTCACAACCATCAACCAGTCGCAGACAATTTCGTAAACTATCGGGCTTGGACGTGCTCATATTCGACGAAAAGAATAATTAGCAATGGCCGTGCCAACCGAATCAGCGCCTGATCTAGAATCTTTCTCGGCGTTCACGTCTTTTTTGACACCTAACAAAAGCTTCACCCGTCATAAAAATGACACTAACACGAGGGATTATGAGGGATACACGCGTGAATCTTCGAAAATATTTCACATAAGATTGCTTTTGTTCCGAGGGAGGAAGGGAATGACTCGAAAAATCGTCAAAAATCCGACGATATAGGCTAATCGACCTGTCGAAGTAAAGACAGACCATGCTCAAGGGCCCGGATGGTATTCTCGCGAATGGCTTCATCCGTGTCGACCCGGCCTCGAAGGTGTTCCACAGCTCGCTCCAAACGAATTTGCTCACTTTCAGATTCTTCGGCTGCAGAGCGCAGTTCTGCAAGTTCACGAGTGGTCATAGAGAGATCTGCTTCCAGTTTAGATGCGTGACGGTCCGATTCTTCAACTTCTAAAGTTCGGTACTTAAGCTGCTCCTCAAATTCTTGAAGCATGCTCGACTTCGTACGGATCTGCTCTTTGAGGTTTTCAGATTCAGCGGTCACTGCAGCAAGGTCGCTCTTGAGTTTAGAAATAAACCGACTGGTTTCTTCGGATTCAGTATTCTTTGCTTTGAGTTGCTCACGCAAATTCATCGTTTCAGCGGTCACTGCAGCAAGTTCACCTTCTTGTTTAGAAATGATCCGGCCAAGTTCGTCAGACTCTTCGGACTTAACTTTGACTTGTTGACGAAGGTTGGCAGCTTCCGCTGAAGTCGCTGCAAGTTCGTTTGACATCTTTGACAACTCGCCTTGTGTGTCTATCAATTTCTGGTTGAGTTCATTAACTCGCGCACTGGAAGATTTGTTAGATTCTTGCGCTTCAGTCAAAGAATTCTGAAGACGAAGCTTGTCATCAGACTGAGAGGAAACCTGCTTTTCTAGTGTAGCAATTTTAGCGGCTTGTTCTGTTTCCCGTGTTTGAGCTTCTTCCAGCTCTTCGGTAATTTCGGCATTTACACGGCTACTTTCAGACAATCGTGCGTCTTTACTCGCAAGCTCAGTCCGTAAAGTAGAGACGCGATGCTGCATTTCATTGAGTTCTTCGGTCACCTCAACGATCCGCATTTCGAGGTCAACCTCTCGGTCGTGCCATGCAGCGAGCTCACTATCTTTCCTTGCGAGTTCTGCTCGCGCTGAATGAAGTTCGCGCTCGAGTTTATTACGTTCTTTTTTTAGCGCTAATGCGTCACGGGTAGAGATTGTCGATGTCGATGACGTCGATTGTCCGTTTCGGTTGAAGCCTGAAGAGGCAACATTCCGCGGACCCGCTTTTGCACGCAATTGACCATTGACTGGACGATCACTGGCCAACTGAGGGATCGCAGGTCTACGAGAAGCACGAGTAGAGTCTTCGATGCGCGCGGCCGCAGCATGTTCAATGATCGTTTCACGAGTCTGCGCTATTTGCGCAATCTGTTCTTCAGTGGTGTCAGGTGCAGACTCGACGGTTGTGTCCGCACTCGGAAGGTCCTTTAGCTGCTTACGAGCTTCGGACAATTGAGACTTAAGTTCTTCAAGCGAGGGATTATTAGACATCGATGTGGCATGGTCCGAAATATTTCGGGTTTTGTCGAGGACCAGTATGCGTGTTATCGACGATTTCTTGTCTGGGGGAAGTACTGAATGGGCCCTACAGGGATCGAACCTGTGACCTTGGGATTAAAAATCCCCTGCTCTACCAACTGAGCTAAGAGCCCCACAGAAAATGTGCGCGGACTTTGCACCGAGTCGACAATCAGCGTCAAGCATGAAGACGAAGAAATGTGATACATGATAGGGTCTCGACGGTTTGAATTATCGAATTCTCATAAAATCCCTATTATTCTGGGGTTTGATTGCGTGCCCGTCGCAAAAAGAGCCACCAAAAGTGGTCGTCAAGCCAGATTCAGGCGGTGAGGTGACCAAGAAACCGACGAAGAAAGACACTGACCCCTTCAGCAAGTTTCGTACAGAAGCAGAGACTCGACTCAAGAGACTGGAAGGCTATGTGATGCGAGGGGCGTCGGATCCCGAGAACCCGTGGGCCTTAGCACACGGCATCCTTGCTTTTGGTCCGAACTTGAAAGCAACCAATGGACGACTGGCCATCGATGTCATGGTGGAAGACTTTGCCCAAATTGAAGGTAAAGGAAAAAAGCGATCCGTGAACTTTCCTACCCGAACCCGAAAGGATCACCCCGTTGAGCCACATAACAATCTAATGGCTAGCTCGCTTTTGCAGGCAGGTGTCGTCCAAACCAAAACTTTCAAACTCAAGACAGGCGAAACAATTTCGATGAAGGATTTGGTCGAAAGAGTCCGCACGGAAGCAGTATTACCTGGAACGCCCAAACAATGGCATGACTTTGCTTGGACCTATAGTGCTCTGCTTCACGCGGGCGCCAAACCTAAAAGTGAAAGCTCGAAAAATCTTGCACTTAACGCGCTCACTTATGTCGAAACACAACAAGCTTTTCTCACCGAACTGATGAGAAAGGGTCAGCCGGACAAAGTCGTAAAGAAGAAACAACTTATTTATGCGCACACCTGCGGAGGCTTACATATGATTCAAGCAGCCTTGTTCGGAGCATCTCTTCTACGAGATTCTAAGGTGAATGCACGGGCCCAGACTCAATTAGAAACGATCCTCTTTCGCTGGAAAGCTGAACGCTCAATTTATCGAAACATGAAGCGCCAATATCCCATGTACTCGCTGCTCCTTCAGGCTCAGGAACTGAAATTCTATGGACATCTATTAGAAACCCTTAGTCAAAGTCAGCGGCTCGGTATTTACCCTGTAAATAACAACAGTCGGGCGATTGTGAAAGGTATCATTCAAGATCTTGTTTCTACAATCGATGACTTAGCTGTGAATTACTTAGATCTCGAAAGCGTAAAAAACGTAAAGAAACAGGTCTATTACGATTTAATTGGCGATGGCTGTCACGCTATTCGTGGTCTGCGTGAATCACTTATGGCATTCTTCCCGAGAAAATGACGAAACGACAGATTCGAGTAGTTGCCGCTCAAATTGAACGGGACGGCCATTACCTCATTACCCAAAGAAAACCATCGAGCTCACTTCCATTGCTGTGGGAATTTCCTGGTGGGAGAGTTGAGGAAAACGAAACCGACCAAGATGCACTCGGACGAGAGCTTCACGAGGAAATGGAAATTAAAGTGGAAGTCGGTGAAGCCTCTGTCGCTGTTACGCACGAATACTCCGCATACATCATCAACTTCTGCGTGTACCGCTGCAAACTTATTACCGCCGATGAAAACATCAAGAAAATTGGTGTTCACGATTTTCGCTGGGTCAAACCGTCTGAACTAGACGACTATGAGTTTCCAGGCGCGGACCAAGCAACAATCGACGCCCTCCTTCAAGGTCGTTAATCGCTACGACGTCTCTAGAGGAATCACCAATGAAAATTTTGTGCCATCGGGTGAGGATTTAACAGCTACCTTTCCATGATGTTCTTCTGCGATCTGTTTCACCATCGCCAGACCCAACCCAGTACCCCCTTTTTTACCGGAGGTCGCAAACGGCTGAAATAATCTCGGTTTCACTTCATCCGGGATCCCTGGCCCATTATCTATAAAATCAAACCTTAGGCGGTTCATTCGTTTCGAAACAACCACCTCGAATAAACCACCTCCAGGCATAGCTTCACAGGCGTTCCTCGCGAGATTATGAAAAACACGGCGTAGCTTATTTTCATCAAAGCGCGCTGGTCCTTTATAGCGAACTCGAATGCTCAGTTTCACACCTGTCCCTTTCATTTCTTGAAGTAGATGCTTTTCCATATTTTCCATAAAACGCTCAAGATACACTTTACGGACAAGAATAGTGTGATCTCCACGCGCGAACCCAAGAAGCTCTTTCGTCATAGAATTCATCACCTGAATTTGTTTCTTAATCTCACGAGCGTATTCATCTCGTACTTCCTCGTCGGAAGAACGCGCCATCAGTTGGCTATATCCGGTGATAAGGGTCATTGGCGTTCGGATATCGTGAACTACACCAGATAACATACCACCAATACTCGCGAGTCGAGATGCTCTTTCGCGCTCATCCCTTTGCTGAAGTGCGTAAATAGCCCTACCAGCCTGACCTGCAACAACCGAAAGAGCTTGGACGGCATCAGCACCAAATGGCCGCTTAACTTTCCGATTAATGAGCTCGAGAATTCCTAACAGATCACCATTGCGATTTCGGATGGGCACGGCGAGCAATGAACGGAGTCGAATACGACCGCGAACAATCTCTCCCTCCTCGATTTCATTATAGATACAAGGTTCCTGATCATGAAGAACGACGGATAAGACCGGATCATCAACGTCAGGATATAACCGCATAAGCTGTTTTTGATTGGACCCAGCGGCAGCGGCAACTTCAATACAATCGTTTTGTTGGTCGATCATATAAATGAGCGCACTTCGAGCGAACAAATGATCCAACGCTGTTTCAAGAATCACCTCAAACATTTCGTTTAGTTCGACCGCTTGAGAAATGATTGTTTCAGTTTCGTATAAAAGCTGAAGTTTAGAGCGTGATCTTTCGATCGTCTCGTTTTGCTCAACTACATTTTGATAAAGAAGCATCACCTCGAGAGCAACTCCAACCGAAGACGCAATAGAGTCTAATAGTCGCTTATCGTGGTTATCAAAGTTTCCGATCAGCTTATTGAGCACTTGAATGACACCCATGACCTGGTCGGTGCGAGGATGCCTCACGGGCCATACAAGCATACACCGTGTTCTATATCCCGAACGTTTATCGATATCTCGGTTGAAACGTTTATCGTTGTACGCGTCTTCAATATGAACTGGTTCACCGGAGTCCGCGACCCAACCAGCAAGCCCTGTTCCTCTCGGAAGAACCAAGTTCTTCATTTCATCCGCCTGAATCACGGAAGAAACGAGATCACCGGTGTCTGTATCGATAAGAAATAAAGTGGTCCGATCGGCCCCCAGAAGTTGAGTCGTCCGATTTATAAGCTGCATTAGGAGTCTGTTCGGGTCTAAACCAGAAGCAAGCGTTTGCTGAACGACCTTCATCGCCTCAAGTCGTTTCTCAGACCTTTCTAGTTCGCGCTGAAGATCGTCAATTTCGTCTTCTAGTTCTTGCTCACGTCGCAAGTAGTGCTCGTGACTACCAACGCTCGATTGTCTCCTTGGAAGAACTTTCGGGCGCTGTTTATTACCAACTAAGGTTCTAGCTTTGGACGACGCCATGGGCAGACGCTAACACGAGGACAAACTGGCATCGAGTTTGCCTACAAAGCAGAAGGAAATTTTAGGCGTAAACCACTATTTGGGCATTCCTATCAAATACGACCCACGAACAGGTTCGCTTCTTTTCGGGTGGCTCGTGCAATGCTAGGTTGCCCGTATGGCAAATTCACCGCCGAGTTATTGGGATTATTTAGGTCTCGATCAGTTGCTAAACTTACAACAGGGCCTCGACGCCAATGAAGATGGACAACTCGCTGATGAGCTCAATTTCATCGTTGTTCACCAATGTTTCGAATTATGGTTCAAACTGATACTTCGACACATACGGCTAGCTCGTGATCATCTTGCCGCACCTGAAGTTCCGGAAGAACACATTCCTATGGTTGTCCACAATCTTGACCGAACAAATACCATTTTGAATCTTGCCGTTTCCCAATTCAAAGTGATGGAAACAATGACTCCGCAAGGCTTTCTCGACTTTCGTGATAAACTGGTCCCATCAAGCGGTTTTCAATCTTTTCAAATGCGAGAAATAGAAATTCTCCTCGGTCTAGAGCAGAAAGATCGAGATGCTTTGGGACTCCCAGATCCTTTGGAACAATTTCGAAAACTCGATAGTTCTTCCTCTCCCTCTGCGAAGTTGGCTCAAAAACGAATCGAAGCCGTTTCTCTGGAGAAAACATTGAAAGGAGCAATCGATGATTGGCTTGCACGAACACCAATCCAAGGTTCGCTGCCTTCAGACACGAGTGACGAGCAAGCGGTCGACGAGTTTATTCAGGATTACCTGGAAGCCGTCGAAAGACATGGAGAAAGCCAAATTCAACGATTTGTGAATGCTCAGCTTATGACGAAAGAACAAGCGGCACCCAGATTTTCTGCTGCTCGTCAATCCGCGCTAGAATTCTTAAACGCAAATGATATCGAAGACTCCAAGGAACGAGCTGATGCAAAACGGATTCGAGCAGCGCTTTTGTTCATAGAAAGTTACCGAGAACTTCCCCTTCTTGCTTGGCCCCGAACCCTGATTGATAAGATCGTAGAGCTCGAAGAGCTTTTGGTCTTATGGCGTACAAGGCATGCTCGTATGGTCGAAAGAGTCATTGGCCGACGGGTCGGCACTGGAGGCTCCGCAGGCGTTGATTATCTAGATCGAACAACGCAGTATCGCATTTTTAAAGAGCTTTGGTCGATTCGAACCCTACTGTTACCGAGTCAACATATCCCTGCCCTGAAAAATCCAAACTTTTATGGATTTGCCCTTTGAACCATCCAGTAAAGAAGTAAACCGATCATCAAAGTAGCAGCCCCAGCTAATGCAACAGATGGTCGAGAAAAAACCATTCCTATCAACATCCATAAAGAGAGAAGGAAATAAGCGATCGAGGTCCAAGGATAGCCCCAGGTACGATAAGCACCATCTCGGTTCATCTTTTTTCTTCGAGCGACGAAAATAGCAAAAATCGTAATGCTAAGACCGGCTGTCACAGTGAAACCTGTATATTCAATCAAAGTGTCGAAGCCAGCAATCATCAATAAGATTAGAGCAATTGCACTTTGTATCCAAACGGCGAACACCGGGGGCTTGTCTTCGCTTTTACGAACTAAAAAATTCAAAGGCCGAAAATCCTGACCGAGGGCCTCAAGCACGCGAGCACCACTGATAATCATCGCACCGACCGTCGTCAACAAACCGAGGGCAATGATTCCAGACATCCATTTTGCCGCAGTTTGTCCAAAAAGCGCTTCTGCAACAACATGACCAACCTCAATTTTTCCAGCAAGTTCAGACAGCGGAACCGCCGAGAGGTATACCAGATTCATCAAGACGTAAATGATAGTGACGATCAGAGTTCCCAAAAAGAAGGCGCGTGGTAAAGTTTTATTCGGCTCACGAACTTCGCCAGCAATATAAGCCGCTGCGTTCCAACCACTATAAGCAAAAGCAACGTAGATGAGGCCAATAGAAAACTTTGAGCTGAAAACGGCCTGGGAAAAATTTCTTTGGTCCGGTTGATTAAGTAAAGACCAATCAGCCTGGGACGTTCCGGCGATGATCAGTAAAACGACAAAGCCAAACTTGAGAAAAGTAAAAATATCCTGAAAGCGAATTCCTTTTTCGCTGGCTCGCGTATGGACAACTCCTAGCCCAACAATAAGAATGATCGCTGACTCTTGCGCCACAAACCACGGATGAATTTGCGAAAGATATTGCCCAAAAGCGTAAGCAACCGCCGCAATCGGTGCTCCAAAGCCCACCGTAAGAGAAACCCAGCCCATAAGAAATCCTAGAGACGGATGATAAATTTTTGAGAGGAGTTGGTACTCTCCTCCGTTCTTAGGAATGAGTGTCACAAGCTCGGCATAGGTTAGAGCACCGCACAGAGCGGTTACTCCGCCGAGAATCCAGGCGAATAAAATTGCCGTGACAGATTCAAGATCTTTGGCCTGATAACCGGTACTGGTAAAGATGCCTGTCCCGACCATTGACGTAATGATCAAATTCGTTGCGGTCAGAAAAGAAAGTTTCCGCCTTGGCGCATTCATCACTTCCATCACAAATGCGGAATTGTCTGTAAGAACCTAATGCGCTTCATCCCAGTTATCGCCTATATGAGCGACGGCCAAAAGTGGCACATTCAGAGGAAATGCGCGTTCCATTTCGACTTTAACCAACTCAGCTACTGCTTCTGCTTCTGACGACGGCGCTTCCAAGAGCAATTCATCATGAACCTGTAGCAATACTTTGGCCTCAGGAAAATCCTCTTCGAGACGGTTAGACACTCGAATCATTGCAAGCTTTATGAGATCAGCGGCGCTGCCTTGAATCGGAGTATTCATAGCAATACGTTCGGCTGCTGCACGAGCACCGCGGTTTTTGGACTCTATTTCTCGAACCCAACGTCTTCGCCCCATAATCGTTGTCACAAAGCCCTTTTCTTTTGCGTGCTCCAAAGTCTCGTCGAAAAACCTTCGAATTCCAGGTTGGCGCTCAAAATAGTCTTTCACAAATTGAGACGCTACCCTCCTTGGTATCTGCAGCTCTCGAGCAAGCCTTACTGGACCCATCCCGTAAAGTACGCCGAAGTTCACTGCTTTGGCTTGAGAGCGTTGCTCAAATGAAACATCTTCTGGAGGTACCTCAAAAAGTACTGACGCCGTTCGGGTATGAACATCAGCATTATTTTGAAATGCATCGACCAAAATCTCATCCTCACAAAGATGCGCCAATACGCGCAGTTCGATCTGTGAATAATCGACAGAAATCAATTTATGGTCAGGTTCAGGCACAAATGCTTTGCGAAGCTCACGACCAAGAGCCTTCCGAATCGGAATGTTTTGTAAATTAGGATCGCTTGACGAAAGACGACCCGTCGCTGCTACAGTTTGACTGAGATTTGTATGAACACGGTTTGTCGCCTTTGAGACCATTTTTGGTAAAGATTGAACATAAGTTGATTGGAGTTTCGTAATTTGCCGAAAATCAAGAATGGTTCCGGGAAGCGGATGCATAGAAGCCAACTCTTCAAGAACAGACTGGTCAGTAGACGGTCCAGTCTTAGTTCGTTTAATGATCTTCAATCCTAACTCTTCGAAGAGTACCTCTCGTAATTGTTTAGGTGAATTTACTTTAAATTCTCGACCCGCTAATTCATGGCAAAGCTTCTCAAGACGAATAATCTCTGAAGAGAATTTTTTCTCAAGTCCTTTGAGAAACGCGACATCAACCTTCACACCACAAAGCTCCAGTCTTGCTAAAACGCGGACAAGAGGCATTTCGATATCATTCATGACGGACGACAAGTCGCTTTTTTTAAGTTCGTCATTGAGAATCGGTGCGGCCTGGAAAGCAATATCTGCCCGCTGAGCGACAAACTGAAGAAGCGCTTCAGGCGCCAAGTCCTCAACCTTCTTTTTGTCTCGTCCTGTGCCTACAATACTAGAGCGTGAAGTACTGCTAATCTGCAAAAACTTACGTGCGATATCCGCAATCCCATGAGGCCCGTCATCCGGACCATGAACCATCGTAGTCGAGGACTCATAGCGATCTTCAGCGTCAATAAGATAACTCGCGATTGAAGTATCAAGCTGCTCTCCTGCCAATTTTATTTTGTACAGTTCCGCCAGAGCATGCCATTGCTTGGCAGAAGAGTACGTTTTCACAATTTTACTATCTTCGAGATAAGTCCGAAAGAACTCAAGAATATCCAAGACGGTGAGTTCTCCGGTTGCAATATATACAGCCTGACCAGGCGACCAAGCGAGTCCAAAGCCGAAAATACGCGTATCGACCATTCGCGAACGCTCGTACTCCATTGATAAGGCTAAATGTGAACTAGAAGCGATTTCCGACGAAAGAGATGTGAGTTCCTCTTTTTTTTGAACCAATCGATAATTGGTTTGGACCTGTGGCACTTTTGATTTCGACTTTGCGGGGGATTTCGTCTTCTCTCCTCTTTTATCAGAGCCACTTTCCGCTCGCGCAAGTAGTCGCCGAAATCCGAGCTCGCCGTACAAACGAACTTGCTCATCAACGTCGGGTCCACTGTATTTCAAACTTTCAAGAGATTCATCAATTTGCACGTTATATTCAAGCTCAACCAATTTTCTAGAGAGACGTGCGTCATCAACAGCATCAGCGATTTTCTGGCAAATTTTCCCTTTAATTCGCCCTTCTGTCGCAGCCTTAAGTACACCTTCTAAAGTTCCATGCTCTTTGAGTAATTTCGCCGCCGTTTTTTGGCCTACTCCGCGAACACCTGGAATATTATCGGAGGCGTCACCCATAAGCGCCAAGAGGTCTCCGATTTGCTCCGGTGGAACTCCAAACTTTTCTTCCACTTCCTTGGCACGATATAATTTTTCGCGCATGGGTTCCCATAGCTCTACTCGGTCGTTCACGAGCTGCATGAGATCTTTATCCCCAGTGATGATTTTCACATCAAAATCATTTTCGAGAGCAAGCCGAGTCCAAGTTGCAATGTAATCGTCCGCTTCATAGCCCTCTTTCTTATAGAGCGGAAGCTTGAACGCCTCAGTCACCTCGTGAATACGAGCAAATTGAGGAACAAGGTCCTCAGGCGGAGGAGGACGGTTGGCTTTATAAGCTTCGTAAAGCTCGGTACGAAAGCTTTTCCGAGCGGTATCGAACATAATGGCGATATATTCAGGTTGCTCCTCATCAAGGACTTTCTGAATCATACTCGCAAAGCCATAAACCGCGTTTGTAGGCTCGCCAGAGGGGCTGCTCAACGCACGAATGCCGTAATATGCTCGAAAGATATATCCCGAGCCATCAATGAGATAGAGTAATTTTCTTTTGGTCAAAACTTAATCCTATTGAGGAATACATGAAGATGTCGTCCACGTTGGGTCGAGGCGGCCGCATATCGCTCCCGGTCGATTTGTGCATTGACCTGAAGAATCACAATTGCGGAAACACATGCCAATACCTGCAAAAGTTTGGCAAGTTTCGTCCGGCGCGCATGGCGTAGATTCAGCCAAACCGCTGCAAATTCGAGTGCAATGACCTCCAGTGAGATTCCAACCTCTTTCACCCATACAAACTTGTCCCTCTCCACAAGAACGATTGTCTACACATGGATCTCCAACTCGCGCGCCGAGTGTTTGCATCGGCGTTTGCTCACAGACTCCGGTTGCTCGACTGCAATAGGTCGTCCCATTTCTAGGCGAGCAATCAAAAATGTCATCACCGCAATTAGGAATACAAATCCTGATCGGACTATTAGGAATCGCAAAGCAATGAGCATCACTACGGCAATCCAGATCGGTCGTACAGCTGCCCATGCATCCTATTCGAAAGCACTGATTATTCTGACATCTTTCGCCTGTCATACAATCGTTATCAGTCGTACACGTTTGGTTACGCATATTGATATTGATACAAGAGGAATTTGGCGGACATCCAGGCGTACAATTCTCTACGGTGCAATAACCACCCCACATGAAATTAATCTCCTGCCGAGTCCAACAAGATAAGCCCATCGAGGTGTCACAATCTGTATCCATCTCACAGCCTGCACCAATTACGCCCGCACCAATATCTCTTGGTCCGGCATCCGGACCTGCATCAGGAGCCAAGGGGCAAGTTCCAGGCATTTCATTTCGATCAAGACAAGGCTGCCCAGATGGACACCCCTGATTGTCACAACACCAAACTGGCCCAACTCCGGCGGTGGAGCAGATGCCATCCAGACAGGCAAGACCTTGTGGACAATCGCAGGTAGAGTTGCATGCCCTCGGCGCACCGGCGTCATGACGAATAAGAATTCCTCCATCATAGTTAAGAATGGTTGAGTCTGGAATGCCCGCCTCGGGCAAATCCGAAGAACTATCGACTTGTTCCACACCAGCATCAGCGCCGTCGGATGGATTTTCGCCATTACCTTCAGAGCAGGAAAACCCGGCCAAGGATAAGATCACGCTCAGAATGAGTATTTTCAAGCGAAAAAGCATAAGGTTCTTCTATACCTCGGGGCGCTGCCTTTTCAAGCATTCCGCAAAAACATCCGCGCCAAACCTGATTTTAACCCTACAATCAGTTCTTTTCAAGAAGATAAGGTTCCCAAATTGGAACCCCGCCTATCGAAGCGTTAGACTTCCCAAGCGTGAGCAAACCTGGAAAAAGTTCAAATCAGAAGTTTGGTTCTTACGTTCTTCTTGACCACATCGCAGACGGCGGAATGGCCGAGATCTTTCTGGCGAAACGTCAAGGATATTCTGGGTTTGAAAAATTTGTGGCATTAAAACGCATTTTGCCAAGCTTCAACGAACATGCTGCGTTTCGCGAAATGCTGATTCATGAGGCGAAGCTGGCCGCCAACCTGCAGCACCTCAATGTCGTTCAAGTTCTCGATTTAGGGGCTGTTGAGGGCCAAGTATACATCGCCATGGAATACATTCATGGGCGAGATCTCGCATCATTACTCGCGAGGAATTTCAGACGCAAAGAATGCATACCGTTAGCTTTGGCTCTCAGCATGGCCATCGAATTTCTCACCGGAATCGACTACGCTCACCGACTGCAAGATGAAAGCGGTCAACCGCGAAATCTTATTCATCGAGATATCTCACCGCAAAATATTTTGATCTCATACGAAGGAGAGGTCAAAGTCACAGATTTTGGTATTGCTCGTGCTTTCTCTTCAGATGGCGGAATCGAGAATCTATTCCCTGGAAGCGTACAGGGGAAGTTTGGCTACATGTCGCCGGAACAACTTAAAAAGCAAGCAATCGATCAACGCTCGGACATATTTAGTGCTGGCGTAGTCCTTCACGAGCTACTCACGGGTAGACGACTTTTTTGGAGCAAAAATCCCAAAGACGCTGCACTAAAAATTCTCAATCAAGAAGTTCCTGCGCCGTCTATCATAAACGAGACTATCCCTGAAGAGATTGATGCTGTGGTCATGAAAGCTCTCGAACGCGATAAAGAAAATCGATACCAAACGATTGGCTCTTTACTAGGAGACATCGCGAAGGTGGCAGATAACCTGAAAGTACATATCAGTCGTCGTGACATAGCAGTGTATATGCGCCGCCACTTTGGAACAAACAGTCCAAGACCTCGAAGCACTGACGTTCAAAGAGCTCGTTCTCTAACGCTTCCAAAAATATCATTAGCGAGCAGCTTCAGCGCCACCTCGGGACTTAGAACCCCTGTAGGTGACATTCTTATAAGCAAAGGAAACCTTACCGTCTCCCAGTTGGACATTGGACTCGCTCAGCAGCGTGCTCGTGGGGGACGTATTGGCGAAATCCTGATCGAACAAGGCGTAATTTCTGACCGAACGCTGATCTCGGCACTTGCGGAGCAAATTGACCTCAAAGTATGTGAGCCAGGTGAGCTATTGAAAAAACCACCCTCGTCACTCATTTTCGAGATCTTTCCGTACGAAGCCGCAGAGTCTATGGCAGTGCTCCCCCTTGAATTAGCAACAGAAAAAGAAGGTATGGCCCGATTGGTTGTCACTGACCCATTTGACGAACGAAACCTTCTCGAAGCGAAAATTATTCTTGGCGTCAATGAAATAGATATCAGCTTATCTACCAAAGACGAAATAAAAGAAGCTATCAACCACTGGTATCATCACGCAGGAAAAGCAGAAGAAGAAACACTTATGTTTAACATGAGACTTCCGGCTCAAGAGTTCGAAAAGAATTCAAAAGAAGTGACTCTTATCGTATTTCAAAATGATGAACTTCTAAAACTTTTACGACAAGATTTTTCGAATGAATCAATATCGTTTATAGACGTTGATCATCATAATCAGCTCGTAGAAAAAGTTATCGACCATTGTCCTGAAATTGTAATTCTTGACTGCGCGAATATCGATACAGATACTCTAGAGCTTGTAGAAGATCTAAGGCGAGCCAACAGGAATCTCTGCTTATATGTTCTCGAAGATATCTCAGATATCAAAAGACAAGTTGACATCATCAATGCAGGAGCGAACGACGTCTTCTCAGACCACAGTCAGTTTCCGTTTATTGCCGCCAAAACCCGACAAGAACTAAGTCGTCTTCCTAGACAGTCATCAGCTGCTTTGATCACGAAGTCGCATAACATTGGCGTCTCCGGCACGCTCAGTGATATGACTTTTGTGGACGTAATTCAGAGTATTGAATTGGCTCAAAAAACCGCTGTAGTCAGTTTCTCTTATGAGGATGGACGCTCAGGCGAAGTCATCACAAGTAAGGGCAAAGTCAGGTCGGTGACCATGAAGGGTCAAAATTCTTCCGATGGGAATACAAATTTTCATCAATTAGCCAAACCAGGCCGCGGGCGTTTTGAAATTCTATATCAAGACAGTGATGCTCCATCGAATATTACTGAGAACAATACGCAATTACTTCTCGAAGCGATTCGTCAATATGAAGAGCAGGACATCAACGCAGATCTTGAGCAAGGAAGATCTACCATTAGTCTGGACAAAAGCCCTCAAGTAGTCATGTCGCAAGCAACAAATCCATACGACTATCCCTTGGAGGAAGACTCAACAACCGAACTTCGCATCGCTGGGCTAAAAGCAATGGCACAAGCACAACAAGGCTCGGTTGACGACAGTAATATCTTCACATGGTCTCCTGTCATTAGTGAGCAGTCTCTTGTACTAAAAAATAACGACTTCGAGGAAGAGCCTCGAAAGACTGACTCATCATTTGAAGTGGAGATCCTGGAGCTATCTAGTGATGCAAACGAGGCCCCATCCGTCGTAGATAACAATGACGCAGAAACAGAAATGGCTTTCGATGCTGCTCATCTTGTCAATCAACTCGCGAAGGATGGAGGGCTAGACGATTTACCAATATCAATCGACGCGGATAGCCTAATGGTGAACCCAAGTTCATCCGATCTTCTTTTTAAAAGTGATCCAGTCGAAACTAAAGACGTGCAAGCTTTCGACACACTAGATCCTCCACTTTCTCCTCCATCTGATGGAACCGATGGAAATTTACTCAACGTAGCTGAAAAGATGGAAGTAAACGCTAATGAAGAATTTCAAGCACGAGAGGAGCGAACAGGACCTGATGAGCCTGCCGCGCCCAAGTACAATCTAAATTCGGAGCAAGACATATACGCATTACCCAAACTCGCAAGTGAAGAGGACTCTCCTAGCCCTGAAAATTCAAACGCAAACGTTGATAGTCAACCGTTACCTCTACCCGCCGGAGCACTGACTGCTTTGCCAGACGAAAGAAAAAACGTAATGCGATCAGATGCACAGCAAAAGAAAGGTGACGCTCAGAACCTTGCTCGGCTGAATTTGCAGAAAGTCGCAGTTAAGAAAACCTCTTCTTCTGCGAGTAGCGGCATCATAGAAGAAAAAATTCGAGTGCAGCATGTCAACATGTCGAAACAAGAGCTCGCGGGTGAGGCATGGTCTCAAAATAACGAAAATAGCGTAACAGAAGCAGAAGAAGACGAAGATCTCCTTTTGCAAATTGACGATATCGTGACAGACGATGAGGACCTCTTCTAATTGGATTTCGATGTAACGCAGAAAGTTGCGAAATACTGCGGTGATCTTTTGGAGCTGCTTGTTGACCTGTTACCAAACAACCTTAGTCTCGTTGAAATCGACGACCAATGGCATGAGACTAGTGGTTTTTATGACGAGCGGTGCCGCCGTCTTCTATTTATAGATAATCAAAACAATGAAGACTCCGAAGACATAGCACAAGACATTATTGTAAGTGCAACGGGGGACGGTTGGACAATCGTTGACGATGAAGACGAACGAGAAACTATCTTAGAAAACGGAAACTCAACCTTGTGCGTGAGACTTGGACGTTATCAATCTAGAGACGTTATTCAAGTGAGTATTGAACAGAAGTGGCCTTCCGACGTGCATCCTCCCGTGCAAATGTCAGATCTTTTCATTCAAGCATGTCAGAACATCATCCAGCTCCACGATTTCCCGATTAGCTTACAAAGAGATTTATGCTTCGATCTCGCATCCTCTGAAATCATTAGAACGCGATTTGAGCGCGTTCAGTATCGATTTAATGAAAACATCGAGAGGCACCTTTATCGTTCGGGCTATAAAAAATCAGATGAATTTAAAGATAAATGGAAGCAATCGAGTACAGAAGAGCATTACCGATTTGAAGCAGAAGTACACCTGAACTCCGAAAAAAAGATACTCGATTACACGCTTCTCACGATTGACCAGTCGTTGCAGCTCGTCGACTAGATGCCGAACTATTTTTTGAATCGGTCACTGTTTTTCAAAGTGAGCGGACGCTGTTCATCACGAGTGGGAGGGCGATCGCCAACTTTGGATTTTTTGAAATCATCAGAGAGCTTTCGACGGGTCGGTTCGCGTCCCGCAGGAATTTCCTGCGAATGTGAGCGGGGACCATGTGGCGCCTGCGAAGCCGAAAGATCCGGGCGAAATCCCTCTCTCAAATGGCGTTCACTTGGATGTTGAAGTGGCTGATGACTCAACGGTCGGAGATTCGGTTGAGAACCAGGATCGCTAAACGGTCTTGGTTGGGGCGCTTCGTTGCTTGGGGCAAACCAACCAGTAGGCGGTGCTTGCCACTGCGGCATCTCGCGATAAGTGGGAACGTTCTGCGTGTCGGGAGTTACCGCTTGTTGGCCCGGAGGCCTAGCATGAGGCCTTTCTGATCGACCGAACTGTGGATTTGGTGGATGCTGGCTTACTTCTCCGCTTTGGTTGGGGTGTCGCGTCATCGAATTGCTCGATACGCCAGTTTGAGAATGGGCCGTAAAGGGGTGACGACCTTGATAAAGTTGAGGATGTACGTCGAGTTTTGGTGCATTGGGAGAAGGTGCACCTGGATAGAACCCACTCGGCGGAGGAGACATAGAATGATGACTCTTCGCTTGTCGCGGCTGAGTTGGGATGCGCTCATCAAACTCATTTCGAGGTACACCGGTTGTTGCTGAACCGTCGGGTTTCGTAAATAAAGGAATCTCTTGTTCCGTTTCAACCCCGGACACAGCGTTATCAATCGATGAGCCCGCGCTTTGGACTTCACCGACAGACCATTGAACGGTGTCCTCGTCTAATTCCGAAAAGAGTTCGTCACTGTCGCTTTTAGCCATGAAATCTGAGACGCCCTTAGAAGAAAGGTCTTCCCGCATAGACACAGGTTCAGGATTCACTTTGGTGGGCATACTTTTTTCGTCTAAAGAAACCGTAGGCATTTGAGGAATCGTTTCTCGATCTGAAGCCAATGGCTGAGAAGACGGTAAATTCCCCACTGAAACTTTTTCTTCCGGTGCACTGACTAGATTCGTAGGAAGCTCATCTGGCTGATTATGGGGCTTCAGTACATTTGCAAAAAGCTCATCTTCGGTCCGAGTGTCGCGAGGATCCTCATCATAAAATCCCTGCGCATTTTCCACTAACAGATTTTTTTCTTTGCGCTGTCTGTCGATGATTCGTTGTAGCCAGTCCTTTTCGTTCGGCTCGAACTTAACAAATCCTCTTTCGGCGAAATCAGTCCCAAGAGTCGCAGCTAAATTGGCCTCACCCGCCCCAGGCGCCAAAGCTCGCTTACAACCTTCTCTGACTTTCGCGTTCATGCTCTTCGCCGCTTTCTCAATGTGTGCGCGAGCTCTAGGATCATTCAATTGTGACAAGGCAAAGGCAGCGGAGAGCTGGACATCCACATTTTTCTTTTGAAATATTTTCGGTTTAAGCAGCTTCGAAAGAGCCGAAATGGAATCTGCTCCAGAAATCGCAGCAAAGGCGCAAGTAAGGGCACGAACCTCTTTTGGCTCTAATTGCCAGATTTCATCAGAAAGTATTTGTAATCGTAAACTTGCTCGACACGCTTGGCTTCTTCGAATTGCTGCAATCTGATACGCGACAAGTCGTACGTCCATAACCTTATGCGTCAAGTATTTCGTAAGAATTTTATCTGCAGCACCGGGCGGAAATCTCGTAAGTGAGCGCAAGACCCGCATAATCAAAGCGGGGTGCTCTTGCTCTAGTGCTACAAGGATCAAAGAAGCGAGAACCTCGGTAGAGACATAAGGTGCAAGATCAAAATAATCGAGCATCACGATCGGCTTCGCATTACGCATGACCTGCAGCAGTCGCTCCGGGTCAGGAATCTGATTGTTTGAAATTATATTAATGAGAAGAGAGCGCGTCTCTTTTTCCTTCACTGTATTTAGAGCAGACAGCAGTGCATCTAATCCTATCTCGCTGATCGCTTGTAAGTAGTTAAGGATTGCAGGTCTTGAAGAAAAGTGTTGAGGATCTTCGAGTCGGTTAACCAAAAGTTCAAGAATCGCTGGCATGGTCAGAGCTTTCTGCAAATGACGACCCGCATGCATGGCGGTGAGATCTTCACTTTGTGCTGCACGGCTGGCGATACTCCTCACAAGGACAACGGACGCATCATACTCGCCAAGGCGGTGAATAATATTTACTAATTTCTGCACTCGAGCGATGGTGCTTGGTAGAGCTTTGGAGCTTGGATGAGCGAAAAAACTCTCGATAGTACATTCGGTCAATAATGCGAGAATCAGGGGCAGAGGGGTCGTACTCATTCGCTGTTCAATAAGGACTAAATGATTTTCCTCGAGTGTCTCGGCGGCCTCTCGCGCGAGATCCTCAAATGTTCCCCCCGTCAGAAATTGAGAAGAGACTAGGTCATTCGGCAGCATCTCGGCCTTATCAGCGATACAGCGTGCTAGATTCGCCGCAGAGATATTTGATATTTTCCCGTTCACTTTAAAAAGTCTGTATTTTTATCCTAAAAACAAAAAAGATAGTCTACCAGTGTAGTGTACCTTTCATTGACAGCATAGAGCCAAAAATTTCGCCTACAGCGCCTGTCAGGACGGTCAAATAAGAGAATCCTCTTATTAAAAAGTCAAAAACTGTGTGGGTTGATAGGAAATATTCGGTAATTCCCTTGAAGATGAGCTCAAGAACCTTTGAGCCCATTCCTCAAACATCAAAATCGACCAAAGCGAGGTGGCGTGGTTTCGCAGACCTCGCTGATGCTCTCTCCACATTTTTTGCAGTCCACGGTGATCTAGCAAACCGCTCTTTCCGCCTGGAGAATCAAAAAAAATACTCTCCGCCCTTTGTTTAAGGCCTCCTCGGAACCAAATCGGTAGCGGCACTGTAAACCCACGTTTCTCACGCTCGAAAGTCTGGCGCGGAAGAGTTGCTTCAGCAGCTCTCTTCAGAGCGATCTTCGATGATTGTCCAGATAATTTATACGAAGAAGGAAGAGTCGCCGCGTATTGCACAATATGATGGTCCAAAAGTGGGACACGAACTTCTAATGCATGCGCCATTGATGCTCGATCAACTTTTACTAAAATATCGTCGCAAAGATATAACTTTAGATCGATGTATTGTAGACGACTGAGCGGGTCTTGAATTCTTGTAGACCGAAGCGTGTCTTCAAAATGAACGTAAGGGTCGTAGTCACGAAGACCGAACAAAAAGTCATTATTCAAAAATAACGGATAGGACTTTTGAGTCAGCGAAAGAAAATAAGCGCGTTCATGATCTTTCGACAAATTAGTGAAAGTGGCCTTCGCCCGAAGATAGCGGGGAAGGTAATCAGCTTTGGGATAAAACTTGCCAAGACTACCAAAAAGATATTTCCGAACGGGGAATGGAATCTTATTGCGGACAAGTGCTTCCGCCATCGCAAAACGATATCTGCGATAGCCGGCGAAATTCTCATCTCCACCGTCTCCGGATAGTGCAACGGTCACTCTTTGTCGTGTTGCTTGGCACAGGTAATAAGTAGGTATCGCCGAGGAATCGCCAAAAGGCTCATCATAAAACCAACTTAGATCGGAAAGCACTTTCGTTGAATCCACCTTCATTACTTTTTCAAAGTGTGAGGTGCTAAAATGTCGCGAAGTATCTCGAGCATACTCTCTTTCGTCGTAATCTTGTTCTTCAAATCCTATCGTATGTGTAAGAACCTTTTTGTTATGATTTTTTGCCATCATAGCGACGATAAAACTCGAATCAATGCCCCCAGAAAGAAATGCGCCTAATGGAACGTCGGCTCTCATCCGAAGCTCTACAGCCCGTTCGATGTGCTCTAACAAGCCTTTAATTGCTCCATTCGCAGATACTTCGCGAGGTGAAAATTCAACATCCCAATACTTATGAACGGACACGCCACGATGACTAACTCGCATTATATGACCAGCCGGAAGACGGTGAATGTCTTGAAGTATGGTTTGACGGCCAGGAACATAATTGTAAGCGAAATAATCCATCACCGCTTCTGGATTAATCTTTCGATAAATTTTGGTGTCTGCCACGATCGCTTTGAGCTCTGACGCAAAGGTGAACTTACCGTTGATTGAGCAATAATAGAGAGGCTTCTTGCCGAGTCGATCACGAGCGAGAAAAAGGCTTTTTTCTTGGCGATCATAAATTGCAAACGCAAACATGCCATCAAAATGATGAACACAATCCGACCCCCACTCACGGTATGCATAAATAATTGTCTCGGTGTCTGAATCAGACTGAAACCTATGCCCTTTCTTGCTCAGGATCTCACGAAGTTCTCGATAGTTATAAATCTCTCCATTAAATACGATACCGATTCGCTTTTCCGAGTCCCACATCGGTTGCAATCCACCTTCAAGATCGATAATGGAAAGTCTTCGGTGGCCAAGGCCTACTGAGTCATCGATCCATAGCCCCCCGGCATCCGGACCTCGATGAGCGAGACTGTCTGTCTGACGCAAGAGCAAGTTCTTCGAGACGGGCTCACAAGAATCAAAATGAAAGGTACCGACAATGCCGCACATAATCTTATCTAAGGAATTCTCCGCTGAATCATTGGTCCAAGCTTTTGAGTCGCAACCAACGGAAGTTTTCGCCAAAGTCGAATCGCTCGATCGTACTTTGGGTTGTTAGGATTCACCTGGGGAATTTCGTCTCGTTTGAGGAGATCATATTGATATCGAAGTTCAATCGGAGTCATTCCCATATTTTTTTTGAATTTAAAGGCACCCGTGTTGGCCTTACTGCGTCCGAAATCAAATGTTCGATATCCAAGATCGTAACCGGTCTCAAGCATATGCCAATACATATAATTATTCACGCCAGCATTACGGGCCTCAGGAAGGGTTCCTGCGAAAAAAGGCATCATGATGTCTTTGTAATAAAAGTTCAGTACAATCCCAACAATGCGACCTGCTTCACGTATACAAACGAAGTCTGATCGACACTCATCAAGAGCGTTTCTAAAAAGGGCCTTCGGAAAAGTTGGTGTTCCAAGCGCTCGCAACGAAAGTGTATAAAGGTCATAAAAAGAATCTAGAACGTCCCTGGTATAGACGCCTTTCAGGTTTGCTTTTTGCCCTGTTCGCACCACTGCTCGTGTTTTACGAGGAATTGCTTTAAGTTGTTTGTCTCGATCTCCAAACAATTCTTGTTCAAATCGGTAATACAATCCATCCTTGGTAGGTAAATCATCAAAAACAGGAGTTTCCGTTTTATACTCAACGTATTCGAGTTTTTCTTTTTCTGCATATTCGCGAGCAGCACTCCGCAAAAGACTCGCTGTTTCGCTCTCTTTCGCTAAAATACCGCCCCCGACTGCAACGGGAACAGAGACCAAGGCCTTGGGAAATGGTGCTTCGCCAACCACAAAACAAGGCAAGACACCGGTCCACTGCTCACCTCGTTTTGTATAAAAATATTTCGCAGTATAGCCATACGTTTTTTCAATGGTTCTACGCCAACACAAAAGGTGGAAGATACTTCCTTGAGGATGCTCATGTACAAAGGCGTCCCATTGAATGGAGTAGTCATCTTCAAGCTCAAATAAAGCTATAGGTGAAGCGTCTTCAGACATCGAGGAATTCGGAGTACTCAGCACCAAGGAGAGCTTATTCTGGATTTAGGCTGCCAACAAGCGACGAGAGAATACTCTTATGGATTTATTTGTCTCCACCAAAGCTTCAACACTGGAATTTCTTCCTTCTCTTTCGTTTTCTTTTGGGTCGTGGCGGCAACCAGGCCTCCACTGGCATTATCTACAGGATTATTGAATCCGGCATGTATCACCCCACTCTCCGCGTCATGAGCAATTCCTGTCAGTTGGCCATTGGGGGTATTGATATTTGCACCTGGACGTATAACGAATGCATTAAGGACATCGGAGTTGTCAGTGTTCAGACCTTGAGTGCAATCCTCAAAGTAAATGCCATAGATACGACCTTCACCAACGCCGCAAGTATTGCTGTCCGGCAAATAGCTCGTAAATAGGAAAGAGCCTCCACCTAAGACTGGATCAAAAATTACCTTTTCGCCCTGAGGGAGTTTCATGACACCATAATCACCTCGGGCTCCTTCATTTACAAAAGGCGAGCCAGGAATGTTTGAGCCACAAGCCTCTTCAATGCGCGCTAAGTTTCGAGGGCCGTCCACATCGGAGCTATCCATAATCATGGGAGCATTATCGATAACTTTGAAAACATAGTTCTGTTCGTTTATGTCCTGCACATCTTCATAGTTACCCGTGGCAAAGAATAATGTGAGGCGACCCGCGGGGTCGTAGGTCGCAACCAACTTCGTGTAGGAGAGAATATTTGCGGTGTCCTGATGAACTTGAGTAACTGCACGTCGTCCATCAAAGAATTTTCGAACAGTCATGCCCTGGCTGGGGTCAGAGTTCGTAAAACGGACCTTATAGATATCAGCTTCGGTTGTAAGAATGTAGCAGGTATCTACATAACTGTCTCCACTTGCATCGATACAAGTTGGGGTTCCAGCAAAATCCGCATCCGCCAACTCGCTCGCGGGACTGTGCCAATAAGCTCCGTCTTCAAGGCCAACAACAAGCAGAGTTCCAGCTCGATTACCCGCTGCGCCCCCAACAAGGGCTTCTTGCATACCGCCCCCCATGACACCCACGTAGTATGGCATAGCAACACCGTTTACAACTCGCTTTACGCGATGAATTTGTGGTCTTGAAGTCGTTGTCACTCGAGCGGTTGGAGCGCTCGCACTATTTCCGGTCGAGTTTGTTTGTCGAGTAAATTCACGCTCCCAAAGTAGCTGAGGATTGTAAGGATTCGTTACGTCCATGGCGAAACAACCCGGTCCTCCTATTCCAAGACATTGCAGCAGAACAGTTCGGTATTCCCAATCGTTACAGGTGTTACTGCTATGCCGATTACATAATGACGCGCCACTGGTTTCAGGATTAATATTGCCTTTCGTGAACAGAACATCGGACACTACAGGCGAACCATCAATCATGTAAAAGTGACCTGCTTTCAAAAATCCCCAGGACTCTTGAAGCATTCCCGGGGAGTAAGCCCAAAGTTCCTGACCATGACAACGTTCTCGCTTTGCAGTCGTACAATCACGTGCGATCTTGTCATACTCAATCGCGACTTTGTTTTCTGTGTCATATTGACCCGTCGCCTCGCCAACTAAGAATGCATGCAAAAAGCCATCATTACCGCCCACGTAAACGACACGATCTCTAGTACCCACCTTTTGGGTATTCGTCGCATTGCTTATTGACGCACTCACATTGCCGCTGCTGCGTGGTATATCCATTTCTAAGAAATGTCGCCATCGCTTTAGATCCTCGGCAAGCCCGGTTGGTGCACCAACAATGACGGGTCGACTATTCGCGATATCAGAAACCTTGAAATGTCGATCAAGGCATGCTTGATTCCGTGGGTTCTGCGGGTCGTTTACATCGGTGTTCCCGGCGCTATTTGTCGTATCCGGCGCTCCATCGTTGTTTGCGTCAGTACAGCATCCACTTGGAGAATTTGGCGCCGCATCGCTGTCGCAGTCCCAATCACCTCGAAAGGGGCCGCTTTCTAGCTTCGCAACAGGATTGCCGGTGAGGTAAGCGATATCGTTGTATTTGAGATTTAGTCGACGGAATAAACGTAAGTTTCCTGGAGAACTTCCTGTAACATCTTGCGTCAATCGATTTGCACCAATTCCGTGTTGGAAAGGTGTATCAATAGGAATCATCGAGGCATCATTACCGGAGCAGCGATCACCTGAGTGTCCGGCAAAGTCACCACAATTGAATTCACTTGGAGGTGCATTAGAGCTACTCGAGCCTACACCCTGTGGATAACTCGTAAACATCCGGCGGTTGAAGTTATGCAATTGTTCTAGAACCTGACCCATGCTCACCGTTTCTCTATGAGCACCTTGTTCACCTGGAAGCGGGGTGGACTCACCATTATCGTCAAGCTTTATCCACGAAACATCGCCGGGACGTCCAAAGTTACACAGACCAAAAGGAACGCCCGTGCAGTTCGGAATCGTGAAAGAAGAATACACAATATGTTCACCAAAACGACTGATACTCGGAGTGGCACCGATATAATCGCCCGGCGACAAAAGCTCCATGACCTGGGTGAACGCGGCTTTTAAAACCGAAAGGTCGCTAATTGCACCACCCGGTGCACCTTCAAATGCCTCCGTAATTCCATCGCTGCCGAAAGCGCCCGCGCCTTGCTGCCCATCAAAGCCCCAATCAGCAACGCGGTCTGCGTCGTCTTTTTCCTCTACGCCAAAGTGAATCGCAAAAACTTGATTGGCAAACTGTTGTCCTTGCGTGCAAGTAGGGTCATTTCCCTGAGGTGGACCAGGATTTCCGTTAGAATCAAAGACCACACAAGAAAGATCGAGATTCCCTTCTTGGCTAGGCATATTGAAAATTTGGCCCGCTTGAGCGCCATTGGATAAACCGTTCCAGCCGCTGTCACCACCGTGGCCGTCCAAAAGCATAATCGTGAAGTTTCTACGGCATCCGCCACCGGTCGTTCCATTCGGCGCGTTAATCAAAACGTTCGTTTGATCTTGGTCAATGACCTGATTATCTCTTGGACTAAAGCCTCCAGGTATATAGCGGTTTGGTGCGCCATACTGGCGACCGCTAGAGATAAGCTTTGGACCCGTTTGCGGAGGTGAAATTCCCGGCTTCCAGTAGTCGTGCACATATTGTAGCGCACGGGCCTGCCGACTTTCGGCATTAGAAGCACTGGTCGAGCCCCGTTGAGGCATCCAACTATTAAGTCCGTAATAACAAGTATTGGAACTACCAGGTAAAATCTCAAAGCACCCCAACCCAAAATCGATCATGGTTTTTTGTGCTTTTTCATTATCCGTCGTTGGATCAAGAGCAAGTCGAGGACCGGTGCCGTCATACCACGTGAGGCCCCACCGATAACCGCGATATACATCCATAATGCCGTTCGTCGAGATGCGACCGTCAGAATTAGCAACACGGCCGTTAGAATTCCATCCCCAACCGCCGGTCAATACTTGACGAGCCAGCTGGAGACGCGTTTCACCTCGGCGATAAATATTTGCATCGTCGTGACCATCAGAGTGACCAGTTCTGGTGTGACAAAGGCCGCGACAAGTCTCACCATTGATCAAAGTTGTTCGTGTCGCATCCATCAAAACCATAATGTTGGGTGCTGGTCGAACAGCAACGGTCGGGTCGTAAGGAACTTGAGCTTGCGCAACACTTGAACCAAATCCCGCAAAGCAGGTCACGATGATAAGTTCTCTGAAGGTACGCATGTTTTTATTCTGAGTTTTCATCTGTGTCCTAATCCATGTTGTAACTTTGACTACCGGACGTGACGAGCTTCAAACCCGAGGTCACGCCGTATTCACCACCATACTGGACAACAGCATCACCTACGTTATTTGGAACTGCATAAGAGCGGATCTCCCAAATAACGGTCTGCACGGAAGCACTACCGACTTGCTGACCCGCTGGCGGAGGGCCGCTTGCCAAAAAAGGTTCTGATGTGGCCGCGTATTGCATTACGCCAGCCATATCGAATTCATCCACGTTTGCAGCATTCGGCGAGGGCCAAGGCGTCCAATCGATGTTAACATTCACCGCACTCATTGGGTCGTTCTTTGCCGTCTCAATTTGTGCCATGCGATGAACCGCGCCCGCAGCAGCCGCCCGGCTCACCATTATATTTTTATTAAAGCGGCGAAATGAACGCGTGTCAGATTCAACCATCTTCAGTCCGAAGAGCCCTCCTGACATCAAAATGGTCAGAAGCATTAAGACCAGAATCATTACGAATCCTTGCTCACTGTGGTTCTTTATTTTCATACTTGAGTTCCTCATCGGATGTAACTCCGAATGTTGGCAGAGGCTAAATTGGGGTCAGCCATAAGGTCAAAAAATCGAAGATTCTTTAGGTCAGAGGTAAAACGAACGGTTCGACGAAAATACCGGTTGTCGTAACAACTGAGCGGGTCCTGACACCCCGCTTCAGCGTTTTGAGGTAACGTTCTGTCTTCTAAATTCGCAGGCCGATTGTTAGGCCGGAACTCTTGATCGGCTCGAGGCGTCCGCAAAATCGCACTCACGCGAACTCGCCGCATTTCCGCGAGCTGTTGAGGACTTCCGAATTGAGTTCCGGATTGCCCCAAAGCGGGGTCACCATAAATCCACTGAGAAGGGTTGGTGGCTTCAGTATTGGTAAAATAAGCAAACTGGAGGTCCTCGACACCCTCCGCAACAACAATATCGCGTTGTGGATCTATTCTCGCAACGAAGTCTGTATCACCGGCGCTGGGGCTGATGGCATCATTTCCTGCGGGAAACGCAGAGCCCGCCCGCCACAACCGAAGTCGTGCTCCGCGATCAACCCAATAGGCGACTGGACGAACGCAAATAACTTGAGAGCCAGGGCCAGCACCGCTCGGAGGGACAACATTCGCATTTCGAGCCGCTGAGTTTTGAGGATCAAGCCCGAAAGTATTCGCAATCAATATATTGCCAGGCACGCCTACAGTTGTATCGACCAAACTGATAGGATTTACGCCGAGTAGGAAGGAGCCGACCGTTCCAGAGCTCATATTCGAAAACAAAAGCAAGCCATCTGCAAGATTATCGCCATCAATATCGCGATTTGCACACGATAGCTTACGCGGGTCATTCATGGTGAAGCCGAGAGCCAAATTCGGAATCACAGCCGGGACATGCGTTTCGCCCGCAGCATTAAGCGGAATAGAAGTAGAATCACTTTCATAGCGAATGAGCGTAATGATGTCAGTTCCCGGCATGGGGTCGATCAATTCAGTCCCATTAGTGCCGATATTATTCGTGGGCCGGATTGAAGGGACACCATAGTTCGCAAAAGTAACCTCATTCGCCTGACTCGAAAAAGCGGAATTCGGCGCGCCCACCCAAAAACTTGTTCCGAAACCCGCACTATCGAGATCGCGTCTTAACTGCTGAAAAATGAGAGCGGATGAAGCATTCATCTTGCCCACTTCGGTTTGCGTCCTAATCGATGACATTTGATAGCGCGCGAACGCAAAAGCGGCCGTGACGGCAAATGCGGCAATACCGGCCGCCACAATGACTTCGATCAAAGTGTAACCAGCTTGCGAACACCGTGAAAAATTTCGAAGCGAATTTTTCATATCAATTGTACCCCCGCACGTTACAACTTGTAGCACCGGGTGGGCAGGACACCCCGTGGGAGTAACTTCGTCGGACCGCCATACGAATTGGAGCAAGCAATGGGCCTTCTTGTTGCGCGTTATCGACTTCGATCAAGATTTCAATTCCACCTGGGCCCACGAGATTTGCATTGCCGGGGACGGGTGATTGACACTCTGGACATTGATTCACGACATATCTCGCGCGAAACGCGGCTATGAGGCCAGCCGGTGGCGTACTTCCGTTTAGAGATTCATAGCTTCCGGATACGAATTCGCCAACTGACACAATTGAGCTCCCCACGACGGGGTTCATGACCGGCTGTCCGGTCACTTGCAAACCAGGGTCAAAGTCTGTGGGTGACCGCAATTCAGCGTCACTGATTTCCGCCATAAGTCGAGTAGCGATGGCGACGGCTTCCTGATTCGATGCAAGCCCCTTGTTGTTTTGGATAAAAACGCCAATCAATTTCAAGGACAGCATGGATCCAATTCCTAGAATCGCAAGAGCGACAAGAACCTCGATTAGAGAAAAACCGCGACGAGTTGATTTTTTGAATGATGTCCTCACGACCTTATCCTCCATCATGTATTGCACCGCCCAACAAAATCAGGTCCGCGTCCGGCTTCGATACAAGCGACACCCGAGGCAAAGATAAGAATATTTTCGTCGCGGCTTGTAATCGCCAGCGTTTGACCTTCTTCATGCTCACGCATCGGAACTGAAATCACACCGTCATTCAGAGCACCCGGTCCCGTGGCACTAATGAAGCCGCGACTGTCGAAGGTGATATTAAGCCGGTTTCCAACCAGTCCTTCGGCCAAACTACGATTGAAAATGACCGCATTGCGATAGGCCTCGGGATAACTGAAAGTTTTACAGCGAATTTCGTAGGTTGGTGGTTGAGGAACGCCATTGAGCGCGGGCGCGAACTGCCTAACCACATCCGTTACAAAGGTTACGCTATGACCAGGCGTATCACTCGGCATGTTCAGGTTCCATCCTCCAGCAACATCATTCATATCGACTTGAATTCCGGCTCGAAAGCCGCCGGTAAAAGGGTCCTCAAAAGCCGCAGGGCATGCGCCTGGCTGCCCCACGGGAGGGGACGAAACTCTTGGCGTTCCGGAAGCTGAACCAAGCAATAAAGCATTCGCTTGAGCCAAACGAACTTGACCAATAAAGTTATTTTTGGCGCTCACAGCGCGCCTTTGTCTTTGAACACCAAATAAAGAAGCCTGAGCGACGAGAATCAGCACCAAGATGACCCCCATAGCGACCATGATCTCTACTAATGTAAACCCTTTATTGAAGTGACCCGGACTTTTTCCCTGCATGGCGGTACTCATGTTATGCAGATCTTACGCCATACCGGATGATTACGCGAAAACTTTGCCAAAATGCAGGTGAATGCACCAGTTGCGCAAAAGTTCTCCGGTTCGAACGTGGATTCAAACTAGGTATCGTCGTCGAAATGCATTTTGATATCGGGCCCCATCCTTGCAAGCATATGTTTTTTCAAGCGTTTTTTGAGTGCACTGACAATTTGTCCCATTCGCTGTTTGGATACGCCGAATCGCTCGCCTAGGACGGACAGAGAAAGAGGCTCTTCGGCGGTCATATGTTCTAGAAAAATCACGCGTTCCCGATCGTCTTTAAGGGTTTCTTCGAATAGCTTGAAGGCCTCGCCGACATTCTCAGCGAAAGCTTTTTCGTGCACCGCTGATTCAGGGCTCGCTTCTCCGCCCGACAACAAATCCATCATGGTCTGCTTGCTGTCACCATCACGAGACAGCGGAACATCGAGGCGAACTTCCGGCTGATCTAAATGAGGGGCTACTTCGTGAATGTCTGATTCGGAGACACCGATTTTTTCGGCGAGAAGTTTCGGCCCGGGTTCAATGCCCAGTGCTCGAAGTTTCTCTCGTTCTTTTGACAACCGAAAAAACAATTTCCGGCCCGCACGAGTCCTCGCGACCTTTACATTTCGGGAGTGCTCAAGAATAAAACGCAGTAGATACGCACGAATCCAGAAAGCAGCGTACGTAGAAAACCGAGCGCCCTTGTATGGATTATAGCGACTAATCGCCTCGAGCAGTCCTATGTTCCCTTCTTGAATCAAGTCCAGGGTATTAGACCAAGCGCGACGATATTTATAGGCCATCTTTACGACCAAGCGGAGGTTATGAACCGCGAGCGCTTGGGCAGCTTGCTTGTCTTCTTCTTCGAAAACGCGGATCGCGAGCGCGCGTTCGTCTTCCAAGGACAACACGGGATATTGCCCTATCGTCTGCATATAAGCTTGAAGAGGGCCTACTCGACTGACAGCACTGCTCGAGCTAGAAACAGGGAGACTCAATCCCCGTTTGGTCACCGCATCCGCGCGACCTACATCGTAGACCGGCCCATCTTGTTCAAGCGTCACCGCACGAGACAAAGTCCCGGACACCGTTCCGTCTTCACCGGTAATCGTAATCGGTGAAACAGGTCCGCTCAGGCGAGCCATTTCCTCAGGCGATTCGTGTTCACTTGGTAAAAGAATCTCAGGATCTGTCGCTTTTGCCGTATCTTGTGAGGTCGCTTTGGTCAGCTTTGATTTGGCCTTCGATTGAGCCTTGGTCTTGCTTTCATTAGACATCGCGTCTTCGCCGATCGCAGTGTGCGTGCATTTACAAATCTAGGAAAGTTCTTCGAGATAAACGTCTTCGTTAAATCCAACTAAAACCAATTTTTTCGACCGTATGCAGGGTGCACGAAGGTTTCCTGTGGGTCCTAACATGGCATCCACGGCATCCTCAGTCACACCCTCTTTACCAATTTCGAACGTTCGGATCTTCTTACCTTTGGCAACAATCATCTTTTTTGCTTGTTCAGCAATTTGTGTCGCATCATCACGACCTAATTTCGCGGAAGCCTTTACAATCTCCGCGGGCTTGATGTTTTGGGCTTCCATAAACTTGGAAGCTTTGGTGCAGCTCGTTCAACCGTTGCGGTGGTAATACCATTCTACTTTTGCGCTCATAGCCCTTGAATCCAATCATAAAGTACAAAAAGAACCCAGCGCTAAATCAAAATTACAGCTCCATGGCGGCTCGTTCAGACACTTCTGCTAGGAACCCAGACGAATTGAAGAATTGAAATTGAAATCGCCCCAAAATAAGAACATCGAGGTTCTGAATTTCCATGACAGCGCCTTTTTCGAGCTGAGTTCCGTTGACGTAAGTACCGTTCAGAGACTCGATATCAGATACCATGACTTTGCGCTCGATCGTCTCAAATTGACAATGACGCTGAGAAATAGCGAATTCTGGCACAACAACATCATTAGACTGCGCTCGACCAATACGAACAACACCAGGTGTTCCATGGATAGGGCTGGCTTTTAGCTCCCAAACTCTTCCCGCACTTCCAGGTGTTCCATCTGCTGCGACATCAACTGTATCCAACTCGACAGATCTAGTCATTCGAGCACCCGACCGATTATCGCCAGCTAAATCAGCCAATAACCCAATGCCGACGAGAAAAGAGTTCGGGAAATAGGCCTGAAAGTGAGCATTCCCCATCTTATTCAGGAGCTTGACGTAATGCCGAACATAAAGAAGCTCCATATTTGGTGTGAACTCAGATTTCGGACGACCGGGACGTCTGATTTCTTTACGCGGCACAATCACATTACCACCCAAAGCAACATTTTCAGCATCAACATCTGGAGGCGGCACTGCGACGGTTGGTCGAGGTTGAACCTTTATTCCGTCCTTTGATGTCGTCGACGAATGCTGAGAGCCGGACTTCGAAGAAGTGGCCGGTTTCTTCGATTTCTTTTTTGAAAACCAAGCCATGTCCCAAACGTATCGTAAAAACACGACAATCGGCAAATTTTGAGCCCGAGGAAGCCTCAAGTTTACCCCGAATACCTCACTGAAGGAGCGAACCTGTCGATAGGAATGAAATTTAGACCCAAAAAACGCCCGCTGTAGGAACTTCTATGGTTGCTCTTAGCCAAGGGTTTTTATACATCATTTTGAGGATTACTTCAGCTGCCGAGCCTCTACTATGTCGAAGTCGCTCTGCCAGCTCTGATCCTCGAAGGGACCACCCGCAGAAGCTATGAACCGCCAACTGATCGCCAAACTTGGGCTCACTATCGCCGTCATCACCCCTCTCACATGCGGAGATGACCAGCAGGGAACTGCCGAACAACTCCCATCCACATTTTGTCCGGGTCAATCGCAATGTCGCGATGAAGGAAACGGCGTCTTTTACGCAGGCGCAGCAAAATCAGCTATTACCGCGCCGCTCAAAGAATCGCTGACCACCGATATTGATGGCGATGCTCAATACGACCCCATCGATGGTGACGAGTTTGATGACTCCAATGCTAATGGAACATTCGATGGAACTTGGATAGCTGGCTTTGGCAACGCAAGAGCCGCCAAAAGCGTCTTAGACGAACAGTGGGCGCGAGTCGTCGCCCTTCGACAAAATGAAACCTTGGTCGTTCTCGTTGCCATTGACGTTGTTGGCTATTTCTTCGACGAAGTTGCTGCCATTCGCGAAGCCGTCTCGGATTTGGGCATCGACCACCTTTCGATCAGCGCAACCCATACCCATGAAGCCGCCGACACCGTCGGAATCTGGGGTCTCACTGAAGACGAGTCCGGCGTGGACCCGGAATATATGACCTACGTGCGCAGACAAATTGAAACAGCAATACGGCAAGCGGTTGCGAACCAAAAAGAATCCCGCGTTCGACGCGTCAATCTCAGAACCCGTGACCTTCCAGGTGGAATGATTCAATATCAAAGCGACACCCGGGACCCACAAATTATCGATGATGAAATTCGCGTTCTACAATTTATGGACCAGCAAGACCAAACCATTGCGACCCTGCTTAATTGGGGCTCACACCCTGAATACCTCGGCGACAAAAACGATGCGCTCTCTAGTGACTTTCCGCATTGGTTTCGTGAAGGTATCGAAAACGGTGGCAAAGGACCGGGTGATGAGCAGTTCCAAGGCGTCGGTGGAATTGCGGTATTCGTCACCGGGGCCCTCGGGAGCCAAATTGGTCCAGGAACCGCAAAACTTCGAACCTGGGACAACCAACCGATCGCGAAGTATTCGCCCGTCGCCGCAGAAATCCTGGGCACTCAACTTGCCTATTATTCGCTGAAACAACTTGAGGACGACTCCGTCGCAACACTAGAGAACAATCCCCAACTTGGTTTTGCCCGTGAAATTTTTTTCATCGACATTCAAAATCGGGCCTATCACACCGCAATTTTAAAAAAACTCTTCGACCGTGAAACCTACAACTGGGATGACGAATACACACTTCGCCCGGGAGAAAACGAACCTGACATCCAAACAGAAGTCGCAATCATTGACATTGGTGCAACCCAAATCATCACGGTCCCAGGAGAACTAGACCCGGCTCTTTTTGTCGGCGGTTACGACGGAAGCTACACTCCGAAAGGAGAGCAGCTCGTGGATACGAGTACCCGCGTAAAAAATCCTCCTGAACTCGACAAAGCACCAGTAGGTCCGTATTTACGTGACCTGGCCCGCAAGGAGGCCACGCAAGTTATGTTGTTCGGGCTCACGAACGACATGCTTGGCTACTTTGTTCCAGAGTTCGACTACAAGCTTCACCCTTTCAACCCGTATTTTGACGAAGCAGAAGGCGATCACTACGAAGAAACAAACTCTGTCGGTATAGACGGATGGCCTCTCATCAAAAGTAAACTCACTTCACTACTCACGTGGAGAAGACAATAAACAAGGACAAGATAATGAAAAAAATACTGACCTCAATTCTGATAGGCGCTTTGGCCTACGCGTGTGGCGGCGAAGAAAAAGCGGATACGGATGGCGGTGATATGAACATGACCATGAATACGCCGACAACGAAGCGACTACCGATTGCAACTCGGGGCACCATTCAAAGCCCCGATTCTGAAGATGCCAATTTTAACTGTCTCGCAATGAAACCCGTTCCAACCTCCACCGCGATGGCGGCTGATTTTTCACTTGAGATCAAGGATTTTGAAGACGATTTCTATACAGAAGGCCTCCGTGTTCAAGTCTTCGCAAACAACAAAATTGATCTCGACAAATGTGAAGCGCCGAATTGCGTCGAAGGGATGACGAACGCGAATGGCATTGTAGAAATGAGTAGTGCACGCGCGGTCCCTGGTAGCTGGTATGCCTACCGAGTCTTCGCCAAAATGGGAACGACTAGAGACAATACCGCTGTTGACTCCGTGCAATTCAACGAGATTGCGCCCAAAGCCGGCGGTTCGATTGATGGTATTAGCGTTTCTATTCGTACGCTTGATCTCATTCCAACTGTTCTTGGATTCAATCGTGCACCGGGCACGTCTATTGTCGCAGGCAGCATCGTGGACTGTGACGGTAAAGATGTCTATGGAACTCGAGTACGCATGTACGACGTAGACGGTACTGAAATCGTAGAAGGACTGAAACAGAGCGAACCCCACTTTCGGTATTTCGATGGCGATTCATTTCCAAGTGCAACTCAAGAGTTTAGTCACGTCGATGGACTCTTTGCGGGTGCGAACCTGCCCATTCCTAACGGGACGTCGAGAGATATTCGAATCGACATTGAAGGGCGTCTCGTTGGAGACAGCGAACCACAACTTCTTGCGCGCGCGAACGCGGCTATTTTTCCAGATACTGTCACCATTATTAATCTCCAGCCTCTGTACGCACAATAACGCTCACGGGACTTATCATGCGGACGTCAACCGAACGGTCCGTGAGTGCTTTCGAGGAGAAAACTATGACACCGAAAAACTTACCCATTGGGATGGTACTGCTTGCCTGCTCATTATCTCCCCAGATAAGTCGCGCAGAAACGACCTCATCCACCGTGACCAAAGGCTCGTTTATTCACTACGATTTTGGCGGATATTACCGACTTCGCACACAATGGATTCAAGGGCTTCCCACGCTGAATCCCGATGTGTTCGCCGTCGACCGAACAGATTTAGCGTCAAAAGCTGATTTTGCTTTCATGCGCCTGAGGTTGAACCCAAGCATAAGCTTCGGACGTGACAAGAACAGGCCCATTGCGAAGCTCAACTTTCAAATCGACGGATTCGATAATGTCGTGCTTGGAGATAACGATTTGCTGGCTGACACGCCCGTTTTTGGTGACCAACCGAGTAATACAGATATTCTTGGTGTAGATATCGATTCAGTCAATTTGAGACGCGCATGGATTGAATTTATGATCCCGGTCGGCCAGCTCCGGATTGGACGAATGGGAACTCAATGGGGACTTGGCTTATTGGTGAATGACGGAAATGGACTTGAAGGCGACTTTGGTGATGCCCGGTTTGGAACCACTAACGACCGTATCCTGTTTGCGACTCGTCCACTCACGATCTTCAACGCGATTGTCAATGACGACCGAAGTGAGACCCCTCTTATTTTCGTAGTCGCCTACGACAAAATTGTCGAAGATCCCTTTTTGGAACGTTCTGATTTCCGGTTTACCGACAGTATGGACGCTCGTAAAGAACTCCCATTTGGTCGGTTCGTGCGACACTATGATGATGTTCAACAGGTTGTTTTCGCGCTGGTTTGGAATGATAAAAAGCCAAGCTTTGGACAACTCGGCGACCAACTCACGGCGGGCGTGCAAGGGACAAAAAGGTGGCAAGACAGCAGTGAATCGAGCGTACTTATCTACGATATGTATTGGCGCTTCAAATATTCTGCTTTTGGAGCTTCGGGTCCTCGTCTCATTACGGAAGCGGAGCTACTAACCATCCAAGGTCAAAGTCGAGCGATTTCAGCCGGGACCTTGACTGAACCCGATGTCTACAATGGAGTTGTTCGCGTCGGAGCCGAAGCGACTTCTTGGGACGCTATTTTTGAAGTCGGTTCCGCCAGTGGTGATGCAGTGATTGCAGATGGTGATTTTACCAGTCGAGCTTTTAATCCTGATTACCGACTCGGTCTCGTCATGTTTCCTATTGTTATGCAGTCGCGAACAGCACATCAGTTTCAAGATAACCCAGCGCTGTGGTCAAAAGGTGGCGTGTACAACGCCAACTATCTGTTTCCGCACGCTCGCTATCGACCGACAGAGAATCTTGAGTTCGTAGGCGCATTACTTCTGGCTTGGGCTGACCAGTTAACGCCAGTGATCGGAGGAAGTCAGCGAGACGACGGGAGCGTTGAGTGCGGACTTTTCGATACCGATTGCGCGCTCGGCTGGGAATTGGACACTGCCATGAAGGTGAAGTGGGGAGAAGAAGATCTCATGCGATGGAGCACGGAATTTGGTCTCATGTCGCCAGGAAAGGCACTTGAGACAGTCATTCAAAAAGATCTCATTTGGACTCTTCAAAGTCGAATTGGATTGGTCTGGTGAACATTATGAAAGAATTGAAAAAGTTTTTAGTCTTGAGCGCACTGCCTCTTTTGGCGTGTAGCGAAACGATCGAGCTTTCCGCGCAAGACAAAAACTGCGAGAACGTAAACCCGCTACATTGCCTCATGCCCTGGCCTTCTAGTCGATACTTAATCGATGATGAAACGACCAAAACCGGCCGACGAATAAGTCTTCCTCAAGAAGCTATGCCCGCAAATCAATGGGGAGAGGAAGTTGCCGCTGCAGATTTCAATCGTTTCGATGGATTCAGTCCCATGACATCAATGATGACCGTGTTTGATGGCGAACTTGATACCTCCTCCCTTCCGCCTGAAAACAACCTCCCGAAAAGCATCACCGATGAAAGCCCAACAATCCTTGTTGATGCAGTCACAAAAGAGCGCGTTGGACATTTTTCGGAGATCAATGAGTGGGAAGGCACTGATTTTTCGAAAGCAGCCTTCTATATTCGTCCCGCTGCTCGCCTCAAAGAGGGACACCGTTACATCGTCGCAGTGCGTGAGCTGAAGAAAAAAGATGGTACCTCCGTACCTCCTTCCGAATACTTTCGAGCGCTACGCGACGATATCAAATCGAACTCGGACGAACTTGAAGCAAGGAGAGAAAACTTTGAAGACATTTTCTCTATCCTTGCTAAAGCAGGTGTACCGCGTGACAACCTCATTCAAGCCTGGGACTTTGAGACCGCGTCCGGAGAGACGGCCCACCGGGACATCCTTCATATGAGAGATCAAGCGATGATGGCAATTGGAGCCGACGGACTTGGATGCACGATTGAAGAAATCGAAGAAGATCCTGCTCATGAGACCGTTCTTCGCCGAGTTCGTGGAACCTTTACCATTCCCTTGTATTTGGAAAACGACCAGCCAGGTGCTCGACTCATGAGAGGAGACGATGGTCTACCCAAGCAAAACGGCACTGCTCAGGCGCGCTTTCAAATGATCATTCCGAAAAGCATCAAAGAACGGCTCAATGAAAACCGAGGAGGAGGACGACTACTGACTTACGGTCATGGTCTCATGGGTAGCTACAATGAGGTCGGTAGCAGTTTTCAACGCGCTTTCCTAAATCGGTTCGAAATTGTCGGAATCGCGACAGACTGGTGGGGCATGTATGAAGAAGACGTCAATAATGTCGCCAAAGCATTAGGACAGTTGGGACGGTTTCCTACGGTATCTGAGAGACTTACCCAAGGAGTCATTAACAACCTCGTCATGACCCGAACGATCGCGGGTGCCTGCGCGGACATGGACGAATTCAAAGTTGATGGCAAACGAGTCTTCGATCCCGAAGAGAGATATTTTCTTGGCATTAGTCAAGGTTCAATCATGGGTACAACAGTGGCAGGGCTATCTCAGGACATCAAAAAGTTCATTTTGAATGTTGGCGGAATATCCTATCCCATTATGATTATTCGCTCGGTGGATTTCCCGGATTACAACAAAGTCATTCAAGCCTGGTACCCCAATAAGCTTGATACAGATCTCCTGATGGTCATGATCGCTTCCCACTGGGACCAGGCGGAACCTGCGACATTTGCTCCGCATCTCATAAGGAACCCACTTCCCAACACACCCGCGAAAAATATTTTGTATACGACCGGCCGTTACGACGCTCAGGTTCCCAATATCGCTTCAGACATTGCGGCCAGGACCATCGGACTTCCATACATGAGTCCGTCGGTTTATGACGTTTGGAACCTTGAGAGCACCACAGGGCCTGCCGATTCGGCCTACGTGATTTATGATGTCGGTGCGCCGCCCGTTCCTCTAGGTAGCCGGGCCGCAGAAGAAGACAACGTCGCGCACGAAGCCGTTCGACGAGCAGAAAAAGCGCAACTTCAAATGGATGCCTTTATGCGACCGGACGGAAAAGTGGAAAATTTTTGTGACGGCCCTTGCGACCCTGACTAAACACCCTTCGGAAGACTAAACGTCTCCTTCCATTCTTCTGCTATTTCCACCAACCACCGAGGAATCACATACATGTGCTGGTACTGAAGCAACTGTTTCGCCACAAGTGCCAGTCTTTGATTGAAAGTCGGTAACTGTGAGGGATTGAGTAACGGTGAATTATGAGGTGGCACATCGACGCGCTGAAACTCGAATGCAACGCTCACTCTTGGATGCGGTGCAATGGGAAGAGACCGGCCGCCCCAATGCAACACAACCTGGTTCCAGAGTAACAAAGTACCTGCTGCGCATTCCAGAGGAACAACATCCTCAGGACAATCCACACTCAGGTCTCGAAAGTCTCTTCGGTACCTTGGATCTTTATCTGCAGGTAAAAGCCATATGCAACCGTTATCAATCCGCGCGTCCGTCAACGCTATCCAGGCAGTGAGACTTTCCGGAAGACCGTTTTCGTCGATGCAATCGGCGTCACGGTCGCGATGCCGGCTCCAGCCTGACTCATAATTGAGCGGGTCTAAGAACCAAGCCCAGAAATCAGGAAGCATGGCAACAGGCGATTGAATGAGCTTTTCGTAAACATTCGCAATACGAGCTGCACACTGCCACACTTCATCAAACAAGAAGAGAAATGGCTCGGGCCACCCTTCTGTTCGGAGAAGTTCAACCGCCCGAACTAGAGTTTTGCACTGCGCAGGCGAAATAAAACGAGTCTTTTGAAGGTAGCCTTTGTCGCAAAGTAGTTTACGTTCGTCGGCTTCACCGAGACTTGAAGAAAAACTGGTTTCCGGGAGAACTGAAGACGCTGGGTCTTGAATATGAAGCGAAGGGACAAGCGCTCGCCAGTAAGAAATATTTTCGGCTTCATCCGCCGCGTTGGGACGAAGCCGAAACGATTCCATTTAGCGAGGCGTCAAAGTGAAGGACTGACCAGTGGGAAAATCGCCTGGATTGTTACTGCTCGGACGACCGTCGCAATTTGGCGAACAGGGACTTTGCTCTCCGAGTTCACCCGTTTGGTTTTCGTACCCAATGGTCGCGTTGTATGGGCTAAAGTTTTGCGTGCCAAAAACGAACTCCGTTGGACCGTAGACCAAAGTGATCTCATTGGTACCCTCAGAGAGTACCACTTGGAAGTTCCAGTAACGGAAGCCTCGATTCAACTGGCGCTGTTCGTAATGACCTAGATTTTGCCATTGAACGATGAGCTTACGATCCGGTGCAGCTCCACGAACATCATAAGAGAGATTTGAGCTCAATGGCTGACCCTGTTGCGTTGTTCGGTTGGACAAGAAAATGAGATCATCCCAGAAAGGAGCTACAAAGCCATTCGGTACATCAGTACGCGGTATCGACTGATTGTCTGCGTAATTTCGGTAAGGCACTACATCCATAAACAAAAGCCCGTTGACACTTGCAGTGACCGAAGACGTTGGGACTCCGTAGTACTCAAACGGAAACGGAATATCAATCACGGCCAGTCCATCGTCCGTATTGTCGACAAGAGCTCCGCTTTGATTTTCATTTTGCGGATTCAAAGTCGTCGCGGTCATTGAATCTAAGGGTGAGTACATCGATGGTACCGGCATCGCTGCATCGTATCCTGGGAACACACAGTTCGATTGGCAGCCATCACCGCTGGTGGTATTTCCGTCGTCACATTCTTCAACACCGACCTGAAGGTAACCGTCACCACAGATCGCGGAAATACATCCGTCCACGCATGCGTCGCTATTGTCAAAGTTGGCATCATCGCATTCTTCTTGACCCATCCAAGTAAAACCATCACCGCAGAACGCAGAACGACATCCATCGGTACATGCATCCTCGTTCGACATGTTGCCATCGTCACAGGCTTCATTCGGGTCAGGCATAGAGTCACCGCAGGTTTGAGACAAACAATATGGGGTGTAGGTAATGCGAATCTGAGAACCGTTCGCAGGAACATTTCCATCCGTGAAAAGAACGGTCTGGTCGACCGCATTATAACTCCAGACGGTTTGCATCATACCATTTTGTGCAGGCACGCTCGTTCCATCAATCGTGATAGCAACCGTCGAAGGCAGCGGCTCGGCAGACAGCGCAAATTCTGGCCCGCCGAAGAGGTACTCAGCGAGTGTGGCCAGGTTGGGACCCATAGGCTCGCAGAATGAGAGGTTCAGACCATTTCCAACACGTGTCACGAGTTCAGCGTAATCAGGAGATCTGTTGGCATCGCCGTAACCTCCTTGATTCACCGGCCAATCACAATCTTGGGTTGGTGGGCCGACGATCGTGGATACGGAAAAACTTCCGGCCCCTGCAGCCGCTTCAAAGGCATTGATGGCATCTTCAATGCTCCCGCCAAGTTCAGCGCTCGATGATTGGTCGTCTTCACTACTCAGTATGATCACGACCAGGTCGGCATCATTACGCAGAAAGCCAATGTTCAACCCGGTAGAGAGTGGCGGCGTGACCGCACGAAGTGCCGCAGCGATTCCGCTTTCCCGGGTTGGGTCGCCGTTGTCGCCGACTTCGATGCGTGTCCCCACTTCGTCGATATAGTTCGGTGTATTGCTCGATACGAACGCTGGGCTGCCTATCATTTGCCCTTGTCGGTTCGAGTTGACCATATCAGTGGTCACGACAGCAAAGTGCAGGTCCACACCACGGCTGACTAAGGTGTTTGAGAAGGACGAGAAATTCGCTGAAAGCGCTTCTTGCGCCTGCGTCATATCCCCAGAGTCATCGATGACAAATAAGACATCAGCCTTCGGCGACGTAAAGTCGGTGACATCCGTACGAGCAGGTTGTGAGGCACCCTCACCAGTCAAATTGACAATGGTTGGTGACGCTTGCCCATCCACAACGACACTTAACTGAGCCGTCTTCACGCCTAAAGCTTGTGGGTCAAACTCGATATTCACCGTGTAGGTTTCAAGTCGATCTAAAGCAGTATTCGCAGGGACCGCAGGACTGATCGCAAAATCGGTCGCGTCGGGACCGACCAAATTCACCGACAGAATCTCAAGCTCCTGAGTTCCGACGTTCGTCAACTCAACCGACCGAACTTGCGCCGCCGCCGCGCATCCGACTGGGGTTTGACCAAAATCTACGCTGCTGGGCGAGGCGACCAAATTGATGTCTCCGCCTGCGCCGCTGAGACTTGCGGTAAGAGTGGAAGTCATAGGGTTGCTGAAGCTCACAGCAAGTAAGCCGGCGCTGGTTTGTGGGGCCGTCGGTGTAAAGACGACATCGAAAGTGACACTATTTCCGCCGGCAATCGAATCACCACTTACAGGCAAACCTTCGAGTCGAAAATCCATAGAGGTCCCGCCCGCGAAGGCGACGTTATCGATGATACAATCGCTCGCGCCTTGGTTTTGTACTAAGAAGCTTGCCCGTTGGGCACGCCCCAATGAGACAAGTCCAAAATCATAGGTCGAGGGAGAAAGTTCAGCCGTACATATTTGGATATCCAAAAATTCAGCAGCAAGAGCCACGTCTATACTTGGAGTGTCCGCATCGTTACTCGTAATCTCCAGTGTGCCCGTCTGAGCACCGGCTGTCGCGGCCGAAGCTTGAACTGTAAGTCTCGCAGAATCACCTGCTTCAACGTTTGCGGGAAGTGTTGATACGACCGAAAAGGCAGAGCCGGTTACGTTCGCGTTGATCACAAGTCTCTCGGTACCGTTATTCGTACAAACAACTTCTTCAGTGAGTTGCGCGTTCAGGCCCCCGATGCCGAAGTCTAAGCTGAGCGGGGTACATTCAATGTCGGGTCCCCCACCTTTTCCGTTGAGCGTCACTCGCTCTTCAAAAACGGTAGGTGAAGTTCCATTGATGACTACGGTCGCCGTGTCGTCTTGGACATCAGTTGGGCAATATTCAACAGAAATATTTGCGGAAGAGCCTGCTCCTACAGTAATCGGAAGCGTTTGTTGAGCTAACGTAAAAACGTTCGAAGCATCACCCTCAATATTGAGACCAGAAATGAATTCATCGAGGTTGCCTTTGTTTTGGCAAACAACATCACTTGTGCTGCATTGACCAGGGTTTACTGAACCGAAGTCGACTGGACTTGCACACGAAACTCCAGTTGAAATACCAGTTGCCTCAAGCGTGATTGCTACTGGGCAATTCCCCATACAGGAATCGAGAGCAAGACTCGCAAATATCTCGCCTACGGTCGCGGTCGAGACAGTGAGTGATACTTGAATTGTTTCTCCAACACCAAGAACGAAGACACCGTTCTCATTCATCGTGCTTATGGTTCGAGTAAAGCGATCTGCATTTCGCCCAGAGGGCTCAGAAAGAGAGACTCGAACCGGATTCATTTGCGGATTTCGTACCGTCAAGATGAATGTCCCGGTCGAGCTGACGACCACTTCGCCAAAATTGACGCGGTTCGTGTTAAGTTCAACCTCGCCGGCTATAACCGAAGCATCAAGCCCTTGAGACCCCGCGTCAGGCGTATCCGATGGCCCCGCATCAGCTGGCGGAGCTGGTGGGGCTACTGCCGCATCTTTGGACTGATTCGGATTCGTTAGATCTGCCGTTTCCGATTCGGAACAGGCGACCATTCCCAAACTCAAAATGCTCGTTAAGAACAAAATTTGTCCTGTCTTCACTCTCATATGCGACGCAGTGTACATCGAACACGACCTATAAATGCAATCCCCCAGCTATCCGTTAGGATAAGAGCTAGCAATGACCTAGAAGGCTTAGAATGTGGAGGTATTCCTCTAATCTTTGGAGGAAGAGAGAACTATAGAAGGCTCGCGGTGATATCTAAGGTAAAGACGACATCAACATCGAAATCGGTGGGCTCAGACTGCTTGTCGGTCCATCCGACGACTTTTACGGAAAGTTCGGGTTGGTTGAAAATCAAATCGATAAGAGCTGCTTTCTGGTCCGTGGTCATATCCAGGGTCAAACCCCCACGGTCGTTCGAATCTTGATCGGTTGTATCCGTAGGAATCAGTGGAATTGCTTCAAAACAGGCGCTGGCCTTGGATTCCTTACACGGTCTAGCCCGATCAATTTCATAGTCAAGCGCAGCGCTATCGTCTTTGGCGGCCACGTATACTTTGCCCCAGGCAAACTTGGCTGCATTGGTTTGTCCTATGCGAGTCAAGATGATGGACATGTTCCGAATCTGAATCTCACCTTGTTCAATTCGGTCTCGATTATTTCGGATGTCTTCATTATCGTCCGGACGATAGATCTCTTCTGATTCAAAAGCGCCTGTGTCAGACATGACAGAAAAATTGAGACGAAGTTTGACGGTCTCTTGCAAAGTGTCCAATCCACATCCCGAAAGCATGAGCAAGGAAGTGATGAGGGCGAAGGGGAAACGAAATCGATTCATCGGAGGGAACCTAACACAAAGCCATCTCGTCGGTCGAACGAGATTTTACCTGTACGAACTATCCGTAAACGAGGAGACTTGCACTAGTGATTACCCCCCAAGCGATCAGATTAATCCAAAATCCAACCCGGACCATGTCCCAGATGCGAATTCGACCTGTTCCAAAGATAATCGCATTTGGTCCAGTGGCTGCGGGCATCATAAAGGCACAAGAACATGCCAGAGCACAGGGAACGAGCAGCACTCTTGGATCGATCTGAATTTTTTGAGCCGTTAACGCCAAAATCGGCATGGCGATATTGGAAAGTGCCGTATTGCTGATGACCTCAGTTCCGAAAGTCGCAGCAAGAGCTGCACCTCCAACAAAAACAGCCTGGGAACTATCACCGAGTAACGCGAGCTGCGAGCCAAGCCATTCTGACAGACCCGTAAGCGTAAAACCTTTCGCAAGCGCAATACCTCCGCCAAAAAGGAGAACCAAATCCCAAGGTACTTTTACGGCCGTTGCCCAAGGAAGAAGCTTACTTCGATCAGGCTCACCAGATGGTAATGAAAATGCGACCACAGCAGCAAACATGGCGACAGTTCCGTCGTCAGGCGCCTTACCTAGACCAAAAAGGGACGCCCAACCCGGAATAGTCATTCCCTCTCCCAGCGAAAAACCCTTGCGAGTCATCCAAAAAAGAGCAGCAAGACCGAACACCGATAATGCTCGCTTTTCAATCGAACGCCATGGGCCAAGACGTTTCAGTTCTTCTCGAATCATCGGAGCGGCTCCCAGGTTAAGCTGCTCGGGGATTTTGAGCACGATTCGAGTCAAAACGAACCACATCACAGGCACTAATAAACAGACAATTGGGATGGCGATACTTGCCCAAGACAAAAAGGAAAGCTCAGGTCCTTGAGGATACAGTTCTTCAAGGGCAGCCATCGCAATGACATTAGGAGGTGTACCAATGGGCGTCCCCATTCCACCAATCGACGCTCCATACCCCATCCCTAAAAGAACGGCGAGTATGAAAGGTTTCGCTTCTTCACCTTCTGCCTCTTGCGCACGGTCGACGATCGCCAAAACGATCGGCATCATTATCAGTGTCGATGCCGTGTTAGAAATCCACATGGACATAGCAGCAGTTGCCACAGCAAAACCTAAAACAAGACGGGAGGGAGATGTTCCAACCAAAAGAAGAACGTGCAAGGCAATGCGCCGATGAACACCAGATCTCTCAACCGCTAAAGCGAGCAAGAATCCACCCAACAACAAAAGAATGAAAGAAGATGCATAAGATGGCGCTATCTGCTTCGCGGTTGAAATTCCAAGCAGTGGGAAACTTGCGGCGGGGATGAGCGCTGTCGCGCCCAGCGGTAACGCTTCGGTGACCCACCAGACGCCTACAATAATTGTCACGCCAAGCGCTCGAAACGCTTCAACGCTTAATCCATCCGGACGAGGGAGTACGGAGGCAAATGCGATAAAGAAAAGTCCAAAGACTAAGCCGGTCCAAAAACCGATCCGCGAAGCGGTCATGCCTTACTTTAGCTTACCTTTGAATAAATCTGCAAAAGTACCCAAACCAGAGTCGCTGCCTTCTTTATCCATGTAATTCGCGTAGAGCGCTCTTTCTTCGGCTTCGGCCACTCGGCGAATCGATAAACGAATACGACCTGATTTCTTCTCAGCTTCAATTACCGAAACCTTGAGCTGCTGACCTACTTTGAACTCTTTAGAAAGGTCAGCGCCACGAGTGGTTCCAGTTTCTGCTGATGGAACCAAACCACGAGCGCCACTATCAAGCTGAACAAACAAACCGAAGCTTTCAATCTTTTCGATGGTTCCAGTACAAATTTGGCCTGATCCCAGTTCTCCAGCCAACTGCTGACGCGTTTTGACCAAGGATAGACCAATTCGGCGTTTCTTCCAGTCGAGTGCAATGACAGTCGCCTCGACTTCGTCACCTTCTTTGACCAAATCTCGTGGATTTTTGACACGCTCATTGCTGAGATTAGAGACGTGAATCAAACCATCAATGCCGGGCATAATCTCAACAAAAACCCCAAAATCTTGAATACGCTGGATACGGCCGCGAACTTTTTGACCATTCTTCAAGCTTGCTTGAGCAGCCTTCCAAGGGTCATCATGAAGCGCTTTGATAGACAGACTAATTTTTTTCGCGCCGTTTTTCCCGTCTTCGATCTTGAGAATCTTTACACTGGTCTCTTCGCCAACGCTCAGTTTCTCTCGGGGCTTCTTGATGTGCTCATGAGTAATTTCGGAAACATGGACAAGACCTTCGATACCGCCGATATCCATGAATGCACCGTAGTCTTTCAAGGTCGTAACTTTACCAATGCAGACCTGACCCACTTCAAGTCGTCCCATCACTTCATCAAGTTTCTTTTGCTTTTCTTCCTCAAGAATTGAGCGTCGGGAAACGACAACGTTTCGGCCATTGTTTTTGAATTCTGAAATTTTGAATTGAAGACGCTGACCGAGGTATTGAGAAGGGTCATTGCAAAACCGAAGTTCGATCTGTGAAATCGGACAGAAGGCGCGTAACCCTCCAACCTCTACTTCAAGACCGCCCTTATTGCTACCTGTCACTTTTCCTTCAATTGGCAAACCGGCTTCAAACGCGAGTCGGACGGTTTCGCGATTTTTCGCACTGTCGGCACCAATTGCTTTACCAAGTTTGACCTGACCACCTTCAACGCTGACTACACGAGCTTCAATCTCGTCGCCTTCACCGACCGAGACCTCACCGTTTTCATCGAGGAAGTCAGCTTTAGTGATAACGCCTTCGGCCTTGCCGCCCATGTCGACAAAAATCGAATCGTGCGAAAACCCAACGACCTTAGCTTGAACAATCTTGCCGGGT
>Ga0163109_10000074_pt1 | contig 78208 bp, 122 predicted proteins | sample CRUFie1St13metaG_FD_108704 | JGI IMG/M metagenome (GOLD analysis project Ga0163109, IMG submission 108704) | Marine microbial communities from the Costa Rica Dome - CRUD Field 142mm St13 metaG | ecosystem: Environmental > Aquatic > Marine > Oceanic > Photic zone | place: Costa Rica: the...
TGGGGAATCGCCCATGATGCGATGGTCAAAACCATTAAACACCAAAGGTTTCCAGAAGAAAAATTTTCGCTGAGAGAAAGAAAGATTCTAAAAGATGTTTTTTCTGATTATCTAATGTACATTTGGATGGTTTTAGGCGATACTAGATGTAACAGAGAAGGATACACAACCGCATCTGTAATGATTGAAGATCACATTAACAACAGCAAGGAGTTAAATAATGCCCATCAATAATGATCTTGAACCGATTGAGCTTCCAATGGAGTTGAAGTTTGGTCAACAACCTACTACAACTTTCCACAACAATCTTCGTGCCCTTACAACAGAGCTCGTGGATGCGCCCACAACTGAACAAGCGCGCAATGTTGCTTGGCACTACGTGAAGGCGACCTGGGCAGACCAGCCAGACGAGATCGATCCTGCAACTGCAGCTGATGAACACAAGAGCAAAAACCTTTTGGATGTTCTACAGTTTCGGGCATTACCAACTCCGATGGAATGTTTAGGTTTCACGTTCAGACTATCAGGTCTTTCCTTTCAGGAAGTAACTCACATCATTCGACACCGTGCTGGCTCTTTCGCTGCACAGTGTACAGGTGACCGTGACCTTCGTGATGATGATGCTGTGATTCCAGAATCTGTTGAAAACTCACCTGAGTTCCTTGCACGTTACAAGAAGCTTGTTGAAGATTCTAAGCAGCTTTATTGTGACATGACCGATTCGAAGACTATTTCTATGATGGATGCTAGAATGATTCTTCCTAAAGCGATGACCTCATTCTATTACATGAGGTTGAATCTTAAGGATCTCATTGGCTTTGTTCGACAACGTCAGGATAGGCAAATTCAACCTGCTGCTGATAACATTCTTGCGGCACAAATGGCGATTGCTGCATGCAAGGCTATTCCTGAATTGACACAGGTTTTCAACTTCGATGCACCTGATGTTCATTACATTAAGACATTCCGTGTACAGGAAGGTGACAAGTGGATCTCACGAGGTACGAATCTATACTATCCCGAACCTAAGAACGATAAGTTCGAACACCACCCGCAAGACACCATTTACCAGTGTCGACGTGAAGAGCTAAACGGCACACATGGCGAAGGTGAAAAGGTATTCACGACAATGTGGCGTGAACTAATGGAAGAGTTCAATACTCTCAAGGCTAACTACGAAAACGAATTTGGAGGTACGAAGTGACAACACGTAAGATTTATTTGGCATCAGGCTGGTTTAACCTAACTCAAGCAGAAGAATTGTCTCGACTTGAAGCGATTTGTGATGAGCGAGAATGGATCGATTTGGCATCACCTCGTCGAATCTTTGTGTGTCCCCCGAACGCTCCGAAGGAAACACAGGATGCCACTTTTGATGGAAACCTCCATCACATCAAGACAGCTGATTTCTTGATCGTAAACACTCGGGACAAGGATATTGGCACTATCTGGGAAGCAGGCTTCGCCTTTGCCAATGAGATTCCAATCGTCTATTTTTGTGCAGGCCTTCCTGCTGGAGCTAAGTTTAACCTGATGCTTGCACGAAGTGGCATCAAGGTCTGTACTTCTTTCGATGATCTTGAAGACTATCTGGATCGGTGCAACACCGCAGGCGCTTTAATCGAAGAGCCTTACGATCAAGCAATCGAATAAAAATCATTTCTACAAAATCCTACAAAACTGTGTAAATCCATTCCTCTTGTGTTAAAATTAAAACACAACCAAGAGGAATGGAAAACATGACAAAGATTTCAAAATCAGAATTCTTCAATCGAGCTCCCACCAGATTTACTGGGCTTCATGCTCACTCTTCTTTCAGCACTTTCGACGGTCTTGGATATCCTAAGGATCACATAGATTTCATCGTATCCGAGGGCCAGGGCATGGATTCATGGGCTTTGACTGATCACGGAAACGGATCTGGTCTTGCTCATGCTAGAGTTCACGCTGAAAAGATTCAAAAGCAGGGTAAGAAATATCGACAATTGTATGGTGTTGAGTTTTACTTTGTTCCTTCGCTTGATGACTGGAAGTCTCAATATGAAGCCCACAAACAAGCTGTCAAGGATGCAAAGACTGCGAAAAGAAAAGAATCTCTTGCTAAGTCTCCTGTTGTTGTCGATGCAGAAGACGACCTCGAGCAAGGTGGTTTAATTATCGAGGACGAAGAAGAAACTAAACGAGCCAGGGGTAACAAGCCCGAGTGGAAAAGGTATTATCATCTTGTCGTCATAGCTAAGAACAAGGTTGGACTCGGAAACCTATTCACTCTCGTAAAGAAATCTTACAAGCACGGCTTTTATCGTTTTCCTAGAATCGATTACAAGATGCTTAAAGAGCATGGAGAAGGCTTGGTTGTCTCCACTGCATGTGTCGGAGGTTACCCATCTTCACTTATTTATCGACAGTTTCCTGACAAGACTTTTCTGGATCTTCATCCTGATCTTTTGCGCGGACCGCAAGCAGAATCTCTTGCGAAAGAGGTCATGACAAACCTAGAAAACGCTGCTGATAGATTTGTTGATTGTGTCGGCCGCGATAACTTCTTTCTTGAGCTACAGTTTAACAATCTATCAGCACAGCATCTTACCAATATGTGTCTGATAAATTTATCTGAAAAAACAGGTATACCTCTAGTCGCGACTGCTGACTCTCACTTTCCGTCCACAGACAAGTGGCAGGCTCGAGAGCTTTACAAGAAGCTTGGCTGGATTGGGGCGAAACTTGACGAACAGACACTTCCGAAAAAAGAAGAAATGAAGTGTATGCTCTATCCTAAGAACGCGATGCAAATGTGGGAAGAGTTTCACTTAGGGTACGAAGAATACGACTTTTATCATGGCAAAGAAGATCTCGTTAAAAGTGCTATCGAAAGAACACACGACATAGCATGGCACATGTGCGACGACACCTGGATAGATACAGGGGCCAAGCTGCCTCACTTCGGGACTCCCGAGAAGACCGCTTTTTCAATGCTCTCAGACCTAATTAAAGACGGCCTAGTTCGAGAAGGCTTCGCTGATAAGCCTGAGTATATTGCTCGAGCAAAAGAAGAGCTCTCAGACATAAAGTACCTAGGGCATGAAGCTTACTTTCTAGCCATGTATGAGATCTTCAATAAGGCTAAGGACAGAACTTTGCTCGGTCCCGGTCGTGGCTCAGGAGGCGGCTCTCTTGTTAATTTCCTATTGGGCATAACTCAGATAGATCCCATTCCGTACGGCCTTCTCTGGAACCGCTTTCTAGGTCGTCATAAGGCTTCTTGGCCTGATATTGATACAGATGCCGGCGACAGAGATGCTCTTATCGACTCTGCTAAGGAGCTGTACGGCGAAGACTCAGTGATTCCTGTTTCTAATTTTAACACTCTTAAGCTTAAATCTCTTGTCAAAGATATCTCGAAGTTTTATAAGGTTCCGTTTGACGAGGTCAATAAGATGACAGGACCCCTTCAGGATGAAGTGATGGCCATGGCAAAAGGTGACGACATTGAGAAATCTGTGTTTGTTCTCACACACGAAGACAGCATGAATCACTCTAAAGGCTATAAAGACTTCATGGAAAAGTATCCTGATGTTGGAAAGCATGTTGAGACTCTCTTCATGGAAAACAGGTCCATCGGTCGACACGCAGGAGGTGTAATTATAGCTCCTTCTGAGATGCTTGAGAAGACTATGCCCATCATCGGAGTTCGAGGCGAACTACAAACTCCGTGGACAGAAGGCATGAATTTTAGAACTTTGGAGGCAAATGGTTTTCTGAAGTTTGACTTTCTCGGACTCACCCTTCTGAAGGATGTAGAAAACTGTATATTTCGAGTTCTTAAGAAAGAAGGTAATTCTTCACCTACATTTGCGGATGTCAAGGACTTTTTTGACGAGAAGCTTAATTGTAGAAATGTACTGCAAGATGACCTAAGTGTCTGGAGGCATGTTTATCATGATGGGCATTTTACAGGTGTTTTCCAGTTTACTAACGCCGGCGCTCGAAAGTTCTGCCTTCAGGCAAAGCCCGAGTCTATCGAAGACCTTGCTGCAATTACTGCTATATACAGGCCTGGACCTCTCAAAGCAAACGTACATAGGAAATATGTAAAAGCCAAAAAAGATGCCTCTGGAATAGTCTATGATCACCCTATCATTGAAAAAGTTCTGGGTCCTACCTCTGGGTTTGTTGTCTTTCAAGAGCAGTTCATGACTCTTGCTTCTGAGCTCGCCGGATTCTCTCCAGGAGATTCTGATAAACTTCGAAAGACCTTGGTCAAAAAGTCTCTCGACACGGCAGACGGCAAGATGAATGAGCGAGAAGTCGCGAAACAAAAGTTTATCGAAGGGGCTGAATCTCTTCACGGAGTTGATAGATCGATATCAACAAGCTTGTGGGAAACTATCGAAGCATTTGCTGCTTACGGTTTTAATAAGTCACACTCTGTTGCCTACGCTATTGATTCTTACTACGCTGCATGGCTTCACACCCACTACGAAAAAGAATGGCTAGCAACAATTCTCCAGTCTGAGAACAACAGTCCGGCAGGTCTTGCAAAGACTATGTCTGAGATAAAGAGCTACGGTTATGAATTTGCACCAGCAGATATAAATCTCTCAGGCGAGCAGTGGTCTTTCTCTGAGGACGTTAATGCCTTTGTCCCACCCTTGTCATCAGTAAAAGGCTTAGGCAACGCCGCTATGTTTGAAATGATCAACATGAGACCTTACAAAGATTTAAACAATCTTCTTTATGATGAAGAAGGATCATGGAAACATTCAAAAGTGAACAAGACAGCTTTTACCTCCCTCTGTAAGATTGAGGCCCTTTCTACTCTGGAGGACTTCAAGACAGGCTCTATTGAAAATCACAGGCAGTTGCTTGCAATTCTGACAGACGACAAGAATTACGATGTTCTGAGAAAAGGCTTCTACGGAATGACAAAAACTCAGGTAAAGAGAGCTCAGAAAAATGATGAGATTCTTGTCCCGGTTGTCAAAAGACTTATCGAAAGGTATGAAAATCTTCCTGACTGGAGTCGGCACGAAAAGATTGCAAACTATGTTGACATAACGTCAGGGGCTGCAGCCGACCTGGTGTTCCCCCCGGAACTTATCTCTCGAATCGAAGAAAAGAACATGGCTTCCATTCATGACATCCCAGCTGGCGAAAGAGGCATAGGCTGGCTTTGCGCAACTGAAGTGATTCAAAAGAAGACAAAGAACGGAAAGATATTTCACAGAATCAAAGCTATTAACAACTCTTACAAGTCTGTCTGGCTCAGAGTTTGGGGAAACCCTAGGGAATCTATCTTACCATACAGCATGTGGGTTGCAGATGTTTCTCATGATGAAGCCTGGGGATATTCAACTAGTTGTTACAAAATGAAGAAGATAGACGCATATGATTGATCAAAAGATTTTTAAGATAAATACAGTTTCCCTAGAGGGACCAGACCTCTCAGGAAAGACCACTTTGTATGACAAGATCCACAAGGCGACATTTTTTAAGTGGGATATCCGAGATAGAAGCGCCCTTTCTAGAATTTGTTTTTCTAGACAGTTTGGGAGAAATGTTGGTATCGAAAGAAAGCGCCTCAACGAAGAGCTTTCCAATATGAACAACAGAATGATAGTAATCCTTCCTGATTTTTCTGTCCTCAAAGATCGTTACATCTCTCGAGGCGACAAAATTCAGACACTTGATACTCTTCGAGATCTTCACTCTATTTACGAAGAGGAGGTCACGAAAATACAGAATCTTCCTAATGTTCTTGTTCTTAAAGACCCTGAGAAGGATCTTCTGTCTCTGAGTATTGATTTTCTAGAAGGTACTGAGAGCATGCTCTGTTCGTCAGCTGGCATCATGGTTCGAGATTTTGTAAAAAACCACGATCTCGACGAGCACAGAATCCAGCTCAGACTAGCAGGATCTCTTAGCTCCGTAGAGGACGACACGATACTTCTGGATCCCTTGGAAGGCGATTACTATAAAGAAATATTGTGGGACATGGAAAATGTCATACGCAAGGAAACAAGAGGGTTGAACCCCTACTCCGCGAAACAGGACATGTCTAGTCGAAGGTTCTATTACAGTTCTAGTTCTTGTATTTCTTCTATACATCTTTTACCTAGAGGAGATCATGTCTCTTGCTTTTCTACTTTTAGAAGCACTAACGCAGATAAGAACGCGCGAATAGACATTGAGTTTCTTAACTTTCTTGTTCAGCGACTTTCTAAAAAGTATTTTTTTAATTGTAAAACCTATTCTATTGACCTTAAATTAAACAGTGCTCACTGGATACACGAGAGCTGATCGACTTTTTAAGTGAATATTTAATTCACACTTTAGCGAGTGAATGAGAGAGATTGCATTGATACAACAACCTTATTTCATAGTTTTTACAGGCCCGATGTTTGGCTCAAAGACCACAAAGATGCTTGCGGCAATAGAAAGAGCTTCATACCAAAACAAGAAGGTCATAGCCTTTAAGCCGAAGATGGACAACAGATACTCTGAGGGAGAGATTGTGACGCACACAGGAATGAAGTTCACAGCTCGAAACATAAACTCCGGAGAGGAAATCCGACAAAAGTCCGGAGATTATGATGTGATCGCTGTTGACGAAGCTTTTATGATCGATGACGTCGCAAAAGTCTTGATAGATTTGTTTAAAAAAGGAAAGTCAATCATAGTTTCTTCAATACAACTTTCTGCAACTGGGCAGGTTTTTGAAGAAATCAGGGATATACTTCCTTGGGCTACTAAGATAGAGATCTGTCCAGCTGTTTGTCCGAGATCAGGGGCAGATGCTTATTACACTGTTAGAAAAAAAGAGATAGCCAAGGAGATTGAAGTAGGAGGCTCTGATATTTATGAACCCAGAGCCTGGACTCATACTTCTTTTATGAATCAAGAATTTGGAGAAGAAAATGCTTGAACCTTCTAGTGTAGATTGCGTCATATATCACGCAGATTGTACAGACGGTTTCGGTGCTGCTTATTCTGCCTGGAAGCTTCTAGGAAATCGCGCAGAATATCATGCCTGCAAACACGGGACATCTCCCCCAGATGTCAAGGGAAAGACTGTAGTTGTACTTGACTTTGCTTTTAACAATGCAACTACAAAGAAAATGATAGAGGAATCTGAATCACTTCTTGTCATTGACCATCACAAGTCTGCAATGGTTGAGCTTCACGACATATCTAATACTCATTTCGATATGACAAAATCTGGAGCGATGCTCTCTTGGGAGTTCTTTCATCCGGGAAAAGAGCCACCGAAGTTTATAAGGTACATTCAAGATAGAGACTTGTGGGCATGGGAGCTGGAGTATTCCAAAGAATTCAGTGCTGCTTTCGATATGGTACCTTTTGAGTTTGAAGAATTCGAAAAGTTTGAAGATGATTCAGTCTTTGACGACGCTGTAAAAAGAGGCAGTTATATTCTCGCTTATTCAAAAACCGTTGTCAAAAAAGTTTGCGAAAAAGCACAGTTAAGAAAATTTGACGGAAAAGAAGTTCTAGTTGTAAATGCTTCGCACTGGATGTCTGAGATCGGAAGCAGGCTTGCTCCTGACTGTGACTTCGCGATGATATGGTACTGGGATCACGAGGCTAGAGAGACTAAAGTAAGCTTAAGAGCTTTTCACGAAACCGTAGACGTCTCTGAAATAGCCAAGCGCTTCGGAGGAGGGGGTCATAAAAAAGCAGCCGGCTTTCAGCTTCCGATAAACAAGCACGTCGAAGATGTCTTCGACAAGCCGAAAAGAACAACCAGAAAGAAGCAATCTTCTGAGAAGGCGTGAGGCGTACTATGAATTCTAGACCAACTTGGGACGAAGTCTGGATGAAGACTGCAGAGACTTTAGCTGAAAGATCTTACGACCCACGTCACAAAGTCGGCGCTGTCGTGGTAACGGAAGACAACACGCAGGTTCTCGCTGTGGGCTACAATGGAAATTATTCAGGAGGCCCCAACGAAGTGGAGTCTGTAGTGCCGGGAGAATCAGGGATGCTCCACGCAGAGATTAATGCTCTTCTTAAGATGGATTATAACAATCCTAAAAGAAAGAAGATGTATGTCACTCTTCTTCCATGTAGAATGTGCGCAAAAGCAATTGTAAACTCCGGAATCTCTGAGGTCATATATAAAGACCTTTACAGAGATGAGTCTTCGATCTCAATTTTAGAAGAGATGTCTATTCAAACAAGGCGTCTAAAATGACTCTCGCGTGATACTTATAACAGACTATCATTGCGACATTGTTGAGGTTATCAATGCAAGAAAGACTAATAGAAGTATCTTCTGATCCTGAGCTTAACAGAATATTCACAAAAGCCCATTACATAGAAGAAGCTGAACAATCCCTTTCTGAGGGTTCCTTAAAGTTCCTGATCTCTGAGAAGATAGACAAAGCTGAGGCAGCAAAGGTCAAAGATGCCCTAGCAGCTTCTAGAGAGCAGATAAAAAAGCTTAGTGACTATTTGAACGGGCTTAAGTCAAAAGGAATGGACTTATCTAAGATTCCCTCAGTGACTAAGATGATAACCGATCTTGGGACTGCTATAGATAAAGCCCAAGGAGATTTTGCAGCTGTTAATTTTGATTCCGGCAAGATAGCCAGTTTTATGGGCAGCAAATTATCTGCTCCTGGAATTGCAAAAGCTGCTATTGCAGTTCAGACTAAGGCGAATCAGTTTTTGACAGGCTTTACAGATGCTCTACAGAACATCGAGGACAACTTAGTTCCCCTCGCCAAAGACGATTCGATTAAGAATGCTCCCCTTAAAGACATCGCAGGACAAGGTGGGATTCCCGACGAAGCAAAACTCTCGAAAGCAATTCAAAAAGCCATAGAGAAATCAATGAAACCTCAGGGGTTTCTTGCAAAACTTAAGGGCTTTTTTGCTAAAAATATGCCCGGCGCTCAAGGAAAAATTCTCAAGTCTATTCCGTCGCTTGATACTAAGGTAGCCTCACAAGAATTGGCTGACGCAATAATGGATACCTCTCTCTCCGTTTTTGACGCATCAGATCTTAAAGATACCAAGGTTCCTATGAAAGGACTAGAAGACGTAGCTGAAGATGCAGTCGACTCCGAAGAAGCTTCTGGTGAAAAGGGTTCTGCCACCGGAGATGCAAAGTCTGATCCAAAAAAGATGTCCACCGACGAAAAAATAGATTTCCTCATAAGCATGATTAAAGATGCTAACGCAGGAAAACTTCCTTCTGAGTTTGCAAATGCCTCAGACGCAGAAGTGAAAGCAGCACTTGCTGACGACGTAGAAGATCTGGCAAAAGGAAAGGATCCTAAGGAGGTCGCCGAGGAAGCGGCTGAGGAAGGAGTTGAAGGAGAGGGCGGACCAAAAGAAAAATGGTCAAACATATCTGACGACTTCTTTCAAAATACCACTGATATCGTTGCTGCCAAGAAGTTCCTAGATGACTTGAAAGATAACGAAAAATTCAAGTCAGCTGTATCTTCTAAAATAAGCATGGAGGAATCTCTATCTGTTTTGAGGATGAAAGATTTTCTTTTTGAAGACGTTCCTTTTGATGTTCTAGAGAAGTCTGCTGAGGAAGCAACAGATGAACCTCCAGTTAGAAGCTCGTTGACAAACCAGATGTCAAGTGCACTAGACGCCGTCGGACTGGATGTTACTGGTGCTCCTGCAGATGCAGAAAAAGGTGCTGAGGAAGCAGGCGAAGAAGATAAGAAAGGTGAAGAAGAGCCTAAAGGACCTGCCCCTAAAGAAGATGAGATCTACAATTACACCACTAACAAAGGCGTAGAAACCACTGTTAAGATAGTTCAGGTTTTCGACGACGGCGATGTCATGGTTAATTCTTCTGATGGCAAGGGTGGCTTCAAGAAAAACAAGTTCAGGTTTTCTGCTTCTAAACTTGGAGAAAAAGTTGAAGGAGAGGCTTCCGGTGGTGGCGCTGGAGAAGAGCCAGCTCCGGCTGCTCCTGCTGAGGCGAAAGAAGAACAGCAAGAAGCTCAAACCGAGCTTGAGGCTGCTGTAAAAGAAGAAGAGAATCAAAACCAGAGCCCTACAGATGCAGCTTTGGGTGCTTTAGACTCTTGGATGGGGGGTCTTTCTGCCACAAGCCAGAAGTCTTTATCTTCAAAAAAGAGACTTGACCAGCTCAAGGGGCTCGTTAAGACGGGCCTAGATAAAACCTCTAAGTCTGTTGAGAGACAAGTTTCCAATGCTATTAAGAAGTGGCGGTCTGAGCACGAAGAGACTCTCGTGAAAAGCAGAAGATTTGCCAAGAAGAACTTTGACTCACTGCAGCAACTCATACCCCAGCTGGTCGGTTCAATGATTAAAAAGTCAAATGAATCCAGGTTCTCTCTTAACGAGTCAAATGTTGAAAAAATAGTTTTTGAATTTCTTAATAGAAAATTCTACAAAGATATTGATAAAGTCCTCGTCGAATCTCGAGAGAATTACTCCGAGTCTGAGATGATAGCTTATAGAATGAACAAGATGGCTGGAACAATAAAATGACTAAGATAAACGAAATGGACTTAGAAGACAAGCATGGAAATATTGTAATATCTCCTGACTTGAAAGTTCGCCACAAGAAATCTCAGTACGAATATACTGTGGATTCTGTTACAAAAGACGACGCCGGAGACTTAGTAGTGCTCTTAAGAATGCCCGAAGAGCCTCGAATAGACCAAGAAGACCAGATCTCTTCTCCCAACCTGATGAAAGATCTTTCTTCTGGGTCAGTTCTTTATGAAGTAGATCCGAACATCGAGATTTATGAGCCCGCCGAAGAAGAGCCTGAGTCTGAAGAGGATCTTTTGGCAGTTCCAAAAAGTGAATTTGAAAAAGAATATGAGGTCAAATAAATGTCTGACATAAAGAAGGATTTGAAGAGAGTTATCAATGAGTCTCTTTCTGGAGTTCTTGAAGAAGCCTACGTAACACAAGCAAAAAAGTTTAGCCTGAACACTGAGTCTTTGTCAGAAAAGGTAAAGTCAGCTAGGCAGAAAGACTTTGAGAAGTTTGTAGAACAGCTAAACGAAATAAGCGCTCAGTTAGACACCGTTGACAGAGAGGCTGCAAGCGACAAGAAAAGCAAATTTAGAGGTCTCAAGATAGATGAGTCTCATTGCATGAATGCCTCCTTTCTAAGAGCCCTGCATTTTGAAAACATATCAGACTTAAAAAGTTCTCTTACCATGGATATGATGAGCTTCCTTAGGCTTGAAAGAGATTTCGGAGGTTTCGATGCTTGGCAAAAAGATTTCATAGCATGCGCAATGTCATCAAGAGACGGATATGCAGTTACAGGCTACTCTACTTTCCTCAAGCGATACATGAACATAGTTGTTGACACTGAGTCTTTAAATGTCCCAATTGGATTTCTTCCTGTCATATCTCTTGATGTAGCAGAAGGGGCTTATTATAGAGACTACTTAGATGACAGAAGGTCTTACGTGATTAAAATGATGAAAGAATTCGACTGGGAAGTTATCGAAAAGAGAATCAAGAGAATTGAAAAGTCCTTAAAGACCCTCACTGCCTAGGAGAAACAAGATGTCAGACATAGAGATGATATACAAAAACGGGTTAAAGCTACTATCAGAAGCACCCGGTGATGAGGAAGAATCCGAAGAAGAAACTGAGGAAGAAACCGAAGAAGAAACTGATGAAGAATCTGAGGAAGAAACCGAAGAAGAAACTGAGGAAGAAAAGAAGGGTTCGTATGAAAGCTCTTTAGATTCTGACTTAAATGCTATTTTCATAGACTTCGAAACTGAAGCTAGAAAGTCAACAGTCCAGTCTGAGTCAAAGCATCTCTCTGTGAGGCTTCTATATGAAGAGGCTGATATTGACGATATCAACATCGACGTGTTTGCTTCTAATGTTGCCCGACTTGTAAAGAACTACGAAAACCTCCTAGACATTGAAGGTATTTTAGTTTCCCGGGCAAAAGAGTTTCTAACTGATAGATACGGAGACCCAGCAGGAGACGCTCTAGTAGATGAACTCGAGAAGTCTCATGATGTTGAGGTTAAGGATCCGAACACTTTGGGATCCGACGCAGAGGTTCCTCTAGCTTTAGGCGCAAGATCAGGTGAGTGATAAAGTAGTAGAAAAGCTTACTGATTTTGAAACAAAGAAGTCAGTTCACATAAATTTAAAGAAGAAAACACATTCTGAGTTTAGAAAAACTTTGTTAGATCACGGGCTTTCAATGCAAGAAGTCTTTGAAAGATTTGCGCTTCTTGTAGGTAGTGAAGATAAAAGAGCCCTTGATATCGTAATGGAAGCAAAGAACGTAAAACGATCAAGAACATTGGAGAAGTTAAATCAAAATGAAGTGGACGATCTATACGATGCAATATCTCACATCGATCCTTTCTCTGGGGAGTTCTAGTAAGATTAAATCTCTTGAGAAGAGAGTTGAAATCTTGGAAAAAGAGCTTGATCACTCTTTGGAAAAAAATAAAGAACTCGAAGCAAATATATCAGACATAGCAGTTTGCATCCAGCATCTTGCTGCCTCTATGACCACGTTTGCACTTCAGGGAGTGAGATCGGCATCAGTCGAGGATCCTCTTGATTCACTTCTTTTAAAAGACGACGACGACGACAAAGGATACCTTCACTAAGGAGAAGATAAATGGCAGAAGTTAAAGCATTTTTAGACAAGTATACAGAGCGATTTATATCAAGAAAGTTTTTGGCGTGGGGCACCGCCACATATTTGTGCTTGTCTGGGTCTGTGACAAGCAGCGACTGGGTCGCAGTTACTTTAGCATACATTGGGTCACAGGCCCTTGTTGACCTCGCAGTTCAGTGGAAGCACGGAAAGCAATAAGAAGATCTTTATGAGCAACACATGTATATGGTTGAGAGAGAAGTGGAAGATAGCTCTGGCCGCGATTCTCGGGCTTTTAGGAGTACTGTCAGTGTACTTGAAGGTAAGATCTCAGAAAAGAGTTCTTCAAAAAGCAAACGAATCGCACGAAAAAGACAATAAGCTCAATAGTGCTGCAATCAAAGAGCTAACCGATGGACTAGAGGATATATCAAAATCAACGTCTAGACAGATAGAGGAATCAAGATCTCGACATGAAAAAAAAGAAGAAGAGGTTAAAAGTTCCAAAGAGGCTCTAGCAGAAGAAATGACTCACGATGAAAGCCTAGGCAAGAAGCTAGCTGAAGAATTAGGTGCTAAATATGTGGAAAAAGACTAATCAAATAATCGCAATCGTATGCTCTATCTCAGTTTTTCTAGCTCCTATCTCTGCTTATTCTGAGGGCTTAGTCACGGAACTTGAAGCAGGAGAGGAATCTCCTTTTAAGGGAATCCTCCTTTCTAGTGAAACTGCAGCCAAGCTTTTTGCAGATATCAAATATTCAAAAAAAGAATGTGACGCCCGACTTGAAAAAGAGCTGGATCTCTCGAGGATAAAATTCGAAGGATTTCTAAAAACTTCAGAGCTTAAGCTCGAAGTAGAAACTAAGAGGCTCAATGGAATGATAGCTGTTAGGGACGATAGAATTAATTTTCTGGAAGACAACTATAAACCTCCTGCATGGTATGAAAGCGGAGAGTTTTGGTTTGCTTTTGGCGTAATAGCAGGTATCGGAATAACAACAGCTGCTGGATACGCAATTGGTCAAGCAAAGTAATACTTACCTTTGAGGTGAAAAATGAAGAAGAGAAACATATTTCTTGAAGATGTAGCGTACGGAATCTACGACAGACCAGGACCTATGGGTTCTGTTGCCGAGCTAGACAAAGAACCAGAGGACACAGTTCCCGATTCAACTCCTGTTATGCCGACCAATCAGATGGCAAATCAACTCTCTGTAGAGAGGCCACCCATTGAAGACGATGAATACGTTCCTGGAAATATAGAAGATCTTTCGAAGTCTGCGAGCGCTATAGCTAGAATGGTACCTCAGGGACAAATAGAGTTTTTCTATAGAAAGCTTCACAAGCTTTTGGATGACTCAACGGACAAAGACGCTACAGACCCAGAATCTTCTGAGGAGGTAAAGGAGTCTAAGTCTGAGAAGATGATAAAAAACGTTCTCAAAGAAATGCTCTCAGACGAAGAGAAAAAAGAGTTTGACAATTACAGGACAGGTGGCGTTGACTACTTTGGTGACTCTGAGTCTGAATCAGAAGAAAGCGACGGAATGAGTCTTGAAGATCTTGCTGCAAAGTTCGGATATTCTGGTGCTCCTGGAGTTAGACAAGAGATAGATAAGATAACCAACAGACTTGAATATTTTGTTCAAAAAGTATCTGAGGAAGATCTTAACGCCCTTATGGAGTATGCCGTCGGAGAATACGTCGATACTTTACTAAAGGGAGACTTTATCGAAGAAGAAGATGCTAGGGATCTTCAAAAATCTCCTGATATGGTAAAAGGTCTAGATTCTTTTAGGTTTTTCTTCGTTGGGACTTTTGTGCTCCCAGCCTACAGAGAAGTAGTTAGAGAAGCTACAAAGAAGCTCAAGAAAGAAATATCAGACCTTGGTATCCCCGCTGCACTTCACCAGACAGTTTTTAATCAAGTCACTGGAGCTTCTTCAAAGAAGCCCGAGGTTATCTTAAAAAGACTAAAGAAGCTAATCGACTCAGGCGAAATAAAAGAAGATGAGATTCCTGAAATAGCTAGAAAGATTTCTTCTGCTCTTCCTGCACTTAAAGCTTCTGTAGAATACAGCGACGATCTTGTTCAGAGATCTCTTGATAAATGGCAGTCAACTTCAAAGGGCTTGAGACTCAAGGCTATCAAGCAAGCCCTGGAGAAAACGTCAGAGGGCTGAATGAGAACTAGTTTAAAAAAACTCTTAAATGAATATTTTGAGAATGATGCACCCGCGTCTAGGCCTTTCTCAGTGCCCAAAACATCGAACCCGGTTCAGGTAAGGAAGTTTTCCTGGGAAGTCCACACTGACCCGGAGAGGTTTTCGAAAAGCTTTAAGTTCGGATCTAGGGAAAGACTGGCTAGCTTTGTTTCTGAGGTTATGAGGCATGAGGATCATATTAATCATCACGGACAGATGAGAATAGATCACCTAGATGTTAATATAGAGATCTACACAAAAGACATTAATAGAATAACAGAGCTTGACAAAGAATACGCAGTTCATATAGACAGAATCTACAGGGACGTTTTAGACTTTGACTACAGATAAAGAATTTGAAAGGGTTTTAAAAAATCCTGAAAATATAATAATCAGCAAGTCTCTAGAGGGGATTTTGTCAAATCTAGAAGAGCATTCAGACAAGAACGAATTTAGTGAACACTTCAAAAAGGGTAATTCTCTAAAGATCGGTGAAAGAATTCATCTTTTTTCTTTAAAGAAACTAGAGATAGAGACCGATATTTTTTCTCTTACGCTTGAAGTTCCCTCACTTTCCACAAAAGAGCTTTTTGTGCCCAGCACGATTGAAGTTGAAATAGAAGGCGAACAGTTCGCTCAGATACCCAGTGAGATAGTTTCGTGGGAAAACAATCTTTTAACAATAAAGACCCGGAGAATATTTAATGAAACAGTATAAGCTTGACTTCGAAAAATTCATGAAGGACATCGAGGAAAGAGATAGACTTAGAACTGAAGAACTTGAAAGATTACAGGAGCAAGAGGAAAACAACTACGCAAGAAAGCTTGCTAGGCTCTATCGAGAGATTCCTCAAAACTTAATCACTCACGGGAAGAAAAATGTCAATAAATGATATAAACAGCTTGATATCCAGAGAGATTACTCGATCTGTAGAAGCTGTGCTAGAGACAAAACTCTCTTCTGACGGAGACGAGGAAAAAAAGAGACAAGAGCGAATGGCACAGTCTGTAAAAGACAGAGGCATCGTTTCAGACTCAGACGAAAATCGAAAAACTCAGGACGAAGTCGAAAAAGAAGATGAAGATAAAGGCGAAAAGAGAGAAGACAGGACTGGAGGAAAAGGTACCGCCGACTCTCCGAAGCTAAAAATGCCAAAAGAAAAAGTCCTAAAAGCTCCCACGCTAGGATCTATTATAGATAAGCTCAACGCTCTTAGGGGCGGAAAATCTCTTAAGGATCCAGATGTCAAAGAATCTTTTGAGCAGTATTTCGAAGGTCTTAGCACATCTGAAAGACAGACACTGCTTGCTTTTATGACAGGAATAGCTCAAATACTTACAGGTGTTGAAAAAGGCTCTGAGGCTTTAGAGCCCAAGGATATCGGCGTAAAGACGAAAGCTCAAAAAACTGATAGTCAAAAGATACCTGAAAAAGGCACCGAAGACACATCAGGCCGCGGCACTGCTGACAGCCCGATCATAGTCGGAGAAGTTTATGATTTTGAAAGAGCATTAAAAGCTTACAGAAAGAATACTTAATAGGGCGAAAGACAGTTAGGACTCTGGAGAGACATGAAAACTTTAAAACAAGTATACAATCTAGAAAAAACAAAGAAGATAAGCATCGAAGAGCTCAGGACTCTAGTTAAAGATGTAATATCAGAAGATGCAAATCCTGCCATGGTAGACCCTGAAAGATTTCCTTTAAAGCTCTCTCAGGCCGCCGCCAAAGCGGGTCCCGAAGCTGAGAAGCTCGTAACTAAGGGAAATGAGGATGGAGATACGAGCGATGACACAGTTCAAGCTTCTCCTGGTCAGATGGCTGTAAAAGAATTAAAACCTTCTCAAAGCTCTATGAACATTGAGAAGGCATGCCAATTTGCGATTTGCGCTATACTCAAGGTAAACCCATTCCCAGGTGGCCCTGGAGGAGACTTGGGTGCCATAATTACAAGTGACAATCATATAATGGATGGACACCATAGATGGATAGCTACGGGTATGGTTGACCCTAATGCTTCTGTGGGAGGTTTCATAGTAGACTTTCCCGCAAAGCAGATGATTGCTGCATTAAACATGATCACTGTTAAACTGGGAATCACTTCCGGCAAGCCAGGCTCCGGCGGGTTCGATCAATTCAACGAATCTGGAATTTTACCTCAGCTTCAGAAGCTCGTCAAACAAGGCTTCTGGGGAGCTTCTGCTGAAGATTGTCAAAGGGCTTGCGAGGAATTCACTGGTCAATCGGGCGACGCCGCGGTCACAGCTGCATCTAAGAAAATGGGTGACAATGTCTCGAAGCTTACTTTATCTGTTCCGGGAGGATTTCCGGAAAGACCAGATATGCCGGTTATTAGTAAGGGCAAAGGCCATCTAGCCCAGGCAATAAAGCTTCTCCAGACAGGAGCAGTTGACTTAAATGAGCCTTATGCTTCGAAAGAAGGAGAATCAGAAGTTTCTGAATCTACAACAAAGTCAGATGATTTAATTCTAGAGCGCTGGCGCAAAATGGCCGGAATCCTTTCTGATTAAACAGTAAAATGAAATTGACAGAGACTCAGATCAGAGATATTGTCAGAAAAGCTCTTCTCTCAGAAGATCTTTCTCGATCAGATAAGAATCAAATAGAGAAGATAGCAAAAGCTCAGGCTCGAAAATATTTTGAGAAAGAGATATCGAGAGCCATAGACAGAGAGCTCGGGAAAAGCTTTTTAGGCACAAGAGGAAAAGTCAACAAGTTTGTCGATGACGCAATAACAGACAGATTTAAAAAATCTAAGACTGATAAAGATTTTGATGAAGCTGTGATAAGAGTTGCAAAAAGAGTTCTCAAAGGATTACATGACATGCATTACAAGAGAAACAATCTAATTGATCAAATGCCTGTCCCGAAAAATTAAAACAATACATTTCTTGATAAAATGCCATAATTAGAATGGCTATGAAAACTCTTCACATATTTGATTTTGACGACACCCTAGTTAAAAGCGACGCCAGGGTTGTCATAACTTCTTCTGATGGCTCTGTAAAAGAATTGTCTTCGGAGGAATATGCAAAATACACTCCGCAGGAAGATGAAACTGAAGACTTTTCAGACTTCGACGCTTACCCTAAGAATCCAGAGATAATAGAACCTGTTTTTGAAGAGCTCTTGAGATCAATAGATTCCGATGGAGCAGCGAGGGTTGTGATTCTTACTGCAAGATCCAACCCAGTACCTGTAAGGGCTTTTCTTGTGAACAATAAAATACCAAGAATTCATGTTGAAGCAGTAGGCTCTTCAGATCCTAGAGCAAAAGCTCAGTACATTCTTGATAGAATATTAAGAGACAATGAAATAGAAGTTGTAAGGGTGTTCGAAGACAACGTAAGAAACATTAGAACTATTATTAAGACATTCGTCGACTCTGGCATTCGATTAAAAACAAATAGAGTCAAGAATGGCAGGGTTACAAAGTATTTTGGAATAAGAAGATGAACAACAATTTAAGAGAAGCTCTTGCTAAACAGCGATTTAAGATCAAAATAAGAGATCTAATATCTGAGAACAGACTCGAGGAACAAGACCTCTATACAGTTTTTGTCGAACCCTTTGCTGATGTTATAAAGGCCGCCAATCTCGCAACCCAGGACATCATATCTAGTGTGATGGTCATTTTAGGCACTTCTCTTCTTTCTTTTAGTCCAAAGCTTCAGAAGGCAAGATTAGATAATTTTGACAAGAGGTATGAATCTATAGGCAAGCAGTGGGAGCCTATAATGGCCAAAGCAGATGAAGCTTTAGGCGCCGGCGACGCTGATCTTCTTGCGATGGTATATGCTCCGGGCGTATATGCTCTTTCTGCTTTAGGGGCTTCTGCTTATAATGCTTCTGAAGGAGTCGGGTCTTTTCTTGATAACTTGGGTCTTAAGAAAGGTTTTTTGTCCCTTTTGCCAGGAGTAAGTTCGACATCTGATAGTAGTACCACGACAACGACAACAGATGATGATTCAGATGACACACCTCTCATAGACAAGATGTTCATGCTTTTTCTAGGAGGCGCAGCTGTAGGTGAGTATATGAAGTATCAAGATAGACAAGACGAGAATAAGAACAAGACTTTAGATCTGATAAGAGAAAACCAGAAGGGCGACTTTTTGAAAGATTTTAGAGAATATCTTAATTCTACTGGCATATCGTCAGAACTTGAAGAAGCTCAGAAAGAAATGTTCGAAACCTACAAAGAAATAATAGACGGGTATGACAAAGAGATCGCTGCAAAGGAATCAGTTATTGACGCTATAAACGAGGCTACAAGTCTAGATCAGTTTATCTCTAAGCTTTCCAGCGTTGAATCATCAGGAGTAGACTTGCAAGGCGCGCCCCAGCAGCTAAAGAAAGAAATAGAGGACGGAGCCCTGAAGCTTTCTGGCTCTGATGAATTTCGAAGTCAACTAGATGGAGAGGCCGAAGAAGAATCTCCAAAGTCTGAGGAAGAGTATTTGTCTTCCGCCAGAAAGGTTGTGTTTGAAGATATGAAAAAGAAGTTTTTGGACTCTTCCGATCAGAAAATTTTGGAAATGAAAAGAGCACTGGGCAAAGATCTTCAGCAAAGGTTACCCTCCGAAAAAGCATTAGCAGCCATTTCAAAAACTCCTGCGGGATTAAAGCTCGCAAAAATGATACAAGACGCAAAGTCTAGATATATTAACATTTAGAAAACATATCATTCAACAGGAGAAGAAATTGAAAAATAACTGGATACCAGAAATAATGTACGAAGATTCAGGCGAAGAAGGTATGACTAGCAATATACCTTTTGTCCCTGTCCCATCTGGAGAGGAGATGCCTAGAATTCTGTACGTTTTCGAATCTAGGGAGACAGGAGATCTCGAGCCAGGGCCTGAAGGTGAGGATCTACCAGTAACCGAAATGGATCTACACCAGTATGCAGACATGAACTACCTAAAAACTAAGCTCGACCTAGACACATACGACAGAGTTAGACTAGCTCTGGGTCTAGAACCTATGGGATCTGCTGTACCAAAAGGCAGAGAGATAACAGATAATATCCGAGAAAATCTAAAAATCCACAATTTGTCCTAGATAAAAATGTAAATTTCTTAAAGAGGTGTTAGAATATACATGTACTTAGGAGGTGCACGTATGCCGAATAGCTTTTTAAACAGAGAAGATTCAATTAGAGCCCTCAAGAAAATGAGAAGCTTTCACAAGGATCTTGAAGAAGTCATGAAAAAGCACGACTTCAATCTTTTCGAGAATCTAGGTCGAAGAAATATTCTACTTTCTCAAGCCCAAGAAAAGTTCTTTGCACAAGAGCTTTCTAGAAAGTACGAAGGTGTCTCCGAAGACGGAAGAACAGGTGAGCCTGATATAGTGATCGGAGAGCTCCAAAAAGAACTTGAGTGTAAGCTAACATCCCCCCAGAAGAAAGGCAACATCTCTTTTCAGACTGATTACGAAACTCTTGTCAAAAAAGGTTCGCTTGATTATCTATACGTAGTCGCCGACAAAGGTTTCGATAGTTTTGCAGTAATTCACTACGAAGGTTTGACAGTAAACGATTACCGAAAGCTTTCAAATGGTTCCCGCGGCAAAACCCAGCTCATGAAACACAAAGCAGCGGATAGAGCTAATGTGCTCTTAGGGAAAATGACAAACGTAAACGAAAGAGAGCTTTTAAAGCTATCTAAGAAGCTTCTATCTGCAACTACTGAAAAAAAGAAAGAAAAAATACTAAAATCTATTTCGTATTGGAAAACAACACCTGCGAAATACAACATAGAAATGGAGGCTCTTGATGAAGCTGTCTGTGGGTAAGGTTGTTTACGTTCTTGACAAGAAGACTCACTCCGTGGTTCCATGTCAGGTTGTCGAGGTAATTTCTTCTGTTACACTAGATGGAGAAGCTGTAAAAAACATAGTCACTTCTCCCTCTGGGAAAAAGATCGTTCTAGAAGACTACAACGCTACTTGGTTTGAAAGTTATGAAAAGGCGTATGACTATTTGAGAGAAGCTGCGCTAGAGCTTGTTTCTCACACTATGAGGAAAGCTAGCGAGGTCGCCTTTTCATCCTTTGGAGTAAGAGTTGACAATCACCGCCAAGAGACCGACGAAAAGCCTCAAAAATCAGAACTAGACTTTCAAAACCTCCCGGAAAACAGTGAACAAAACAAGGGGCCTGATTTGGACCCTGAACAAGTTTTTGTTGATATCGGCGGCCAGCAAGTTAAAGTTACACTTCCCAAAGAGCTTACATATGAATAGAATTCTTCTAATTGACGCATACAACATGATTCATCGATCTCGTTTTGGGTTCGGCTCCGGTGAGCATTCTGTCACCTTTAATTTCTTTAGATCCCTAAGATCTGAAATAGAAAGACATAAGCCTGATCGAGTCTACATAGTCTCAGAAGGAAGGCCTAAGCATAGGCTTGCAGAGTCCGGAGGGGAATACAAGGGAAATAGAGAGTCTTTAAAAGATCCTGACTTTCATAGACAGAAAAGAGATATCTTTGAGCTTTGCAAGTATTTTCCCGTCACCTTTATTAGACACCCAGATTACGAATGTGACGACGTCATAGGAACTCTCTCCGGCAAGTATGCTCAGCTAAAGGATGAAGTAGTCATCTGCTCGTCTGATTCTGATTTCATTCAACTTCTGACTGAGGAAAATGTAAAACTTTGGAATCCAGTAAAAAAGAAATTTATTGACACTTGGCATGTTGATTACCTGACCTGGAAAGGACTTAAGGGAGATCCTACCGACAATATTCCTGGTATCAAAGGAGTCGGACCAAAGACTGCAACTAAATTAGCTTCTGATTTAAACGAGCTTGACGCCTTCCTCTCTAAGGTTCCCGGTCGAAGAGAAATATTTGAAAGCGCTAAAAGACAAATAAAGCTCGTTGACATACCTGACGCTTGTCTAAAGTGGGAAAAAGAGAAATATTCTTTTGATGAACATAGTTTGTTCGAAGAGTTTAAGAATCGAGCTTTCAAGACTATAATTGGTAACGCTTGGTCTAAATGGAAAACAACTTTGGAGAATTTAAATGGATAAAGTAGCACTAACAGAAGAGCAGCTTTCAAACCTTAGACTAGAAGGAAAAATAGAGTCAGACGAAATAGCATTCAGATCTGGCGACTTAGTCATAGCAGAAAATGCTTTAACAGGAAATAGAAGAATTCTAGGGAACACATCTGCTATTTTGACTGAATCAAGAAAGCAGATATTGAAGGGGTAGGACGTGGCTCAAAGTTCAGAATTAAAGTTTCAATCAGATGCCAGAGAAAAAATAGTAAGAGGAGTGCACAAGCTTTCCGATGCTGTTAGCGTGACTCTTGGTCCAAAAGGAAAAAATGTCGCCATTATCAAAGAAGGCAAGCGACCTCACCTTACTAAGGATGGAGTTACAGTTGCTAACGCCGTAAATCTCAAGGACCCGTTTGAAAATCTGGGATGCCAGATTGTAAAAGAAGCAGCTCAGAGATCTGCTGACGTCGCCGGAGATGGAACGACAACTTCTACTGTGCTTGCCTCTCATCTTCTAGACGAAGGAAACAGGCTTCTTGAGACAGGTCACGACGCCAGACAGGTTACAGCTGGAATAGAAGAAGCATGCAACCAGATTCTAGAATCTTTGGAAGATTCTAGAATTGACCTTGACACTGAAGAGCAGTTAGTTTCAGTTGCGACAATTTCCGCTAACGGAGAAAGCTTCGTAGGCGAGTTAATAGCTGAGGCAATTGAAAGAGTTGGTCCTGATGGTCCTATAACAGTTGAGAACGCAAAAGGGTTTGACACACAGCTTGACATTGTTGAAGGAACAGTTATTGATAGAGGATATCTTTCTCCTTATTTCGCCACGGATAAGAACAAAGGACAGGCTGAGCTTGAAAAGGCTCTGATCCTAATGTGCAATCAGACACTTACTAACGCTCAAAGCATTCTTCCATTTCTAGAATATTCGGCTTCTTCGAATAGATCTCTCTTGATAGTTGCAAACGACATAGCTAACGAAGCACTTCAGACCCTTGTTGTAAACAAGATGAAAGGGACTTTGAGTGTTTGTGCAATAAAAGCACCTGAGTTTGGAAATGCAAGATCTCAGGCTCTAGACGATCTTGCTCTTGTTACAGGGGGTTCTGTTATAACATCTGAGCACGAAGTCAAAAAAACTGACGACCTTTCGAAGTTTCTCGGAAAAGCTGACAAGATAATTGTTGACAAATACGGAACTCTTTTGATTGGAACTAAAGGCAATCGAGATTCAGTAAAGAGCAGATCTGAAAGTCTTTCTGAGTCTGCAAAGTCTCCGGGTTTAGATGACTCTGAAGTAGGCTTGTTGAACAGAAGAGTCCGAAGGCTGTCAGAAGGGATTGCGATAATTAGAGTCGGAGGAAGCACTGAAGGTGAAATGTTTGAGCGAAGAGACAGAGTCGACGACGCTCTGTGTTCAGCCAGATCTGCAAAAAGATCCGGAATTCAGCCTGGTGGCGGGACTGCACTCTTGCAAGCTTCTAAGAAAGTCAAGAGAGGGAACTCTGGAAACAGTTCTTTTAACGCAGGCTTTGATGCTCTTGTAAAATCATGCACTGTTCCGATAGCTCAGATCGTCAAGAACACTGACGAAGTACCTGAAATAGTAATACGAAAACTAACCAGAACTAACAAGCTTAACTACGGATATGACGCAAGAAACTCAAAGTACGGAGACATGCTTGAGATGAAAATAATCGATCCTCACGATGTTGTTGTCTCTTCTCTTATGCATGCAACATCAGTCGTCTGCAACATTCTCATGATTGGATGTGCAATTTCTATAACTGAGTCGGAAGGAGCAGAAGGTTTAGGTTTAATAGAGGAACTTTAAAATAAAAAAAGTGCAAATCTTTTCTTTGTTTGTTATAATAGAAACATAAACAACAGGCTTGCCAAGCTTTAAACAGGAGAAACACTATGGGCAAGAAGTTTGATTTTGATTTTACACCTTTTACTTTTGAAGAACTGAGACAAATGTCTCAGCAAGAGCTGTACCAGCATCTTACGAAATTCAGAAGAATGATAAAAGAAGCTCATGCTTCTGGCAAGGATACACTACCTTTTGAGACAGAGTATTGTTATCTTGATCACGAAAAGCAAATGAGATACAAAAACACAAGACGTTAAATTAATAGCAGCGAAGGAGGCTACATGGCCGGCAATATGCAAAGTTTTTTCAAGTCTGTTGGTAAAACAGATCTTCTTACTCGCGAGGAGGAGGTTGAGCTTTCCAAGAGGATTGAACTGGGTGATCAAAAAGCTCGAGATAAAATGATAAGAGCAAACATAAGACTCGCGATAAGTATTGCTAAAAACTACTCAAAGAAAGGCGTTGATCTTGAAGATTTAATTCAAGAGTCTTCTCTGGGACTTATCAAGGCTGTTGATCGCTTCGACTGGCGCAAAGGATTTAAGTTCTCTACTTATGCTTGCTGGTGGATAAAGCAAGCCGTTCGACAGCACGTTGCAGCTCAGTCAGGGGCTATAAAGCTTCCTTCTTACGCTAGAGGCACTTTGTTCAAGATGAAAGAAGTCATCGAAGAATATAGAAAAGAATTCGGAACAGAGCCCTCTCAGAAAGAAGTGGCAGAACTTCTTGGCACAAGCCCAGAAACTTTACAAGCTCTTATAAAGAGCGCAGCTACTCCTATCGCCTTTGATGCTTCTGTATACAGCTCAGATGAGTCAGGAAGAACTATGCATGAAGTTCTCGTCGACAGGAGTAACGACAAGGTTGATGAAGTCTTAGATCATCAAAAGCTTGAAAAAGCAATTAGGTCTGCTCTTGGAAATCTTTCTCCGAGAGAAGAGACAGTGTTGCGACTTAGATTTGGATTAACAGAAGAACTAAACGAGGAGGTAAAATAATATGCCAATGCCTAAAGGTTTTAAATCAAAAAACGGCTATGCGACAGTGACGGAATTCGAATCCGGGGCTGACTATAGAACGATCGCAGAAACCATGAGTCAGTCCGGCCATAAGATGAACCATGCGACAGCTCGAAACGTTTTCTTAGGTGCTCTAAGAAAAATAGCAAAACCTGTTCATAAGATGCACGGTCTTTCCGAAAATCAAGACGATCTACAGGTCACAGCCAAAGATCCCAGGTTTCAGTCTGGGGTTGCTGAGATTTTGGAGACTATCAACAGGAACGTTAGACGACGATGAGGTGGGACTTTTATTCTAAGAGAAAAAGAGTTACCTTGCAAAGCTTCTTGTCTGATTGCATCGACATGAAGTCTGCTATAGAAAAGTTTTCAAGATTAGGTCTCGAACCACCCTCAGCTGACAGCATCAGTGAGGCTCTTGTCAAGCCTGAGGCTCCAGAGCCTTTGAAGACCGCTGAAAAAATCCAAGAAGTCAAGAGATCTAGACAGGATTCTAGAAAAACTACTACTTCCAGATCTAGCTCTTCTAGGAGAAAATCTTCAAAAGCAGCTTCGACAAAGACAGCTAAAACGACTAGAACTCGTCGAAAGGCAACTCCTAAGAAGAAGGAAGAGCCAGTTCAGGAGGCAAGTCAAGAACAGACAGCCGAGGCTAAAGATGAGAAAAAGCAGTATTTCAGAAAAATCATCAAGCCAGAAAAGAAATAATTCTGGTGTGAAAGAATTATTGACCATCCCACCTGGAAATTATATGATGGTTGACAAGAACGAAATAAAGCGAATCTCACTGGAAACGCTAGGCTTGTTTGTTGGAAACAGAGTTGAGAACGATAATCACATGATCGTTCTAGTAGATGAACAGTTAATTTTAGTTCCAAAAATTTAAGGAGAAAAAATGGCAACTAACCAAGACATTCAGGAACTTTTTGAAAGATATATGCGAGTTGAATCTGAAATTAAACTGCTTCAAGATGATAAGAAGCAGTTACTTGCAGAATTCAAGGACCGGATCGATCCAAAGGCGTTTCAATCCGCATTGCGCGCCGCAAAGATCATCTCAAAGGTCAAGCCTGATGAGAAGCAGGATTTTGATCAAAGCATGCTAATTCTTGAAAAGGTCATGTGCCTGGAGCACGTTGACTAGATGGTTGCACGCAGATTGGTAAAATGGCCCAACCCGTCACTCCTCAGGCCCTCAGAGCCTATCGAAACTTTCGACGAAACTGTTGTCCAGTTGGCCGTTGATTTGCGTGATACCATGAAGGTAAACCACGGCGCAGGATTGGCCGGAACTCAGATAGGTGAAACGCTCGCAGGTTGTGTCCTAACAACCAGTTACGTCCCTTCGCTTCCGGCCGATCCTAATGTGCCCGACGTGGTTTTCTTCGGAAATCCTGAAATCGAATATCTCTCAGGTAAAGATTACAGATGGGACGAAGGGTGCTTGTCTGTGGACGAAATCACAGCCAGCGTGAATCGCCATGGCAAAATAAGGTTAACCTACAGAAACACCGCCGGCGTTCCCTTAGAAGCAGTTCTAGAAGGTTCTGAGGCAGCTTCAGTCCAACATGAAACTGATCATCTCCTCGGCAGGCTGTTCATTCACAGACTTGAGGGCGCAACTAGAAGTATCGTTACCCGTAAATTGAGAAAAATCTCGCTCAAGAAACAAGCGATTCTCAAAGCGGAAAGAACCCGAAACTCCATTCCGAAAAGAAAAAATCGTAAACGCCGTAAGAAATAATTCAACTTTCGAGAGGTTCCAATGAAAATCAGAGAGATTCTAGCTGAGATCGCATCGATCGGCAGCACAAACGCTAAGCGTGATATCTTATCATCACATGGGAATAACGAGCTGCTGCAGCGCGCTCTACGTTACGGTATGGATCCGTTCATGCCTTTTAATGTGGTAAAGGTTCCACGTGTCAAGAACAGATCACAGGATCCTCTTCCTGAATTCGAGGCGTGGGAGATGTTCTTTCGAACCGCTGATTCTTGTGCAGCTCGCAAGGTCACAGGAAATGCCGCAATCGATCTTCTTCACACATGTTTTTCGGCGGTGGAAGTGGAAGATGAAAAGTGGATGCGTAAGATTCTGAAGAAACACATGGCGATCGGTGCATCTGTGAAATCGGTGAACAAAGTGTTTCCCGGATTGATTCCAACCTTTGAGGTTTCTCTCGCACAAAAGTTTGAGGAGAAAAGGTTAAAGGGACAAGAGCGTGTAGGCGTGGAGCCGAAACTCGACGGAATCAGGTGTTTTGCGGTGGTGGAAGGTGATACCGCTCTTCTTTATGCACGTTCAGGTAAACTGATCACGAACTTTGATACTACAATTGGTGTGGAACTCTCGAAACTACCTGATGGGTGTTACGATGGCGAGATCATGGGCGAGGATTTCGTTTCCCTCATGCGGCAAGCGTATCGAAAAGAGAACGTGGAAACTGAGGGAACTTATCTCGCTCTGTTTGATTACCTACCACCCGAAGAATGGGAAACCCGAGAGGCGAAACTTACGTGTGAGGAAAGATACGATTCCCTCAAGTCATTTTTGACGGGGGAAGAAAAGTACCTACAGATCGTTCCGCGATGGACCACGAGCACTGATTACGCCGAGATCAAGAGACTACACGATGATTTTGTTGCGGATGGTTACGAAGGCGCGATGGTCAAAGATCTCAGCGCGCCATACAAGTTTGGCCGAGGATACGAAATCATGAAACTCAAGGCGTTCCACGATGTGGACCTCAAAATAGAAAAACTGTTAGAGGGTACAGGAAGACATTCAGAGAAACTCGGATCTGTACAGGTAGTTTTCAATGGGGTTGATGTACAAGTTGGATCTGGGTTCTCTGATGAACTCCGAGAAACCATCTGGAAGAACCCAGATGATTTTGTGGGTAGAATGATTGAAGTTCGATATCAAGAAGTAACACCCGATGGATCTCTTCGCTTCCCAACCTTCGTTTGTTTTCGAAACGATAGATAAAAACACTCGGGAAGAAAATAATTAAAGAAGAGTGAGGTTTAATATGACAACAACCAATAGAAGAATTCTTAAAGAAGCGGCTGCAACTCTTGAAGTTGCGATCGCAAAGTGTTTATCACAGGCAAAATTACATCCTTCCGAGCTGGAAGAGATTGCGGCACTCACAACTGAGGAACTCATGAGTGAACATGAGCTGGATCACCTGCTTGCGGAAAAGGTCCGAGTTCACGTACAAACTGAGATTCAGCGGCACTCACAACAAGGATTGATGACCTACAAGCCAGAAAACCGTGATTCCTACGGTTCGATGACACGTACACATCCGATCCCTGAAAGCGTCTCTGATAAAGAGAACGTTCTCACTGAGATCGCCGATTTTGAACTCGAAGATATCATGGACATGCAAGACAAGCCAGCAGAATCACACGAGGGCAAGCATGATCACTCAGATCGTGACGAAGGTGATGGCCGAATGTTAGATTACGGTCACACGAAGAGTGATTCCCGAGAAGGTAAAATGGCACGTCAGGCGTTGTACGAATTAAGCACGTACAGCAAGGAACTCCACGATCTTCTCGACGATGATGACGATTTGCCTCAGTGGTGTCATTACAAGATCGCAGTTGCACGTGCTTGTGTTGGCAAGGTAAAACACTACCTTGAATATAAGATAAAGAAGCACACCGGCGAAATCCAATAAATACATTTAACTAAACGTTCTTATACTGACACTATGAAGTACATAATCATAGTGTCCGTATTCGTTTTATTATCAGGCTGCGAGGATTCTTCCACTTCTGGGAGAGGATCACCCGATTCTGGCTCGAGAATTGTTATCGACGCTGTTCTTTCACCTGACCTGCCCGATATTCCCGTCATTCCATTTGTTCCGCCTGATGCGTATGTAGATCCTTGCGAGAATGTAACCAGTTCTAGCGAGTACTTCTGTGAATGCGAACCACAATGCTGTCAGGTCCAGATGTGGTATTGTCCTCCGAACGGCTTGAACGTAAATGGGGCGGAAGTTGTAATGAACATTTGCGATGATAATCTCGAAGTTTGTGATCGTACTGTGAATCTTAACTGTCCGCCGAACGAGATCTTGTCGAGGTCCAATTGCCGTTCGATACAAGAATGCCCTCCAAATTTAGAAAATGATTTGACTATAACAGTTCAGTGTGAGATCGAAGGCCAGCAGGGGACACAAGAAATCCTGTGTGCAAAAGGCAGCATTCAGTACGGTGAATGTGTAGTATGTGAACCGGGCGAGGAGAGGTGTAACTACAAGGACGACGATTGCGACGGAAATGTCGACGAAGGTCAAACAAACATTTGTGGCGTATGTGGCCCTGTCCCTTCTGATGTGTGCAACGGCTTCGACGATGATTGCGATGGATCTGTAGATGAAGGGCTCATACGTGAGTGTGTAACTGCTTGCGAGAGGGGAATAGAAACATGTCTCAACGGCGCATATAGATCTTGTTCTGCAACTCAACCCTCAGAAGAAATTTGCGATGGAATCGACAATGACTGCGATGGCAACGTTGATGAGCAGCTTGAGTGCTTATGTACAATTCAAGATGTTGGAAACTTACAACCCTGCAATGAACCTCCACTTCTGTGTGGCCAGGGATTCAAGACTTGTGAGTGTACTGATCCCACCTGCACTGAGTTCCGCATGACCCAATGTGCGGCACTTTGTGAATATGTTCCAATCGGCCCACCGGAGGATTGTGATCCGCGTGTAGGGCTTGCAGTTCAGCAAGAGGAGTGCAACGGGTTCGACGAAGATTGCGACCAGCTACTTGACGAGAATTTAACTCAGGCCTGCTATACCGGTGATCCTGATACTCTGTTTGTGGGTGTGTGCGTCCCCGGGGAAGCGTATTGTAATCTAGGGGTATGGGGTAATGACATGAACGGAGAGTTTCTTCCTGGGTTGTGTGCTGATGAAGTTCTACCACAGGACGAGATCTGCGATGGTGCGGACAACGATTGTGATGGTGAGATAGATTACGGAGAAGAGATTAGAGATACCGATATCTTGTTCGTGGTGGATTGGTCAGGATCGATGGACGAAGAAATTGCTGCTGTAAGAATCGCCCTCAATCAATTCGCGCAACAGTTCGCTGCAGAAGAATCGCTACAGTGGGGTTTAGTCATTGGACCGAAAGAAGCAGGTAATTTTGGAAGCACAGAATTGCTAGTAAAAGTTATTGATATCTCTCCTTTCGACGAATTTTTACGCGCGTTCTCTCAACTAGGGAATGAAGGTATGGATACAGGAAGCGAGATGCTGAAGGATGCATTATACCTTTCTGTCCAGAATATCACAGGTGCAGCAAACATCGATGTAAACACAACTCTCTGGAGGGGAAACACAGGCTCCGAACCCCCGAAAGAGAACTTCAGCATCACCTGGAGAGAAGATTCTGCTAGAATTATTATTCTCTTTTCGGATGAAGGGCCACAATCTTATTGGTCACCACCCACGTCTCCTGAGCTACTTTTACCCGCTTTGCGTGCAGCAGTAGATTTTAAATTATACGGATTTGTCGATGCAGGAATTGAAGGAGACCGATGGGAAGATTACGTGCTCGCAGGGGGAGGAAGAAGATTTCTACTCACATCAAATGCAAATGATATGTACAACGATCTAATGTCGATCATTAACGAAGCGTGTTTACCATCCGGCGAAGAACAAGCATCAATAGTAAATGAGTGGCTGAAGATGTCGGTCATGAGCTTGCCTCCCAAGACCTATAAAGCGAAATGGAAAAATAGTAGGATGTGTTACTAGTTCTCTAGTTCTGACTTTTCTCTCCGCTGCAAGAGATAAACGAAAGATTCGTATTCGTTACAAGTTGCTGAGATATGGTCCTCAAGACCCAATGTCATCGCATCAGTTTCTTGAATCTCTTTAAACATCACATCCAGCATCTTGAGATAAGAAACCATCAAGGTCTTTCCGTGTGCAGCAATAGCCAGAGCAGTGTGTTGTGAAGGAGATGGGTATTCATTCAGTATGTCGCAAGCAATTTCACAGATCTTCGCCGGGCATGCTACCGATTCATCTTCCAGAATGGACATAGCTTTTTCGATCACTATGTCCACGTCATCTTGGATCTTTTCATAAATCTTGCCGTATAAGTGAATATGGTCACCAATGAAGCCTGTTCCTCGAGTTACATGATGTGCACCATGAAACCAGAGATGCAGAGCTCTCGTTGTCCCGATATATTCAAGAAGCATAGGCCTGAGCTTTGCCTTAATAGGGCATCCGCAGTGTTCTGTGATGTTGTCTGTCATTATTTCTTCTTTTTTGCTTTAGATTTCTTAACAACAGCCCACGACTTAGAAGGTGTTGCTGAATTAACTCTTGCGTGCGCCCACTGGTGAGCAGTCATGCCTTTTCTAGACCCAGAAGTCGCGTAAGCTGCCAATCCTTTTTTAAACTCTGCATAGACAGACCCGGGAGTAAGACCCCGCTTCTCTGCCTTCTTTTTGAGTGTCTCTTTTGTCTTTTTGCTAAGCTCTTCTGAAAGTACATTACGAATCATCTCTCTAAGTTGAGATTCCGTCATTCTCATGGCAGACTCCTTTTTCGTATCTTTTCTAGGTTTGTTCTTAAAGCCTTTTTTGTTTCTTGCCTGTTTCTCCATCCTGTCTCTTCTTCTATAGGCTCGAGCTATTCGCTCAGGGTCTCCACTTGCAAGATCAGCCTTTGTTGCGTCGAGCTGTTTATCTCTCTTCGACCCTTGAGGAGCTCCATACTGTGAAGGATGGGGATTATCAGATTCTTCTACGACTTCGTCTTTTTCGTCCAAGATTTTCTTAGCCTTGTCTTTTGACATTTTAACTGGGTAGGTTTTGTCACCTATTTTGACTTCTTTCTTTCCGTCCATAGCTGCTTGGGCAACCATATATGAAAATTCTGATTCTTCTAGCGTTTCTTTTATAACTTTCACTTTTAAGACTCCTTCGCCCTGGATGACTCTGTGCCAAGTCTCTTTCGGAATAAATATTTCATCACCGTTACTTAAGTTAACGGGCAATGAGTTATCTATCTGAAAAGACCAGCCACCCGATTCTACGACTATTACTTTTCTATTTTCTGCATCTCTGTGCCACATTTGTTCATCTGAGATACCTGTTTTAGAAAATTCTCTTAATACTAAGTTCTCTGAAATAGATTTTTCTTTAAACGGAAGCATGCTATTTAGTTTCTCCTGCTCTTAGAAAGAATTCGTATAGATCTTCCAGTTCTCTTCTTACGTATTCCTCTCCAAGAACGTGTGGCGTTATCGATTTCAGTGATCCTTCATAACCTCTAGGTGAATATGACTCGGTTGTCACTGCAGCTTCTTCTCCGTCTAAGCCTGTTAAAAATTTGATCACGTTTCCAATAGCACCAGCATCTATTTTTGCAGCAGCTTTTTTGATTTCTTTTTCTACTTTTGATCGAGCAATATCTGGCACTTTGACATTTATAATCTTTTCTATGGATTCAAGGTCTGCTTTTTTAACTGCTTCGAATCCTTTTTGTATCTTGCTCTTGTTTTTGACAAGTGTGTCTTTTACGAGATTAAGAGCCCCTGTCGCTTTTTTAATCTTATCAGGACCAATCTTCTTGATAATGTCAGCAGCTTTCCCGCCTGCCTTGATAAGATCCATTGCAGGGTCAAGAACCTTCAGCACTAGTTTCCCACCTTTTCCGACTGCATCTCCCGCAGCTGGTATCATTGACACAAGAGAGAGAGCAGCCTCTAAGGGATTTCCTCTAGCTAGAGATATCGCTGCGTTTACTCCGTCTGCAGCTTCTCCTATCCCGGGTATGAGGCCAACTACATCCAGACCTCCTTGAAGCCAGTCCATTACTCCTTCTTCAAGCTTTTCTTTTTGTATTTCTTCTCTTATTATTTTCCTAAGAGTCTCTTCTTGCTTTTTTGAAATCTTGTTCATTACCACCACCCTGCTACATTTCTGCCAAACAGTTTTGTTGCTCGACATGACCAGTATCCCGGCTTTGTTTTATCTTTTTTGTCTGCACAATTATGTCTATCACCAAAGCTCTTTCTTCGCTTCTTTGCTTCATCGCTGTCACCCATAGCATCAGGCATATTAGAGCCGAATTCTACTTTCTTTACGTTACCTGTCTTTTTGTCTCGAACGTAAACACGGCCACGACCTTTTCCGATTCTCTGCGCGCCTTTTTTTCCAAGCGTAACTTCTCGACCCTTGTATTTTGCTTCTTCAAGATTTTCTATCATGAAAGGAAAATCGACAGGGACTTCTTCGCCTTCAAAAATATCATATTCTCCGATACGTGTCTCAAGTATATAGAACTCTTCGTTTGCGTTGAGCATGTACTTGCCTTCGCTGTGAAGATTACGTACTTCTACAAACAAGTCAAAAAATCCTTTAGACCCGGGTCTAAAAATATTCTTGTCAACGCCAACGCCGTTTTTTACGTGAAACTGGAGAGGCTCACTGTAGTGATTCATCATAGTCTGGTTGAATAGAGTGTAAGGTGATTTTTTCATATTTCTAATTATTATTGTGCAAGTCTGTTTGTAACATGGTATAATAATAAAAAAGGAGGCGCTGTATGGCTGCACGATTCGGTTATTGTTGTATTAATCTAGAATTGCAAGAAACGGAAGGAGTTACATGCAACAAGACGATGCGAAAAGCAACTTTCGAAAAGAAAGGAATAGACTACGCATCTGAGCTATCCCTTAAAAACGTAAAGGGACTTGAGCGAATCATTGATTGGAACATTAATAAAGGTCTAAACGTCTTTCGGATGACCTCTGTTCTTTTTCCATGGGCTTCTGAGTATCGATGGGACGATCTACCAGATATCACGGAAATAAAGAAAATCATGGCGAGAACAGGACAGAAAGCTTTGGATGCAGATCTTCGTCTGTCTTTTCACCCGGGCCCTTTTAATTGCCTTACATCGAAAAATCCTCAAGCTGTTTTGAATTGTATCAAAGATCTCAAGATCCACGGTGACATGATGGACATGTTCCACCAGCCTCGAAATCATTGGGCAAAAATCAATATTCATATTGGAGGAGCCTATGGAGACCGTGACTCTGCTTTGGATCGATGGTGCAAAAATTTTGAACTGCTTCCCGATAACGTGAAGTGTCGACTTACTGTAGAAAACGACGATCGTAAGAATCTTTACTCTACAAAGATGCTGTATGATTCAATTTACAAAAAACTCCAGGTGCCGATTGTTTTTGATTCTCACCACTTTGAATGCGGCCCAGAAGATGCTCCTTACGATGAGTCACTTGCGATGGCTGTAGAATCCTGGCCAAAAGGCATTAGGCCGACATGTCATCATTCAAACAGCAAAAAGCTCTATGAAGATGATTCAGTCAATACTTACGCTGCGCACAGCAACTACTACTACAAACCTTTTAAAGATCTAGGGTATGAAGTAGACGTAGCACTTGAGGCAAAAGCCAAAGAAAAAGCTCTTTTCAAATACTTGAAAGACTTTTGTTAGGAGACAAAATGTCAGAAAGCAACTCAGAAGAAGTAATCGGAAAGCTGGGAAAAGTCGCCGACTCTCTAGAAACTGCAACCACTCAGCTCTCTAACGTTGTAACTCAACAGCAGCTTGACGTTGCCAGGGAAAGGATTTCAAAGTGCGAAGCAGACGTTCAGTCTCTCCAGTCACAGATTGAAACATCTGATGGAAACAGGGAGGAAGCTCTAGATGATCTCTCTGACAAAGTTCTAGGCCTTTTAAAATTAAACGAGGGGCTTGAGAAAGATTTTTCTGGAATGAGGTCTCTCGTTCTTTCGTCTTTTGCCCTTTCGGTAATATGTCTCGTTGGTCTGATTTTGTGCATTACCAAGTTATAAAAAATCTTTCTTCAAGATACACTTCTTTGTGGAGGTAATCATGCCAGAAAAAGTATCATCAAAAATCAAGAGACTTGAAAAACAGCTAGGCGACGAAATAGGAAGATCCATCGAGCTTCAGTCAACAATAAGATCTCAAGGCGAACTAATCAGTCAGTTTGTAGAATATTTCTTAAACGAAGATATCGCTGAAGACATGCGGCACGCAATTCAGATTGTTCGAGATTATTCGTCTTCAAGGGAAAATCCCGATCAGCTTTCTTTCGACTTAGATTAAAGTTTTGTGCAAAAGTCTTCGTGCTGTAGTATAATAAGAAAGTGGCAAGGAGGCAGAAATGAAAAACCAGAAAACTAAAATCACTCGGAAGTCCAAGCAGCTTCGATTAGACCAGGCTCAGGAACTAAAGTCTCTTTACGAGCATGCAGGACATACTCATGACAGAAGCTATAGATTTATTTGTGATATGATTGCTCGATTAAGTCGAAGAGATATCACGTCAGGACAAAAAAGATATCTCGATTCTTTGATTGATCAAGGATCACCTACTGTTCCTGATCCCAAAAACCCTGAAAAAGTCGCAGCCCTTGATTCTGCAATTGAGACTGAAGGGATGGAATCTCATCGTGAAGCTCTGCAGTCTTTTCGGTGGAAGCTAGCGAAAGGATACGATCTCTCAGAGCGTCAAGTAAACTTCATGAATATTCTCTTGGAGAAAGCAGAAGACATTCGAGTTAACGGAAAGTTTGTCCCTTCTGAAGAAGATATAAAGATTCTTGTGATAGCTGAGGCATCAACGAGAGGAAAGAACAGCTGGTATTGGTCTCACCGCCAGGCTCAAGCGAGAGCTCTTAACAAGGTATCTGATTGGCTATCATGGCAACGAGCAAAGGCAGAAGGTGTCGAGACAGGGCCTGAGCCAGAGATGTCAAAGTGGCTAGTAGAAAAAGCCGCTGCATCTTGCAAAGGTGTTCTTAAAGAAATGCTAAACCCTCGTCACGAACCAGGAGACATGAGATACTATGGCTACGGAGACAACAAGACTTTTTGTGTAATAGTCGGAGAGCCAAAGGTTGGAAATCAAGGAAAGGTTCAATATGAATGTCTAATCAATGGAGAGGTCAGAAGTATTAGTGCGGAGGATATCAAAAAAAGATGATTAAACTTGCTTGCAAAATACCGAGCAAAGTAGTTCTCGCATGCTCAGGGGGCAGAGATTCCATGTCTGCTTTAGAATTTCTTTTAAAAGGCAGAAGAAAAGTTGAGATAGCTTACTTTAATCATGAAACTGATCATGGGAACGAAGCTGAGAGTTTCGTCGCTGATGTGGCTGAAAACTTAGGCCTGTCATATTACGTCAGCATGCCCCACACCAAGAGAATGAAAAAAGAATCTCTAGAAGCTTATTGGCACAGAGAGCGTTATGAGTTTTTTGCAAAATTTGATGCCCCTGTAGTTTTAGGACATCATCTCTCAGACGCTACTGAATGGTGGCTGTTTAGCTCTCTCAGGGGAAATCCTAATCTCATGCCCGTCGAGAACACTAGATCAAATGTAATCAGACCGTTCCTCTTGTCTAGAAAGTCTGATCTTCATCGATTTTCTAGTTTTGATCACATTGAAGATCCTTCTAATTCTACTACAAAGCACTCTCGGAATCTCATAAGAAAAGAGATGATACCCCTAGCAAAAGAGATCAACCCGGGCCTGGAGACGACTGTGAGGAATCTTTATAATGTTTGAGATTTTTCTTGGATTTTTCTTAGGATATCTTGCAGGAAAGACTATAGGTTCTATGTCTAGCCTCGCCAGAAAACCTGACAAGGTTTTGTCCTGGGACTCACAAAGCTTAGGGTATAGACCTGTCCCCGGAGAATCAAAGCTAGAACCCGGAAAGACTTATCTTATCTGTTATGAGGTGAATAGTGGCGATCAAGAAAGGTGACCTCGTAAGTGTTTCAGGGCTTAAAGACTCTACTGGGATTGTGCTTACAGAGATATATTGCACAGTCTTTACTACTAAAGACCTAAACAGTCTTAGAGAAATCGACGGCAAGTTCTTGAATAGGACTCTTCTTTCATCAGAAGTTTTAGTCGTCGATCTTTTACTAATGAACCAAGTATATAAAAAGGTTCCAATTTCTACTCTGGAAAGAGTGAGGTAAAAAATGAAGATAATGAAGACAATAACGTTTGATGACGTTCTCTTAAAGCCCCGCTATTCTGATATTGATTCTAGAAGTCAAATCGACATCTCTTCTAAGCTTAGAGATCTTTCCATCGGTCTTCCAATAGTATCAAGCCCGATGGACACAGTTACTGAGTCTGAGATGGTAATAGCTATGGATAAATCTCAGGGCTTGGGAATAGTTCATAGATACAACACTATATCAGAGCAGGCAAAAATAGTTCACATCTCCCATTCATTCGGATCTAAAAACATAGGAGCTGCTGTCGGAGTCTCTGGGGACTATCTGGACAGAGCTAAGTCTGCTGTCATGGCAGGGGCAAACGTAATCTGTGTTGACATAGCTCACGGTCATCACTCTCTTATGAAAAACGCTCTTAAGTGCCTTCGGTCGTCTTTTGATGAGACAGTTTACATAATCGCAGGAAACGTGGCCACCCTCGAGGGCTTCAATGATCTTGCAGACTGGGGTGCAGATGCTGTTAGAGTCGGGATTGGAGGGGGCAGCATATGCAGCACGAGAATTCAGACCGGTCACGGAGTACCAACCCTTCAGTCTATAATAGAATGTGCTACCTCTGACAGAGATGTCTCCTTGATAGCAGACGGAGGAATCAGGACCAGTGGAGACGTCACGAAGGCAATTGCTGCTGGAGCTGACTTTGTTATGTTAGGTTCTAAGCTCGCTGGGACAGAAGAGACTCCCGGCGAATTTCTTCACGTTCCCGAGATGGTCAACGGAAAATTGACTTATTCGATGCACAAAGTTTACAGAGGGATGGCTTCTGTTGAAGCTCAAGTAGACTGGAGAGGTCATACTTCTTCTGTTGAAGGAGTTTCAAGCACTGTGCCTCATCGAGGAAAAGTAAAGGATGTTCTTGAAGAGATAGAAAGAGGCCTTAGAAGTGGGATGTCATATTCGGGATCTAGAAGCATAAGAGAGTTTCAGTCTAAAGCTAGATTCATAGAGCAGACCCAAAGCGGGCAGATAGAAAGTAGTACTCACATAAATCGAGTTTAGTGTCATATTTATTCACGTAACATCTTGAGGGTGAGAATATTTTATGGCATCAACACTTGCTAATTCAATACTAACAGTCAGGGTTATCGAAGAAGTAACCTTGAACGGGTCAAAAAGAGGAAGCACAATCACAAGAGAGATCGGGTCGATAAACGAAGTCTCAGAGAGGATTATAACTACACTGACGACCGGCACAGATCTCTTAAGCCTAGGAGATGCCGCCGGCGCAGGCACGTATGTAAGAAGCTCTCTAAAGTACTTACGAATAACAAATCTTGACGATTCTAATTTCGCTAGACTTGCTTTAATAACAGACGGAACCGACGTTCACTTAAAACTACCTGCTGGAGACAGCTTTATACTATCGACGGGAGAGGCCGGCGCAGCAGAAGATAGTGATGCAGTTACTTTTGATAACATAGCATCTATAAAATCCTGGGCTGACACCGCATCTGTTGATCTAGAGATTTTTATAGCATCGACTTAAGGAATACTGACAAAATGAAAATAACCAGAGAAAAAGATTTGAGAGAATCTATAAGAAACCAGCTTTCTGAGCTAAAGGAAAAAGCTGACAAGCTTGAAGAAAAGCAGGAGATAGACTTAGACTTTGACCCAACTCAGCTTCAGGGCATTCCAAAGAATCTTGTAAAGCTTCTAGATCCAGATGTGTCACCGCAAAAGTTTGCTGCACTCGACGCCCAGCTCGACGAAAAAGGTTCACCGCAACATCAAGCGTTTGCTCTTCTTGCTTACGCTCTCACTTATGCTGACAATGACGTAAAATCAGCCATAGGGCTTCTAAAGAAAGCAATATCCCTAGGCCCTAAAGTTCAAAAAATGATGGATAATAAAAAGTAGGTCTTTCATGAACTTTCTTAGATCTTGGATATCAAGAAGAAGACCTTGGGTTTTTGAAAACAGCATCGTTCCTAGGTTAGTGGGTTACGTAGCCCCTATAGAGCCTTATGCAGTCTCTTTCGGGCCTTGGGTCTTTTGTAAGGAAGAGTTTCCTGAGAAGACACTCAGACATGAAACAATTCACTATCACCAGCAGCTTGAGCTTCTTTTTGTCATTCACTGGATTCTCTATGGTTTTTTTCATCTTAGGGGACTTTTCAAGGAAGAAAGTGGAGAGCAAGCTTACAGGCAAAATCCATTCGAGCTCGAAGCTTACGACAATGATGACAACTCTGAATATCTAGACAAAAGAGAGCTTTATGCGTGGCGAAAATACCTCTAAGAAATCACCAATTCTCCGTGAGGCGTTTCTAAGAAATCTTATAAGAAGAATTATTTTAGAGGATGCACACAGGTGGTCTGTCGCAAACGATTCTCTTCTCATGCTAGACAAAGAAGGGATGGAGAAAGAGGATAGAGAGAATGTTTCAAAGTTTCTTAAGTCCATGGGAATGATTCTCTGATGTACGAATATCGAGCTTTTGTTAGAAAAGTATACGATGGAGACACAATCACTGTCGATTTCGACCTCGGGTTTGATATCTTGTTGAAAAGTCAGAAAATAAGACTTTCTAGAATCAACACACCAGAGGTTAGAGGAAAAGAAAGAGAAGCGGGTCTGAAGTCTAGGGATGCTCTTCGAGAAAAGATTGCAAACAAATGGGTCATCATTAAAACCCAGAAAGACAAGAAAGGGAAGTTTGGAAGATGGCTAGGAGAAGTCTGGCTAGATGATACCTGCATGAACGATTGGCTTCTCAGCGAAGGCCTAGCAAAACCCTACTAGCGGGTAAACTTTCTAGAGATAGAGGCTATACTTCCTCGAGGTGAAAAATGAGACAAATTAAAATAGGCGATGTCGTACAAGCTTTCTGGGATGCAAATGTAGTCGGAGAGGTTGTAAACCTCGGGACTGAAAAACACTCAACCATGCTAGTTGGTGGAACTTTGGATCTCGCTCCGTTTTGCGAAGTAAAATTAAAGACAGGAAGAATTGTTCGTCTTAAGCTGGGTGATGTCTTTCACGTAAATTAATGTGGTACGTTTACCTAGCTCGGTGCTCAGATAACTCTTTGTACTGCGGCATTACAAACAATTTAGAAAAAAGAGAAGAGGCACACAACTCAGGTAAAGGATCAAAGTACACGAGGTCCCGACTTCCTGTTAAATTTGTCTGGCACGAAACCCACCCTACAAAGAGCCAGGCTCTTTCCAGAGAACATCATATTAAAAAAAAGAAAAAGAAAGAAAAAGAAGCCCTGCTAGAGAACAGCTAAAAGAGCTCCTATGATGTGGTACAAAGTTAGACAACCGTAGAATCCTGCAAGGCTTATCGCTGCTTTCTTTGCAAATTGATTATGTGACAGATTTTTTAAGATAATGCAACCCGAAGCAGTTAGAGCTATTTTTCCAGCAAAGAAGTATTCTTCTCCCCAAGATAGAAGGTAGTCAAGTATTGGATTTGCTTCTGTTGCTATTCCAGATCTAATCCAGGAAAGCGTAAACACAGCATCGAGAACGCTCAGAAGCATTATGCTTGAGAGAAGATAGTTCATTGCTGTGTCTGGCTTTTTGCTCAAGCTTCTTCCTCTTCCTCTGCATCCTCTTCTTCGAGCTTCTCTTCTGCTTCTCCGTAGAAGTCATCAGCATCTACTGACCCTCCCGTGTCTCCGTAATCAAAAGGATTGATGGGTGTGTCTGTCTTTCCAAAGATTTTTCCCAAACCAATTCCGCTTCTTTTCGTAAAGAGTTCTTTGAGAATGTTTCTTGTGATTTTTCTAATCTGAGATTCTGTTAACAGCATCTAAGTGCTCCTTGAGGATGTTGGTCTATTTTTAAGTATCTGGTAAAAAAAGCTGAATTGCCACAATTGCAAAAGAAAGAACTGTGCATATAAGTGTCTTCGCTGTAAAAGGAGATTCTTTTAAAAGCACCCACGTGAGAAAGGGAAACACAAGGTACGATAGACTAAACGCTAAAAACCTAACTGACCAGAGAGATTCTAGGGCTTTGTATCCGAACCGTGTTGCATAATAAGCCATCAGGGTTATGGGTATTGAAAGAGCGAGGCTTAGAAAGAGCGATTTAGAACCTTCCCAGCCTTTGATTAGCTGAGCATTTGTCGAAAACCAGATAGCTACGTGGCTACACAGAAGGAGAGTGATTGAAATAGACAGGTACATTATATCTCCCTTCTGGATGTTTCTAATGTAAATAATCTCACGTAGAGATAAAATTAAATGTCTAGTGAAAAGGATACTCTATGCAGATAAAAAATATGATTCTCGACATAAAATGTCTAAACAGAGGTATTCCGCCTCTGTCCGGAAACCCCCGAGACGCAGCGAGATTTATAATCTCTTTGGACACTGCTGAGAAAAGAAGAGTAGTAAGAAAGATAAAAAAGCTCTGCGTTCGACACCTATCAGAAATAATGTCCCAAAAAAGTCTAACTCTCATGGAAAGAGAAAGAATAACCAGCCAGGCGAAAGCTCGAATGGGATTTAATCAAGGCGATCGTTTATTTAATAATGTAAGATTTCTTAAGAACCGAATAATTTTTGTGAAAAGTTTTTTGTCCGGCCGGGAATCTTAGACCTTGAAAGAAAGAGGTTTTATGAAAAAAAGCGGATCCCGTCTATCTGATCTTAATTCCCATCAAGTTCTTGTGCTAAGCACCGGATACGAGCCGCTTTTTAAAACAAACTGGAAGAGAGCCATCACCGCAGTTTTTTGCGGTCGAGCCGAAGTTGTTGAGACTCATGAAACTCTTTGCATCGGCACCGGGACAGGAAAGATAGAGTTTCCCACAATAGTCAGATTTTTGACAGGTGTAATCGCAGGAAGAATCAAAAATATTAATCGAAGAGCAAGCCCAGCTAAAAAGACAATTTGGGCAAGAGACAAAGGCCAGTGTCAGTACTGTGACAAGAAGCTTACCCTCAAGGAATGTACTATAGATCACGTTATTCCGAAGTCAAAAGGCGGAAAACACACATGGGGTAATGTTGTCATCGCGTGCCGAAAGTGCAACCAGAAAAAGGGTAGTAAGCTACCAAAAGAGTGTGGAATGATTCCGAAGGAAATTCCTGATCTCCCGCCTACTTATGTTCCGTTTGTAAGATAAACTTTTCTTACATTTTTATTATAAAGGAACCATAAAGAAAATGACAGTACCGCCACGCAAGGGAAAAGAAATGGAACTGATCACAACACACGTTTGCAAAGTATCGGACGTGGGTTTTCACGGCAATCTTTTTGGAGGGCAAATGCTCGCCTGGCTTGATGAAGCTGCTGCTGCTTATGCTTGTCAAATGTGCGACACTCCAAAGATGGTCACAGTTAAGGTAGAAGCAGTTCACTTTAAACTGCCTGTTCGGCCACACCAGATCATTAAGGTGTATGGCAAGCTTTTAGAGATTGGAAAGACCAGTGTGAAAATTGCTCTAGAGGCAAGAAGGCACAGTCCCTACAATGGCCAGCAGAAGATTGTGTGCGACACTGTCATGACTTTTGTAAGAATAGATGGCGACGGAGAGCCCGTCCCAATCAGCGAACAAGTAAGAATCAAAAGAGGCTTAGGATTAAGTTGAAACCGAATTTACAATGTCCATGGGACAAAATTGGAAATACACGTCTGGTCAAGATAACAGATCGACTTTATGCAAAAATGGAGACAGAAAATCCCACCGGCTCTATAAAAGACAGGACAATTCAGTACATCGTCCGGCATGCCCTCACTAAAGGGGAGATAGACACTGAGACTACTTTTGTCGAGGCTTCAAGTGGAAACACAGGTATTTCTTTAAGTGCAATAGGGGCATGTCTAGGGATTAAGGTAAAAATAATCATGCCTTCAAACATGTCGAAAGAGCGCAGACAGATGATGGAGATTTTTGGAGCTGAGATCATAGACGCTCCCCCAAGCGATTTCAAGACAGCAATTTCTATGAGAAATGAGATGGTCCGAACAAAATCCGACCACTGGTCCCCAATGCAGTTCGAAAATCTATTGAACATAGAGTGTCACAAGGTCACAACAGGGCAGGAGATAATCTCTCAGGTTGCACCCTTCTCTGTTATTTCTGCTTTCTTCTCAGGCGCCGGCACAGGGGGGACAATTATGGGAGTTAGGGAAGCATTTAGAGAAAAAGGTATGTCTTCTAAGTGCATGCTGGTCGTTCCTGATGAGCCTTCTGGCTCCCATGGAATTCAAGGAATCGGTGACGGAGGAGACTATCTCGTCGAAAGAGACGCTCTAGACGGAGTTCATAGAGTCAAAACCGAAGAAGCTCTTGACAGGGCAAAGAGGTTTTCAGCTGAAAGAGGTGTCCTGATTGGGATTTCTTCCGGCGCCAACCTCGTCGCTTCCGAGAAATACATACTAGAAGAGAACCCCCAGGGAATAGTGGTCACTACTCTTTGTGACAGAGGCGAAAGATATCTGAGCTTGTATTAAGATGATAAACGACGTTATTTTAAACATTCTTCTAATTTCAGGGTTCGTGTTTTCAACAGCCCAGCTTGCCAATTTTGTTTGCGAGGCGTCGGAGAGGTCGACAAAAAATCGAAAAGAATTTTTAAAAAAACTTCACATAAAAGCCCTTGCGGGAGATCATAAGTCCTCCGAGGAATGGGAGAAGACGGCTAGTGAAATGTAAGGATCTTGAGGTTGGAATGCTGCTTGAGATATCAAGTAGTAATATGACATGTTGGTTAAGCAACGTCTCTAGGAAGACCAGGGGGACCAAGTATGAAAATAGCATCAGAAGGTTCGTCCTAGCAGAGTCTCCTGTCGGGCTTCTTATGGGTTTCCAGCCTGGGATAATATCAGTGAAGCCTTGCGAACCTATAATATACGCTGGTCAGAAGAGGATAAAGACTCAGACGGGACAGAGTAAGACGCTAAGGCTTCTTTACGTTGCGGGATCAGTCGCTTATATAGAAGGAAGAGATTTTAAGCATTTGAATGCTGCCTAAGCTTATACAAAAAACGAATCTTGATATCGTTTAACTGGAGGTGACATGAGAGAGATCAGACCGTGGGGATATTTTGAAATTCTCTATGAGGACTCTAATGCAAAAGTAAAAAAGATCAGAGTTAACTCTGGGCATGTCTTAAGCTACCAGTCTCACAAGAAAAGACGTGAAGACTGGATAATAATCGAAGGATCAGGATACGTCGTTATAGAAGGGGTACAGACCGACTGTAGCCAAGGAGACAGGTTTAGAATAGATCTAGATCAAAAGCATCGTATCGGGTCTTCTTTTAAAGACCCAGGTCTAACCTTCATAGAGATACAGACGGGTGAATATTTCGGAGAAGACGATATCATCAGATACTCCGACATTTATAACAGGAGATAGAATGTCTTTTGCAAAGTCTTTTAAAAGAAGACAAAAAGTTCAAAGAAGAAAACAAGCTCTAAAAGGTCTCAAGAGGTCGCTTAGGGCTACTGCAGGCATGCCAACTGCATGCTCTTCGTGCAGTAAGTCTTTTGACAAAGAGTCAGATCAGGATTCGTGGTATGTTCATGCTTCTGAATCGGCTTTGATGCTCCTCTGCCCTGAATGCAACAAAAAGCACTGAGCTGTTTAATAATATGACTACTTTTGATTTCTTTCTTTTCGGAACAGTTCTCTTTGTTGTGATCCTCCCTTGGCTGCCAAGATCCTTTCTCTTGATAATTCATGACTTTTTATTTTCAATAAATGCTCTTTTTTCTGAAAGATTTGTGCAAAAATCACGAAAATTTGGTACTATAAGAAAGTGGCAAGGAGGAAACGCTCATGAAACAAGACAAGGGAACTTCAAACAATCTTCCAACCTCGATCGAGGCAAATGAAGAAGATGTAAAAAACTTCAATATCGAAAAACATACAATTAGGCTCATGTTCGACGAGCCTTTTTACTCAACATTTCTTAGGACTATAAAGATAGTCAAGTCCGATTCGATTCCAACTGCAGGCGTCTTGGCCAAAGACGGCGAGGTCCGCATGTGGTACAATCCCAAGTTCCTTGCAACCCTCTCAGATAACCAGATTAAAGGTCTTTTGATTCACGAAATCTGGCATGTCATTTTAGAGCACACTACGACGCGCCGACTTACTCCACACATCATTCACAATTACGCAACAGACCTTGCTATCAACTCCAACATCCGAGAAGAATGGTTGCCAGAAGGCGGTCTGATTCCAGGAGTTCCCTTCAAAGAGCTAACCGACCATCAGCTAAGTCTTATGACGCCTGATCAAGTTCAACGATATGAAAGAGTTTCTTCAAAGATAGCTTCTTTTCCTAAGCACGAATCAAGCGAATGGTATTTTGCCAGGCTTATGGAGGATGACCAAATCGCCAAAGATATTCAAGATGATTCTAAGGGAAAGTCTCTAGGACAGGCCCTTGCAGACGGAGATGTGGACATTGATGAAGATGGAAATGTATTCGACAAAAATGGCAATCCAGTAGATGTAAGTGTTTTGCCTGGTGAGATGGATAGCCACGAAGACTGGGGCGCCTCTTCTGACGAAGAAAAAGACTTGATCAGTGACAAAGTAAAGAAGGCTCTGGAAAAAGCCATTGAGAAGTCCGACACTTCAGGCAAATGGGGATCAGTCTCTGCGTCAAATAGAGCCCATCTCAGGACTTTGATTTCCAACGAAGTCGACTGGCGGTCAATTTTAAAGAAATTTGTAGGCTCTTCTAGAAGAGGCACTCGAACCACATCTTGGACCCGACTTAACAAGAAATACGCAGGTAGAGTTCAAGGCGTTAAAAGAGGTTATACGTCTTCGATCGCCGTTTACATCGATCAAAGCGGTTCTGTCTGCAACCACTCTTTAGAGCTAGCTTTTGCAAACCTCAGAAACCTCGCAAAGAGAACAGAGTTTGTGACCTTTCATTTTGACACTACAGTTGATGAACAAAGCGAGACTGTTTGGAAGAAAGGAAAAACTCCTGAGGCTATGCGTACTCGATGCGGCGGCACTGATTTTGAGTCCGTCACTCTTCACGCAAACAAGAACAAACATCGATTTGACGGATTTCTTGTTATAACAGACGGAGAAGCCCCTAAGCCTTCTCACTCAAAGCTAAAGAGAGGCTGGCTCATCGTTCCGGGAAGAGATCTTGTGTTCGATCCAGATAGCTCTGATTTTGTTATGAAGATGAAAGAGTCAGCTTAAGGAGGTTGCTATGTCAATATTTGCAAAACCAGAAGAAATTCAATCAGAAAACAGCTATGGAGTAAGGGTGCTTTTTTTGCACGGCCTAGAAGGAAGAGGGCCCAGAGGTACCAAGGCCACTTGCCTCTCCGGAGAATGGGCAGCTCTTTGTCCGACACTTAGAACTCAAGAGCTTTCAGAGCTCAGATATAAGTGCTCTGGTGTGTGGTCTAATATTTCTAGAGAAGAAATAGATGAATGTTTTGAGACTCCTTACAGTGATGCCCTAGCTGCAGTGAAATATGCAAAACCTGATCTTATCGTAGGCTCGAGCATGGGAGCTGCTATTCTGTTTAAGCTAATCGCTGAAGGTCACTACTCCGGAATGGCTGTGTTTTGTGCACCCGCAATTCAGAATCTTCTAGGAGAGTCATACGTCGCTAAGACTTTACAAGACGGGACTGAAAGCTTTAAGAACTCTGTCTGGCTTTTGGGAGAGATGGATACAGTTGTCTCTAATAAGCACAACATCTCGGTTGCAAATAGAGTTGGAGGAAACGTCATAATGTCCCCAAGGGACGGACACAGATTGAACAAAGCTGTTGAGTCCAATATACTAAATTCGGCCGTGCTAACAGCTCTGGAGTTACATGAATCTTTATGATAGTTTGTGATTGTTCAGGCATCTCAGAAGAAGAGATACGACTAGCAATAGAGGAAAATCGTCTAGAAGATCTTTATTGTGAAGGAATGATGCAACATTGCGGTTCATGTAGAGAAGACATTAGAGAGATATACGAGGAGTATGAAGAAGATGAGTCATCATATTGATGTAACAGACGATAATTTTGAAGAAGAAGTTCTTCTCAGTGAGACGCCCGTCTTGGTCGATTTTTGGGCTCCCTGGTGTGGACCTTGTAAAGCAATTGGACCTTTTGTCGAAAAGCTCTCTGAAGAGTATTCTGGGCGTCTAAAGGTTGTTAAAGTAAACGTCGATGAAAACGGAGAGGTCGCTAAGACTCTTGGGATCAAAGGAATTCCTGCGATCTACACTTTCTCAGAAGGTAATGTAATAGAGCAACACATCGGATCTCCTGCAAATCCAGCTCAAAAGCTTAGGGACCTGGCAGATAATGTCTTATCTCAGTGAGCTTTGGCCTTTTTTGGTCCTGATACCGATAAACTTATTGGCAATATATCTTGTTAGAAAACGCTGGCCTAGATGAAAGGATCTTCTAATGGCTTGGACAAAAGAAACTTTAATTGACAGCATGCTCCGAAGGAAGGGACAGGCACTTAAGACTGAAAAGTCTCTCTTAAAGATAAGACTCAAAAAGGGTTATATTACTCAGCAAGAGTACTACGAGATCATCGAAGAGACAAAAGAATATTATAAAGAGTGGAAAGATTACAAAGAACCGAAAACTAGGCAACGAAAGCAGGGGTTACGTTAATGCCATGTACATACTGTGGAAATCCAAATCACACGCGAAAGCAGTGTGAAGAAATTGACAATGACTATCAAACCTACTTGAAGGTAAGCGCCCTAGTCAGAGAAGAATACGTCAATCGCTTGACTGGTCTGGGTCTTGTTCCTGGGGCTGTAGTTCGAACTTACAACAGAACAAAGAATTTTATGAATACATCTTCTGAAGTTGCGATCGAAGGAATTGATGACGTTGATATGTTCAGCTGCTATTCAGGGCCAGGGAAGAAAGCATTTGCCGTCGAATCTCCCACCAAAGAGCATATTGTTCTTGCTGACGAAGACGAAAGGATGGTTACGCCTAATCATTGCTACGAAGTTGTCGAACCCAGTGACAACAAGTGGGACGAGTCTTGGGTTACTACACAGCTTTTAGATTTTGAATCTTTTAAAGGGATGTTCAAAGGCAAGAAGCAGCACATTGGATTTAAAGCGACTAAGCTTGGGTGCGTTGTGAAAAAATACACGACTCATCAAGAAACAGTTGAAGAAATGATTGCCAGATTAAATAGAGAGGCAGAAGAGGAGGAAGCGGTGTCGAACCAGAATGAAGATCAAACAGGAAGCCCCGTCTACGTAATCACAGTAACGTCAACGTCAGACTGCTACAAGCGACCCCACGCAGATACATGGGCAAAGACCGCAACTTCTTATGAGGATGCCAAGGCTGTTGCATCTCAGATCTACTTAGAACAAGTTTCAGACTGGGAAACTTTTTATCATGAAGAAGATCTTTTCAAAGAGTTTCAGGCAGCAATTAACAATACTGATGATATCATCTCTGCTGTTTATGATTTCTTTACTGAAAACTGCGATCAACTATTTCAAGGTGAGTATGTTCCGTGCACATTTAGCGTTGAAATGTCCGAAGAAGAGACAACTACGTGCAGTCCTGAGAAGATTTCTGAGATTGTCGAAGAACTTGTAGAGACTTTGAGGGAGGGGTAGAAGTGAGGTCTTATCTTTTGCTGCTAACAGTTATGCTGGGTTGTTCTGACACTCTCGTAGAAGACGTCGAGACAGATAGGCTCACACCCGAAGCCGTCGTATCCAAGGGAGATACATTCTCCACAGTTGGGACTTCTTGTGCAACCGGTTGTATCTGGTCAGGTTATGCTGTTGCAATGGAGGCACAAGAACCAACTGATGAATGCGCAGGGATTCCCTGTGCTTGTGTTGAGGAAGGTAACGTTTGGGTTGCCTGTGAAGTCGAAGGGCATGAGACCCCAGATGATATCCCAGAATCTTTTCCGCCCTCCGAGCCCCAGCCTTCTAGTAGTCTTGGGGTACCGTACTTTTTTCAATACTCGAATCAATTGTATCCTGGCTCTTCCTGTCAAAACACTAGTGTCGCGATGGTCCTTTCTTATGTTGGGTGGCCTGGAATACCAGACGATATCACATCAGCTTGGGGAAAGGATTACGCACAAACGCCTCACAACCTTTCGAATATGTTCAACACTATTGCAAGATCAGCGGGCCTGAGGGGAACTCTGGTTACCAACACTAGCGGATCTTTGACTGAGTTTAGGTCCCGGGCAGCTGCCGGAGACGTTTTGATTGTACACGGATATTTTACGGGATATGGTCATGTCCTTGTTGTCACTGGGTTTGATGGCACGCATTATACTTCTAACGACCCTGCTGGCGCCTGGCGACAAACGTTCAAAGGTGGCTATGGGTGGTCCGGACCTACTGATGGATACTCAATCCAGTATGAGAAAGAAGCTTTTGAAGCAGCGATAGGAACTTCTGACGGCTATTCCGTTTTGCCTCTCTGGTATCACACGTTGGTGGAGTAAGTTTTGAGCTCAAAGAACCTTTATTTCTATAGGAGTATATCAGACGACTCTTCTGAAGTAAGATGTCAAATTACTGAAAGTCCATCCGGAGTTCATAGATTTTTTAGAACATCTGGGCCAAAAATGCAAAGAAGGTTCACTGAGCTTGTTGATTGTAAAAATATACCAAAAGTCTTGATCCATGGGAACCCTCACATCGCCAACTACTGCAAAACCTCTAGAGGCGCCGCGATGGTGGATTTTGATAGGTCCAGGATCGGACCATACTCATATGACATAGTCAGGTTCTTGGTTTCAATTTCTTTTTCAGGCAGGCAAGTAGATGACGACTTTCTTCATCCCGTTGTAGTTGACCACTTCAGGAGGGGCTACACATACGGCCTTCTTAACAAGAAGTACGAGCACGAAGAAATGCTAGACCTCAGAGAAAGAGAGCCTAGAAAGTGGCAGATGAGTGCAGAGAATTACCTGGAGTCAGGAAAAAAGTGGGCCAAAAAGCTTTTTGAGAATACAGTTGAGGTTACTAGCAAGAAGAAGAAAATGCTAGACAGCTACATGAAAAGTCTAGATAGAGAATCAGATTTAGACTCTTACGTTCTTACTACTTGTGCTGAGGTCCCGGGAAGCATGGGAAAGATTCATTATCTTTATCTTCTTAGAGATCCTAGAGAAAAGCTTGAACCTGTCATTATCGATATCAAGGAAGTTTATGAAGAAGAAAACGACAAGTGGTTCAGCAACCCATTCAATCACCACGGAATTAGAATGAACAGTGCGGGTGAAGTTTACGCCCCGGGATGGGAACAGCTCCCAGGGCACGCCTCCTATAAAGGGGAGCAGTTTTGGTGTAGACAAATTCCCATCCAGCAGGTAAAATTAGACTTTCCGATTGATACAATTGATCAGTGTGACTTATGTTTTTCTGTAGGTGCTCAATTAGGGAGAGGACACTCTAGAGCTAGCAAAGAAGTAAGCGCTAAGGAAATATTCAGGGACTTCAAAGAGATGTTTGATGAGTATCTAGAAGTCGCTCAGGACATTCACAGAGAAATTAAAAGTGCACACGAGGTTTATTGTGCAGAGACTACTTTAGAAAAGTATGGAATAAAATGAATCTAGTGGATCTGGCAGTCTTTGTCTATTTCTTTTTTACGTTTTGTTCGCTTCCTGCTTTCTTGTTTGTTCCGAAATTTTTTAAAGCATTTAAAGTTGAAATCTTGGAGAAAGAATGATTGCTGACGTTGTGGTAGGTCTTCAGTACGGAGACGAAGGAAAAGGTAAGGTCTCGCATCAACTAGCAAGGAACGGAAATTATACTCACGTTCTTAGGTTTAATGGAGGCTGCAATGCAGGTCATACTATCTATCACGAAGGAGAAAAATTTGTTACACATCACATTCCGTGCGGAGTGTTTTACGGAATTCCTTCTATCATAGGACCTGGCTGCGTCATCAATGTTGACAAACTTTATAAAGAGATAGAAGAACTAGAAAGAAGAGACATAAACGTCTCAGACTATCTCATGATCGCAGAGAATGCTCACGTTATAACTGACTTTCATATTGCAGAAGACTCTAAGGAAGAGAAAATAGGGACCACTAAGACTGGAAACGGTCCTGCCTACAGAGACAAGTACGCAAGAAAGGGAGTTTTAGCAAAAGAAGTCCCTGAACTTGATGAATTTATTGTCGACGTTTTCGAAGAGCTTCATTGTGAGCCAGATGTAGAAGTTCTTTGTGAAGGGGCTCAAGGCTTTGGTCTCGACGTGGACTGGGGAGACTATCCTTACGTGACCTCATCTCACTGTACCGTTGCAGGAGTAGTTGCGTCTGGAATTCCATATTCTTCAATTCGAGACGTATGGGGAGTTGCAAAAGTCTATGAGACGTACGTTGGAGCGAAAAACTTTTCTGAAGAAGAAGAAGTGCTTGAAGAGATCAGAGAGATTGGAAAAGAGTATGGTGCAACGACAGGAAGGCCTCGACAAGTAAATTGGCTAGACGTTCAACTTCTCATAAGATCAGTTTATATCAACGGAGCAACAAAGGTTGTTTTTAATAAGGCAGACATATTAGAAGAGATAGGTGTCTGGAGAGTTCGGGATAATGAGAGTCTTTACGAGTTTGAGTCATCAGAGGATTTAGAGCACTGGCTCAGTTCCCATATCCCTAATTCTCATGTAATTTTCTCTAGAAGCCCAAGCGAGATTTAATGTACAAGACAATAGTAATAGATCCCCCGTGGAAAAAATCAACAGGAGGTGTTGGTCATTCTTCTCTGCAGATGTCAACCCACTATGCAGTCCAGACCAAAGAAGAGATCATATTAACCGTAAGAGACTGGTTTAACCAGTATGGTGTTGCTCCTGAGTCTCACCTTTACATGTGGACAGTAAATTCTTTTACAGCAGGGTCTAACCAAGGAATCTTACCAGCTCTGGAGGTCTGTGAGTCTCTCGGTTACACTCCGATCACCCTAATTCCATGGGTTAAAAGCAACGTCGGAAGTCCTACTCCTTACGGAATGAGATACACTGAGATGTGTATTTTCGGAGTAAAATATCAAAAAGGGAAAGGCAAGAGAGTCCGGTATAGAGGAAACTCAGACCTTGAGTCTGTCCCTATGGGAAAGGGATTTACTTCTTCCAAGGATTTCATCATAGCAGAAAGAAGACAACATTCTAGAAAGCCTGAGGAGTTCTATCGATATGTAGAGAGTCGAAGCAAGGGACCATATCTGGATCTCTATTCACGAACAGACAGACCCGGCTGGAAAGGCATCGGCTTAGAAGCAGGCACCTGGAAAGTTTAAAAATTAAAACTTAAACATATCTGCATCGACATGTAGATTAATCGAACGGCATTAAGCCAAAGCAAAGGAAGAAAAATGAGTAAAGTAGAATCCGGTCAGACAGTAAAAGTCCACTACACAGGAACGTTTGATGACGGAACAAAGTTTGATAGCTCTCACGACAGAGGTGAAACTTTGTCATTTCAGGTCGGCTCTGGGCAAGTAGTACCTGGTTTTGAATCTGCCCTTTTAGGCATGTCTACCGGAGAGACAAAGACTGTGCACTTAACACCTGACCAAGCTTACGGAGAGCCTGTTCAAGAGGCAGTCCAGGAGTTTGGAAAAGATATGTTCCCACCTGAGATTTCTTTAACAGAAGGAGTTACGATCATGGGACAGAACGAACTGGGCCAGCAAATGATGGGAAAGGTCGTGGGGTTGACAGACACCACTGCAACCATTGATTTCAACCACCCACTCGCCGGAAAGAACCTTAACTTTGAAATCGAGCTAGTTAGCATCGGTTAAATCTTTTAAAGAGGCAAGTAAGAACGCCTCAGTTTCTAATAACAAGGAGAAAAGAAATGAAGAATATTCTTACGATTTTTTGTGTTTTATTTTTGATGGCAACCGTCGGATGTGAAGACTGTGACGAAACCCAGGAAGAAGCAGTAGTCGATGCAGGAGGATCAGAAGCAGATGGCGGCTCTGAGGTCGAGGAGGAGTCAGCCGGCGATGCAGGCTCTGTAGAAGAAGCCTCTGCTGAAGAAGAGCCTACCGAAGAATCCCCCACTGAAGAGGAACCTGCTGAAGAGGAAGCAACCGAAGAGGAATCTGTAGAGGAAACCGATGAAGAAGCACCTGTTGAAGAAGAGGTCGAAGAAGAGGCAGATGAGGAAGAAGCTGAGTAATTTTCTTCTCTCATTCTTTTGAACATATGAAAGCTAGCAAATATTTAAGGCATGCTTCTAGGGGGCAGCCACATGAAAAAATATTTGCTAGCTTTTCTTTTTTTAATCCTACCAAATGTATCTCACGCTCTTGAGATAGAAACCAGCCAAGTTACGTTACCTTCCACAATCGGAGGTCCGCCTAACGTTTGGGTCCCAATACAGTTCCAGACACCGTTCAGCGACACACCTGTCGTGATTGTTTCTCCCGGTCCATCACCAGGAGGACAACCGTTCACCATCAGGATCAGAGAAGTTACGAACCTAGGATTTCTTGCACAGATCGTAGAACCTTCTGGTGGTCATGACCCGGATCACTTATCCGTTGATATAACTTACATGGCGGTTGAAAGAGGTGTTCATGGCTTGCCCGATGGGTCTTTTTTAATTGCGGATATCACGAGCACGACAGCACAGCAGTTTGGTTTAAATTTCAATCAACAAGGATCTTGGGAATCCGTACAGTTCGATGTTGAATATCCTTCACCTCCCGCCGTTGTTTCTCAGATACAAACGATGAACAACGAACAAAACCTTGCCGGAATACCTCAGCTTGCTTCTGTTCCTTTTTTGACCGCAGCAATTAGCGATGTTCAGCCGAACGGGTTTCAAATCGCCCTAGAAAGATCTGAGGCGTTACCAGGGGAGGTTGCAGTTCCAGAATCTATTGGGTGGGTCGCGATTACAGGAGATGCATGGGGTGAACTCACAGATATCAATGGTAATGATATTCTTTGGGAAAGTAGAGTGGTACCCGCAATTCCTGGCGGCGGAGGAATGGGATTCGACGAGAACTGTAAGTCAGAGCTTCTACTCGCGCCTCACCAACAGGTTACGCCAGCTGTTATTTCAATGAACTCACGTGTTGGTGGAGATGGCGGATGGGCGATGGTTTGTGGAATCGGCGTGGATTTCATTTCTTTTAAGATTAACGAAGATTGGTTTTCAGACCCAGAAAGAAATCACGATCAGGAAACCATTGCCGTGATCGTATTCGGCAGTGGAATTATTGATTTAGATCTGGACGATGATGATGATGGAATCGATGATGCGGTTGAATTAACCATTGGAACGGATCCCAATAACCCTGATTCTGATGGTGATGGATTGTGCGATGGTGTAATCCCCGTGGGAAACATATGTGTACAGGGAGAGGATGCGCTAGGTGGTCTAGATGATGATTCTGATGGGATTCTGAACGCACTCGAAACAGATTCAGATGGTGATACCATCCTAGATCCCGATGATATTTGTCCTGGTGAAGATGACCTGATGGACACAGATGGTGATACGATCGTTGATTGTTTGGACAGCTGCCCACTTGATGCGGAAAACGATATCGACGAAGATGGAGCTTGCGGAGATGTGGATCCTTGTCCACTAGATAATCCCGACGATTCTGATTTTGACACCGTTTGCGATTCTGCCGATATTTGCCCCGGGTTTGATGACAATTTTGACACGGATGGTGATGGAGTACCTGATCTCTGCGATCAATGTCCAGCTAGCAGCCCAGATGACGCAGACGAAGATGGTGTTTGCGATGATGTAGATATCTGTTTGGGATTTAGTGATGCTGCAGATCTCGATGGCGATGGTGTTCCGGATGGATGTGATGTGTGTCCTGAAAACAATCCCGACGATACCGATGGAGATGGGATCTGCGATTCCGTAGATGTATGTACAGGGGATGACACCTCAGGAGACTCAGATGGGGATTTACTTTGTGATGATTCTGACCCTTGTCCTCTGGACCCTGTAAACGATTCGGACGAAGATGGCGTATGTGGTGATGTTGACATTTGCCCGGGTTTTGACGATGGAATAGATCTAGACGGTGATGGAATACCTAGTGGCTGTGACGTGTGTCCAGATGACAATCCAGATGACTCAGACGGTGATGGAATCTGCAATTCAGTAGATGTGTGTGATGGAGACGACAACTCAGGAGACTCAGACGGGGATTTACTCTGTGACGATTCTGACATATGCCCACTTGATCCTGCAAACGATGCTGACAGTGATGGTGTGTGCGGAGACGTCGACGTCTGTCCAGGCTTTGACGATAATTCTGATTCGGACGGTGACGGAATCGCCAATGGGTGTGATTCTTGCCCCGAAGATAATCCAAACGACGTCGATGGTGACGGTGTTTGCGAGTCATTGGATATCTGTGTGGGTAACGACGATTCGGGTGATGTTGATGGAGACGGAATTTGCAATGACTCTGATGCGTGCCCGCTGGACCCTGTCAACGACGATGATCTAGACGGAATCTGCGGAGACATAGACATTTGTCCTGGTTTTAATGATACGGTGGACACAGATGAAGACGGTGTTCCGGATGGTTGTGATGCGTGCCCGGAGGACAATCCTAACGATACAGATGGAGATGGAATCTGCGAGTCAGTAGATTCGTGTATCGGTAATGATGCTGCAGGTGATACTGATCTGGATTCTCTCTGCGATGATTCTGATCCATGTCCACTTGATCCCGCCAACGATTCAGATGGCGATGGGGTTTGTGGAGATGTTGATAACTGTCCAGAGGCTGCAAATCCTGGACAGGAAGATATCGATGAAGATGGAATCGGAGATGTGTGTGATCCTGTTGATGATTCGATCATACCCGATGCGGCAATTCCAGATGCAGCGATTGATGCGGAAGTAGATGCGGAGATAGATTCTGCGATACCCGATGCCGAAATCGATGCGGAAATCATTGTAGATGCCACTATTCCTGATGTTTCTATCGTTCCGGATGCAGCTGTTGTTCCAGATGTTCAGGTACCCGTGGATTCTGCTGTGATAGTGGATGCCGCACCCTTTGTTGATGCGGAAGATGTGGAACTCGATGCCGCAATTCAACCCGTTCCTGATGCGGGTGAAGTGATCGAAGGGGAGTACGGAGGAGGATGGGGATGTTCTTCTACAGGAACGGGTTCACCGGTTTCCTTGATGATACTCGTAGGAATCCTCACAGTGATGCGAAGAAGATCCTCTGTTGTACTTGTTCTGTTCGCCTTGATTATAACCTCAAGCGTGTTTGCAGAAGTTCCCAAACATCAAACCTACAGAATCCCATACGGAAACGATTTTCTCACGATGGATTCTCCCGCAAGAGGTGATTTCTCTTTACGTTCAGTCACAGGTTACGCGTGGTCCCCGCTCGTTTACAAAGTTTCGGGAGGTGAAAGAGATGTACTTATTGAACACTTGATTCATCAAGAGATCAACAGCCAATTTAACTTCGGGCCCAACAGTTACAGATTGTTCTTGGGAGCGGATGCGATTGCGGAAATCATTGTACCCGAACAGCCCGATCTTCTTGATCCTCGCCTCACAGTAGGCTTCTCTTCAGAGATTAAGAAGTTTGGAATCGTGATTCGAGGTAGCGGTTACGTTCCGATATCAAACGACCGATGGGTTCCGGAGCTTGGTGCCAGCGGGGGTTACTTCGGTGATACTTTCGGAGTGAGTGTTGGATTCGTGGGAAGGGATCCGCTTGAAGGTCTTGAAAAGGATATCACTGCTGGGGTCTATATTGGTTCTGAGGATGGGAGAATTACTGCAGAATGGCTTGAACGCCGTTACATGGATTACAACCCATCCGAAGTTGTGGTGGGCTACAGATTTAAAATCGGGAACTTCGCGATTCAGCCCGGCGTTTCAGTTGGAATCGCAAACGAACCAGGAACCCCAAAGTTGCGCGGGTTATTATCAGTAAGTTACGAAAGTGAAGAACCCAAGGTGGAACCTCAAAAAGCGGAAGAACCCGAAGAACCAGAACAACCCGAACAAGAAATCGTTGAGGAACCTGAACCTCATGAGTTCCACGGCTCTGTATACAAATCTCTGGCGGCGATCAAAGATCTGCTGGGTAAACATCCGACAATGCGAGTCAGGATCGAGATAAATACTCTTAGCGAACGTTCTGAAGAATACGGCGAGAGAGTTGTGGATCGGGTTGAAGAATATCTTGTCACACGCGGGATATCTCCAGATCGACTGGAACTGGTCAACAAAGGAAACACAGGGTCTGCAGTGATCGATGTGATCGTGATCTCTCTCTAAGGAAATTAAAATGTCAAAATGCAAGTTACAAAAAGGTGATGTATCCATTCTCATAGAGGAGAAACTTCTAGATTCCAAGGGAAATTCTTGGGTAGATGATTGGACCGTTAACTGTGATCTGGAAGTGGGAACTGTTCTCAGAATTCCCTATGAACCTCAAGATATCAAGAAAACCCAAGAAACTCCACTGCCTGCTGCAGAAATCAGAGAGAAACCTCGTGAACCTGCTCGCGAAGAATCTGTGCGAGAAATCAAAGAGCAAAGCTCAGGAAGATCGTCGGGTTCGAAAAAACAAGATGAGATTCAGAAGATCGAACCGATACTTACGGAAGTGGTAGAAAAACCGGTGAAAGAAGAAACAGCTTCTATCACCGAAGAAAAAAACGAAGAACAGATAGAAGGAGGCACAAGCATGGCGAAAAAAGACCAAGAACTAATCGCTACTGTACAACAACCCACGCCTGATGCAGTGTCATCAGAGCTTATGAAAATGGCCAAAGACAACGCATCGGATCCCACTGTTACAATTGTTCTCGCAGCACTCGCAGTTTTCGGCGGTGGAGCAGCAATGAAGTTCTACAGACAGTGGGCAGAACAGAAGCACGAAGAGAAGATGGCGAAGATCAAGATCGAGTCAAAAGGGCAAGACAAGTCCCCTGGACAGTGTCAGGCAGTTCACGCACAGCTCACAGCAGAGGTTGCTGAAGTCAAATCCAGGATCGGAACACTCGAGAATCAGGTTTCAATCAATGCTGATTTCGACGGCGAAAGACTCGAAAAGAGAGTTAAGAAATTAGAGAAGTGGCGCAAAGAATCTGACGAAGAATAAAACAACTTTCCTTTATACACACATTCCCGTCTTAATATATTACAAAAAGGCATGCATCAGAGGTTGTTGTATGCCTTTTTTGATAGCCCATGTGTTACACACACATACACACAGAAAGGAGATAATCATGGGTAACAAATCAGGATATGAGTTGAGGTCTGACCTTCTGGGAATGGCAATTGGGATCTTGGAATCCAGAAACGCGAGACAGTTTGATAATGAAATGATCAAGCCCGAAGGGGTTCGTCAACCTGTTAATCCTTATGCAACCGAAGAGGTCTTGGAAGTTGCAGAAAAACTCTTGGCTTTCGTCAACAAGAAAGACTAAAAAAATAGTTGCCGGATCTATTCAAAACCGGACAACCTTGTGAATGACGGGTTGTTAGAAGAATTTAGGACGAGGGTTCGATTCCCTCCGCCTCCACCATTTTTTACGGGGGCGCACGGTTTCGACTAGGTTTGGAAGACAAGACGTGCAAGGCAGTGGGAAGCGATGGTCACTGTAAAAACGCTTAAAAAAATAAATGCCAACGATGATGTTGAGCTTCAGGGTTTTGCCTTAGCGGCATAATTTTGCGGGGTTTGCGGCTTTCCTTGTTAACCAATAAGCCGCTTCTTTTTCAAAGGAGATTCTAGGTGGCAAAACCTATAGCTAGAAAAAAAGGCGTTCACAAATCTGAGGGAACAACAGTTTCTTTTTCAAGAGATGACAAGACTGGTCTTTACAGAAAGACTGAACAGAAGTACAGAGTAAATCATCTGGACCACGTTTCTAAGAAGCTTGGAAAGCCTGAAGACTTAGAAGAGCTTTATGAGATTTCTTCCGAAGAGGAGTACGATTATAAGTTTGAAGTCAGTGCGCCAGGGGGGAAAAATCATACATTGTATTTCAAGAAGCACAATCCCAAGAAATAAGATTTAGGAGAGGTGGCAGAGTCTGGCTTATTGCACTGGTCTTGAAAACCAGCGTGCGGCAACGTACCGGGGGTTCGAATCCCTCCCTCTCCGCCATGTTCGGGAATTAAGATGCCGATTTACAAATATCGCTGCACTAAGTGTGAAAAAATCTTTGAAAAAATAACTCTTTCTACCAGGCCTGAAGCCTGCAAGGAAGAGGTAGTCTGCGTCTACTGTTTTTCTGTTGAAATAGAAAAAGTTATCGGAAAGACCTCGTTTTCCCTGAAGGGAAAAGGATGGTACAAAGATAGTTATTCTTGAGGTGAAAAAATGAAACTAACAGAAAATTTCTCTTTACATGAATTTAGATGCAAAGACGGATCTGATGTTCCTGCTGAATTTATGAACAACGTTCAGGAGCTTGCTGATAATTTACAAGTTCTCAGAGATCACATTCAGAAGCCAATAATAGTAATATCTGGGTACAGATCTCCAGAATACAATAAGAAAATTGGCGGCGCCAGGAGAAGCCAGCACATGCTGGCAAAGGCCGGAGATCTTATTGTAAAAGATATGACTCCATCCGAAGTCAAATCTGCCATTTTACATTTAATCAAAGAGGGTAAAATGAAGAAAGGTGGCATCGGATTGTACACTCACTTTACTCACTACGATGTTAGAGGTTTTAACAGAAGGTGGTATGGAAAAGGCGCAAAGGATAGTTGATGCCCAATCGAGACTGGACAAAGAATAGAAGTTCGCTGAAATCAATTCCCAATCCCAGTAGAGAAGCATACGAAATAAAGACAAAGATACCTGAGCTCACTTTTATGGGTGACAAGGACAAGCCTGACTTCGCAAGCTTGTATATAACCTTCTACCCGAGCAGTTCAGTGATAGAGCTGAAGTCCCTCAAGGAGTACATCTATGAATTTAGAAACCAGTTGTACTCTTACGAGAGAATAATCAACGTGATCTACGATGATCTATTTCAAGTCTACAAACCCAGAAGGCTTCGACTTGTTTTGTTAACAAACCCTCGAGGCGGGATATCTTCCCGTCTATGCATAGATTCAGACTGGTCAGAACGAGGCGGAAAAGAAGAATTCAAAGATTGGATGATACAAAAAGATGAATGGTGAGAAAGATTTTAAAATAGCTGACATTTCCCTTTTTGCGTGGGGAGAAAAAGAAGTTAGACTCGCAGAGCATGAAATGCCCGGTCTTATGTCGCTTAGAGATAAGCTCTCTGAAGATAAACCTTTGACCGGTGCCAGAATAGCCGGATGTCTGCATATGACAATTCAGACAGCTGTTCTAATAGATACACTGATCGACCTAGGCGCTGATGTAAGATGGATGACTTGCAACATTTTTTCAACCCAGGATCACGCAGCTTCTTATGTAGCATCAAAGGGTATTCCGGTCTTTGCCTGGAAAGGAATGACAGAAGAAGAATATGAAGAATGCTTAGAAGATGTTCTTTGGTTCGGTGACAAAGGGCCCAATATGATTCTTGACGATGGAGGAGATCTTACAAAGTATGTCCTTGAGAATCATCCAGATCTCTACAACGAAATCAAAGGTGTGACAGAGGAGACCACTACTGGGGTTTTAAGGCTTCGTGAATACGAAGCAGAGGGAATTCTTCCGGTCCCATGTATAAATGTGAATGATTCTGTGACCAAAAGTAAATTTGACAACAAGTATGGATGTAAAGAGAGTTGCGTCGATGCAATAAGAAGAGCAACGGACATCATGATGGCTGGAAAAGTTGCCGTCGTCGCAGGGTACGGAGACGTAGGAAAAGGATCGGTTGCATCTTTAGCATCAGCCGGCTGCAGAGTTATAGTAACAGAGATCGACCCTATATGTGCACTACAAGCAGCGATGGACGGATATCAGGTAATGAAGATGAATGATGCTGTCAAAGAAGCCGACATCGTTGTAACTGCAACCGGGAATTTCTCTGTTGTCAATGCCAGTCATTTTCACAAGATGAAACACAATGTCATTGTTTGTAACATCGGGCACTTTGACAATGAGATAGATGTTGCCTGGCTTGAAGAGAATTGTGAAAAAGAAAATATTAAACCTCAAGTAGATGTCTTTAGGCTCGAGACTTCTTTTCTTAAGAAGATCACAGGCTTAGAGAAGAGAGAACAGAAGAACATCATTCTTCTTGCAGAGGGCCGACTTGTCAACCTAGGATGTGCCACAGGTCACCCAAGTTTTGTTATGTCCAATTCTTTTACAAATCAAGTCTTAGCCCAGATAGAATTGTGGGAGAAAACAGACCAATATGAGAATAAAGTCTACGTCCTTCCAAAGCATCTAGATGAAGAGGTCGCAAGACTTCACTTAGCTCATGTCGGAGCAGAAGTGGAAACTCTGACCCCTGATCAAGCAAGGTACATCGGGGTTAAGCCATCCGGGCCGTTTAAGTCAGAAGATTACAAATACTAGGAGAGAGACATGCCGATAGTAAGAGTTGACGACAAAGGAAAAAAGAGGCTTGCAGCTAAGAAAGTTGCGGGCTTAGTTATGCTAGGTGTCCTGGCAGGTATCGCAGTTTTTTGCACACACGATAGAGACGCTGGTCTAATGACAGGTTTGATTTCCACAGCTTTTGGAACAGTGTGGAGCTTGCTTGACGGATAGTGTAAACCGTCATCTTCCGAGATATACTTAGATATGAACGGAGGTTTTTATGACAGTAACAGAAGTTGTGCAAGGTCCTGATGGACGTCTTTATCTTCAGCTTAGAAAAGTTGAGGATTACTACGAAAAAGAAAACCCAGCTGAAGAACCTTCTAGAGTTATCATCATCGATATGAACGATGAGGAAGAAGATAACGTAATTCACTATGACCTAAAATAATTTGTGCAAATTTTGACAAACCGGTTTATAATATTACTATAAGCTAGGAGGCGTTATGTTTCTCAACAGAAAACAAGTTATCAGTGAAGCTAAAGAATCCATCAAGAACGATCTATGGGAAGTTCTTAATGATTTTCTCGATCAGCGAATGAAAGTCTCGGAAGAGATCGAAAAAGAAACTTCCCCTTGGCTCGAAGAAAGACTCTCTATCCTTGATGCAAAGATCATCGCGTCCCAAAAGAAAATACAAGAATGGAACATGTCCAAAGGTCGAAAGAAAAAGAAGTCAATTCAATGGATCGACGACAGGACACGTGATGAAGTAAGATTCTCAAAACCTAGCAAGCAAATAAACTGGGAAGCAGCTGCGGAAGTCTCTGATACTAATCGATCGATCAGGAAGAACAATAGAAGCTGGCTATCAGAAGGAACCATGGTAGTTCATAGATCAGATACGATGAAAAAAGAGCCGATGATTGTTGTTGATATCTCTGATAGCGGCTTAGTCAGCGCTTTAAAGGAAGGAGATCTGGTTCGGTTTCGATCTCTTTCTCTCCGACCTGCTTTCGAAGATTAGAAAAAACTTTGAAAATCTAGAAAATTTCAATTACTTATATTTGATGTCTGTTCGATTTAAAGGAAAAATATTCTTTGTCCAACCTTATTCGGAGGATGATGTAGTGTTCTACAAGGTCGAGAGATCTACTACAAACACATGCGAAGTAAGTCAAATAGACAAGGTTGTTGTGTTCCAGAACGAAGATTTTCAGTATGTAGAGCCTGGAGAAAGAACACTTCAGAACAAGCAAAGATGCAGAGTCTTGAATTCCGAACTGATAGAGTTTAAGTCAGGTGAGCTTGCTCAATCGTGGGACGGAAAGCCCATCAAGCAGACAACAATAATATTCCTACCAATCTTTTAGAAATGCAGAAACAACAGTTAGTCAAAATGATAAACAAGATCCTCAAGGAACCTTGGGATGATGCTGCCACAAAGAATGGCAAAGAGATTCACTGTATGCCTGCATGGATAAACGGTCTAAAAGAAATAATTCCTCTTTATTCTGACAAAGGGTGGGTTGTTGCAAAAATAGTCTCTATTTCTTCTAGAGGCAGGCAACTCTCTTTAAATTTCAAACATCCCTCGTGGTCAGAAAATAAGTTAAAATAAAAAAAATTTGTGCAAAATTCTTGATCCTGTAGTATAATAGTATCATAAGGAAGGAGGAGAGGATAGGCCTCTTCTTCAAAAAGAGGCAGGAGAGGTAATGGAAAAGAAGATTCGCAAAAACGGTTTGGTTCAGCTTAACGCTGCGGGCATTGCAAAGGCTAAGAGACTTTCACGAGACGGAGCTTATGGTGATCCGGCAGTTTGGGGCAAGTCAAGATTCACTGAAGAGGACAATGCTAGATATCGAGCTGACATTGAGAAGAGGATTGAAGAAGCTAAGGCTGCTGGAAAAGATACGTGGTCGATCACGATGCAAGACGACGGTGAAAGCCGTCTTCCTCCTACCTCGACAAACATTCGAATCTACCCTGGTCGAGCTTACACCGTGCTCAGGGCCCGCACTCAGGGTTACTGGAACTACCGGAAGCACAGTGGCCAGTGTCTGATTCTTGACCCTGAGACGGGACGAGAAGTTTGGGTCCCTCGAGATTTTGTAGAGGCAATTTAAATTTAAATTTGTGCAAGTAGTTTTCACTTGTGTTATAATAAACCTATAAGGAAGGAGGAGATGGACTCCTCCTATAGATGTTCAAAAGGAGACGTATGAACAACGCAGAAATTCTAAATAATCGAATCCCAGAAATTGTTTCTAAGATCACATCAGTGATTCGCTCACGCGAAGACAAAAAGGCTTTGTGGGCTTCTTTCAAGCGCGAAAACAATGACTATCTCAACAGCGCGATTCGTTTGCCTCAAGGCGCCGACGTCAAAGCCGGCGAGCTTATGGGTTTCGACATTGACTCTGAGAACAACCTAATTCTCTTAAACTACACGGGACAGGCCCACAATGTCCTTCACGGTGTCGAAGATGGGTGGACACCCGTTCTTCGAATGATGCGCGGCCTGGTCTATCGATTCGGAGAACCAGGTAACACAGAGCAGATTCAGTTGGTTTCTCGAGGTTTCGAAAAGTTCTTTAATTTTAACGAAATGCCAGAGACACGACTCTGGTCTTTGCTGCGTGACGCCCCTGAGGGTGAAGAAGTTCTTTGCCGCGGCAAGTCTGATGGACACATGATCGAGTACTTCATGAACAGATCAGATCTTATGGCGACTACTCGGGGTAAGTTCGGTACAGCGTCTTCTTTGACTGCACTTGAGATGTTTAATCGAGCACAGTTTATCAAGGCTTCCACAGTTTCTAGGTCATTTGGGAAGGACCTGATGACCCTTGTTGTAGAATTAGTTCACCCTTCGACTGAGGTTCATGTCAACTACTCCGGTAAGGAAGAGTTGCACTTGCTGGCTGCGTACGATACGTCGGGAAACATGTTTGAAATTGAAGAACTGCACGAGATCTCAGACCAGACTGGCTATTTTGTGATGCCAACGGAAAAGATGATGACGCTTCACGAGCTGGTTGAAGAAATCCGGGACAGGTCTGTGACAAATAACGAGGGCTGGGTTGCTACTGTTGGTGATCGACTGGTTAAGTTTAAGTACGAGACTTACATTGGCATGATGGTCCAATCAAAGTTGTCGTATAAGTATGTTATGCGATGCCTGCAGAATGATAGGGCTGAGAAAATGTTTATGACTTTACCCGAAGAAGTCCGAGAAACCGCAGATAAAATGGTTGATGATGTAGTATCTCTGTGTAAGAGGATTTCTGATTACAAGCCGCTGTACGACTTTCATTCGGAGGCTGAGGGCGGTCGAGATTACTATCGAGCTGTTTGCCGCGAGTTTTGGAGGGAGTGGGGTTCTAAGGTTTCTTCTTTTTAAGAACCTCTTTTCTTCTTTTTCTTTTTTCAAGGAGCGAGTTTAGTTTGTGATGCCTTTCTATTCTTTCTTTTCTGAGTCTATGGGCTTCTTTTCGAAGCTCATTTTCTCTTACATGTCGTCTGTATAGAATGAAGGCAGGGACACATATGGCTAAAGATACCATGAGTAGTAAGAAAAATAGTCGTATTGCTTCCATGACAACCTCCGGAGACTTAAATATGAGTGACAAAAATAGAATTCAAAAACATGATCTAGTAAAATACAGCGAAAGAGCTATGGCAATGCAGAATTTCTCGGATGACTGGTACGAAGATATTCCAGGGGAAGTTTCAAACGACACGATGATTGTAATTCAACCTGAAGGAGACGATAAGTTTCGGGTGTACTCAGCAGACAGGGCTGATATCGTCGAGCTCTATTTAGAAGATATTACAAAGGTTCAGGAGGAAGAATGATAGCAATTCCATACAAAAGCAGGGACAAGTCTTTTATAGTTGTCAAAGAGATTCACGAACCCTATGGCCCAGGAACAGATTCAGTTGTTTCTGTAGGGTGCACTCTTAAAGGTGATGTAGAAGATCCTACGTGGAAGGTTCACATTCCAAAAAACATCTTAAGCGAAGTCATACAGTCTTTGAAAGACGCTCTAGAAAATGAGGGATAAGAAAATCATGAATGAAAGTCTCGCTGATCTTTACACGAACGATGAATGGACGAGAGGTTTTATGCATAGCGTTTATGATATGTTCGGATTGCCGAAATCCACTGAATCTTGTCTGAACAAGTCGGACAAGATTCTTTTCATCTGGGCGATGATGACACTTGTACAAGAGATGAAGCGCAGTAATAATTGGATTGAAATGAAAGAAGATCTAGATCCAAAAGAGGCTGCATTGGAATTTGTAAGAAATCACTATGAAGAGAAGGGCCATCTTCTTTTAGCAAGCATCGTCGAAGACGAAAAATATATTGAGACACTTCCAGGAGATATTCAATGAAATTTAAATACCTTTCATCAGACTTTCTAGCGTCTTATAACGAGCTATATGAGCAGCTCGAAATGAGGCAGGCAAACTTAGACACAGAGTTTAGTGAAAAGTTTTCCGCTCTCGTCGAAAGGGAAAAGGTTCGCCTAGACAAGATAGCCCCTCTAGACTTTGAAGTGGGAGAACAGGTTTTGCTACCTGGTGGAAAGATCGGATCTGTAAAGAGTGTAGAGGTTGATTTCAACGTAGAGATCGATGAACTTGACGATCACGGAAAGCCTTTGTACGGCCCCGGAAGATACTTTCCGATAACTACTGCTTCTCAAGAAGAAATAGTCACATGTGAAGGTTCTGTAAGATTTTATGTGGTTGAAACTGACGCTAGCGAAATAGCGAAAGACTGGGGACATTCAACTGTAACAGAAGCTTACTACGCAGAAGAATTGAAAAAAGTCTAGGATTCGAGCATGAAAAAGACGGACATCTTAAAAGACCTCGCGAGAAAATATCCAAAAGGACCTACGGGAAAAATCCGAAGAAGTGCCTATTTCTGTAGACAAGAATACAGCGAAGTTTATGAAAAGTACATGGATGTCTGGGCGCTCAGGTCAAACTCAAAAAACAAATGGGGCGGCTACGACGCAAGAACTATTTGGGAGAAATTTGGAGAAAACCCAAAGTTTTACGAAATTCGGGAAGAAGCCGTCCAAGCTTACGATAAACATAGGGTCTCCCATAGGTCGATAAGCCTCAGAGCAAAAAGAGCATATCAGAAAATTAAGTTTGCCGTAGATGATATTAAGAGATCTGGAAGAACAGGAGTCTGGACAGTCCAGTGGTCTTACAAAAAGTCAATGTATATCTGGGCTTCTGGTCATGAAGATGCCATAGCAAGATCTTATGTTTTCTCCGGGGTTATAGACAGAGACTCATCTTTTTACTCGGAGCCAAGGGTTAAGTTCTATGATTTCGGTGACCCTAAAAAGGCAAGAGATCTAAACATCTCTGCGTTTGAGAAGGAATCACTCAAACACGATCAGGATTTAAAGTACGTTAAGGAAAGGCTGGAAGAGTTGACTATGAAAAAGAAGGAATTCGAAGAAAACACATCCGTCATCTTATCCATGATTGAAAGTCAATTTGAGGATTCAATTGAAAACGATTGAAATAAAAGAATTAAGGGTCAGCAGCTCTGGAGAGACAGAAGCTCATGTCCTTCTAGAAAAGAGTTTCAAAGCCTGGTTCTTAGATCATTATTCTCTCAAGCGATGGAGTTCGAAGAAGTTCCAGTCAGTGTTCTTAGATTCTCTAAAGGATCATCGATCTTTCGAGGGAATCAATAAAGTGGTTGTTTCTTTTCGATCATAGAGGCCTATTTCTTGTCCCAAGGTGCATATTTATACATACATGAAACAGAATTGAAACATTTGTTTTTCGCTTGTTAATATGAATCGTGATAGGTAAATTTCAATGAAATATTCTATGGAAATGAACAGACTAAACAACCTTTTAAGAAAAGAGTGCTCTCGCGAGACTCGTAAGAAAATTCTTAGCATGTTTTCGAATCTCTCGGAAGAGAAAGAAGAAATAATGAGAAGGAACTGCTGGTTAGAAGATCTTATAGATTCCGCTGACATGGAGGATGAATTTGTTGAGTATCAAAAAAAGTTTAACATTGAAACTTGGGGCGGATCTTAATTGAAGTTTTGGATAGCTACCTGCGTAATCAAAGAAACAGGCGAAATTGAGACCTGTACTTACGCCTCAGACGAAAGACAGGAAAAGTCAAAGGTGAAAAAAGACATACTGGAAACACACCCAGAATACTCAAAAGTTTCTTTAAAAAAAGGAAAGAAGCCAAAGGGTTGGGTTCTTTTTGAAGGAGTTCGATAGTGGCCAAGTATAGCACATATTTTATAGATATCGACGGAACTATATTCCAGTATAGACCGTTCGATACTTACACTAAAACAAGCCCCCAGTTAACCCCCGGCGCCAAAGAAAAGCTAGTTGAAATAAAAGAAGCCGGCCATAAAATCATTCTTACAACTGCGAGGCCCGTTGACTTAAGAGGTCACACTGAGTTTGAACTCAATGAATTCGACTTAGTTTATGATGGAATAATCATGGGAATAGAAAGGGGTCCTAGACATCTTGTAAACGATCTAGATCCCTTAGCCGCCGGCGACAGAGCCATCTCTTGGAATTTAACGAGAGACACTGGAATAAGTACTGTTCAAGTCGATCAAGTCGTGGTCGATGAAGATCATGACGAACAAACCGAATAGGAGAATACACATGCCATCTACAAACAGAAAGCTAGGTAAAGATCTGGCTAAGTTTATAGGAAAACAAAAGAAGAAGCTAAAGAGGCGGACTGACCAGCAATCTGAAATAGAAACACCTCAGGAAGAAGCTCGAGCACCGAAGATCGAGAAACCGACCGCCCCTGTTGTAAAAGAGCCGGAAGTTCCCACCGAGGAAACCGCTTCATCTACTGTGGCGAAGCCACAGGAGCCGCCCAGCCCACCGAAAACACGAAGCCGGCGCACGTCTAAGCCCGCGCTAGCGCCCGGGGTATCGACCGAAACTCAGGCTCAGGAGCCAGAAGCCGAAGAAGCTCAGGAGACACCGGCAGTCAAGACTACAAGAAGGCGCTCTACTAGATCTACTAGATCTACTAGATCTACTCGTACCACTAAAAAGACTTCTACTTCAACAGACACGGAATAGCAAGGAGCGTGTGAGTCATTGCAAGACGTCTCTTGCCCCTCCTCACTACGCGACCGAGTTCACTTCCCGACTCTAGGACACCCCGATGCTTGAGATTTTCTTATTATCCCTACAACTCTTGGCTGCCCCCGCTTCGACTCCCACTGTTGGGCCCGCGTGTCACTGGCTCACCGCGGACTTGGGTCGTTTCGAGATCGGTAAGAAGGCCCGGCGTCGAGCTTGTCGATGGGAGCCCACTGTACAACGCGCCGCAACCCGCTTCAGTCTTGATCCCGATCTCTTGGGTGCACTCATCGTCATTGAGTCCCGCTGGAGGCCCTGGGCGGTTTCCCATGCGAACGCCTGTGGATTAACTCAAGTCATTCCGAAATGGACCGGAGGCACGGCTTCTGGGCGTCGTAAGTGGACTTGTGAACAGCTTAAGCGCCCACACACTGCCATTCCTGTTGGGGCCCGGATTCTGCGCTGGTGGATCACCCATCGCAAGGGCGACATCCGCGAGGGTCTGTGTGGTTACAACGCGGGCTTCCGAACTTGCAAACGGGCCGGCGCGCGCTACGCGCGCTTGGTGCTGGGATTACGAACCCGACTCAAGGCAGCCCGGATCGGCCCCTTGCCCCCAAAATGGGCGCCTAAAGCTCCCGCGGTTCCCGTCCAAGGTGATAATTAAGAGGGAAGAAGGAGACGCTAGGATGCCTTGGAAAGTTCGGAAAAGAGCTTGCAAACAAAAGAGCACCGACAAGACCGGTTCCCACGTTGTTGTTAAAGTCAAACGTGACGGCGGCGAAGAGCAAGAGTCGTGCCACACCTCGGCACCCAAGGCGCAAGGCGCCCTCCGGGCTCGCTACGCGAGCAAGAACGAATCGCGTCTGCGACGCTTTGTGCGCCGCGTCCTCGCCGAGGGCGAGGAAGATGTGGTTCAAATGGGTGTCCGGGTTCGAGTCGCAGATCGCGCTGCGCTCAATGATATGCTTACTAACCTTCGGGGCGTGGTCAATGTGATTACCGTTCGACAAGAGGGCCCCGCTGATGATGCACCTGGCCCTTTTAAGTTCGTGAACCTGTTCGTGACCTTCGAAGACGATGCCGGGCGCAATGTTTTTGATATGGTTCGAGACGTTGAGGCGATCGATGGTGTGGAGAGCGCGCAAATTAAAAATTACGAGGGCCGCAAGTGGTCTGATGTGAAGGGAACTTACACAGGCGGCGCGGCAAGCAAGGAACAGAAATGATCACAGAAAAAAGACTGAGACAGATCGTAAGAAAGTTGCTCGAAGATTCGGGTAGAGCTGTTAAATCAAAAGACGCCGAAAGAGTTGCGGAAATCGTGCTCTCTCGACTCGATGATTCTTGGAGCACATCAGAGATGGCGGTTGTGGGTAGCAACTTTCCAGACTTGATCGTCACCGACGGCAAGAGAGAGGTAACGATAGAAGTTAAGTCTTACCACAAAGACGACAAGGGTGCAATGACCAAATTCAAGGCAGAGATATCCTTGCCCGAAAAAATGTTGTTCTCTCAAGATTCCGAAGCAGATCAGCAGTCATTGCCCTTGACTCAACGTAGTGCTTTGGCCCAATCAACTGACATGCGCAAAGAAGACTTTCCCGCAACGAAAAAGGGTTTGCTTCTTAAGATTAAGGATCCCGAATCACCTGATCAAGCCGATCGAGACGAGATCATCGCCGCTGTAGAGAGGGCTCTGAGTTCAACAGCCGCCCAAAAGGTATCTGATAAGCCCGTAAACGTCGCCAAGGGATCGGGATCGCAGACTCGCGTTCTTCATGTGGTTGATGGCGAACCGGGAGACTACGAAAGATTGCGGCACCAGAACCCTGCTGGTGGCGGCAAACGACCGATGTTTACCGTAAGTGTTGGGGACGTGCGAGATGTTGGCGGAGAAAAAATACCTCAAGGAGAAGCACACGACATTATCGCCACAGGCGTGCGAAGAGATTTTTCTGAGGACGATTACTTGGGACTCTATGACGGAAAAGATCGGGTTCGACTTTTCACTCTGCGGGGCGGCGACGTTCTCGGGCTTGGCGCGCCGTTGCTCACAGGTGATGATATCGAGAAGTGGAGATACGCCACGATGGGCTCAGGAGTTCGACCCGCCGTTGAAATCTATGTGAAGCCAACGTCAGGTGTGGTGGTCACAAGAGCTTCAGGGGCGCGCCCCGCCGCGGCAAAAAAGCCGTCGCAGACACCCGCCGCGGATACATCTCCAGAACCTGAGCAGCTCTCACTGCAGATGGATTCGATCCAGAGGTTCCGTAAGCTCGTTCGAGAAGCTCTAAAGTCCCTCTAAAAAAATACTCCCACCATCAAAAACGAGTGCACATTTCCCTGATTTAAGTTATAATTAAAAACATGGTGAGATATTGTATGGTCTGTGCTCACCCTAAAACAAAAAGAGACTGGCACATCATGATCTTAGGCTAATTACAGCCTGTTCTCTAGCGCCAGTTCTCCAAGCAAGAAAGGCGCAAAATTGAAGAACTCAAACCAAAACACGAACAACGTCAAGAATTCTGATCCATGCTGTGATTGCTGCGGCTGCGTATGTCCATGTACTTGCGAATCTTGCAAGTGCTGCTGAGGTAAATAATAAAGATGAACATCACAAAGAAACAACTAGAAAAAATCATTAAAGAAGAAAAGCAAAAGCTTTTAGTAGAAATGAATCCGATTGCAAACGCACAGCGAATGCAGGGATCGTACTCAGATACAACTGCAGTCGATGCAGTCGAAAGAGCATTGTCAGACCTCCTGTCAGGAACTGACCAAAGCGCTTTTGATGACCTCGGAGACGAGGACGAAGCAGATGATGCAGCAGTAGCTGCTGTGACCATTACTATTGCACAAGCACTCCAGGGAATGGGACTGCTGGCTCAGTATGAGGCACTTATCAGGACCCTTAGATGAAAATTACCGAATCTCAACTGCGATCCACCATCAGAGAAAGATTACTCAAAGAGTATTACGGCATGGGCGGCGGTCCTTCAAACGATCTACCGAAGAAAAGTTCAAATTATTATGAAATGGCCAGGGCGCTAGATATCGGTGTGCTGGATCTAGATAATATCGCATACGACTTAGGCTTCAGAGACTTCCGGGACATGGAAATTTCTATTTCACCCAAGGCCCTGGCTGAACGGGATCCTGAGAGCTTTGCTGTTGCCGTGCAAGATTCATCCATCGCAGCGTCGCGCATGGGCCCGAACGAGATCTTAGAGCTCGTAGGTGCTGAAGGAAGGGTGTACTAATGAAAATCACAAAGAGGCAACTCAGAAGAATTATCCGAGAAGCCACTGAAGAAGTCACAATGTACGATCAGGGCAGAGAAGATTCGTTCGCTGGAATCCGCCCTCAATTTCCTGATGAAGATTACATGATGGGATACAACGAGGCTCAGGAGGATGCTGGCTTACCTAGAATGCAGGCACCAAGCGATAGCGGTCAGGGTAAGAAGCTTGATCCTAGAAAACTTAAAGGCGCATTCGCAGGCAAACAGCGAGGGTCTAGACCCGGAGAGATTGCCCTAGATTTTGGCAAAGACATCGGGACATACAATTACATAGACGAGTCTCAAGTGAAAATCACAAAGAGACAACTCAGAAGAATCATTCGAGAAGCAATGACATCCGACGTCCCGGATGTGATGGGCACCATCGGTGATGGCAAGTTTCAGCCTAGGGAGCAGGATGATGCTCTTACAACTCCAGAAGACTTCAAAGCCTTACAGCCAGGTGATAATTTATCCTTAAATGGAAAGCCTATAGTTGTAATAGGGGTCAGTCCGATGACTGGCGAGGTTGATTATGTAGATCGGGGCAAGGCTACTCGAAAGTATTTTGACTATAGAATGGCTCTAGTCGACGAACCCGGGGAAATGCCCGAATTAGACGTGGTATATCTCGGGCCGGGAGAACCGCCACAAAACACGAGGTTGCCAAGAAAATGAGAATCACAAAAAGACAACTAAGAAGAATCATTAAAGAAGAGAAGGCCCGACTCTTAAGTGAACAAAAGCCTTCGGAAATGAGTATGCACGACGCTGCTGATTATTACGAGAAGCAGAGATCAACTTCAATGGGCCAAACAGCCAAGGCTGATGAGCTGTTTGATGCAAGAGATAATTTACTCGGCATCCTGGACACAATAAACCCAGACGAAGCTTATGACTATATTACTGATCTTATAAAAGAGCTGCAAATGATGCAGAGAGAAATGTAAAATGAAGATCACAAAGAGACAACTAAGAAGAATCATTAAAGAAGAGAGAGCTAAGCTCTTAAAAGAAGCGCCAGCTGGCCAGTATGATCAAAGACTGTATGAAATGTTCAAAGAAGCTATCAAAGAAGTCGTTTATGATGTTGCGGCGGAACAAGGTTTAACAGAACCAGATGGCATGAACGTTACTGTCGAGGCTGTTCAAGCTGCAATGGCTGCTCTTTCTGACTCTGCTCGTGAATTCTCTAGAGAACAGGGACTAAAATGAAAATTACCAAGAGACAACTCAGAAGAATTATCAAAGAAGAGCTTGCAACTATCAATCGAGAAGTCATCGACGACGAAGTTATGCGAGTCTTAAGTGACGAAGGCGGAGCAGCCGGGGAAGAACCTATCGCAGACGCCCTAGAAGACCTTGAGGATGATGAGATAAGTTTACCTGATGAACCTATTTCAGATATCATCGACGCAGTCCCAGGCGTTAAACGTCACAAGGACGGCGATTTCGTTGACACCACTCAGCTAGAGGTTCGCGATTCTTTTAAGGCACTCGTTAAAGAGTTGATCGCTGAAGTTGCCGGTCAAATTATTTGTCCCAACTGTGGTCACAAGAATTCATCGGGCGTTGATAAGTGCGCAAAATGCGGCCATCCTCGTGAAAAAGGAAACTGGAAAGAGGCATAAAGTGAAAATCACAAAAAGACAACTTAGAAGAATTATTCGAGAAGAGCTTGATAGAAAGCCTCTTAATGAAAGTCACCCATACGATGCTAGTATTGGTGATGCCGTCGATGCTGGTTATTTCTCAAACTCAGATGCAGTGAGTGAAGTCCAAGCCCATCTACGCGCAGCTGGCGCAATGGATCTAGTCGACGAGATTGCGATGATGATTGATTATGGGGATGATGACATCTATGCTGTTCTGGATATGATCCCTAAAAACATTAAAGATAAATTACCGATAGGATAATCAAATGAAAATCACAAAGAGACAACTCAGAAGAATTATCAAAGAAGAAAAGGCAAAGCTTTTTAGAAATAAATTGAATGAGGCTCACTCAATGGACTCCGTCCAGGAGCTAAGCAACATCATTGATGCTGTTGACGATATTGTTAATGGTGTATATCAGAGTGATCCACAGTTAGCTAAAGACTTAGAGATGCAGGTAGAGAGATTAGCTAATCTTCATGATAAGCTCGAACGATCTTTAAAAGATACAAAAGATAGAGCTTTTAGGAAAGTAGTTGATAGACGTCCTACCGACGCGGATGGATACTCATGAAAATTACAGAAAGACAAATTAGAAAAATCATCCGCAAGGAATTGTTAAAAGAAATGACATCTAAAGAACTAGGAGCTATTAGAGCTTCTCTTCTAGAGAGAGAATATGACATACTTTCTGACAATACTTCTTACCCATACGGAAGATATCGGGGAGACGTTAAAAGAAAGACAGTCTACACTCGAAAAGACGGACAGCCCGTTTCTGAAGAAGATCTTAAGATCCTTCAAGACTATGATAAAGCTCGTCGAAAAGAAGGTGGTCCTATGCCAGCCCTCGCAGGAATTTTTACGACAAAAAGATCAGACGACGGCATGGAATTGCATGTCGATTACTATATACACACACCTGGATAAGATCATGCATATCACTAAAAGACAGATTAGAAAAATTATAAGAGAAGAATTTAACCTCATCAAAGAAGAGAGAGAGTTTAACGAAGAAGTTAGGCACGCTTTTTATGAAGCAGTTCTCTTAAAGAACCCGGCACTTCTCTTGGCAGAAGGTTATATAAGTCGAGCAGCTTACAGAAGAGCAAAAAAGATGAGCATGCTCAACGAATCGGGTGGAAGAGACCTAGCTTTAGAGGAAGGTTTCTTTGACGATGTAAAGGCACTCGCCGCCAAGGGTATGGAAAAAGCAAAAGAAAAGGGAACAGAAGCTCTTGCTAAGGCAAAGGAAAAAGGATCTGAGCTCGGAAGTAAAGCTCTAGACAAAGCCAGGGAAATCGGAAACAAAGAGATTGACACAAAGAAGTTCGCTAAAGATGCTTCACGTATCGGCAAAGAGGCGGGTGAGATGGCCGCCGGCGCAGGAGAGGCCATTCTAAACTTTATAGGACCGATGGCTAAGAAGCTTGGGGCGAAAGCTGAGAAGTTTGCAGCAAAGAAGCTTAAGCAAATTGATCAGCAGGGACCAAAAGCCCTCGCAGCTGTCAGTAAACATATCGATAAGCTCGCCTCTGCCGGAATGAAAAAAGCAGGAAGCGGTGTCAAGGGAATGGCTGATCTTCTGAGAAAAGTAAAGGACGGTCTGACTTACGAGCAAATGGCAAACAAAGAACCTGAAGCTTTTATGTCTACATACAAAGCCCTAGAGAAGACAGTCCTCGGCATGGGACTCAAGGGCGTGAGAACACCAGACGAAGCAAAGGGAACCTTAGGGATCTTTCAATCTCCGGAGGGTCAAAAAGCTCTTGCTGCAGCTGCAAAAAAGACAGGTATGTCGGCAGCAGAGATAGAGACGTTGATGGGACTCTACGTTTTCCAGTCAAGATATGTACCAATGGCTACTAAAGCTATGACTAAGAAGGCATAATCATCCCACAAGGGATAGGTCATTAGAAAATGAATATAACTAAATCAGAACTTAGAAGATTGATTAGAGAGGAAATCTCTTCCACGTACGTAGCTCCCGTTGAAGGCCTTACCGGCTTGATGCAGGAGTTTGACATTCCTAATCATGCTCGAAAGAAAGTGTCAAATACTTTGCAGACAGTTTGCAAGAGTTCGGGAGGTCCCTTAGACGCGTCTTACGAAGTAGAAAGATCAGCCGGACTAGGCAACATTCCGGAAGAATTCTATAGTCAAGCCTTTGATCTAATCCAAAAAGACTCAAGAGTTCACGAAGAACACAGAAGGACTCAGGTGTCAAGAAGGCAGATCAATCTTTTTCTCAAAGAGGCTATGAACACATCAGAGTCTCCCGTACTGACTGAGTCGGAGTTGAATGAAATTGCCCCAATGATTGGAAAGATGCTTGCATCATTGGGGGGTAAAGCACTCTCGAAAGTTGGTAACGTAATGTCTAAAGGTGCAGTAGCAGTTGGAAAAAAGATAGCATCCAACCCAAAGCTTCAGGGCGCCGTCATGAATCTGGTCAAAAAGGCTTCGGGCAAGCTCCCAGAGCTCGCAAAATTTATTGATGCGACAGGAATTGATTTAGACAATATACAGCCCGACCAGGTTCAACAGATGTTCAATAACGAAAAAATCAGAGGATCTCTGGACAAAGTATTGAAGCAAGGATCAGAACAGCTCGAAAAAGCAGAAGGATGCCCCTCTCTTGAGGATCTACAGAAAGCAGAAAAATCAGAATAACAAAGTCGGGAGTTGAGGCCGTGAAGATAACTGAAAAACGACTAAGAGAGATGATTAGAGAAAACATGGCTCTCCGAATGACTCAAGATAGGATGAGAGGTTCTAGAAAAGAAACTTTCTCAGAGCCTCGCCCAAGCAAGCCGGCACAAGAAAGAAAGGGCAATGAACCCATAACAAGGAGTCATATTGTCAAAAACTCTTTTAAGGGTACAAGCTCTGATAGGGCTAAGCTTAATAGAGAGCTAGAGTCTCAAATTGAAAAAATGATCGCTTCAGGGAAGGAAGATCAGATACCTTCGAACTGGCGGAGTATACTGGGCGTCTCAAACGGAGACCAGCTTTTAGCTCTCAGACAGGCAATTAACCCAGGAGTGATAAAGAAATTAGGAAGGTTTCTAGGACTTTCAGAAACTGAGGAGTAGATATGGATCTTCTTAGAGAGTACATCAGAAAATTAATAGACCAAGGCGAACTTGAAACCACCTCGTGCCCTCTCGCAACTCAAGACGTTGCACTTAACACAAGGAATAGAAATCTCACCAGAGAGAATCACATGTACGGTCCTTTAAATCCCCAGGAGCCTGGTGATTACTGGCAGAAGATTGCTGATAAATGGTCAACAACCGAAGAAGCTGCCAAGAAGTCTCTCTGCGGGAATTGTGTGGCATTTGATATTAGTCCTAGGATGAAGGAATGCATGCCCGGAGAAGTTTCTACAGGAGCTGGAGAGCTAGGCTATTGCTGGATGCACCATTTTAAGTGTGCTTCTCAAAGAACATGTGACACCTGGGCAACAGGTGGACCTATCACAGATGACAAGATATCATCGGGATGGCAGGTAAAAGCAAAAGTATGAAACTGCTGCGCGAATACATAAGAGAGTTACTAACAGAAAGGTCTGAGTTTAAGCATAAAGGATCTTCCAATTACTTTCGGGTTGACCTGCCTGGCATAGGATATGCTGAAGGAGGATCACATCTCAGATTCAAAGACTGTCAGTCAGATGTTGATGCTCTAATGAAGACACCTGAATATCTCGCTGCGGAAGAGAAGTACGTAGCAAACGCAAAGCCACGAACTGATATCGTCAAAAATGAAGAAACTGGCAAATACGAAGAAATAGAAGTAGGGCCAGCCAAGTTTAGGCCAAGATTCTACGACATCAACAACGCCTGGATTACGAACCCTGAAAACAGAGGCAAGGGATATGGCAAAGAAATCTACAAAGCTTTTATCGACAAAGCAGTGGAATATTCAAGGTCATACGGTGGAGTTTTTGTTGGCGCCCATCACTGCACGATAGGCTCAGGCACCTCAAAAGATGCCAAACGAGTCTGGGCTTCATTGACAAGAGAATACAACTCGTCAGGTGACGTTATCTTTATAGGTCTGTAAAATGAAATTACTTCGCGAATACATAAGAGAACTGTTGAAAGAAGCCGCAATGGGAATGGATGCGCTCGTTGCAAATGATGTGTATATCACGATAGACAAGGAAGGACTCACTGACTTCAATGTGTTTTACTCAGACGCAAAAGGTAACCCAAAAGATTCACGCGTTAGTGATGTCCATGGTGAAGTCACGATAATGCAACCGGACGCTGGAACTGGCCCTTGCGGAGAAGCGCTAAATGTAGTATACGCAGGAGCCGCATCAGGTTGGGGCCCTATGCTCTATGACGTCGCGATGGAAGTCGCCACAGAGGTTGGTGGTGGATTAACACCTGACAGAAGTTCAGTTTCATCGGATGCCCAAAATGTTTGGAGTTATTACTTTAACGACAGAGGAGACGTGCAGTCACACCAGCTAGACTTGACAGACAAAGATATCAGAGCCGCTGAGAAATTCATGAAGCCTCCGGTAGAGCTTCAAAAACTCACTCCGGACATTGAGGAAGACGACTGCCTGCAGACAAAAACAGTCAGGTCTCATAGAGACGAATGGAACCAGTCACCACTCAGTAAAAGATACACTAAGGCGCCAACGACCATAAACGCTTTGCGCGCAGCAGGAAGGCTGGTAGAAACATGAAACTACTGCGCGAGTACATCAGAGAGCTGCTGAAAGAATCTGTTGATCCCAATATCATGTCAATGATTGATCGTGCTGAAGAGACGGGCTATAAAGTCAGGCTGTTTGTTGTTCCAAAAGAAGGGGGATCTGTTAGGTTGATCGAACCTAGTGATAAACCTCTGAGGCTGGACGGCAAAAACGCAATAGGTTCAGTCGAATGGAGAAAACCAA
>Ga0163109_10000075_pt1 | contig 77830 bp, 59 predicted proteins | sample CRUFie1St13metaG_FD_108704 | JGI IMG/M metagenome (GOLD analysis project Ga0163109, IMG submission 108704) | Marine microbial communities from the Costa Rica Dome - CRUD Field 142mm St13 metaG | ecosystem: Environmental > Aquatic > Marine > Oceanic > Photic zone | place: Costa Rica: the Eastern...
CTTGTAACAATGGCGAAATTGGTGAATGCCAAATGCCTGCTCAAAATGCCAACTGTGACGGTGTTTGTTTGGATGGTTTTGAAAGTGTTAATCAAGAATGTGTGGCTGTTTGTGGAGAATTCCAAGCACGTGACGAAAATGGCGAATGTGCTGATTTGTGTGTAAACGAAATGGCTTGTAACAATGGTGAAATTGGTGAATGCCAAATGCCTGCTCAAAATGCCAACTGTGATGGTGTTTGTTTAGAAGGCTTTGAGAGAGTGAATCAAGAATGTGTGACCGTTTGTGGAGAATTCCAAGCACGCAACGAAAATGGAGAATGTGCTGACTTGTGTATAAATGCAATGGCTTGTAACAATGGCGAAATTGGTGAATGCCAAATGCCTGCTCAAAATGCCAACTGTGACGGTGTTTGTTTGGATGGTTTTGAAAGTGTTAATCAAGAATGTGTAGAGCAATGCAATGCGGAAGAAGTTCGAAACATAGATGGTGAATGCGAATTGCAAGAAATCGATATGGCTCCCCTACCAGAAGATATGGGTGTAAGTGAAGAAGACATGATGATCGAATCTGATATGGGACCTCAAGAAGATATGATGACCGAAATAGACAGTGGTGGCATGGAAGAAATTGATATGGAGTCTGTAGAAAATGATATGACCCCTAACCAACAAGAAGATGCCATGATGGTTAGAGCAGATCGTAATGTTGTCCCAGAGGTTGAAGATATGCAGACTGTTGTACCTAAAAATGATATGAGCAGACCAAAATCTAACGGCAAATCTGATGGAGGTTGTAATACCACTCCTGGTAAAAACTCTAACTCGAGTGTGTTTGCAATGATGGCATTGGCACTTGGATTAAATAGATATAGACGCAGAAAAGGTAAAACAGTTGTTAACAGCTAATAAATTTGATTCAAATAATAGGCTTTTAATATTTTAAAAGCCTGTTATTATTAGAAAAAAGTAAACTTATGAAAACAGTTTCATTTAAAGCATTGGTTGCAAAATATGTCGCGTTGAATTTTTTTATTTTAACAGCAGTATTTTTTATTATCCCAATGTATCCTTGGTGGTTTTTTCTTGTAGTGGGTGTTGTTTCAAAGATTTATCAGTTATCGGTAAGTAGCTAATGTTAAGTGTAGTAGCAACTCCAATTGGAAACCTGGGTGATATTAGCTTTCGGGCATTAGAATCCTTAAAAAGTGTGGACTATATTCTATCTGAGGACACTCGGGTTTTTAAGAAACTTGCTATTAAATATGAAATTTCTACTAAAGTTGTAAGTTTTCATTCACACTCTGGAGAGCAAAAAATAAATCAGATTATTAAAGATCTTCAAAGTGGCAAGCAGATTGCTTTGGTTTCCGATGCTGGAACACCATTAATATCAGACCCTGGATTTAGTTTAGTTTCGGCTTGTCGTAAAAACGATATTCAAGTGTCCCCTATTCCAGGAGCAACAAGTATTGTTGCGGCACTGAGTGCTTGTGGGTTTCCTGCCGATAAATTTATGTATCTTGGGTTTTTCCCGGCAAAAAAAGGCCGCCAAACACTGGCTAAAAAAATGGCAGAGTCTGAATATACTTGTGTGTTTTTGGAATCTGTACATAGGATAGGTAAAACTTTGCAATTGATTTCTGAGCATTTTGACGATGAACGTTTAATTTGTGTTGCGCGTGAAATCACAAAAATTCACGAGGAATTCAAAATTTTTCAAGTCAAAGATTTAGAAAATGAATTAAAATCACTAACACTTAAGGGTGAATTTGTTATAATGGTAGCACCTAGTGGTTTTAATTTTATTTAATGAGGAGTGGTTTTACTTTTTTAGAACTTGTAATTGTTATAGCCTTGATTGGTACTCTCACAACAACAATGTTTGGGTCTTTTACTACGAGTTTTAATAATATTGGTTCTAGTTCCGATATGAGCCGCATGGCAACTGCTATTGATCAGATGAAATCACTTGCCTACTCGGCTTTTAGTTATGATGATCCAGGTATTGCCCATAATTTCAATATGTATATCGATGATACCAAACTTGAAATGTATGAAAATCTTGATGGTAACTATTTATTTGATGCAGAATCTGATCGGATGCTGTTTAATTTAGATTTTACTGATACAGCCAATAGCTTAAGAACTGATGTAGCCATTTTGGATGATGGAAATCAGCAAGATTACAATGTTAACAATCCAATTGTCTTTGGATTTAAAGAAGGTGCACTTGACTGCGACTCTAATTTAGAGGAGGCTTTGAGTATCGAATTGGAAAACGTTAAAAACGAACTTGTAGTTGGATATTTATATATAAATCCAGACTCTTGCCATTTAGAAATAACAACAACTAATTTACATGATTAAAAAAGCATATTCTATTTTAGAGGCTATTGTGGCTGTGAGTATTGTGAGTATGATAATCACAATTTCTGTGAGTGTAATAAACTCTTCACTTCAGAGCTTAGACGAAAATGGCTCGAACTTAATGGCAACAAGTTTAGCTCAAGAAGGCTTGGATTATTTTGAGCAAGTTGTGCAAACAAACAAACTCAAATTTAACAATGATCCTAATTGCCAATTTAACTCATTGGAAGCTGAAGAATGTAATACAGAAATTGAAGATGGTGATTACGATTTATCATGGAGTGTTACCCCTCTTAAAAGAACTCTGATTGTGAGTGAAGACAGTGTTGATAATGATGGAAATGAAGGATTTAATTTTGATTCAAACAAACTAAAAGTTTACCAAAAATGCTTCGATATACTAAATTTAGCTGGTAATCAACCAGTCGACGAAGCTGACCCAAATTGTTTTGAATTTTATTCTGCTGAGAACCTTGTGAATGCTGAAAGTGTTGATGATGCCGAATCTCCGACTAAGTTTGTGCGAGTTATAACAAAATCTGAAAACACTATTATCTCTAAAGTATATTTTTATGTAGTGGGTAAAACTGACCTACAATCTATTGAATTAACCAAAGAATTTTAATGAAAAAAGGTTTCACATTAGTCGAAATATTGGTTGTAATGTCAATATTTTCCTTGGTATCGATGGTAGCTTTGAATGCATTTTTTAGTACCTATAAAGTGCAGATGCAATCGAGTTCTACGAATGCATTAATTTCTGAGTCGCGGGTGTTGATGGATAAAGTAGTTAGAATTGTAGAAGCAAATAAAATCGATTACGAAGAGTATTTTTACCAGTGCAATGTACAAAAAAAATGTCCTCTAATAAACTATGAAAATACAGTTGATCCTAATGATCAATTAGGCCAAAAGGATGGACTTTATACTTGGCAATTTTTCGACCCTGGTTTTCGGGATGCTAACTTAAATATACCTGATAGCTTCGGTTTAGTTTGCCAAGAAAACACAGGTGAGCTTATAGATTATCCAAACGAGAACTGTGTAAGTGGGCCTTTAAGATTTTCTGAAGATATCCATATTGGTAGCTTTTATGCAGACGCTCCTGGTAATAAGAATGCCTTTAGCTTAGTTGGCAGTTATAATGATAACAATGTTGAAGGAGAACGTAATTTACTGGCTGGTAAAAACTATGTCAATTCAGACTTGGAGTCTGTAATTGTTTCCGAATTATATTTAAAAAGTATGGATGGCAACAAAAAAATAATTATTGGTCGTGAATTAAATGGCGAAAACAGCATGCTATCTATATTAGAATTAATCGCTGGTGCATACGAAGAAGACAATGGTGTGAAAAAAAATTCCAAGAACTTCACGTGTGCTCCCAAATACGAGTGTGGACTTGGAAATGCAGACATAGGAGTGAGACACGACTTTTACGATGGTCAGGAATCATTGTTTGATCAAGCCAAACCAATCTCCCCTTTTAGATTGAATATAGAAAGTTTGTGGTTTCAACTAAGTCCCCTTAATGACCGTGAGCAAAACTTTGTTGCCAATATAAAAACTCCTCAAACTGTCACAATTAGCATGGTTCTCACAGCTAGCAATCAAAATAACCTTAACTTGTTTACAATATCTCCTTTTAGATACATTCTAAATAAAACAATTGTACTAAAGGACTAAGAGAGCTTAAGGTAAAACACTTTGTGCATGGATAGAGCTGGCTTTTGAATAAGTTAAGCCTTCTTTGGCAACTGATAAAACAACTAAAGAACCTACAACAAAAATTAGTGAAGATAAAAATAATACCAACTTGTAATGTTTGTGTGTGATGTTCATTTAATAATAGTTAAATCATTAAATTATACACCTTTTTGCATTTTTGGTCAAGGTTTAGTGTAGAGAATGTTACTCGTTAGTGCACTCATCAGGTTCTACATCTCTGTAGACAGGAATTGTCCTATCGCCTACATCTGCAGTATCTAGTATAACTTTGCGGCCTCCACCTAAGTTGATACAAGTTTGTTCACCTGAATCTGAAATTGTGAGAGCACCTTTAAACAAGTCTGAATTAGAAAGAAATGGAAGAGCAAAAGCAGACACTGCCAGAACGGCAATAATTATAAGAACTTGTTTTTTAGGCATGAATTTGGGTTTAGGACTATTGTTATTGTAAAGCGAAAAAAACATTGTGAAAAGTTTTGTTTAGTTGCTGTGCAATGTTTATACTTTTCTGGCAAGTTGTTTTTACCTCTAACTTATGCAGTTTTAAAATTTTGTATTAAAAAAAGGTAATTTTTCTTAAATGTTCCGGGCGATTGGTATTAATAATCGAGGAAATCTAGCTTAAGAAAGACTACCTTTGAGTGCTAAACCAAACACATATCTCTTGCCTTATTTCGGTTAGTTTTAAGTCTTACCTAGAGGAATTCTCATTAACGGACCGCTTGTTTTGGTGTGATTTATCTGATAGGATAGAAATGTTGAATCGCTATGCAGTAAATCACCAAGCTTGGGGGTTTCTGCGGATTGAGTTGGTTTAATTCTCAATCCCATCATAAAGCAAAAGAGGAAAACTAAGTTTGGATATTTTGGTGCCAAGCTTAGTCTCGGCTTTTTTGCTCTATTATAGTAATAGAAGGGGGCTCACTTGTAATCTCCTATGTTTATTATTGTTGGGCGGAGAGAGCCTTGTCTTAAAGGTTCCGCGTTTAATTCAATGGAGATTGCTTGCTGTATGTCAATGTACTTATAGTATCTTGTCGAAAACCTTTTTCTTTTTTAGTTTTCATATCACTATACATCCGTGTTTTGAATCATGCAAACATTACACCTTGTGCAAAGTGTTGATTTGACTTGTAGTTTAATTTTGTGCTAGTTTGTGACCTTTAAAAAAGTCTTGGAAAAGTGCTTATAATAAAGTAAAATCGACTTAATTGATAATTATAAAAAATGTCTAAAGTTTTTGATTTAAAATACAAAGTAATGACCTATGGTTGCCAAATGAACCATAGTGACTCCGAAAGACTCTCAAAAGTTCTTGAAAATTATGGTTACAGCGAGTGCGAAGAAATGTCTGATGCAGATTTGGTTCTTTTCAATACCTGCTCTATTAAACAAAAGGCCGAAGATAAGGTACTTGGACAAATGACAAAAATTTCTGAAATGAAAAAAGAAAGACCAAATTTACTACTCGGGATTACTGGTTGTATGACCAGAATTACATCGACGAAAGTTTCAGAAAAAAAAGATAAACTATTTAGACAAGTTAAAAATTTGGATTTGTGTTTTCAAATTCAAGATATGACCAAACTTGGAGGAATGCTTTCTGAATTAAATCCAGAGTTTAACAAACTCGAAATGCAAGAAGCAGAACTGGGAAATTATTTCGAAATTCAACCTAAGTATAAAACTGCTTTCCAAGCTTATATTCCGATTATGACTGGTTGCGATAAGTTTTGTACTTATTGTATTGTTCCCTACTCTCGTGGACGTGAGGTTTCTCGTTCTATCGAAGAAATTTATAAAGAAGCTGTGAAACTTGTAGAAAACGGATGTATAGAAATTACTCTACTTGGTCAAAATGTAAACAGTTATGGACTTAGTTGGGAAGATAAAAAAGTAGAAGGTAAATTTAACTATGACACTCCACCTTTTGTTCAGCTTATGCGTAAACTCGATACTATTGAAGGACTCGAGCGTGTGCGATGGACATCTCCACATCCGCAAGATATGACAAATGAGGTTATTGATGCCGTTTATGAACTTCGTACTCAAATGCCTTATATTCACATGCCTTTGCAAGCTGGTAATGATAGAGTCTTGAAAAAGATGAATAGAAATTACGACAAAAAGAAATTCCGTGAAATTGTTGAATATATGCGTGAGAAAATGCCAGACTGTTCTATTTCTACTGATATGATTGTAGGTTTTTGTGGTGAAACCCCAGAAGAATTTGCAGAAACATGTGAGTTTTTCGAAGAAATGGGCTTTGATCTAGCTTTTATATCTCAATACTCTACTCGTGAAGGAACAACTGCAGCAATGCTAAAGAAAGACGATGTAAGTCGTGAAGAAAAGAAACGAAGATTTCATGCACTCAACGCAGTACTTAAAAGTACCAGTTTTGCTCGTAACAAGTTTTTTGAAGGCAAAACAGTACAAGTACTAGTAGAAAAAGTCTTAGACTCTGGAGAGCTATCTGGTAGAAGTGAGCACTACAAAGAAGTAGTGTTTGAAGGGTCTCATGACTTAGTTGGTAAAATCATTCCAGTAAAAGTTGAAAGATCGCTCGAGTGGCGACTTGAAGGAACAATGGTATAGACCTAAACTTTGAACCGTTTATTTTTGGGGACTTATTAAAAAATCCGCTTTATAATCACCAATAAAATCTTGTGTGTTTATAAGGCGGTTATTTTTGAGTTTATAGTTTTTGGGTGAAAAAGTGTGTAAGTTTATATTTTCTATATTTACTATGTGGGTGATTTTTGTATTACTTAGACCAGACTGAAAAAGATTTTCAAAATTATAAAGAGTTGGCGAATTTAAATTATATTCAATTGGTGTTTCATAAGTAAAACTAAACCTTGTAATTTTATCTGGTGTAATACCGAAACCACCTACCAAAGACTCGTTTGAATTGAATGGATCTGTTGATTCGAAAAGCTTGATATCAGAATTTATTAACTTTGTATTTTCAGGAAGATACGCCCTCATAAATGCCTGATAATCCCCTCGGCCTAATATAAATCTTAAATCTCTCGACATAGGTCCTAAATCATAGGACTTAAGAAGAGAGTTCAAAATCCACTCAGTTTGATTTGTGTAGGTATGCTCCAAATTAACTGTTACCTCAGTGACAACATGTGTTTTAGAAAAGTCTTGCATGAATGTTATGTGCCTATTGATAAACCGATCCCCTTTTGTTCCAGAAACCGAATTAAAAGCCAACATTTGTGAGTCACCTGTGAGATTACTTAAATCCTGTCTAAAATTTAATTTAGCAAGGGCACGGTCTAACTCTTGATCTTTAGACACAACTTGAATATTTCGTGTGTCAACCTGTGTGAGAATAAATTCAAGCAATTGCTTTGGATTTGATTTAGATAGTATTTCTTCTGGAAGTAGTTTAAGCATTTCAGAAATTTTGGTTTTAGATGTAGTGTCACCATGTGTTTTAGATTCTACAAGGTATGAAAGAATAAAATCTAAATCTTTTGAAAAACTATAGCTTTTGTCATTGATTTTGACCTTTTCAACAAACTGTCCAAGTTGACTAAAAACATCGTGATTAATTGCAACTATTGTATCGAATGAAGGAGCCTTGTTTTGTTGTAAGTACTTCTCTATTTGTAGTGCTACACTTGGAAAATCAGGTGAAAAATTAAAATCTCTTATAAACAGTTTTTGATTGTCATCTTTAAACTCTAATGGCACTGAATCTAATCCTGAGAATGGACCATCGAAATCATAAATATCATGAAACTCTAGGGAGTTTATCTGAGCATTGTCAACCTCTAAAAAACCAATTAAACCTATAAAACCTCCAGTTGCACGTATTTCGTTGTTATTTTGGACAAGTAATAAAATGGTATGCGGTTTGGATAGCCCAAGGGTATTATTTAATATTGATAATAAGTTACGTGCGTTTGAAATAGAATTAAAGATTTGCTGATTATTACTTTTCAAAAATCCGAAAACAGAATTAAGCTTAGAAAATGGCTGCAAAGTTGGTAACCTTTGAATATTAGCTTGATTAGTAGCTAGGATAAATTCAGTTTGAATTAAAATATCTTCAAGTTGTAATAAAACATTTTGAAGTATTTCAAATTCACTGGATGCAATAAGATCGTTAAAATCAGTTCCCTCTACTAATGGTTTTAAAACAAGAGCTTGATGATAAGTGTCTAGTAGCACAGGTAAAACCTGAATAAGCTGATCTAAAGGCTTGTAGTTTGAAAGTAGTGGTGTTATATCTTCGAGGTTTTTACTTAATAAACCCTGTGCCTCTTGTACATTCTCTGGGTTTAAAAAAAATGAGTAATTTTTTTGATCAAAGCTGCTAATAGCTTCGTCTAAAAACTCTATATTAGAACTATCTACTCTTATACCAAGAAGTAAAAACAAGGCTATTGGAAATCCGAACAAAATACTTACAAGGAATTTTTTCATTATTCAATTACCATTAAAGTATGTTTACCAAAACTATAATCTCTCTGAAAAATCTCTAATGAGTATGCTGGTAATTTAGGACCAAAAAGTTGACTTAGAAAATCAAGTCTAAACTTTGAGTAGTCAACTATGTTTTCAAAGGCGCTAAGTGTGCTTGGCTGAAAATTAAGTTTCGAATCAATTAAACTAGTATTTATGTTAGATAAAGTAACTCTCCACAAATATTCTGATTGAGGGGTGATTTTAATATTTTTATTAATACTAGCTAGAACGGCTGTATTTTTTACATTTGGCAAATCTATATTCTGAGCGATGTTTAATTTTGTTTCCTGGTTTGTTTTTAAGATTCTTTCAGTTTGAATTGGGTTGAAATAATTTGTAAGGAAATTAATTGTATCTAACAAATCTTGATTAGTTAGTTTTTGTTTTGAATCTACCAATACGTGCCATTGATTGTTTGTATCTAGCGAAATTGATACATTAGAGGCTAGAAATTTTTGATATAAGTCTTTAGATACTCCAAAGTTATTTAATATTTTTTCAAGAGATAATTTTAGGATAGTCGGCATGCGATTTTGGAGAGCTGTAAAAGTAGCATGAAACACTGGATTGCTTGGTGCTAGTGCCAGTTTATCAAGAGATATAAAGCTTGTATTTTTACTTTTTTCTTCTAAATAGTTAGATATAAAAAGTTTGTTATCATCTGATTCAATATTAAAAAAAATATTATCATAATGTTTTAATAAAGACTCTACTGCTTTTTGACTAGGTGTGAGAAGCTTATTTTTAAAAAAAGTTTGTTGGAAATTTTGTGGACTAAATGCAATATATCCAAATGATGTAGACGGGTGATTTTTTATCTGAGTCTTGATATTGGTCTGGTTGAAGTCTGACTTTAAATCCACTGCTAGATCTTGATGATTAGACAGCAAAACTTTTGTATCAGAAAGAGTGGATGTGGTAAATTTATCCGATTGTTCATATGCAGAACTTGTATCAAGTATTACTCCAGAGACAAGTTTTTGCTCGTGATTGAACAACAAAAAAGTAAGCGGACCTCTAAAATTGATAAACTCGTCTATTAGGGATTGATCAAAGGAAAAATCTTTTAGTATACTCAATAACTTTGTATTTTGGACTGGTTTATAAGTATGAGCATTCAATTTAACAGCAAGAACGGTTTGACTAGGTAACTTATCAAACCACTGATGTGACTTTGAATGATAATAGCTTATTGTATGAAAACTTATAAAAATCACTGCAAGTGATCCTATAAAGACTACAAGTGAAATGAAATTAAATGATAATAAACTTTTAAATTGTTTAAAATTAATCAACTTTGGATAATTAGATATGTTCATTCTAAAAAAAATATTCACTTTTTCCAAGTCTGCAAAGTAAAATTGTTCTAAATTTTTATTGCAAAAATATAGGTAAAAGGCTAAATTATGAGTGATTTAAGTTAATAAATTATGAAATTGACACCGAATGAAATAAGAAAAAGATATTTAGAATTTTTTATTAAAAAATGTGCACATGCCGAAATTCAAAATAGTTCAATAATACCCGAAAACGACTCTTCATCTCTGTTTATCCTTGCAGGTATGCAACCTTTAGTTCCATATCTAACTGGTGAAAATCATCCACAAGGAACTAGACTTGTAAATGCTCAAAGATGTATACGTACCAATGATATTGAGGAGGTTGGTGATAATACACATAATACTTTTTTTGAAATGCTTGGAAATTGGTCTTTGGGTGACTACTTTAAAGAAGAATCAATTAAATGGAGCTGGGAGTTTTTAACAGGATCAATAGAAGATGGCTGTATGGGTATGGATAAACAAAGGTTTTGTGTGACTCTTTATGAAGGTGACAAAGATGTGGACCGCGACCAAGAAGGTGCAGATCTGTGGAGAGAACTTGGATTTAAAACAGTAGAAGAAGCTTCTGATGATGACTTTATGAGAATTCACTTTTGTGGCAAAGATAACTGGTGGAAACTTGGTGCTACTGGGCCTTGTGGACCATCTACAGAAATTTTTTATTACCAAGGTGATTTAAATGATCCTAAATACTTGAACAAAGAATACAAACCAAATGACGAAGCAGACCTGTATGTTGAGATTTGGAACAATGTATTCATGAGTTACTTTCGAATGGAGGATGGTTCTTTAGAACTATTGAAAAACAGAAATGTAGATACAGGAATGGGATTTGGTAGACTTGTTTCTGCAGTTAATGGCGTTAACTCAGTTTATGAAACTGAGATATTTGCTCCGGCAATTAAAATGCTTTCAGAATGTCAAAAAAATGAATTTGATAACTCTATGATTTCTAAAAGAATCATATCGGATCACGTTCGAGCAGCTGTAATTTTAATGGGAGATAAATATGGTATAGAGCCATCTAATACAGATCAGGGATACGTTTTAAGAAAACTTATCAGACGTGCTTATAGACACCTAAGAAAGCTAGATATAGAAGACAGTGTAATGACTGATGTAGCAGAATTTTTTATTGTTTCTTACAAAGGTCATTATCAAGAAATTGCAGAAAGAGAGTCAGTGATTAAGGCTTCTTTAGCTTCTGAAATTGCACAATTCTCTAAAACTCTTAAAACTGGTGAAAAAGAATTTGCAAAAATAATTTCTGAACTACCATCTGGTAGTCAAATAAATGGTAAAGATTGCTTTAAGCTTTATGATACCTATGGCTTCCCTCTTGAAATGACTGTTGAATTAGCAAAAGAACATGGATTTACTGCAGATGAAAAAGGTTTTGAGGAAGCATTTAAGGCTCATCAAGCTCTATCTCGGGCTGGTGCGGAGCAAAAATTTAAAGGTGGATTGGCCGATCATTCGGAAGAGACAACAAAGTTACACACCGCCACTCACTTGTTACATCAGGCCCTTAGAAATATTTTAGGTGATCATGTGGAACAAAAGGGTTCAAACATAACACAAGAAAGATTAAGATTTGACTTTAATCACGAGGCTAAAGTAACACCAGAGCAACTGTCCGCAGTTGAGGAAATGGTAAACTATCAAATCCAAAGAAATTTACATGTCACCCACGATGTAATGACTGTTGAGGAAGCTAAAGACAATGGTGCTATTGGACTATTTGAAGATAGATATGGCGACCAAATCAAGGTTTATCGTATCGGAGATTTCTCTCTGGAAATTTGTGGTGGCCCTCATGTTGCAGCAACTGGAGAGATGGGTAGCTTTAAAATTAAAAAAGAAGAAAGTTGTGGTAAAGGAGTTCGAAGAATTAAAGCTGTGTTGATTTAATGAAAACGATAGTAATCACTCGGCTTCCTTTGCGTAGCCAACTTGGTGGTGAAGAGCTACATACGCTAGATGTAGCTCTGTTTTTACGAGAATCAGGCTACACAGTAGTGTTTTTATCTAAGTGTAAGGTTCTTAAAAATCTAGCCAAAGAACACGGGTTTAAATTTTACAATACTCATAAACTTCCTTCTTCTCCAACAAGTAAATTGAGCCTTGTTTCCTTTACTATATTTTATGGATTTTCACTTATTGAAAGTTTATTTTGGATTGGTTATATAAGATTGAGACACGGTAAATTCACCTTTTATAACTTAAATCTCGCAGACAAGTTATTGTATGGATTTTGGTCGAGACTTTTTGGAATTAAATCTGTATTCTTAGAGCATGCAACTATTGGTAATTGGCTCATAAAAAATCCTTTTTTGATAGTACTTAAATGGATTTGCAGATCTAAAAATATACACATTGTTACGGTATCAAGACGAATGAAAATGCAGCTTGAGAAGATTTTTCAAATGCCAGTACTCGAAATTCGAAATGGTGTTAAGTTACAAGAATCAATTGATGTAACTAGTGTAAAAGCGAAACAAGTATTGTTTGTTGGTCGACTGGAAAAAGACAAGGGTTTTGATATTGTCTGTGAAATCGCAACTCAGAACCCACAGCTTGATTTTATCTGTGCTGGTGAAGGTAGCTTGAAACACTTAGCAAATGACATTTCTAATATCACACTACTAGGATTCGTTGATCACGCAAAAATTGGTGAGCTTTATAAAAGTTCAAGCTTACTAATTGCTCCATCTACAACTCAGGATCCATTCGGATTGGTAGTTTGCGAGGCTTTAAGTTATGGATGCCCTGTGATGTGTTCGAACATGGTTAATGTAAGTGACTACCTGGATTCTAAATTCGTTTGCAGACTAGAAGAATTTAATAATAGGTTTAGTGATTTTTATAAAAACAGTTCAAATTTGAGAAAAAAGGCCTTCAAGACAAGTTTAGACTTTGACCAAAAGGATATGCTTAAAAACTATACTAACTTTTTAAACTCGTTATAAAACTTAGAAGCTGTGTTTTTCCACGAATACTTATCTAAAACTCTTTGTGAGTTTTGTAATAAAATTTGTTGCAATTCTTTATTACCAGCTAAATATTTGATCTGAAATGCTAAATCGGTTGTTTTTCTTGGATCGAAATAAAGAGCAGCATCCTCACATACCTCTTGCATTACCGTATTTTTAGTCGTAATTACTGGTGTGTTTTGACTTACAGACTCAAGCAGTGGAATCCCAAACCCTTCATATAATGATGGGTAAATACTAAATTCTGCCTCCTGTATAAGTCGATTTTTGTGATCTTTAGAAATAAACCCGGTTATAAACACTCTATCCTGGAGCTTTAATTCATATATTAAATTTTGTACTTTATTTACATATGATGTATCGCCCCCTCCGATTAAATAAAGATTATGTGGTATTTCATCTTTTATTAAAGAAAATTCATAAACTAAAGATAATTGATTTTTACGTTCTAAAAATGTTGACACACAAACAATCTTTGGTGATGTGTCCACTATTGCTGATTTACTACTCTGCTTATCTTTTTCATACTCAAACCCAAGAGGAGTTACACTTACACGCTTACTATCAACTTTAAAGTACTCACAAAATTGAGTTTTAGTAAAATTTGAAACACAAAAAAACTTAATTTTAGATATTCTAACCAGCAATGGTAAAAATATGCGTTCGACTAACAGTGGTTTTAAGAAATGTCCCTTGGCAAAATTAAATGCAACCATGTCATGTATCGTTACCACCACTTTGTGCTTTGTAAATAAAGAAACGAAAAGTGGTGTTATGAAACTCTCCGGATCAAAATAAATTGACTTTTTGTCACCCCTAAGTTTGAAAGCTGTAGCTAAGTGCCACAATCCAATTTTAGACCAAAAATTGTTTTTTAACTCAATAACTTCTAAGTCTGATTTTGTTTTAAGGTAGTCAATAATTGTCCTTGCATAAACACCCTTCCCAGTTTTCTTGGAATTGTTTGCTTGTCTGGAATTGATAAAAACTTTTATTGACATTCCTTTAATTAAATTGACAAAGATTATGCAAAAGCAATAATAGAGTTGTACATATTTTAATTTCATGCACAGAAAATTGCAAGAAAAGCTCGGACTTATCTACACTCGATTTAAAGAACTTCAAAAAATCGAGAAATTTGTATGTGCAGCAGCATTTGTATCATCGATTTGTTTTTTCTTACCTTGGTACTCAGATTTTGATATTTACTCTAATGGTGTTTTGTATCGTGGTTATGAAGGACCAGCATCTTTTAATAGCTTTGCCATTACGTTCGCCAACACCCTTTTGGTTTTAAAATTTTTAAGCTCAAAATTTCAGAGCTTTTTGAGCAAGTTAGATTTATCACTAAAAAAAACCTTAGCTTATCATGTTGCCTTTGTTGGATTTAATTTTGTAAGCTTCTTATCGACAACCTTACACCATGATGTTGGGATAAATCCTAATTATAAATCGTTTGGAATTGGTTTTGACATCAATATTTTATGTTTATTTTACTTCTGCTTGCTAAGCTTTAAATACTTAAAAGCTAACCCAATCGAAGTGTCAAAATATGTAATGATGGACAAAGATCTTACTATTGAAGATGTTGTCCAACAAAATAACACTCCAGACTACTCTAATGAGTACCGTAAACAACAAGATCTTGCTAATAAGATACAAGAAAAAGAACAGGAATTTATTAGTAAATTGAATTTTCAAGATAGTTAAAAAATAAAAAATACTATCAAACAAGTAGTATTTATAAAATTGAATTGACGGTGAGTTAACACTCACCTATTATTAATGTATTAAATGTTAAGTTAATAAAAACATTATGAAAAACGCAGACGCAAACAAATTAAAGTCAATGGAAATGGCAATGGCCCAAATCGAAAAAAGCTTTGGAAAAGGGTCTATTATGAAACTTGGTGACAATAAAAAAGCACAAATCGAAACCTATCCTACAGGTTCTATGTCATTAGATTTAGCACTTGGTGGTGGTATACCAAAAGGAAGAATTTGCGAAATATATGGACCAGAAAGTTCTGGTAAAACAACGTTAACTCTTCATGTAATTGCGGAGTGTCAGAAAAAAGGAGGTATAGCAGCATTTATAGATGCAGAGCATGCACTAGACCCTGAATATGCAAAGAAAGTTGGAGTGGATATCGATAATCTCTTAGTATCACAACCAGACAGTGGTGAACAAGCATTAGAAATTGTAGAAACACTTGTTCGTTCCAGTGCGGTAGATTTGATTATTGTCGACTCGGTGGCAGCATTAACACCTAGAGCGGAAATCGAAGGTGATATGGGAGATGCACATATGGGTCTACAAGCAAGATTAATGAGCCAAGCTCTAAGAAAGCTGACAGCAGTAGCATCTAGATCGAATGTAAGTATTATTTTTATCAATCAAATCAGAATGAAGATTGGTGTTATGTTTGGTAATCCAGAAACAACTACGGGTGGTAATGCTCTTAAGTTCTACTCTTCTGTACGTATGGAAATTAGAAGTGCAGGTAAAATTGAGGCTACATCCGCAGATGGTAAAGAGTTAGTTGGGAATAAAGTTAAAGTAAAAGTTGTTAAAAATAAAATCGCTCCACCTTTTAGAATTGCAGAATTTGATATTATGTACAACAAAGGTATTTCGTCCGAAGGAGATATTTTGAATCTATGTGAAAAATACGAAGTTATTCGAAAAAATGGTTCATTCTACAATTATAAAGACTCTAATATTGGACAAGGTCGTGAGAATGCCAAAAAATATATGATTGAAAATCCAAAAGTAATAACTGAAATGAAAAAAGAGATTATGAAAGCTATTCAAGATAGACAGGCATAATGAACGCTAAAATCAATAGGCAGCTTTATGGGGCTGCCTGTGCCTACTTGGCTATACGTGAACATGGGAGTCGTGAGTTATTTAAAAAACTGAAGAAAAAATATCCAGAAGTAAACGATAATGAAATAAACTCAATACTGAGTTTATTAAAAGAGAAAAATTTTCAAAGTGATTCACGTTACGTAGAACTGCTTATAAAATCAAGATTTAACAGAGGTTATGGTTTAAATATGATAAGAGCTTATGTAATGGGTAAAGATGTTGATATGAGCCTGTTTGATAATATTTTTCACTCTATGAATCTAAATTTAGATCAAACTTGTTATGATTTTATGAATAAATATAAGCACAAAGATCGTGAAAAATTGATACGTAAAACTCTCAATAGGGGTTTTAGCTTTGACCAGATTACAAGCAGCCTGAAAAACCTTGATCTAGAAAAGGATGATGTGGTATAGTTTAAGTAATAGAGACTAGTTTTTGTAAAGAGCTGGTCGTTTTATATAATGTTTAAAATTAATTTTTCTAAATGCAATCACAATTTAATGCAGCAATAAATCAGTTGGTTTCCGAAAAAAACCTTCCAAGAGATGTTGTTGAAGATATTATCAAGTCGGCATTTAAAGCCGCATATAAAAAAGATTTTGGGACTCGTGAACAAAATATAGACGTTGAACTTTCTGAGTCAGGAGAAATGGCTACAGTATTTCAAATTTTAACTGTTGTTGAAAATGTAGAAGATGCTGATTTAGAAATCTCAGCAGAGGAAGCATTAAAGTATGTAAAAAAAGCAAAAATTGGAGACGAAATTAGAATCGATGTAACTCCAATGGAATATGGGAGAATTGCGGCTCAATCTGCTAAGCAAGTAATCATTCAAAAACTTCAAGAAGCTGAACGAGAAATTCTTTATACAAACTTTAAAGATCGTGAAAATGAACTTATTCACGCTCAAGTACATAGAGTACAAAATGATCATGTGTTTATTGATCTTGGAAAAATAATAATTGAGCTACCTCGTGAAGCGCAAATTCGTGGAGAAAAATACTATGCGGGTCAAAGACTAAAATTATACCTTGATAAGGTTGTAAAAACTTCTAAGGGTCCTAAATTAATGATTTCACGTACTCATCCAAACCTAGTACGCAAGTTACTAGAAATTGAAATTCCGGAAATCACGGAAGGAACAGTAGTAGTTCATAAAATTGCACGAGACCCAGGTGTTAGATGTAAAATAACTGTAAGCTCTACCGATCCTAAAATTGATCCTATTGGTTCTTGTGTTGGTCAAAAAGGTGTACGTATTCAAAGTGTTATGGATGAAATTGCTGGTGAACGTATAGATGTATTAGTTCATACTGAAGACAATGAACAACTATTAAGATCAGCATTGGCCCCAGCTGAAATCAACGTAATTAAATTCTTAGAGGATCAACGTGTTGAGGCTTATGTAGAAGAAGAACAAAGACCATTAGCAATTGGTAGAAAAGGACAGAATGTGAGACTGGCTTCGAAACTTTTAGATATGGAATTGGATATCAAGAACTTTGATGATCTACCACAAGAAGAAAAACAAGAATTCCTAGACAAAAAAGCGACTGCTCAAGCACAAGCTGAAAAAGAAGCTTTGGAACAAGAAGACGGAAGTCGAGAAACTGAATCTGATGTAGACGGTTTGGATATCGATCAACAATATAAAGATGCTCTTCTCGAGGCTAATCTAAATCAATCAATGCAGCTTAAAGGACTAAGTGTTACAGATCTTCAAACTATTGAAGGAATTGATGAAACTGGTGCTGAACAAATTTTCAATGCTGTAAACTAATCATCCTAAGACAACGTCTGTAAAACTAAAAACTCTAGATAACTCTAGAGTTTTTTATTATGTGACTTTTTGTTTATTTTTTGGTATAATAAAGTGAATTAATAATAAAAATGGTAGATTCAGGAAGTTTACAAGATGCATTTGGGTCTCAAGGTGCGAGTACTCAAGGTAAAAAAGGTAGCCTTTTGGATGTAAGTGCTGGAATAAACAAGGATTTCAAAGAGAAGGCTGTTAAAGATGCTGCGGCTGCAAGTGGTGGAAAATATGGCTATATTGATATTGCCGCAACTCCAATCAATCCAGACTTGTATGCAATGGTAGATGCTGAGATTTTACATACTGCACTTACTATTCCCTTTTTTAGACTTGGTTCTCAACTAAGAATGGCTGTTGTAAATCCTGAGGATGCTAATACTAAAACTGTATTAGATAAGTTAGAAAAAGCTGGTTATGCACTTCAGTTAAATTTATGTTCTGCAGATGGTTTTCAAACTGCTATCAAGCCTTTTTTGGAATATAAAAATGAGCATGCGAAATCAGAAAATGTTTTAGAGAAAAAAAATATAGAAGAATATCAAAAGGAACTCGAAAATCTTGCTAAATTAACTGAAACTATGAAAGTTTCCTCTGCTAAAGATGGGCTTTTGACACTTCTTGTTGGTGCTATAAGAACAAAAGCATCTGATATTCATATGCAACCTGAGGAAGACTCTGTAAAACTAAGATTTAGAATTGATGGTATTTTACAAACTGTTTCACAATTAGATTCTAAAATTTACGATCAATTGTGTAAGCAAATTAAATACGACTCTGGCATGAAATTAAATGTTACTGATGTACCACAAGATGGAAGACTAATGTTTGAAACTCAAAATAGAAATGTTGATGTTCGTGTGTCTGTCTTGCCGACTGACAATGGAGAAACAGTTGTAATGCGTCTACTTGACTCTGGTAAAAAGTTCTTATCTTTAGAGCAACTTGGATTTAACGAAGAGCATTTAGCAATCTTTGAAAAAATTTGCCACTTATCACAAGGAATGATTTTAGTGACTGGTCCAACGGGATCTGGTAAAACAACTTCACTGTATTCGATGTTATCTAACTATAATACACCTGACAAAAAAATTATAACTCTGGAGGATCCAGTTGAGTACCATCTTGATAATATCGTTCAAAGTCAAATACATGCTGATAAAGGATATACTTTTGCATCTGGACTTGAATCTATTCTAAGACAAGATCCTGACGTGGTTATGATTGGTGAGATCCGTGAATACGACACCGCTAACACTGCCTTACAGGCAAGTTTAACAGGACATGTGGTTTTATCTACTATTCATACAAACAGCGCTCTAGAAAGTGTCTCAAGACTTATGAATATAGGAATTGAACCCTACTTAATTGCACCTAGTTTAGATACTGTTATTGCACAAAGACTTTGCCGGACGTTTTGTAAAAATTGTGTAAAAATGGAAAAGGTATCAGATTCTGAAAAACAAATATTACGTGAACATTTACAAACTGTGACTGCTGTCACAAAAAAAGACTATGTGATTCCTGATGAGCTTCCAAAAGCTCAAGGTTGTAAGGTATGTAATAATACTGGTTACCTCGGTCGTGTAGTAGTTGCTGAAGTAATTAGATTAGATGAGGACTTAAAAGAAATGATATTACAAAAAGACTCAACTTATAAATTACAGAAAAAAGCTTTTGAAAAAGGTATCATTTCTATGTTCATGGATGGAATAATAAAAGTTATAAAGGGTAAAACATCTTTGGAAGAGGTTTTAAGAGTATGTTCAAGATAGTAATTGTTTACAGTCCTATTTGATCAGACAGCTTATCTAAGATTTGAATAGAATTAAACTTGGACTCGTTTTTTATCTTTGTTCTTAAAGGTGTTACATGATTTTCTAAATAACTATCGTATCTATCAAGTAGTGGTTTGTAACTAAATAGATCACGGAAATCTCCAAGTAAATAAGCACCTTTTCTTATCAACTCTAAGTTACCTAGAAAAGCTATGTCAAAACTACGTGCAGGAAGAACAAAAACTGGCTTCTTTTGTTTTAGGGCGTACTCCCCTGTTCTCATAGTACCACTTTTTAGCTGTGCTTGAGGGATTACAATAATATCTGCCAAGTCTACTAGCATTTTATTACGATTTAAAAACATATATTTTTTAGGTGTGACAAATGGGGCTTGTGTACTTAATAATATTCCAGTTTTTGCAACTTGGTCCAAAACTTCTAGATTCTCTCTAGGAGAGATATTATTAAGTGGACTGGCTAGTAAACATATATTTGGCAAACCATGATTGAGTGCAACTTGATGTGCTAATATATCTACCCCCAGAGCACCTCCAGAAATAATAGTAGCTTTTGTTTTTTGAAAAAACCGTATTATGTAGGGTAAAAAATCGTATGTGTACATACTTACTTTTCTCGAGCCTATTATGGCAACCCTTGGACTACTTTTGGATAATGTGTTAATTGAACCCTTATAAAATATATCTATAGGGTGTTGTTTTGCTATGGTATTATAAATCCAGTGTGTGTGTTTTAGTGTTTTCATAAATAAAATTAGAAACAACTAAATCTACACTAAAAGAGTAAAATCGAATTAAATTTTAGTGATGAATATAACCAGAATTGGCAATGTCTTTTTTAATTTCTCCATTCTTTAGAAGAACAACCCTTCTATTAACTTGGTTTACAAGGTTTTGATCGTGAGTTACTAACACAACTGTCATGCCACTTTGGTTGATATCTGTAAGTAGCTCTAAAATTTCGTTCGAACTTTTTGGATCTAAATTACCTGTTGGTTCATCTGCAATAACTAGATATGGATTGTTAACTATTGCTCTTGCAATAGCACAACGTTGCCTTTCTCCACCAGATAGCTGATGTATTTTGTGGTGAGATTTACCAGTTAAATTAACTCTGTCTAAAGCTTGCATCACAAGGTTTGTTTGTTTTACCTTATTATAACCATAAATTTGTGCAGCGAAATTAATATTTTCATAAACAGTTTGACCTGGTAATAAATGAAAGTGCTGCCAAATCATACCAATTCTACGACGGTAAATTTGAAGTGCTTGAGGTTTTAAAAATTTAATATTTACATTGTTAACAAAAACATCTCCCTTCGATGGCTTACAAGCTCCAATTAAAAGGTTTAAGACAGTAGATTTTCCAGCTCCCGAAGGTCCAACAATAGACAGAAAGTCTTGTGGATTAATTTCTAGACTGATGTCTTTTAAGATATTTTTTTGATCGATATTGTAATTAACCGCATCTAACTTGATCACTTTTTATTGTTTATCAGATATTTTAGTTTATCATAAAATAAAATAGACTTAACTAGAAGCCAATGTATGATTTTTTAACTGACAAGATTTTACAAAACTATGCTGATTTAATGGTAAATTTTGGAGCAAATGAAAGAAAAGGTGTTCAAAAAAATGAAGTTTGTTATGTTCGAGTGCCAGAATCTGCCTCGATAATGCTAAAGTATTTTCAGAGATCTATTTTACGTGCCGGTGGCTTTCCGGTTTTAGAAATATCTCCTGAAGGATTAGCGGCTGACTTTTTTGAAATGGCTAATGATGAGCAATTAAATTACATAAATGAAAATGTTATCCGTGTTAAAAACCAACAATTTGATCATTGTATTTCTGTTGTTGGGTCTAAATTTCCACTTGAATTAAAAAATGCAGATACAAAAAAGATTGCTCAAAGGCGTAAAGTTTTTGCACCTATTAATAAAGAAATTTGGGGAAGATATGATCAAAAATTAGCAACTTGGACATTATGTATGTTTGGTACTCCAGCGATGGCAGAGCAGGCAGGTTTGAGTTTGGAAGAATATTGGGATCAAATTATTCATGCTTGCTTCTTAGACTCGGATAATCCTGTAGAAAAATTCGATGATATTTTCAATAAAATAGATAAAGTTTGTACATGGCTAAATGAATTAGAAATAGAGTATGTTCATATTGAATCTGAAAATATAGACCTCCGAATAAAAATTGGTGCGAATCGTAAATGGATCGGTGGTTCTGGTCATAACATTCCTTCTTTTGAGGTGTTCACCTCCCCTGACTTTAGAGATGTAGAAGGGCAAATTAAATTTAACCAGCCACTTTACTATTCAGGGAATGTAATTCGCGATATTGAACTAAAATTTAAAGATGGTGAAGTTGTTGAATTTGATGCATCGGAAAACAAACATGTATTAGAGGAAATGCTTAGCCACAAGGGTGCAAAAAAGCTTGGTGAATTTAGTATGACTGATAGTCGGTTTTCAAGAATTACAAAGTTTATGGCTAACACTCTTTTTGATGAAAATGTAGGAGGAAAATACGGAAACACTCATGTGGCTGTGGGTAATGCCTATAAGGATTGTTTTAAGGGAGATATCAAAACTACCACAACCGAGCAGTGGCAAGAATTTGGATACAATGAATCTGTAATACATACTGATATTGTTTCTACAGAAAATAGAACTGTAACTGCAACCTTACAAGATGGTTCTAATTTGGTTATTTACAAAGATGGTAAATTTACTTTAGACCTCGAGTAAATACAGAGACTATCTCTAAGTGCTTTGTGTGCGGAAACTGATCTACAGGAGTAAGTTGTTTTAAGTTAAAACCTTGTGATTGTAGTAATTTTGCATCGTTTGCAAAAGTTTTAAGGTTACAAGAAACATAAACTAGAGTGCTTGCGCTAGTTTGGCTTAAGAGTTCTATGGTTTTTGGCTCTAGTCCCTTTCTTGGTGGGTCTATTAAAATTAAATCTGGATTAGGCCAATTATAGTTTTGTAAGTTCTTAAAAATATCATCCGCAACATATGTAGCGTTGTGGATGTTGTTTTGAATTGCGTTATGCTTTGCAAGTTCTATAGAACTCTCTACAATATCCATCCCAAATAACTGAGTGTTTTCATTAGCCGACACTATTCCAAGAGTACCTGTTCCACAAAATAAGTCGTAAATAACCTCTGCTTTGTATTCTGAAGTTATATTTTGTACAAGCTCGAAAATTTGTGTGGCTTGTGATGGATTTGGTTGAAAGAATGAATCTGGAAAAATATCGAACTTGTAGCCTTTGGAATTGATAGTCAAAGTCTCTGAAATAAATTCTGGACCCTGAACATGAATTAAAGTTTTAAGTGTTCTTCGACCTTTTAAAACATCGGTAATTTGCAAATATACAGATACAGGTTGTGTATAAAATGGTTGTACTTTTTCTGCAAATTTAAAAAGTTGATTTGTTATTTGTGGCTGTAAATCTGTTTTGGAAATTTCTAAAACAATCATCAATTGATCATGATTTTGAGTTTGCTTAAATGTAAGTGTGCGTAACTCACCTTTGTTGCAACTAAATTGGTAAGGAGTGAATTCTGTTAGGAATTCTTCTCTGGCAAATGATAAAAATTCTGCCGAGTTTTGATTAAACAAATGGCAACTAGTTACATCTACAATGTCAAAACGTCTGTTTTTAACATGAAATCCAATAACTGGTTTAAAATCTGCATCGTAACCAAAGCTGTACTCTACTTTGTTTCTGTAATGCCAAGGATTATCCATAGCTTTGATTGGATGAATATCAACATTTTCAGTTAAATCTAAATTGTTTAATATTCTTTGGACTTCGTTTTCTTTTAATTCTAATTGTTTGTTATATGAAAGAGCTTCAAGTGGAGTTGCATTGGATATACCAAAATAGTTGTTTTTAGTGTCCACTCGTAGATCTGAATACTCGAGAATTTCTTGTGGTTCGGCTTCTAAAAAGTTTTTTTTGATTTTAGTTAAAGACACAAGAGCTGTATCTCCTGGGTATAAATCTGTACATACCAGATTGTATTCATGACCTTCTATTTCTACTTTGGCATGTGCCTGGGCAAAAGAAGTTAAGCTTGTAAATGTAGCTTTAATAACTGTGCCTTTTTTTAATTGCATAATCTTTATTAATTTTAGACAAATTTAAGCCAAAAGGCTTTTTAAGTAAAGTTTTTAAGTAAATACTCTTGGGCTTGCTCTTTTGTTTGTAACTTAGACTCAAGCTGCAGATCGTAAATCGCTTCTTTAATCTCTCCAACTTTTGGACCTGGATTGATTTTAAGAAACTCGCAGATTTCGGTTCCGGACAATAATGGATCTGGTAATGAAGGTATCTCGGAAACAGTATCTTGATAAAGTTTTAGAAGTTCATCATGCTTGGATAAATCTACTGGAGATTGTCCCATTGTATCGTATTTATGTAGCTCTAATAAATCTAAAAACCATGGATGCAAAAACCATTTAATTTGTGTGGCTTTTGGCATATCAAAGATTTGGAACAAACTCATGTGTCTTTCGACTAACCAAACTACATGGTCTATAAATCTTGTAGAAAATTTAAGTCTGGTAAGAATTTTCCTTGCTAAATTACCAGACTCTTTGGCATGTCCGTAAAATGTAATTCTCTCTTTAGTTGCTTTAAACGTAGTTGCCTTACCAACATCATGCAAAAATACAGCCCAAATAATACTTAGTTTTTCGTTATCTTCTATTTGACTAAGCGCTTTTAAAGTATGGTTATATACATCGCCTTCTGCATGAGTGTTTTTAGATTGTCCAACACCTTTTAAGTTTTGAATTTCTGGTAGTAAGACTTTGAGTAAGCCTAGGTCCTCTAAATCATTAAGGGCATCGATTCTTTTTGGACATTCAAGCATTTTATTGATTTCTGTTTGAATTCTTTCCGCTGAAATATTTTTTGCTAAATGTGCATGCTCTAGTACTGCCTTATAAGTTTGTGGCTCGTACTGAAACTGTAATGTATTTTTAAATCTTACTGCCCTTAATAATCGCAGGTGGTCCTCTTTTATTCTCTTATTAGCGTCGCCAATAAATTGTACTAAACCAAGTGTTAGGTCTCTCTGGCCATTTACATGGTCTATAATCGTATCTGTTAATGGATCGTAGAACATGCCATTAATTGTAAAATCTCGTCTGTGGGCGTCTTCGTAGGCATCTGTAAATTCGACAGTTGTTGGTCTGCGGCCGTCTTTGTAATCGGATTCTTTTCTAAAAGTAGCAATCTCAAATTCATGTTCATCTTGATGAACCATAATAATTCCAAATTGTTTCCCAATTGGGATAGTTTTATCGAAAATGTTTTCTACTTCCTCTGGAGGGGCATCTGTAACTATGTCGTAATCTTTAGGCTTTTTACCAAGTAATATATCGCGAACACAACCACCAGCCCACAAAGCTTGATAGCCTTTTTTATGGAGAGTTTTAATAATTTGAATACTGGTGATTTTCATTGGGTGGATTTATGTATGACTATTTTAAATCATTTTATCCAAGAAATTAAGGGGCTTGACTGTTTTTTAAGTTTTTTTTAAAATATTTTTATGAAAATTTTAGCTTTTGAATCATCTTGCGACGAAACAGCATGTGCCATAGTGGAAAATGGGCGTGTGGTTTTTAGTAATGTGATTGCTTCTCAGATTTTAACTCACCAAAAAACTCAAGGTGTTGTGCCAGAGGTGGCTGCCCGCAAACACGTTCCGGCATTAAATCCTGTATTTGAGCAGGCCTTACAACAGGCTAATTTAACTATGGAAGATATAGACGCAATTGCATGTTCAGTCGAACCTGGATTGGTCAACTGTTTAATTACTGGTGCAAGTATGGCAAGCACACTTGCTTTTATTTATAATAAACCACTAATTCCTGTAAATCATAAGCTTGGACATGTGCTTAGCTGCATGTTAAATTGCGAGGAAGATTTTGCATACCCAATAGTTGTTTTATCTGTTTCTGGTGGGCATAACGAGCTATATGCAATGCAAAGTCCTACAGAGGTAGAAATGTTGGGCTCGACTTTGGATGATGCAGCTGGAGAGGCATATGATAAAGTGGCTAAAATGCTTGGAATGAAATATCCAGGAGGGCCAGAGATTTCTCGAGCAGCTGTGAATGGAGATCCAAGAAAATACAAACTTCCCTACCCTTTACCTACTCAAAAACTCAACTTTAGTTTTTCGGGACTAAAAACAAACGTAAAATATTTAATTCAAGACCTATCTGAGAATTTAAAATTAGAAGATTTTCGTGATGATGTTGCTGCTAGTTTTCAATGGACAATTAATAACAACTTGTCCCGCAAACTTGTGGAATGTGCAGTCAGTTTAAATGCTAAAGAAATTCATTTGGTTGGTGGGGTTTCTGCTAATTTAGATTTACGTGAGCAAATAAAAAATCGCAAACCTAAAAACATGGTTTTTCGAAGACCGTTGGAATTTAGTTTCTGTACAGACAATGCGGCAATGATTGCAGGGGCTGCTTATTTTGTTTCTAGGCAATCGTATAAAAATCCAGGGGAAGCACTGGAAATCTAGATAAAAGGGCTTGTGTTTGCTTTTATTATAAAATTGACTTATAATACTTTCAGTTTTTTAAGTTTTTTTATTGATGGACACAAGAGAAATTAAGGCACCAATTGGTATGTCGGACATGCTTCCAAAAGACCATGATTATTTTACGTATCTAAAAAAGGTTATTCGCCACAGAGGTAGACAAGCTGGATTTAGAAGAATTTCGACTCCAATGTTAGAGCGCACAGATGTGCTAAAGCTCGCTTTAGCAGAAGATGCAGATAGAATAGAAAAAAGAATGTACTCTCTTCGTGATCCAGATGGAACTGATTTAACTGTAAGATCTGGTAATACTATTGGTATTGCCCGTGCCTACGTAGAAAAAGGCCTTAAAGATTTACCTCAGCCAATCTCTCTATATTATATTGAGCAACAAGCTCGATTTTCACATGTTGGACCTGGTTACTACAGACACTTTCACCAATTTGGATTAGAGGTTTTAGGACAGTCAGATGCCGCGTTGGATGCTCAAGTAATTTACTTGGCTCACTCAATTCATAAAGACCTTGGAATTGATGAAAGATTAGAACTAAACATTAATACTTTTGGTAACAACGAAATAAAAGAGACTTTTATTAATGATTTAAAAGAATTCTTTAAAGAAAAGCAAAGATCTGTGCCAAGTGAATACCACCGATTTATTGAAAAAGATCCTATTCAACTATTTTTGATAGAAGATGAAGATTTGGAAATTCTTTGCCAAATGGCTCCATCTATTGAAAACTACTTAGATAAAGAATCAAAAGAGTATTTTGCAGACTTATGTGAATATTTAGAAGAACTTTCAGTTCCATTTAAAGTAAATCATAGAATGTTCAGAAAACTTCCTTACTATTCTGGAGTTATGTTTGAATTCTGGGAGAAAAATAGAGGTCGTAAAAAAGCTGTTGGTGGTGGCGGAAGATATGACAATTTAATTGAAAGACTTTCTGGAACTCCAACTCCTGCCGTGAATTATATTGCTGGTGTGGAGAGAACTATTGCCCAAATGAAAATCAATAAAGTAATTGCTCCATCTAAAGATGACCTACATGTTTTTGTTGCTCAGCTTGGAAAAGAAGCTAAGAAAAAATGTCTATTGCAACTTGCACTCATGCACGATGCAGGTATTAAAGCAGTAGGTGCAATTGGTAAATCTTCAATGAAAGAACAAATTGCAATGGCTGAAAGCTTTAAAGTGCCATACATGGTATTAATGGGGCTTACAGAAGTACGTGAAGGTAAGGCAATTATTCGTGAAATGTCTAAAGGTACTCAATCAAGTGTACCACTAGATAAGCTTGTTTCTGAACTCGAAAAGTTAATTGGTAAAGATAACCTGGATGTTTATAACCCTACAAAAGGTTTAATTAAAAAACAATAAACTTTACGACAAGTTGAATTAATTTGAATATCTGTTTATTAAGTTAAAATATTCATATAAATTATTTTATGGATTTCGAATCAAAGTTTAAATCGTACGATAAAAGAAAGCTTGTTAAGCAATTGGAACGACATGGTATCTCTGCAAATGTAACACAATCTAAGGCTGAACTTGTTCGTATGCTAATTTTAGCAAAGAAGGCTAATCAACCAACAAAAAAACATTTTTCTAATGCTAACAGAGATAAGTTTTATAAGATTTTAGCGAACTTTGTTGGTTTTTGCTTACTTATTTTCACTATTAACTTTGTTTATCAGCAGTACCTCGATAGATTAGAGGACGAAATGCAGATTGATGTGACAATCAAAGAACCTCAAATTTTTGAAAAAGGTAACCAAACCTTTGTAGTCTATAATCACCCTTTAGTTCGAGTACAAGCAATTTATGATGAAAATTGTAAAAGACCTGAATGTGATATCACGCAAAACTTGGATCAAATTAAATCTTCTATTACTCCCCTGTTTGAACCAGAACTTGTACATTTTGATTCTAGAAAAGGTAAACATTTAGCTGAAGAATACAACTTAAATCTTTTGCCAGTATTCTTATTTGATCAAACAGTTAAGGAATTATACGACTTTGACGACAAGGTTGATTTTTTCACTCAAAATAAAGATGTTTTCCAACTGCAAACTACGCCAACTCGTGTGCTTGAGGGACCTGAATTAGTAGACTCAAAGATTATTACTGAAAACTCTAGTCTTGATAGCTCTATCAAAATTATTGTTTATATGAGTCCAAGTTCTGTGCAATCATCTGAGGCACTTCCAATTTTAGAAGACTTAGCTAAGAAATTTGGGGATAAAATGTTGATTGCAATCAAATACTACAATACAGGTGGAAATGACTTCTTAGCTGCTACAGCCTTGGAATGTTTTTACCAACAAGGAGAGTTTTTACCAGGCTTAAAAACTATATTTAATGGTCAAAGAAACTGGACTGGCTCATCTGAGGCACAGGTGCGCAGTAGATTCAAAACTTACGCACGTAAACTTGTAAATTACAACAAGTTTGTTGACTGTTTTGAAAACCCACAAACTGAACAAATTGTTCGAAATCATTTTCAAGAATCTGGAGAACTCGGTGTGATTGGTGCTCCAACTTTCTTTATAAATAATCAAATTTTGGTTGGCAACTATGACCTTGATGATTTTGCTGAATTGGTTGATCAAATTTTGAGAAGTGAAAAAGTTGACTTAAGTGAATAATGTTTATTAGAATACTTGTAATCTTATTAATATCTTGGTGGATTTTTGGAGGTTCTCTCCCTGACTTTAAAAATGATCAAATGACTCCTCCCACATTCGATGGACCGGTTGAAGCTCCAAACTTCTCGGCACCTACTTACCCACCTCCAAATAACTAAATACTTATGCAAGTTGAATCTTTAAATTTCCATTCAGAATTTAATGGAAAAATACGTGTAAATCCCACTCATGAATTTAAAAATCAGGAAGACTTAAAAATGGTCTATACTCCTGGAATGGCCTATGCAGTTGAAGAAATTGCTCGTGATCCTGATTTATCCTTTAAATATACCTGGAGAAGTAAATCTGTGGCAATTCTTTGTGATGGAACCGCAGTTTTGGGCTATGGAAATATTGGACCTGAGGCTGGTCTACCAGTTATGGAAGGTAAAAGTGTTATCTTTCAACACTTTGCAGGCCTATCTGCTATACCGATGTGTGTACGTACAAATTCAGCCCAAGAGGTTATAACTTTTGCCAAGCAAATTGAACCTAGTTTTGGTGCTATTCAATTAGAAGATATTAAAGCACCTGAGTGCTTTGAGATCGAAAGAACATTAAAAAAAGAATTATCTATTCCGGTTTTTCACGATGATCAACATGGCACAGCTGTAGTGACTTTAGCTGGTTTAATCAATAGCTTGAAAATTGTTTCTAAAACTAAAGAAGATGTCAAAGTTGTTATAAATGGTGCTGGTGCTGCAGGACTTGCAACTGCTAAACTATTGTTTGATTATGGATTTAAGAACATCATATTACTTGATTCACGTGGAATTCTTAGCTCTCAAAGAGAAGATTTAAATAAATATAAAATTGAAGCACTCGAACACTCCAACCCAGAAGATATTTCTGGAGATTTAGACTTAGCATTGCAAAATGCCGATATTTTTATCGGGGTTTCTGTGCGAGACTTGTTAACTCAAAAACATATTGAATCTATGAATAGTCAACCAATTATTTTTGCGTTGGCGAATCCTGTTCCAGAAATAATGCCTGAGAAAGCTCTTGAGTATGGTGCTGCAATTATTGCCACAGGTCGTGCTGATTACCCAAATCAAGTAAACAACGTACTAGCATTCCCTGGTATTGTTAAAGGTGCTATGGATTCTGGATCTCAGATAAACAATCAATTGCTTATAAATGCTGCTGTTGGACTTTCTAAGTGTGTAAAAAATCCAACATCAGAAAAAATTATTCCAGGTGCTTTCGATGAAGGAGTATTTGACTCTGTATATAACGAGATAGTTGGCTAATAACTATTTATTATTATCTATGCGAGCTAACTCTTGTTTGAAAGAATCTATATCATGAAAGTCCTTGTAGACTGAGGCAAAACGAATGTAGGCTACTTGGTCTAATTCAAGTAAGCTTTCCATGATATCATTACCTATCACTTTCGAACTGACTTTTTTACCGTGATTTAACCACTTGTGTTCTAAAAGTTTTATTAGGTTTGTGACTGCCTCGGATTCGATTGGTCTTTTTTCTAGGGCACGTAATATTCCTCTTTCAACTTTTTGGCGATTATAAGGTTCAAGACAGTTTTCGCGTTTTTCCACCATGAATGTTGGTGTTTCGTATCTTTCGAAAGTATTAAATCGGTAACCGCAGTTTTCGCAGCTTCTTCGTCTTCTTATAGCTGTTTTTTCGTCGTAATCACGCGAATCTATTACTTTGGTATTTAAACTAGAGCATTTGGGACATTGCATAGAAAATTTTCTTTAAGCAAATTGATTTTAATATTTAAAATAACTCAAGACAACTGTAGAATATAAAAAGCACTTGTCTATTCCCCTATTATGAAACTTAATAAATGTATTCACAAATTTCTAATCTACCTAGAAGTTGAGAAAAATAAATCTGCGAAAACAATAGAAAACTATCAACATTACCTTAAACGATTTTTAGAATTTTTTGGAAATGTAGATATTGCATCTATCGATTATGAAAAAATGCAGAGTTATAGATTATTTCTTAATAGAAATAAGTTTGAACCTTTAATGCAAGTGTTATCCAAGAAAACTCAGAATTATCACATGATTGCAGTTCGGGCTATGCTCAAGTATTTAGCTAAGGTAGATATAGATTGTATGTCTGCTGAGAAAATCGAGCTAATGGCTACCCCAAAACGAGTTGTGGACTTTTTAGAGCCCAAAGAAATTCAAAAGCTACTTGCAAGTTTTGATTTAAACTCTGCAATTGGTCTTCGAAATAAAGCTATTTGCGAAGTACTTTTTGCGACCGGATTACGGGTTTCTGAATTAAGAAGTTTAAACCGCAAACAATTTGATAATGATATCAATAGTGTAACTATAACTGGTAAAGGTAGAAAATCTAGGATTGTATTTTTTTCACCACGTTCGTTAGAGTCCATACATACTTATTTAAAATTCAGACAAGATAACGATCCTGCTTTATTTATTAGCCATAGAGCCGCAACAAATGTAGATCTGAGGCTATCTGCATATTCAATACAAGAAATGATAAGAAAGCAATCTCTTAAGGCTGGAATAAGTAAAAAAGTAACTCCACATACTTTGCGGCACAGCTTTGCAACTTATTTACTAGATAATGGGGCTGATTTGCGTGGGGTTCAAGAATTACTTGGTCATAGTTCGATTACAACTACGCAAATTTACACTCATTTAACTAATCGTAAATTGCAGCAAGTTCATTCAAAAATAAATAACTTTGGTTGACACAACTTGTAGTTTTGAGTATGGTGATATCCATAAAAAAATTTATGAAAAAAACATTCTTGTTTGCATTTACTGTTATATTAAGCCTATTTATTTCTGGGTTTGGCAGTTATTTTTTTGAGACTACAATTCAGCAGTCTTTTTTTTATAGTGATTCACAAATTAAATTTGCTTTGAAATATACCAATCGTGATTTAGAAACTCGAATGATAAAACTAAATGATAGGTGCCATGCTAGTTTTCGGGTTTTTGATAACTCTTTTAACCAAGTCTACCCACTAAATAGATCCGAGGTATTATGTAATAACTACTACGAAAATTTTGTTTATTTAGCGCCTAAACAAAGTGTTATTTTTAGATTTAGCTTAGATGCGAAATATTTTAAACCTGGAAAATACTATATTCAGGGGCTTTTAAGTAACTTTGCACCAGGTAAAACAGTTGGTTTTGAAATTGTAGAAAAGCCCACTTTAATTGCTGGACTGAATCAATCATGTGGGGCGGCTGTGAATAAAACTTGTGCAGCTGGATTAACTTGTAACTTGAAGGTTTCCCGCGTGAAAGATATGGGTGTATGTGTGCTGAATAATTCTAATCCTATTTATAATCCTGATAAACAATTTTTTGGGACTCCTTCTTTAACTACTAAAATACCTAAAGCAAAATCTGTGCATAAACCTGGAGAGATTTTAAATGTTTCTGATCTGGATTTTTATAGTACAGACTTAGTTTCTGCTTCTGATTTTAAACAGCTAGTCTTTAACAAAGCCTTGGTTTCGATTGATTTACCTGAATCTAGTAAAAATCTTACGCGTCAGCAAGCGATTTTTCTATTGTATTACTATCTATATTCTAAGCAAGCTCCATTAAGCTTAACTGGTTTATTCTATCTAGATACAATCGATTCTCACTACTCCAAGTATATAGATGCCTCATACTCTTTAGGAGTTTTAGACACACGAGAAAAGTATTTTCATCCAAATAGACTTGTAACTCGCTCGGAAGTTTTATTGTGGATTAAAAACTTTTTAAAATTTAAAGATTAATCTTTTGGTTTTTAGCAAAATTTGCTAAAATTGGATTATGAAAAAACTTATTCCCCTACTTATTGTTTTAGCCTTTATTTCTGGAGGTTTGTACTACCAAGATGAACTAATAGATCTTTTTATTGGTCAAAACAATAATCAAACTTCTTCAAACTCTTCTGGCCCTCCAAGTTTACCTGCAATTAATTTTGGAAATACCGAAGAGTCTCAACCTAAAGTTACAGAAGATGAAATTGAAACTGAGCCTTCTGTAGAAACAGAACAAACAATTGATGAACCTGTTGAGACAGATGAGGATCTTGATCTAAGTGCATTAGATGACTTGGATAACTTATCTGAAGAACAATCAGACTCTAACGATTTATCAACAGACAACGATGAGTTACAAACTTCTGGTCCTCCAAGCATGCCAGCTTTTAACTTTGGTCCACCGGCAGAGATAGCTCCTATCGAAGTTGTAAGTGAAGAGATAGAAGCTGAAGTAGAAAATCAAAAAATTAAAACTCCAGATATACAACCACAAGAGTTTAAAAACTCGTTTCTTAAGTTTAGTTACCCTATAAATGTTACGGTGCAAAGTGTTAGTTTAAGCTCTTTAGACCTTAATAGCATTGAGAATAAACTTTTAAATCTAAGTTATTTTAATAATCCTGATAGACTTTCAGTACAAGAATTTGTGGCAGATTCCAGTAACGTTACTGACTTTTTTAAGACCCTTGCTCCAGAAAAACTAGAAATGGAAAATGTAGATGAAGCGTTTGTAATTATAGACGTAGCTTTATCTACCAAATTTTATGTAATTAAATCTGATAATATTATTGTTCTTATAGAGCTGGATATAGATAGAAACTATGAATTTATTGAACAAATTATTATACCTTCAATTGAATCACAAATATTATAATTTTCAGTTATGAAACTTTCTTTCTATGGAGCTGCACGTGAAGTTACTGGCTCAAAACACCTTCTTACAATAAACGGTAAGAACATATTATTAGACTGTGGTATTTTTCAGGGTCACCGGCAAAAATCTGCAGAAAAAAATAAAGATCTTATGTTTGATGCTAAAACTGTAGATTATGTAATTTTATCCCATGCTCACATGGATCATAGTGGTCTACTACCTATGCTTGTGAAAAATGGTTTTGGAGGCCCAATTGTCACTACTTCAGCTACTCGTGAGCTATGCACCTATATGCTACAAGACTCTGCTATGATCCAGGAAAATGATGTCGCATGGTTATTAAAGCATAAACAAGAGGTGGTAGAACCTCTGTATACTTCAGAAGATGTTATTCCAACTCTAAGTCAAATGCTGACAGTTCCCTATAATATGCAATATCAACTTTGTGATGGAGTACGAGTGACTTTCTTAGATGCAGGTCATATTTTAGGTTCTGCTATTACTGTACTTGATATTATCGAAGACGGTGTTGAATACAGACTTACTTTTACTGGTGATTTAGGACGTAAAGGTTTGCCTATTTTGCGAGACCCTCAGCTTATAGATACTACGGATATTCTTATCACTGAATCTACCTATGGAAATAGGTTTCATAAGTTTATTGATGATGTTGATGTTTATCTAGAAGAGGTTTTAAACAAAGCAATCAAAAGAGGTGGTAAAATTATCATTCCTGCTTTTGCACTAGAGAGAACACAGGAGGTTGTATATTACTTACATTTACTAATGAAGCAGGGTCGTATTCCACAAATTCCAATTTTTGTAGACTCCCCTCTTGCAACTGATGTGACAGATGTATTTAGAGCTCATCCGGAATGTTTTGATAAAGAAGTTTACGATGAATTTTGTAGTGAAAACTCAAACCCATTTGGTTTTGGAATGCTAAAATATACAAGAAGTGTTGAAGAGTCTAAGTCTTTAAACCATAAGCACGGTCCTTTTGTAATAGTTTCAGCTTCTGGTATGTGTGAATTTGGTCGTGTAGTTCACCACTTAAAAAATAATATTACCGAACCTAATAATCTCGTGTTGATTGTTGGATTCCAGGCAGAAAATACTTTGGGTCGTAAGTTGGTAGATGGTGAAACTGCTGTTCGTATTCATGGTGAAATATTTCCAGTCAAAGCTGAGGTAGTTGTGGTGGATGCTTTTAGTGGGCATGCAGATCGATCAGATTTAATGACATTTGTATCGAATATTAAAGGCCTAAAACGCGCATTTATTGTGCATGGAGAAGAAACACAAGCTGAAACTTTCTCACAAATTTTAAATGAGACGCATCCAGAAGTAGATGTTTCTGTTCCTAAGAGAGGTGAAGGCTTTGTAATTGATCCAAGTCAGTTTAAATAAAAAAGAATTTGACTTTTTGTGCTAGTTTATTAGAATGGTAACACAAATTGATTGCGGGTGTCGTATAGTGGCTTATTATGTCGGCCTTCCAAGCCGAAGAGGTGGGTTCGATTCCCATCACCCGCTCCATTTCTCATCTATTAGGTGAGTTTTTTTGTTTATCGTCATTCTGGTCTTGGCTAGCAACTTTTATGTCGCCCTTTCAAGCCATTGAACTGGGTTTTGTTAATACGAATTCTCTAGTTGTGACTTATATTAAAGACCTTACTTACAAGGCTTTAGCAAAATTGTAAAACAGAAAAACAATTAGACTTGACAAAATACAAAAAACTATCTATATAAAGAGCAGTATAATTCAAATGTATGCCAAATTTTTTGGAACAAACATTTCAATCCGTTTTATCTGAAGCTAATTATATTCTTGATAAACACTCAAATATATGGCCTAAAGCTGACGATACGAGATCTCAAATTCAAGCATTAATTAAAAGTGTAGATGAAAATGAGATGACAGACTCTCTTACAATTAGTTTTGTAATAACTTTGCTTGATCAGTTAGAGGTTTTAACTGATGAGTTAAACGATGTAAATATCTTAGACTCTCAGATTTTATTCGATATTGATAAAAGTGTAGACAGCTTGGTGAACTTGGAACTAACTGAAAATTCGTCTTTCAATGATAATGTTTATGATGATCTTATAATAGTTTCTCAAAAGGATTATCACTCTATAAGGTTTGAACTTTTAGTAGATACACAAATGGATTCATATCTGGTTATTCAGATTGCACAACAAGAGAATGTAAATATCACACTACCTCTCAGTAACATTGACACTGGTTTGTTGAATAATGCTCTTAAATCTGATTTTCAATCTTTTTTAAATTTTATTTTCAAAACACAAGGTTTAATTATCAATGGCAATACAGTAAAGCATAAATCTACCTTTGATTATAATCAGATTTTCAGTAGATTAAACACTATTGCAAATCCTCAATTTGAGTTGAGCCAAATTTTATCTGAAACTCCTGAGTTAGCTTATACGCAAGATTTTTTTAAGGAAATTGATTTAGGTTCAAATAATGGACAGTACTTATTAAGAATTCTAAGAGTGTTCTCACAACAACTTGGAAACTGCTCTGTTATGCCTTCACTTTTCAACCTATTCAATATGTATCCTATATTTGCTCAAGGCGTAGAAATTGAAGAAGTAAATGAGCAAATCATTTGTAGACTTCTTGCGAATTTAAACAAGACAAGAGGCTCGAGTTTAAAAAAACAAGCTGTAAGCGTACTTTCAACTTATTGTATCGATGCTTATATCCATCAAAAAAACAATATAGCTCACTACTTCTATAACTTACTATTAATGCTAGAAGAAATGGAAGTAGAATCTTTTGTAGACCTTCTAAATCTATATCTAGATAATGACTTTGTAGAGAGTTACGAACATTCAATTTTCCATTTACCAGAGCACGATATATACAAGTTGGCTAACACTATAGAGAGCATCAAATATAGCGTAAAAAATGTTAAGGGATTTATTCTGCATAGTTTACAAAAAAGGTTCAAGGAACTAGATGACAAAATGTCTCATGAATCTTTGCAACTTTTAGAAGTAATTGTTGACTCTTTAGGTAAGAGTGTAATTTTAAACAACTCTTATAACTTTCATAATCTTGCAAAAATTATTTTAGTTTACTGTAAAAAAACTCATTTATCTATGAATGAAGCTAAAGAGTTTCTTCAAAATTCTAATGGTATTCAATTAAATGCTACTGAATTTTTAAAAGAGGCTGTGGAATCTTTTTTAAACCTCTCTGCTTCTGCTGGATTCCCATATTTGAGTGCAAGAAATGAATTGATAGAAATAATTCAAGATAACCCAAAAGAACTCACTCAGGAAATGGAAAAATTTATTTCTGAAACTCTATTACAAAACTTATAATTTTTAATTTTTTATTATGTTAGATATTAATTATTCTCCACTGATAGATGTTATTGATGCGTGTGATGTAGACAAAATCAAACAAAAACTTCAATCTGCACTAAACGAATCAAAAGATATTCTGGAGCGGTGTAACTCAGCTGAACAGGCTATAAAACCAATTGAAGATCACTTTAAGGATGCGCGTGAGAGAGCTTTTAACGAACTTTCTCGTCAAGCTAAGGCTGATAAGAAAGGGTCAGAGGCACAGAGACAACTAGATACACTATGTCGAGTGTTGATTACTCAACTTACTAATCTAAAATCGAAGGAAGCAACAGACCGTGTACTTTTTAGACAAAGACAATTAACTCACATAGAACACGTTCTTTATACAGATTTATTTTCTGTTACAACTACATTGGATCTTAAAAAGGCTGTAAAATATATGTCTATTATCAAACAGCTAAATCAAACTCCTGGGCTACTAGATGGTATTGATTTTGAAATTGAACATAAAGACAAAGTTGGACCAATATCTGAATCACTACTATTGATAACTGAGGATAAAGCTGGATTACTATTTGACTTTCTAGGTGCGGTAAATCTGACATATTCCAATCCTAACGATGTTTCCGATAAGCTAAATGAATGTATTGGGGTAAAACTTTTTAGCGCAATAGATATTCATGAGTATAGATCAGTTGTAGATCCTGAAGAAGCTGAATATAACTTACATATATCTAAAATACCAGCTTTAGTTAAATCTCATAGAGTTAAGACTGAGGATACTATTAGTGAGATTGAATCAATTTTGAATAAACAAGATACAACGTTAGTGGATGCATATAACGTGCTTATTTCTAAAGATTCTAATTCAGAAGCTGCTACTACTGAAACTCCAGAACCTACTACTGAAACTCCAGAACCTACTACTGAAACTCCAGAACCTACTACTACTGAAACTCCAGAACCTACTACTGAAACTCCGGAACCTACTACTACTGAAACTCCAGAACCTGCTACTACTGAAACTCCAGAACCTACTATTATTGAAACTACTCTGGAAACACCAGCAGACACCTTAGAGGCATTATTACCTTCTCTAGAATCTGAGGGTATTGAAAACTCTGAATTATTGAGTGTAGCACAAGTACGTGAAGAAGTGCGAAGTATCATTGGTGATGTTTCATTTGCTAATATAGAAGAAACATTTAGTGGAATTGAGTATTTTACTCAAGAAGATATTCTGACAATTTTTGAATTTTCGACATTGATCGCTAATGACCATTACATACCTTCGAGACTATCAACACTTATCCTTTTGGCTGAGTTTTTACTTGAAAAAGCTGATATTCTAGCTTCAATTTTTGGTGATGAAGAAGTAACATTCTTCCCTTATGGTAGAACATTAAACAATGTTGCGAACTCGTTTAGGCAACCAGGAGGCGTTATCGACGATGGGCCTGAATCAGGAGAAACTAGATTAGAGCCAAGAAACCAATGGTTTACTGAGTGGCTTAATGAACATGGATTCACTTTTTCTTCATTTGAAGAAACTGAAGTTCCTGGATCAAGACAATCACCATTTATTATGTATCATGTTGTAAATGATAATGGAGATTCATTTCTGGCCTTAATTTGTGATGAAATTGGTAACTCTAACTGTTTTATAAACTCTATGAATACAACCGTAGAGCAAGCATGTAGACTTGCTCAACAATCTAGACGAGATATTTTTAGAAATCCTAATGTGGTCTTTAGAACAAACCATATTAATGGTGAATTAGCGTTTAAAGACAGATTAAATGAATTATTAGATCTTAAATCACTTTTTACTATTGATAGATTCATTGAATCAATCAATGCTAACTCCAGCTTAATTAACTTTTTGATTCAACAAGACACTTTTAACTTAAGTGGTTTGGAAGATGTTGTAAGTATTGAAGAACAAACCGTTTGTATTGATTTGTTACCAAATAATGTGGCACGTTTACTTTTTGACAACTTATACGTTTCTCACACTTCAAACCCAGATCTTTATCCATTTAATTTATTTGTACATCAATTAGGTAAATGTCTTTCAAGATTAGAAGACTCAAATGACTTAGATTGGAATGTTAATTTTCCTATAGATAATCTTGTTCAAATTTTAAGTTTAAGAGACTTATATCCACGCTTTACAGATTCAATTACTATTGATACAGATGAATTAACTGAATTTTTTATTGATTTAGATACAACTTTTAGAATAAAAAGTAAAAAACTTTCAGATAGAATAAAACTTGCATTAGGAACTCTTTACTACCAATCGAGTATTGCTGGTGACGAACAAAGAGCAACCTATTACTTCCTTAAATACAAATCTTTTAAATGTCTAACACAGCCTTTCATTGTTAATGAAGAACCAATGGATAAAATAGAAAGTATTGAACTGCTAGAACATTTGTTTAATCCATATGACCTTGAGTCATCAAGAGTCGAGCCAACTCCTCTGGCTGAACTTGAATCTTTAAACTCACAATATTTAGAATTACCATTTGATGTTATAAAACAATTACTTCAAGAGTATATTTCAATTATTGATCAATGGAATAAAAATGAGACTGTTAGATTTAGAAACTACATGTATGACACTCTTATTGAACTAATCGATTTACTTATTAAAAAAGCTGAATCTGATAGCTTTGATTCTAATCAAGCAGCGTTTGAAGATACTTCTACAGAATTGGAGCCATGGCAATTAATCAGTCAATTTTCTTTCAGTCAAGAGATACCAGAAACTGAATCTGTTACTTACGATACTTTTATGCGTAACTTATATCAAGGAGTTAAAGAGATATTTCATAGTACTTCTGGGAGAGTATTACAAACTATACCTTCTCAAACTAACCTTATAACTTTACTTGAAACTGTAACGTCAGAATCACACTTTCCAAAGACAGAAGAGAATGTCACTTATACTGAATATTCAATGTATCAATCTATCTCTAGCAGCTTAAAAAGCTTAGGATATGAAGGCGTTTCAAACCGTATGGACTCTTTATCACAATTGTCTACAGGACAGACTGGACAAAACGGATTTCATATGATTTCTGTTGCTCAGTCTAATCGAAGGAAAATAGACAACTTCTTAAAAGAACATCTATTTGGCAAATTAAATAAAGCAGTAAAATAAAAAAGAGGGATTGCATCCCTCTTTTTTTTATTGAATTTTTAGATAAATTTATAGTTCTTTATCTGCTTGAAAAAAATTATTTAGAGCTTGTCTCATTACTGCATTTTTATACATAAGTGTATTAATCTCCCTATGTAAAAACTGAGTTCTTTCTCTAACATCTAGCTCAGTATTTATAGAATCAGTATGTAGGTGTTTTTTCCCTGCTCGAAATTGTTCAAATTGGATTCGCTCCCACTCTATTTTAAGATTTACATAATTAGATGAACTCATATGCGTGGTGCTTAACTGAGAATAGCAATCATAAAAAGCTCTGTGTCTTAACTCTGCTTCAATTTTAAAATGCTCTAAAGCATTTAGCCTACTAATTTCATATGAAAAGTTTTCCTCCTCAGTGTTCACAGTTTGTTCTGAAGTTTCTTGTTTAATAAGTGATGTGTCTTCTTCTAAAAACTCATCTGAACCTAAACTATCTATAATCAAATCATCGGTTTTATAAACTATGGTGTGTTTTGCATTTATCTGAGCTCTCAAGCTATCAATGTCTTGTTTAGCCTTTGATCTATATAGATCAGAATTGAAAACGCCTTTTTCAAACCTTACATGCTGATTATATTTATGAGCAAAATCTTCTTCAAGTGTGTGAAATATACTTTCACGCGCTGATTCTACTGCCTTGTCTATGAAATCTTGAGCTTTTGAAATTAAACACAAACACATAAACGCTAAGTCGTAATGTTTACGAGATTTAGAATACTTGGCTTTTTTTAATGCTGATTTAGATTGATATACTTCGCAAAGACATCTTAGCATAGAAACAATAGCGTTTGCTTCTGTAATATATGACAAATGTTTAGCAGGAAACTCTACTTGCTCTAAATCACTTTCTCCTTGCGTATTTACCCATTTGTAAATAAACGATGTTGGGTGTAAAACTTGTAAAAGTGTGTTTACTTCTTTTTTATTTAATCTGTTTATAGTTGGTCTTGATAATAATGCCTTAAGCATATCTTCCATGTTATTTAAAGCCTCATCAAACTTAATATTAAAATTAGCCTTCTTTGATCTATGTGTTTTTAGTTTCACGTTTGGTAAAACCTTATCTCTAATAAAGAATGTAAAATAGTAATCAAAAATATCTTTTATTGCTTCATACACCTCAGGTGAATCGGCACTAAGTCTTCCATTGAAAAATTCTAAACAAAATTTATTTGCAAAAGTGTCCTCAATTGTTTGAATATCTTGAGATAACAAAGTTGCGAAATACTCATGTTCAAGATCTAGATGACCTATCTGGTTAAATTGCCACATAATTGCTACAACAATAGATGTTGCCGCAAAATCAAAAATGGGCATATAGCCGGGATCTTTTTCAAACTCTTTTAAATGAAACTTCTTTTCTTCTTCGGGTAGATAAGTTAAATATAGATCTTGGATTTGTATTGATTTAAATTCAAGCCCAGATCCTTGAAAACTTGGAGTTAATACTACTCTATCTATCATAAATACTAATTATACTCGAATAATAAATTACAACCAACTTTTTGTCAAAGTCTGTAATTGTCTGAATTGTGTGTTTCTATTGAGCTATTAGCAAAATTATACTATGTTGTGTATAAATAAATTATACTTTTATAAATGAAGAAAAAAGTAGCGCTATTAGCATCGGGAGGAGTCGATAGTTCTGTAGCAATGGGACTACTAAAAGAACAAGGATTTGATGTAGAGGCCTTTTACCTTAAAATTTGGCTCGAAGACGAGCTGAGCTTTTTGGGTGAATGTCCTTGGGCAGAAGATGTAAAGTATTTAGAGGATGTGTGTGAGAAGCTTGTAGTACCACTTCATATTTTACCAATGCAGAAAGAATATTTTGAAAGAGTGGTTGGATACACAATCGATTCTGTTAAAAAAGGATTAACTCCGAACCCAGATGTGATGTGTAATAACCATATTAAATTTGGTTTCTTTTTAGAAACATTACCAGAAGGATTTGATTTTGTGGCGTCTGGGCATTATGCTCAAACTGGTAAATTCATGGATAAAGTATGCTTAAAGCAGGCTGTGGACCCTATAAAAGACCAAACTTATTTTTTGTCCCAGGTTCCGTTTAAAACACTACCAAAGATTTTATTTCCGATTGGTCATTTAAGTAAACCTCAAGTGCGTCTTGAGGCTGAAAGACTCGATTTACCTAATCAAAACAGAAAAGACTCGCAAGGAATTTGTTTTCTTGGAAAGCTGAAGTTTAACGAATTTTTAAACCATTACTTAGGAGATAAACCCGGTGATATTATTGAGTTTGAAACAGGTGAAAAAATTGGTTCTCACAACGGTTTTTATTACCATACTCGTGGCCAAAGAAAAGGCCTTGGTTTGTCGGGTGGGCCGTATTATGTAGTTTCTAAGGATATAGAAAAAAATATAGTTTTTGTATCTAAAAACTACGATGTATTATCTGAAAATCGTAAAAGTTTTGGTATAGATTCTGGAAACTTTGTAGATCCAAGCTGGTTTGAAAATACTAATATTAAAGTTAAGTTAAGACATGGTCCTAAGATGTATGGATGTAGAATTGACAAAACAACTGATGGATTTGATGTAGAAATAGACTCCGCCGATCAAGGAATCTCTCCTGGGCAATTTGCAGTATTTTACTCAGAAGATATTGTTCTTGGTTCTGCAACAATAGTTAAATAAATATTTGCTTTAAAGGGCTTTCTCAATCTAAAATAAATATAATTAATACTAATCCCCCTTTCTTATGGTAAAAAAAGATTCCAGTGAAAAGAAACCTGCAAAAAAAACTACAATTAAAAAATCTGTGGCAACAAAATCGAATACAAAAAAAGTTGCTCCAAAAACTCAAAAACCAGATAGTATTTTAATTGCTATTGGTGTTTTTGTAGCAGTTACACTACTTGCTATTGCTCTTTCGGTGAGTATGGTTTTACAAAAATCTGCTAACTCCGAAGGTGCTGCTAACCCAGTTGTGTCAGAAGTTTCTGTTGATGATGATGCAGTGCTTGGAGACGCTAATGCTCCAATTACTATTGTGGAATTTTCTGACTATGGATGTCCATTCTGCGGGAGGCATTTCACTCAAGTATTACCACAAATCAAGTCTGAATATATAGACTCTGGTATGGTAAAGGTTGTTTATCGTGATTTTGCTTTTAAAGGTGAAACCAGTCAAAATTTAGCTGCTAGTGCTGAATGTGCTGGTGAAAAAAGTGATGCTGACTTTTATTTAATTCATGATTATATCTTCAATAATCCAGGGGTTGATTTGTATGATATTGTAGAATTTGGTCAATCAAACGGGCTTGGTTCTGAATTTAGTGAGTGTGTAAAAAACGGAGATATGTTAGAAGAAGTAAAAGCAGATATGGCTGACGCTCAATCTTATGGCGTAAACTCTACTCCAACATTCTTTATTAATGGAGAAAAAGTTGTAGGTGCACAACCGTTTGAAGCTTTCAAACAAGTAATTGATAAACAATTAGCAGAATTACAATAATGCATTATTTTTCTTTGCGAAACATCTCGGTTTTTACTGGGATGTTTCTTTTATTTTTTGGTTTAACCACCTGGATGCTTGTGACTCTACCAGGATCTAGCCAAATGGCTTGTGTAGTTGGAGCTTATATGACTACAGGTAATATTTTTATTAACTTATTTTTATCATCAATTATCGCAATGACAGTAGTTAACATGGTTGAACTTTCTTCTGGAAAACAAAAAAAATATGTTTCTAAGACTGGTATTATAGGCTCCAGCCTTGTGTTTTTAACAAGTTTTTGTGCTACTTGCACCTTACCTATTCTAGCTACGCTAGGAATTGGCGGGGCTTTAAGCTTTGTTTCTTTGAACCATGGATTGTTTCAAGCCTTGGCAGTTCTAACTTGTACTTACGCATTATTTTCGAGCCATAGAAAAGTTACTATGGAGTGTAAAATGTGTGTTCAATGAGTATTTTTTTAAGTTTTGCTTTGACTGTTATTGGTACTGGAATTACCCTTTCTTGTTTAAGTGTACTGATTGTTCGCTTCTTATCTACAAAAGTTTTAGTAGGCATTATGACTATTAGTATATTTATTTCTATTTACTCTGGATTCTTATTTATAAATAAAGTTGATAATCTAGTAAATAATCTGTCTCCTTCTAAGATTATCAGATCGATTGATTTGTTTTCTTAAATAGAGATGAAAGCTGTAAAATTAAAAAACTTTTGACGAAAGCCAAAAGTTGGTGTAGAGTGTTTTTACAAATCGCGGAGTAGAGCAGTGGCAGCTCGTCAGGCTCATAACCTGAAGGTCGGTGGTTCGAATCCACCCTCCGCAACCAAAGAGATTCAAAACCCTAGATTATTCTAGGGTATTTTTTATTTTAAATATTCTGTAATGGCAGTGTAAAGTAAATCTTTATCTATTCCATGGTCTCGGTAAAGTTCACTCACAAGCTCTTTCATATACAATTTACCCTCTTGAATTGTAGTGAGTGCAAGAGCACAGATTTTCACATCACCTTTGTAAAGTGCAAGGTGTTTACCACCAGTTGCTACTCGTAAACCAATCATTCTTAAAAACTCTTCTAACTTTGATAATCTTTCAAACCTTGGATTCGTATTTCCAAATGCTGATTTAATGTATCTATAGTCAGTATTTTCATCTATCTCAAAAATATCAATCGGCTCATCTATGGTTGTTGTTTCATCTAAGGTATCTCTAAAGATTCTTCTTATAACTGAATCTAAAGTTTGAAAACTTGAATTTATTTTCAATTGAGTCTGATTAATTTCAAAGCTAATTCTAGATGATTCACTTTCAAGTTTAGAAACTTGCATACTCGCTTCTTGTTTATTCTCTGGAGTTATAGAATTTGAGTCAAAATTTGTAAGTAAGTCTGTAAACTGAGTATCTAACTCGTATATTCTTTCTGTAACTGGTGGTAGCTGATTAGCTTTATCATAAGATTTTTGAAACCACTCTAAAACTTCAGGACTAGATATCCCCTCTTGATAACCAAGACACTCTTGTAGATTTTGTTTTAAATGTATAAGTTTTTCTAATTGAACTTTTTTTGCATTGATAACTTCTAAATATTCAAAATACGACAATTGCAAGTCCAGAATTTCTGCAATTGTAATTTGAGGAACTGCTGGTGTAAAATTAATTCTAGCTGTTGGTGCGTTATGAGACTCTGATTTCTTTTGCAAAGAACTTTGATTTTCAGAGGTTTTTGCCGCTCGATTTTTTTTCTTTTTCCTCTTTTTTCTAGAAAACTTTTTAGGATCAGTAAGTGTATTATTTAAAAATGCATCTAAAGATTCTGCACCTAGATAAGTGTTTGTATCTAAATACTCTTGCATTTGCTGAAATGCTTGTAAACTGTAATAAACCTTTATGTCACGTAACTTATCTATGAAATCATCGGGTTTAGTTCTTGGTACAACTACATGTTTAAATATCAGAGGTGTAATCAATTCTGTAAAAGTAGCCTCAATACTCGCAAGAAATGTTTTATCAACTTTTACAGGTCTTATTTGTTCAATTAAAGATAAGGTATTTGGATTAACAAAAGATGACTCTCTAGAGTATAAAAAGTCTAGTTTTTCTTCTTTAAATTTACGAGTGAAAAAATTTAGATATGACTTCTCTAAGTCAAAAAACATTTTGGTAACAAAGGCTTTTGGAGTTAATTTTGAGTATCTTGATTGATAATCAAAAGATTCAAAATCCCACTCTGACTCTAAAACTCCTGAAAAACTTATGAAGAAATTTAGGATCATGTCGCGAAAAATCGAAAGGAAAATATCTGTTACTGCCTCTAAACTTTCGTCTCCTGATTGATTCAACTTGTGCAGATCTGACAAAAAAGTATAGACATGCATCTCCGAGTGATGAGGGTTTTGATTGAATGAGCTAGCTAAATTTCCTAAAACCTGGTTGAATACTTCGGGTACTGCTATATCTTCTCCTAAATAAGGGACTGCAGTATAACTACATTCACAGATTGCTATTGCAGCCATCGTTATAACCTCCTCATAGCGAGCTTGAATTCTTCTTGTAATGTTTGATACAGACCTATCTGTAAGCATAATATCAAATACATCACCATCGTGTCTTGATACAATGTCATCAATGGTCTCTGTACTTAGAGCTGCCAGTGTTGTTGGTTTAAACTTAGATAAATCCATTGGAGACACCAAACGTAAAAACCTTCCATATAAAAAATAAATTGGATCATGTCGTGTTTGAATTGACCCACTGATAACTGCTGTCTCGTCGCCTTCTGGAACATATGCTGTGCCAAGTAAATGTTTGTATTGAACCTCTAGGATACGATTAGATGTGATTCTTCTTGTCAATTTGTATAAGTTATTTTGAGCGAATTTTAAAAAACTTTATAGATTATGTCAAATTTTAGTTTTATTATTGAAAAAACAGCTATAAATACTTACAATAAGTGAAAATTAAATGTGTAATATGAATTTAATTCAACCAAGACTACTTAAAGGATTTCGTGATTTTGGTCCGAAAGAATCTATGCGTAGAACAAAAATTATAGAAACTATTCGTTCTGTATACGAAAAATATGGGTTTGATGAAATCGAAACTCCAGTACTTGAGTACTCAGAAATTCTTTTTGGAAAAATGGGAGGCGAGGCTGAAAAACTTACATATAATTTTGAAGACCATGGTGGCCGCCCAGTATGTATGAAATATGATCACACTGTAAGTTTCACAAGATATTACGCACAAAATTTTAGCAAACTTGCTGCTCCATTCAAACGTTATCAGTTTGGTCCTGTGTTTAGAGCAGATAAGAACCAAAAAAATCGTTATCGACAACTGTATCAATTCGATGCTGATGTGATTGGTGCAAACACCCTACACTCTGAAATTGAATTAATAGCCATGATGATTAATGCATACAAAGCTTGTGGATTGAAAGCTTTTAAAGTTCGATTAAACGATCGTATTTTAGTAGATGGCTTGCTTGAAGCTATTGGAATTGATCATGGTCATAAATATCAAGTTATAGGTGTTATTGATCGAGTACATAAAATTGGGCTTGAGAAAACTTATGAGGAGTTTAAGAAAATTGGAGTAAGTAAAGCCAAGGCTGAAAAACTGATCGAAGCAATCGATGTACATGGTAGTAAACTTTCTGAATTAGAAAAAATTCATGGTGTGAATACTCTCAGACTTGAAAAAATAATAAATACTTTGGATAACCTAGGTCTTTCTGAATTTGTAGAGTTTGATTTTAGTATTGTACGTGGATTGGATTATTACACAGGAGTTGTGCTGGAAGTAACTTTAGACGAAGTTTCTGGTTCTATTGGGGCTGGAGGTCGTTATGATGATTTGTGCTCTTTATTTACGCGTCAACAATTTAGTGGCTTTGGGTTATCTATTGGTATCGATAGATTATACGATGGCCTTGAGGCTCAGGGTTATTTTGATGAATCATCAACAAAAACAAAGGTACTAGTATCTGTTTATGGAGAAGGAACTTACTTAAAAAGTTTACAACTTCAGAAAACATTACACGAAAATGGAATCGCTGCAGAAGTTTACCCAGATGAAGATAAGCTTAAAAAACAACTAAAATATGCAGACCGTAAGGGTATTCCATATGTTCTTTTGGCAGGTCCCGAAGAAATTGCTAATGGTGAATATGTATTAAAAGATATGTTCTCGGGTGAACAAGAACATGTAAACGAAAAAAAGCTAATCGAGCGATTAGCTTAAGTAGTTCGTTTGTTTGTATCTTATGACTTGAGTAATTGCTCAATTCTAAGTAAACGATTGTATTTACAGGTTCGTTCTGATCTACATAACGAGCCTGTTTTTATTTGCCCAGTTTGCATTCCAACTGCTAAATCTGCGATAAAACTATCTTCAGAGTCGCCAGAGCGATGTGAAACCACAGTGTTCCAAGCATTGTTTTTTGCCATATTAATAGCATCGACAGTTTCTGAAACCGTACCAATTTGATTTGGTTTAATCAAAACAGCATTACACGAATTGTTATCGATTGCAGCTTGAATTAAGTCAGGATTTGTAACTAAGTAATCATCTCCTACCACTTGGATTTTATCTCCAAGTTTTTGCATAAATTCAATCCATCCTTGTGCGTCTGACTCGTCCATTGGGTCTTCTATCGAGAAAATTGGATAGTTTTCACACATCTCTGCAAAGTAATCTACAAGTTTGGAAGAGCTAAATTCTTGCATTTTGTTATCTACCATCATTTTATACACTCCATTTTCATAGAACTCAGACGCTGCTACATCTAAACAAATGTGTGCGTCTACTCCAGGTGTATAACCAGACTCCTTTATTGCTTGCACTAAAAAGTCTAGAGCCTCTTCATTACTTTCTAGATTAGGTGCAAAGCCACCCTCGTCACCAACTGAAACCTTGTGACCAGCATTTTTTAATAACTTTTTAAGTGTATGAAAAATCTCGCTTCCAACTCGAATTTGCTCTGCAGTAGTTTGAAACCCAAGCGGCATAACCATAAACTCTTGAATACTCAAACCAGAATCTGCATGAGCTCCCCCATTTATTAGATTCATCATTGGAATTGGTAACATAAAGTTTTGTGCATCTACATCAAAATATTCAAACAAGGCTAGACCCTTTGAACTTGCAGATAATTTAGCGTAGGCCATAGAGCAGGCTAAAATTGCATTCGCGCCTAAATTAGATTTGTTATCTGTGTTGTCTAAAGTTTTTAAAAGCTGATCAAACTCTCTTTGTTCTCCAAGTTTAAAGTTTTCAATTTTAGGTTTAATTACTTCTTGAATATTTTTGATTGCTTTAGTTACTGATTTACCATGGTAGATAGTTGGATCGTTATCCCTTAATTCTACGGCCTCTCGTGTACCAGTAGATGCACCAGATGGTACTATACTTGATTCCATGTGACCATCCTTAGAATACATAAAAACTTGAATAGTTGGATTACCTCTAGAGTCTAACACTTGCAAGGCTTGTACTTTTGAAATTTCAGACATGAATGTTGATTTAATAATTGTTGAACTAATTGTAGACTCAAAAAAAGCTTTATTCAAATCTAGTTTTTTGCTAGAGTGGTGGCATGTAAAAAGAAACTATGGAAATTAAATTTTTAAACGCAGATACTCTGAATATCAAAACTAAAGAAGTAAATATTCTTTTAGACCCAAGCATGGCTGAACTAAAATCATCAAAGTCAGACATTGCAATTACTACTACAGATAAATTCGATATCTCTGAAAGTGACATTCTTAAATTCGACTGGCCGGGTGAGTACGAAGCAAAAAATGTTTTGGTAAAATCAATAGCAACTCAAAATAAAGAACAACAAGAAGTGCGTATTGTTACTATGGAAATTAATGGGGTAAACACAGCTTACATTGGTTCTATAGACAGTATTCCAAGTAATAAAAAACTATTTGAAGAACTTTCTATTGTTGAAGTTTTAATTTTGAATTCAAATTTAAATACCAAACAAACTTTAGAAATTATCGAAGAAATCGAACCAAAAGTTGTGGTTCTTGCAGCAAATAAATCTAAAGTAGATGAAAGTGGCGAAGCTGAATTTGATAAAATCCGAAAAGAAATTGGCAAACAAGAAGACGAAATCCAAGAAAAAGTTGTAGTAAAAGCAGATCCAGAAGCTTTAGAAACTCAAATTGAATATTTATTTGTGACTGTTTAATAACTAATAAGTTAAATTGTCCTCATAGTTCAATGGATAGAACGAAAGCCTCCTAAGCTTTAGATTCAGGTTCGATTCCTGATGGGGACACCAGTTCGTTCGTCGGCTTCGGTCCGAAAACACTCGGTGCTTTTAAAAGCACCTCTTGACTCTCCCTTGCCTCTTCTCTCACCAGGCTCTGGCTTTATTTGGTTGCGATAGTTACAAAGATTCTGTCTGAACACAATTCGTTTATTCACCTTTGTACAAAAACACTCGATACTTTAAAAAAGTATCTACTGACTCTCCTTTGCCTCCTCTCTCATAAGAACGGGGCTTTTTTATTTGCGGTCTTTTAGTTCTAGGAATGTGAAGGTCCAAACTGCCTGGGTGAATATGCGTAGCGCTCCTCCAAGCTTACCAATAAAGTACAAAAACAACGCAGTTATAATATAGATAAGTGCCATTTTGTACTGCATCAAGTTGAGTGCTGTTAATACAGATACTATGTAGCTAAATAGGATTGGAATTAAAACTACTATAATTAAATTAAGTAGTATTCGAAGACCGATAAGTGCTAGTAAGAAAAGAATAAGTACAGTTTCTTTAAGGTTTTCGAGAACAAGGCTTGATGATTTTTTAAGACTTGTAAATACGTCTTCTCCATCGATTATTATGAAATTTTCTGCATATGTGAATAAAAAGCTGAATATTAATCCAATTAAGAAAAGTAGTATTAGAAATGGTGCAAATAGTTTAAGTGCATCTGGAGTAAGGTATATATAAATATAACCTGCAACTCTTAGGATAGTGAAAGATGAAAAGGCAAATAAAACTGCGTGATACTCTGTTAGTTTTACAAAGTTTAGCCAGCCATATTTTATTCCAGAAGTTAATTTAACTGGTTCTTCTTTATATTTTTTTGCAATAATTTGGATGGATGCACCTTCGCAAAAAATTGGCATGAACAATTCTAATATGAACAGAAAAAGTCCACCTCCAAGTAGAGTCCAGAACAATCCAGGGTTTGTTTGGAAAGTATTCATAATAAAACCCATAAGATCTTGGTAGAGGTGAATATCGGCCCGTCCCGCCTTGGTTAAAACACTTGTTGATTGGAAAATCAGCACCATCATCGTTGTAGCTGTGGCAAAAATTGCTGGCCAGAAAGCATAGTATGTTACTAGCTTTTTATTTGAGAGTGTAAAGTCCCAAGCTTGTGAGATGAGCTTTTTGTAATTCATGTGATTTTTACAAATTTAGGTTTAATATAGCAGGAGTTTTAGCTAATTGAAATTGTCACATGAGGTTTTTTATGCTATACTAAGGGCATGAAAACAGAAATGCAAACTATCAACGGTAACAATATTAAGTGGGTTAATATTCCAAATCCTACTCAAGACGAAGTCAATTTACTCGAAAAAGAGTATGGTTTTCACCATCTCGATTTAGAAGACTGTTTAACAGAAAACCAAAGAGCAAAAATTGATAGGTACGATAATTATACTTTTCTGATTTTGCATTTACCTACCCTTCACAAAAGAACAAAAAGAATTGTATATAAAGAAATCGATATCTTCATTTCGAACGACTTTTTGATTTGCTTGCATGAAGATCATGGGTTTTTGAATGACATTTTTGAATCTGCTCAAAATAACGATATTGTTGCTAAAGACTACATGTCTAGTGGACCTGGTTATCTACTTTATAAAATCTTAAACCAAATGTTTGAAGACTTGTTTAAGATTGTCGATGATTTATCACGCGAAGTAAATAAAATCGAAAAAGAAGTTTTCCAAACAGAGAATAATCGCGACATGCTTAAAGATATTTTGCTTCTTAAAAAAGATATAATTAATTTTAGACGTATTATTTTGCCGCAAAGAACAATCATTGCTCAACTCGAACACATGACCTTTTCTACTCGCGACGAAGACCTAGAAGTGTATTTTGATAATGTTGTTGATAAAATCGAAAAGATTTTTGCCACTCTCGAAAATTTATATGAACTGGTTGAAAGTTTGCACCAAACAAACGAGTCGATTATTTTTCACAATACAAATAATGTCATTAAAGTACTTACTGTTTTTTCGGTAGTTATGTTGCCACTTACCTTTGTGACAGGTTTTTATGGAATGAATGTAGCGTTACCTTTGCAAAATACAGAAAATTCAGTCATGTGGATAGTGTTTTTTATGCTTGCAATTCTTGGTTCCATGCTTGGATATTTTAAATACAAAGATTGGATTTAATAATTTAAAAGTTTTTCTATTGCCAAAATTTGGGTTATATGCTAGATTGGTTACGCTTTTAATAATGAATATTAAATATGAACGGCCAAAAGAAAAAAGTTATAATGGGTAAATACGGAACTCATTCAAATGACACTGGTTCATCTGTTGTACAAGTTGCTATCTTAACTCAAAGAATTGTAGAGTTATCAGATCATTTAAAACAACATCCTAAAGACAAAGATTCTAGACGTGGATTGTTAGGTTTAGTTGCAAAAAGAAGAAGACACCTAAACTACCTAAAGTTTAATAACGAAGAAGCTTACCAAAAGCTTACAGAAGAATTAACTTTGAAAAGCTAAAAAATTAGCCCTCACGGATTGTGAGGGTTTCTTTTTTTTTAGAAATAAATATACTATTACAGAAGAAATTATAAAAAAATAAAATATGACATATTTCAGAGAAGCCCAAGAAATCAGAGTAGAGGTTTTTGGGAAACAGTTCGTGATGCGAACTAACGATTATGCTTACCAGGCTTGTGGTAATGCAACTGTCGCATGTGGCGACACAATTTTACTTGCAACTGCTGGTATGGGTAATGCCAGAGCAGATGCTGGTTTTTTCCCACTTATGGTAGATTTTCAAGAAAGATATTCTGCTGCAGGGAAATTAAAACACTCAAAAGTTAACAAAAGAGAAGGACGACCTTCTGATCAAGCTATTTTAAACTCTAGAATTATTGATAGACCTATTCGTCCCCTATTTCCAAAAGGAATGGTGAATGATGTTCAACTAATTATCTCGCCATTAGCTTATGATAAAACACACGAAATGTCGGCTATGGGTATTACTGCTGCATCGCTTGCATTAGTGCTTTCTGGCATGCCTTTTGATGGTCCAGCTGCAGGTGTAAGAATGGGATTAATAAATGGTGAATTAGTTGTTAACCCAACTTTAGACCAATTAGAAAACTCTGAACTAGACTTAGTTGTTGCAGGTACTGCAAATGCAATTACAATGGTAGAATCTCGTGCGGACGAAGTACCTTTCGACAAAATGTTAGAGGCATTAGAAATGGCTTTTGAGGCAATTCAAAAACTATGTGCTGCTCAATTAGAATTGGCTGCAAAAATTGATATTGAGAAAAAAGAACCAACTTTAAATTTACCAGATGAAAACCTAGTTAGTATTGTTGAATCTAAAATTGATTACGATGCAATTTTAGCTATTCGTGGTTTGACTAAAAAAGAACTTAAGAAACAAATCAAAGAACAAATTGCGTTACTCGAAGAAAGACTTGCATCTGAAATTGAAGAACATGAAATTTCTGAAGGATTAATTCATGATGTTTTCCAAAAATACTTAGAAAAAGCAATGCGTCAAAACATTATCGATAACGATATTCGTATCGATGGTCGTGATGCTAAAAAAGTTCGTGATTTAAGAGTAAATGTAGGTGTTCTACCTCGTGTACATGGTACTGGTTTATTCCAACGTGGAGAAACTCAAGTTCTGTCGACTGTAACATTGGCTGGTCCATCATCTAAATTATTAGTTGAAACTATGCAAGAAGATGGCGAAAGACGTTACATGCACCATTACAACTTCCCTCCTTACTCTGTAGGAGATGTAAAACCACTGCGTGGAACATCACGACGTGAAATTGGTCATGGTAACTTGGCCGAACGTGCTTTACTTGCTGTGTTGCCAACCGAAGAAGAATTTGGATACACTGTACGTGTAGTTAGTGATGTAATGACTTGTAATGGTTCGTCTTCTATGGCTTCTGTTTGTGGTTCTACATTGAGTCTTATGGATGCAGGTGTGCCAATTAAAAAACCTGTTTCTGGGATTGCTATGGGTCTTGTAACTAATGAAAACGGTTATAGAATTCTTTCTGATATTCAAGGAATGGAAGACGGCTGTGGAGACATGGACTTTAAAGTAACTGCTACAGATACTGGTATTACTGCACTGCAAATGGATATCAAACTGAAAGGGTTAGATATGAACTTGCTTAAAGAAGCTTTAGACCAAGCTCAAGAAGGTCTCAAAACAATTATGTCTGCAATGATGGATGTTATTTCTGCTCCGCGTGAACAATTATCTGAATACGCTCCAATTATTGAAACTATCAAAATCAATCCTGATTATATTCGTGATGTTATTGGTAAGGGTGGCGAAACTATTCAAAGAATTACTGCGGAAACAGAAACAGAAATATCTATCGAACAAGATGGTTCAGTAATTATTACTGCTCCAGACCGTGAAGCTTTCCAAAAAGCAGAAGCACAAATTATGCTAATTGCTTTTGAACCAGAAGCTGGTGATATTTTTGAAGCAAAAGTTGAACGAGTTGAAAACTTTGGTGCGTTTGTAGAATTTGCACCTGGACGCTCTGGTTTAGTTCATGTATCTAAATTTGCCCCAGAAAGAATTGAAAACCTGAGTGACTTTGTTGCAGTTGGTGATACTCTAAAAGTGCGCCTGCTTGAAAAAGATCGTGAAGGTCGATACAACTTAAGCCACAAAGAATTCTTTAAGAAAAAAGACGCTTAGTTCTTTGTTTCATATTTTCATCTAACCACTACTGTTTCGGTAGTGGTTTTAAATTAACAATAGAGATCCTAGCCCTAAAAGATAATATGCAAAGGCACTCAATGAGTGCTTTTTGTATAACTGCATTAGGAATCGAATAGATATGTAACCAGCTATTAAAGCTGATAAAAAGCCTGTTATAAGTGATGCTAGTGGGACAGTGGTAAAGCCTTCGGATTTAAATAATAGCGTGTAGACTAGAGCTCCAAGAATAGCAGGGATGGCGATTAGAAATGAGAACTTGGCAGAAATCTCTCTGCTTTGACCAGTGAGCATGCTTGTAGCGAGGGTGGTTCCTGAGCGAGAGATACCGGGTAGCATGGCAAAAACTTGTGAAAGACCAACTATGAGTGCGTAAACTGGGCTTGGATACTCAAGTTTGTGTTTGATTTTGGTAGTGATTTTTTCGGAAGCAAGAAAATAAATACCTGTAGCAAGCATGAGGTAGGCTACTGTTTGTGGATTGTGAATAGACTCGAAAAATTCGCCGTAGAGCACGCCTGCAATGACTGCGGGTATTGTGGCTGTAACCAATGCTAAAAACAGCTGTAGGCTTGTTTTTTGGCGTGAGAACAGGCCTTTTACAAGGCTGATTAGGTCTGATTTAAAGTACCATACCACTGCAATAAGAGTGGCAAAGTGGATTGTTACATTGAAAGCTAGCAATTCTGCTGGTACAAAGCCAAATAGTGTTTCGGCCAGCACTAGGTGGCCCGATGATGATATGGGAAAAAACTCGGTAACACCCTGTAGGATACCAAGTAGTAAAGCTTGTAGAATACTCATGAGTGAGAGGTTAAGGCATACATTTGTATGGATTTATTCTAACACCGCCTTTGTGACATTCATAGTGCAAGTGAATACCTGTAGCACCACGTACACGACCAGTTCGCCCCATTCTTGCAATTGGTTGGCCTTTAGATACCATGTCCCCTGGTTTTACGTATAGTGTTTCGTTATGAGCATAGAGTGTTTTGTAACCGTTTTTATGGTTTACGATAATAAAATTACCATAACCACCGTTCCAACCATATTTGGCAGATTGTACTACACCATCGGCTGCTGCCCAGATTGGTGGCTTAGATGTATCAGCAATATCTAATGCGTAGTGAGAACGACTGTAACCTTGAGTAACTGCACCAAGAGTTGGTCTACCCCATTGTCCGCTAGATGCTGGCGCACGTTTAGAAAGCACTTCTGATACAACTTTATTAGTATTTAGAGTATTAAACGTTGGCGTTGGTTGAATGGTAAAGTTTTGGATTGAATCGATTTTTAATTGAGATGGCATTTGTGTCTGATTGATTTGGTCTGGAGTTGTTTTTGGTTCTGGGAGGTTTGGTAGAACAGATGCGTCTATGTCTGTTGCTAAATTGGCAACTTTCGCAGATGTTGGAGTAGGCTGAATAGTATTGTCTATCGAGATACGTTTAGTTACTCGAGTGGCACCTGGGATAAATAGCTTCTTACCTACAGAAATAGACTTTGTATTTACTACGTTGTACTTTTCGATATCGTAAAAATCTACTTTATATTTATTTGCAATCGATGAAAGCGTCTCTCTTTTAGCTACAGTATGAGTTAAACCATCGATTGGTGGAATCGAAAGCTCGTCGCCTGGTTGCACATCGTCTATATTAACAATCGAGTTTTCGGCTACTATTGTAGCTACTTCGAGTCCATAAGCTTTAGCAATATCCTTTAAAGCTTCATTTTCTTTTACAGTATGAATTTGGAATTGTATTCTCTCATTACTGTCTGTCATATCAAAAGGATTGTTTTTAACTAAAAAGCCCTCTTGAGTGGCAACTATTTGCGATTGATTATAGGCTATATCTTCTTGATTTAAATATGGATTGTATGATCCATCTAAATCAAAATTACTCGCTATAAGTGGTTCTGCCGGAGTTATGGAGCTTAGAATTAATAAAATCGAACAAATAGCTGTTGTTCGTTTAAGAATTGTTTGTTCTGGATTTGCAATAATATGCTTTCTAGAAAGCTGTCTAAGTGTAGATTTGTAGTTTGATCTAGGTGTGTACTTAGACTTTACAAAATTGCTACGTATAAATTTAACGTACCCAGCTTGAATTTCAGAAAAAATACGTAAAATTACACTTTTTTGAGACCGACGATAATAGTTTTTTCTTTTTCTTATGTGGAGAGCTCCTTTAAGCTTGTTACTATGCTAATCTATCGCTACATAAAAATGTAAGACTAAAACATAGGGCTAACATTGCCTTGATAAAGTTCTCGGTGATTGTATATGATAAATTAGAAAAAAGCAAGTTTTATTTATATTTTACAATATTTTTACAATGCGTAAAGTTTTACAGGTTTTACTGATCATACTAATGTTTTCGACCCTTATTGCTAATATTGGGTTTGCAACTGGGATCCCAGAATTAAAATTCTTAAAAGAACTAGTTGTGTTTTTCTGTGTAGTTTTTGGTACGAGAGTTTTAAAAATTGACTTTAAAAGTATGGCAATGGCCTATATTGGATGGTCTTTACTTAGTTTTTTTTGGTCAAATTCTAACCTTATAAGCTTTGTATTTGGACTTAAATATGAGATAAGCTTTATTGCATTATACTTGTCTGCTAAAACTTTTAAATTACAATCTCGACAGATTAAGCGCTTGAATAAAACATTTTTATGGGCATTTGGGGTCTCAAGTATAGTTTATTTAGCACTATACTTGATTGACTTGCAGCTTCTAACAAAGTTTGGGTACAGAAACGACTGGTCTACTTTTCAAAACTTAGACGCTACTGCTTTTTGCCAAAAAATTGAGAATATGAATTTATGTCGCATGCAAGGATTTCTATCTGGTCCAAATGTTTACGCCCTTACTAGCGTTTTTGCTATTGCTGTAGCTCGCTTAACTAAGTTTAAGCATTACAAATGGATTTCAGGAATATCGATTATTAATGTGTTTTTAAGCTTCTCTAGATCAGGAATAATTGCACTGATTGTCTTTTTGGCACTTGATAAGTATGGCGAAAAACTTCTAGACATCAATTTTTATAAAAAATATTGGTATATTTTTACCTCTGTGTTGTTTTTGGTTGGGTTTGGTGTTTTTGGATTTAGAAACGAATCTAACTTCGAGCACTTAATAGCTATTAAACAAGGACTAATAAACTTTTTAGACGCTCCAATTTTAGGACAAGGAGTGAATTTTAGTGGACCTGGTAGCAGGTTTGGTATAAAAACATTTATACCTGAAAGCTGGCTTTTACAAGTGTTAAATAATCTTGGCATAGTTGGACTTGGCTTGTTTTTAAGCTTTGGATACAGAGTTTATAAAACCTCTCCAAGATCTTTGCAGTATTTCCTATTGGCGTTGCTTGTTCCACTAAATGTTCTACACCCTTTAGAGGATGCGGGTTTTGCTTATGCACTTGCAATAATTGTTGCTATCAACTCTACTTTGAATTTAAAACAGACTGCAAGTGAGTAAGAAAAACTTGGTTTAATTGATTCGCCTCATGAGCAGTTTTCGACTTTAATGTCTTAAGTTTTTCTAAGTTTTCCAAGCAGTTTTTAAGATTCAAATCTTTTTCTTCGAGCATAAGACCTAATTGTTTTTCGGTGAATATTTTTGCGTTCTCTATTTGGTCTCCACGGCTTTGAGAAGCTGGCAATGGAACAAGTAGCGCGTTTAGTCCTAAAAACTCGTATTCGGACAAAGAAATAGCTCCTGCCCTAGATAAGACAATGTTAGTTGCAGCATAAACGTCTGCCAGATTATTTACATAATCAAACTGTAAATAATTTTTTGCCTTTGTGTCATTTTTGATTGCTAAGTTTATTTTACCTGTTACATGGATGATATTATATTTATCTGTAAGTTCTTTTAGATTTGACTGAACAAAATCGTTAATTACTTTAGCACCAGAACTACCTCCCATTATTAAGAGGGTTTGCTTGTCTTTAGCAAAGGCTTCTATTCCTGGAATGTTTTTTGCCTTTCCACTTGCTAATGATTGCGAGTGTGGAAGTGTCACTTTTTTAAAACTTGCTTTGGGATTTATGAATTTATCACTTGAGTACCAAATATTTTGGGTGAAAAATGAGCAGATTTTATTTGCAAGACCTAAGGATGAATCTGACTCATGAAGAATTAATTTTTTCCTGAGAATGAAGGCTGCAATAGCAACAGGAACAGTTGTAAAACCTCCTTTTGTGAAAATTACATCTGGATTAAATTTCCAAATTATTTTTAACGACTGAAATACCCCGTAAATAATTTTGAAGGGATCTGTAAAATTTTTAAAATCAAAGTAGCGCCTTAGTTTACCAGAGCTTATGTAGTAAACTTTGCAGTTTTTATTAGCAAAAAGTGATTTTTCGAAACTGTTTTTGGAAGTGATAAAAATTACAGATGAATTTTTATAGTGCTTTTTAACCAGTTCGTGGATCGCAAAATTAGGATTTACGTGGCCGGCGGTTCCGCCACCTACTAGAACTACTCTCATAATTATAACTTGTATATTGTGATAAGTTTAACAAAATCCCAATTCCTAGGCAACTAGCCAACAAAGAAGACCCTCCGTAGGATATAAACGGTAATGTAATACCTGTCACAGGCAATAGACCAATGTTTACAGCTATATTTGTAAAGGCTTGGGCAACAATCCAAATTGTAATTCCAGATGCTAAAAAGAATGCAAATCTATCTTGGCTGAATTTAGCTACCAAAAACCCACGTACGGCTAGAAATAAATATAGTAAAACAAGTATGGAAATTCTAACGAAACCAAGTTCCTCAGCAGAGGCTGCAAAAATAAAGTCGTCTGATGCTTGTGGTAACCAATAAGATTTTTGAACCCCCTTTGTGAGTCCCCTCCCAAAAAAGCCACCAGATGCCACTGCAATATTGGCTTGATGTGTTTGCCAGCAATAATCCTTTCTGTTTCCGGCTTGCGACTCGACCTGACAATTGTTTTCTGACGGATTTATGTATGCTTTAAAACGGTGTTTTAAATAGCTACTATTTGGAATTATAAGAGATAAGAAAAACATCATAGCAACAAAACCAATAGCTAAATGTTTGTAAACAGCACCTGCTAGGTAGTACATACCAACCGCTATAAAAGCAAAAATCATTGTTGAACCTAGGTCGGGTTGTAAAATGACTGGTAAAATAATGGCACCTGCTAGAATTGAGAAAGAAATAAAACCTTTTTGAAAATCTAGAATATCGGATCCTTTGCGTTCGAACCAGATGGCTAAATAGAAAATCAAACAAAGTTTTGCAATTTCTGCTGGCTGAATAGAATTATTAGCAATAACAATCCAGGACTTTGCAAAAGTAGTAAACTGACTACCCGCAATTAATACTGCTATAAGTGCTGACACAGCCCCTAAAAACAGTACCACTGCGTATTTTTTCCATATTTGATAATTTACCTTAAACCCAACATATAAAAATCCTAGAGCAATTAGAACACGGGTAATGTGCTTTTTTAATACAAAATAACAATCCACACCATCCTGTCCACAAATTGGAAATCGAACTCCGGCTGGACGTGTTAAATCTATAGATTTTGGAACACCAATACTTGCCATCATTACTATTCCAAAGACTAGTAAAGCAAGCGTAATTGTGAGTAACCACTTGTCGTATTTTTTGATGCGCATGGGATGGATTAATCTTTGCTAAGTATACATTTTTACAGTATGATTTAAAAGTAATAAAAATCGAAATGAAACTTAAATCCCTTGAAATATCGACAGCTTGTCTGGTTATTTTGGATCAACTCTCTAAATTTATTTCTGTAAAGCATTTCCCAGAACTTGTTTATAAAAACTATGGCTCGGCATTTTCGATGCCTATCGATCAAACTTTTGTCATTTTTTTATCATTTCTAGTTATTGCTAGTTGCGTTTATATCTTTAAAACTCATAGTTTTAAACACGAAACCTTTTTAGTTTTAATGCTTAGTGGAACAATTGGCAATTTGATTGATAGAATTGTATTTGGTTATGTAATTGATTTTATAAATGTGGGTTTTTGGCCGGTATTTAATTTTGCGGATGTTTACCTTTCTTTAGCAGTTTTTTACTTGTTTTTGTCTTATTTTAAAAAAGATGAAATTACTTTTTAGCACTATTATATGGATAATCAAAACTTAGAAACACAAAATGAAAGTCTAGAAATGGATTCTAATACAGATCTAGAGGAAACAACTACCAAACCAGAGCTTGAGCAAGACTCTCTAGATGAAATTCAAGAACCGCCTGTCGCAATGCTCACCCGGGTAAACCAGGTTGTAACAACATTAATTAGTGGAGTTTTTGGAAGTTTAATAATTTTACTTGGGGTAATGTTTTTTAGTAAGCTTGGATTCGAGTTGCAAACGCAAAATGAACTTATTGGCTTTCAGACACTTATGATTGGAGTGGCACTATTTAGCTTTGGTTTAACTCTATCTCAAGTTTTAGATGCTTATTTAACTAAACTTGCTGAGAAAGATCACTTTTCGAGAGTGTCTTTTAAGGCTTATAAAAACGTTTCTTCACAGCTGGTGCTGCTTTTATTAAGTTTACCCTTCCTATTTCTGAGCCTTGGTTTGGAACCGATTGTGTCTGTGATTTTCATTGCTAATTTTACAATATTTTCACATATTATTTTTTCGCAAATCATGTATTTCGAACATAAATACAGACAACTTGGAAGCTTATTCGGATTGTTTTTATCTACTGTAATCTTAAATCTGATGATTTTTTATATCGATTTAGAAATGGCACCTTTAATGCTACTATTGTCCCAGCCAATAATTACTACCCTTCGTGAGCTTGGTGCACAAACAGTTGATGGCCTTTCTCATTTTGAAATCTAGTAAGATTTTAACTTTAAAATAAAAAAACCACTCTTTGTAATTTGAGTGGTTTTATTTTTATGTATTTATTTTTTAAAGCTGTCAGCTATTTTTTCCATTCCACGTAGAATTTCTACTGGGACCATCCAGATTGTTGTGTTGGATTGATCAGAAGATAAATCATTAATAGACTGCAACGTTCTTAAATGTAAAGCCCCTGGGCTTTCTGCAAGCATTCCAGCTGCCTCTTTCAGGTTTTGTGCTGCTTCTTTTTCGGCAGTTGCTTTAATTAATACTGCACGTTTTTCTCGTTCTGCTTCGGCTTCTTTGGCCATAGTTCTTTTTAGATCGTCAGGTAATCTAACGTCTTTTAACTCTACACTTTCTACTGCGATTCCCCATTCGTCAGATGCTTTTTCGACAATGTTTCGAATGTTAGTTGCAATTTCGTCACGAGACTTTAAGAGAGTGTCTAAATCGACTGTACCAACGATGTTACGCATTGTTGTTTGTGCAAGTTGGCTAATTGCATAATAATAGCTCTCAACCTCAATAATTGCGCGTGCTGCATCTTTTACTTTGTAGTAAATTACCGCGTTAATACGAATAGAAATATTATCAAGAGTTATAGCTTCTTGATCTGGTACATCTACAGCTTTTGTACGAATGTCTACTTTTTGCATTCCTTGAATTACAGGTAAAACCAAGCGCCATCCTGGATTTACTGTTTCTGAAAACTTACCGATCGTAAATTTTACTCCTCTTTCATATTCTTGTACTTGTCTAATCGAAGACAAAAGGATAACTCCGATAAGTACGATTAATGACATTGGCATTTTAAAATGGTTACTTATTTTTATTACATTGATTAGTGTATACGTACTCAAATATTTTGTCGAGACTCTTAATCCCTTCAGAACCCTTAATAGTTTTCATGCAGTCTTGAAAATAGTTAATGGGTATACCAGATGCGGCCTGTATTTCTAGACTATATGCACCATGAACATCTGTTAACATTTGTATTTTTTTAATTTTCTTTTCGAGGGTTAAATTTGCTTCTGCTTGCTCTTTTAGTGCTTCAACAGATTGAGCAATTTGATTCAGATTTAATCCGGACCTTAATGCATCTTCAAAGGCACTTTGGGAGTTATCTAAGGTTCTATTTGAAATGAGAAACTTTTTAAGTTGCTCTGGAGAACTTCCAGCATTGCTTTTTAGCTGAGTATATTCTTTTTGAAAAGCTTTTCCAACTTTCACAAAATCCCCTCCTACTGCTTTTGCAGATCCTTTCGTTAAATTCCACATATTCTGCATGAAACTATCATCATCTTTTGTGTTTTTATCTAGAAATGCCATTTCTTCTTTGAAAACTTTGTTTAAGTTGTTTTTAAAATTCTTTTTAAACTCTTTTATAGATTTTATAAACTCTTTGAGAGCTTTATTTAGAGCAGCTACTTGTTGGTCGTTTCCCTTTTCAAACTTTTCTAAAGTTTCTGTCCAAGCTTGGTATGTACGATTAAACCTATTTGTACATTCTGAATACTTTCCAGTAATTTTCACCTCTCTACCATCTAATGTTCTTTTATTAAAGTTTTCTTCGTATATTGTTAATAGTCTATCTACCTCCGCAGTTACTGCGCGTGAATCTGAGTTAAAGTCGACACCATGTTCGTTGATCATAATCGTATAAAGTGGGTCTCTTGAATATCTTGCGTCGTTTACTGGGATCGCTTCTAAAACGTCTAGATTTCTTAGCAATGTTAATTCAAAGTCGTACAGCTTATAGGCCTCCATTTTAGCTTCTACATCGGCTTTCGTGTAAAGGTTGATATTATCAATTAAATCATCTAAAAGTTTGTATTTTTTTTCTAGTACTTGCATTCTTTCTGCATAATTACAATTGTTTGCAGAATAATTTGTTTGAAAATTAAAGAAACTTTGTCTGAATGTTTCAGAATAGTCCGAATCATCGAAAGTTTCTTCTATCACGGTGAAAAGCGTGTCATATCTTTGAGTAAAATCTGTCTTTTTACGCTCTATTGCTGGGGTTGCAAAAGTTGACTGTGCTAATAATAACCCTGTTGCTAAAAGCGATAAAAATATTGATACCTTGTTTATTCGCATGTACTTTTTGTGGTTAACTCATTTGCATTATCTCTTAGTGACTTTAAAGCTGTGCTTATTGATTTCATATGTTTATTAAATAGATTCATTCGATCTACTATGTCTTCGTAACCTTGTTTAAGATCGTTTATTTCGTCTGTAAACAAATCCGCCTCAGCATTAGCGGCTTGAATTGCTCTTTCTAATTCTTGTGCTTCTGGGTCTGCCTCAAGAATGTTTGTAGTTGGTAATGTGGAAGTCTCTGCAGGTGATCTTGTTGGTAGAATATCCTCAACACTTGCTGTAGTTACCTCGGTGGTTGGATCTGAGGCACGCATTGGTCTGGATAGAATTTTAAAATCAAATATAATTAAACTTTTCTTTAACTCCTCTTTACAATATGGAAATTCTCCAAAATTACCTGTCACTTTTTTTGGAACTAAATTAACTGCTAAAACCTGACTCATTCCAGCTTTTATCTGTGATACCTTACATGCAATACAATTTTTATCCTCTGGAATCACCAACCCCCATCTGCCCATTATCTCTTCTTGTTTCAAACAGAAGATTTGGTCTTCTGGACACTCATCGTTAAGGGTTGGATAGTCGGAAAATGGCAACGCAGTTGTGCTATTGTTTTGACTACTCACTTGCTCGTTTTCGTCTTGAGCATCAGTATTTTCAGGACTTGATGGCTCTTGGTTATTAGATCCACCTGAGCTTGTGTTATCTTGGTCATTTTCATTAGAATCTTGGTTGTTTTGATTTATTTGATCTAGTTGATCATTTAAGTCTGGGTCTAAATCACACTCACTACTTTCTGGTTGTTGAATTATATCAATTGCTCCCGCTTGAGTTGGTGGTGTACCTGTAACATCTGAACCGGTATCATCTCTCTCATCGTCTGTGCTTAATTGTGGAGTGTCACTATCGGAGCCTGGTGCTAAACTAGATAGAGATACGTTAGAAAAACCCATAGGTAAACCTGATAAAGACTCTGATTTATACATACCATCAAGTAAAACTTCTGACTGGAAATTGAATAATAACTTTTCTAGTTTTTCAAGATCTTTAATTAAATCAAATGGAGAATCACTCGTTTCGTTATTCATGAATACTTCTCTGGCAAAGGTTGTTATTTTTTGCTTTTGAATTTTTTTTATGTCTTTTGAAGCCTGCTCATATCTTGCTCTAACGTTTGAGTTATTTAGGTTTTCATACTGTAGATTGTTTCTAACAACATCTCTTATAACCTTTTCGGAAACTACAAACTCATTTGAAAGAGATTCAAAAACTAAATCTTGAGCATCACTTAAATAAAACTTACTAATAGATAAATACGAATCTGGTTTAGACTCAGAAAAATCTATTTTTGTTAGATCTTTTATATCGTTGTTTGCGGCAGTGAGATACAGATAAACACCTTTGTCGGTGATTTGATTAGAGGCAAATAAAGTAAGGTTTGATTGTATTAATATCACAAACAAACCCAGTAATACTTTAAATACATTCAGTGGTCGAAGCATTGTCGAATTTGTTAGGAATATGTTTGATAATATCTGCTGTTTTATCTAGCTCATCAATTATGAGCTGAGCTTGATTTTGCATTTTTAAAATATTTTCGTGGATTGGATAGCTCATAAACATTTGGTTGTACATAACCACATTGGCCTGTAGCATTTCTATAATGTCATCTTGATGGTTGAGCCAGTAGGTTTGATATTTAAGCTGCTGAGCCTGATTTTCTCGTCTATTCATAAATTCAATAATCTCTTGCTTCGATTCATAAAACTGATTGAGAGAAAGAGTTAACAAACACTGCGGGTGTATATTTGTTATTGTTTTTGTTTCATTTGTACAAAGCTCTAGCAGGTCATCTTTTTGCTCTGAAGAGTTTGAATAGTGAGTTACTGGTCCCATTAAATCTTTTTGCTCTTGGGAATTAAGCGTTGGAAGGTCTAAATCTGGTTGACGATTAGGATTTATAACTTGATGAAATAGTTTTAAATTTGCTATTTGCTTGTTTGTTATGTCGTTTATCTTTAAGTGGTAACATGCAATTATATGTTCGAACTCGCGAGCAGTTGATGGATTACAAAAATTAGCTGTTTCTTCTGCATTTGCCGCAAAGAATCCTTGTCTAAAAACCAATAAAGCCAGTAGTATACCTATCGTATACAGCTTTCTATGTAGCATGGTACACGAGAGTTAAACGCAGATACTTGACCTGCTATATAATCAATTTCATTTGCTAGTTCTGCAAGTTTTAAATTTATTTGGTCAAACTTACTTACAAGTGTTAGAGCACTTTTCTTGGCAGCTGATTTTTCTATCGCTCGATTATAAACCAACTCCATTTCAAGAGTTACATCGTTAATTAAAGAGTCACACTGGGCTAGAGTACCACGATCGAAAATAGTTTGGACCTCCTCTTTAAATTCAGACAAACGGGTTGACCTTAAGGCCTCCATACGTGATCTATATGTTAGATATGAGTTTTGAAGTTGTGTTAAATTTGCAGAGACAGGCTCTGGAGATCTAAGAAATTCATCTATTTCCTCATAGAATCCTGTGAGATAGTCATTTAAAGTCAGACTGATTAATTTATCACATTTTATCTGATCTTGAATATCTTGTTGTGTTTGTGTAGCTGCTGGATCTGTGGTACTTGGAGAAGCAGGATCTGCGTATAGTGTAAAAGATGCAGTAAATACAAATAAAAACGTAACTATGTGGAGGGTTTTTTTATTCATTGGTAACTGTTAGAGCGTTGGATTTATCTAGGATTTGTGACTTGTCTTTGTTTCTAAGAATGGCAAAGAAAATATCTGACTCACCTATAAACTCTTCATCTTCAATTGTATACTGACATGGGCATTGGTCACAAGCTATATCCTCTAAAATATTAGATTCTGGATTGATAGAAACTGGACTTTGCAGATTATTTTCTTCGTCTATATTTATATCAACTAGACTTGCCTCTTTTTGTTTTTCGGCCATTTGAACCAGCTGTGACAACTGCTCTGTAATTGAATCTTGAATAGCTTGGCTATCTTGCGCTTGCGAAGATTCTGATTCTGTGAGAGTTGGTTGTTCAGGTGTTTGAGCTGACTTAATAAGCTCCGCTAATTCTTTAGCAAGTGACTTAATTAGTTCGACTTGGTCTGGGTTTGATTCTTGAATTTGTTTTAACTTTTGTTGAGTTGCTTGAATTTGGTCTTCTAAAGTTGGATCAAAGACATCTTCTGTAGGAAGATTTAGAGCTTCTCTGTCTGCGATACAATTACGAATATCTAATGTTCTCTTAGCTATTTCAGCAAATTCGATACGAGTTAGTTTTTTGTCTGGATCTTGTGCTTCTTGCTCTGTTAGTAAGAAGTTTTGTTTAAGTTCAGAAACTTGAATTGGCGTTAAATCTTGTGAGAAATCAAGATAATTTTGATACCAAGGTTCTACTACTTCAAAATCTGATGTGTCTATAACTTTCAGTAAATCTAGAGCTTGCATAATTACTTTTACAGCTTCTATTTGGCTTATTGGATTAAGAGGTTTAAAAGGAGTTAGTAAAGAGCTTGAGTTTCTCTCTCCTTTATACCCTTCGAAAAGGTCTAACAAGAATGTTTCTTTGGTTTCATCATAAAACCATGGAACTAAATTATCGAATGGAATGTCATCAAAAACAGATGGTTGTAAATAACTTTCTGGTCTTGGAGATATACACAAAACCTTCAGTATTATTTTTGCATACTCAGCTCGGGTAATAAGTTTATTTGGGAAGAAATATCTTAGTCCCCCAACCTTTGAACCTTCTATAATACCTTTTTCTTGTAAATACCTTAATGTTTCTGCAGCTTTTGAATTAGGATCAATATCTGCAAATTGTGGTACTTTACTATCCAATTCTTCTTTGGAACTATCAGATAACTGGGCAATAACTTCTGCCATTTGTTGTTCTGAAAGATTGTGTTTGTTTTTAAATTGCTCAAGTATGTCACTCAGATCTTGGGTGAATACTTGGTCTGTCGATTGGGTTACTTCTTGTGTCTGGATTGGTTCGACTGGAGATTGGCTAGAAAATGGCTTAGCAAGTGATAATGGTTCAGACGACTTAATTAAATATGCAACTCTTATGACACCTTGGTACTTTACAAATACTTTCTGATCTTGATTAAGATCTGAAATTTTTTCTATCTCTAATTCAACTTCTTGTGAACTAGTTATATTCGCACCATTAGGTTTTAAGATAAATAATACTTGATTTGTAGTGCTATCTTTTACAAATGCAGATCCACGAAGCTCTGGATTTTCAAAACCAATTGATTCGATCTCAATAGAGTCTGTAGTATCCATATCTACAATACTAACTGGATTAGTAGCCGAAGCTAGTTGTTCTAGAACTTCAAGCTTGTCTACTGATAAATTAGAATCACCTGTTTTGTGAATTGAAGTTAAATATTGATTTTCAAAAAACAACTCATAATGACTAGAATTTGTGTTAATAGTATTTGATCTAACTTTAATTTCTGCTTGTGGGTGTTTACTAATAACATTACCATTTTGGCGAGATATATCGAATAAGTTTCCAATTTCATTTTTTGAAATTGTAACTGGAGATGAGTCTGGATCATTAATTAACTGATCTATTTGTTGATCATTTAAATCAGGATTCTGTGTTTGTGCTACATCGAACATAGATACTTCGAACTTACCTTGAGTATCGGTAGTTGTTTCCGTAAATATTTGCGATGAACCATTTTGATTCTGTATAATTTCTATTGGGAAACTTTCAGCCTTAGGTGTTATATGACCTTTAATATTTTCAAAACTCACCTCATCTATAACTAAATCTGGTGTCTGAACAGGATAGCTAAACACCTCTTGGCTTTGATTATTGGCATGATCACTAGCAAAAACCTTAAACGCTTGAGTATTAAATTGCTCAAAAGGACCGAATTTAAACTCTTTAAGTGGTGCGTCTACATTAAAATCTATGTCTCTATCGTTATCGCGAATTCCATCATTATTTGAATCTATATTGAGCTGTGTATCTACAAAAATAGATTTAAGACCACTTTCGTTATCATAAGATTCAGATAGATCAAAGTTGTGCAAAGCTCTATAAACTAAACTATTTATTTCGGGTTTGATACTTATTGTAGGAGGTGTTCTGTCAGCACAAATATCAACTGTAAAGTTAACATTTTTCTGATAAGACTTAAGCGTTTGATTGTCTACTATAAAGACATCGTAGGAGTAAATTCCTAACGGTAAACCTACACTTATTAATCCAGCTGAAGTTTGAATACTTTGTAGAGTTGCAAAGTCTTCTTTAAGAATTCTTGTCTCATTAATTTCTACAACTGATTGATCTGGCTTAGATTCAATTTGGGTAGAAACTGCAATTTTTCTAAACGGATTTCGAGCCTCTAAAGTGTTCTTATAAATATTTACTACCACTCCACTATCCCCTATTTCTGCTGGTATTTGAATTTGTACAGAGTTGTGATTTGAACTTACTGTTGTTGAATCCAAGATCATATCTAGCTTATTATTTTGAATATAAAGCTCACTAAAGTCGTAAACAGATGGTCTTTTCGCTGAAGATATATTGCTTGTTAGGTTTTTTAAATTTTCTTTTATATAAAACTCATTATCTGCCGAATATAAGACATCTGTATCATTGTCTAAGTCTATATCACTCATCGTAACTTTTATAAGAGACTGAGTATGCTTTTTATTCTTTATAATGTTTTGCACTTGGTTTCTACTATCACTTATAAATACACCTGTTTGAGTGTCTTGGAGTGGCTGAATCTCATCTACACGTTGTGTATTTATAGTTTCAGTGAAAGCAATTGGCATTGATTTACTTGTAACCTTTGTAATTGGCTTGCTTGAGAATTTAGCTTTTGAACTTGCAATTAATTTTGGATTTAAATTTTGAGCTGGCTTATTTTGTGCAAGATATTTATGTAAGTATTCTAAAACTTTTTGAGATTCAAGGGATAAAGCTTTATAGTTTGCAACTTTTTGACTTTCTGGAATGCTAGATGCTAACTGGTTTAATTCTGAATAATTGATTGGTGTAACTTTTGTTCTTAAGTGAGTATTTTGATTCTTTGATTCGGAAATTTTATCTAGTGACTGATTAATCTTATCAAATTCTGCTGGTAACTCTGCGATCACATCTACTAAAGATTTATCTTGAGGAAGTTTGGCCCCTAAGCCCTCGAGTCCAGATAACACCTCTATTTCTTGTGCAAGACTTTCTTCCACCTGGTCTACTAAGTTTTGATAATAAGTCATTACATTCTGTAAGCTATCGTTCCAACTTTTTGCTGGTGACTCTACAAGATCAACAAGTTTATCAAAGCCAAAGTCAAGCTTTGTCTGTAGGGTGACCTTGTATTTATCAACATATTCTCCAGAAAGACCTGGGTAATTTATCTTAAATGCCTTATCCCATGGTAACACAGGTGTTAAAGGTCTGTTTGTAACTGATTCTATGGATGAACCAAGTTGATTCTCCGGTACAGGTGTAAGACCTTTTCTGATTAAACAAAGTAAGTTAAATATGTTTTGTACAAACTCCATTGGTGCTTCTAATCTGCCAGATAAATCTAAGTCTAACTGACTAATATCAGGTGGGTTTGGTAGAACTGGAAGCTTAAATGTGTTTAACTCTGGGAGTGGAGGTAATTCTATTTCTAGTTTTGGTGGCTCGGGAATGAGTGGCACTTCTATACCATCTACAAATGCTATAAAATCAAACCTTGGTGCATCTGGCCAAATTATAACAGGTTTGAATTCAGGTAGATCTATAACTTGCCGGGTTATTTTAGGTACTGGAATATCTATTTCTAGACCCCCTTGAATATCTGATAAATCTAAGACAAAATCTGGAAATAAATCAAACCTTAATACTGGCAGGTTTGGGGCTCCTAGTAATGCGTCAAATATTATTCTTAACTCAGCATTACTTCTATCTGATCGGCAATCATCACATTGACTTACAAAATTAGCTGAAATATCTAAAAGTAAATTAAAGTCTTTAATAAGGTTTTGAAGTGTTTGAATTGTGTTAGTCCAGGCTTGAATTTGTGCTGTGTTATTGGAAATAAATGAAAGATACTCTCCTAAAATTACATCTAAATACTTGGCTGCTTGGTCTGAATAAAAATATAAAATATTTTCGATTTCAAAAATTTGTTTTGGAATATCACGATAAGCTCGAATAATCTCTAGATTCTCTCTTAAGTTGCCCGCAAATCCTTCAAAAGCTATTCCTAATTGCAAACACGCCTGAGCTGTCTGATTAGGTGGATCTTGTTTGAGTTTTTTCTCATTAGCTATTTTTAGAAAATTTGATAACTCTTTATTAATAACCATATCCTCTATCATTTTTGTAATACCACCAGTGACAGAGTAACCCTTGTAGGCTCTTTCTATTGCATCTACGTACTGCTCAAAAGTAGCGTAATCTTTTTTATTGTATCTAAATACAACTCCTGTATCAGTATCTAAGTTCGTGTTTTTCCATGTTTGAATTAAAGAGCCAAAAATTTTACCAAAAGTCACCTCTTGAGTCTGTTCTCTTGTTAACTGTTGTTGTGCCCCTGTTGGTGACTGAGTAGCATTTACATCAGCAATATCTTTGAGTGATTGCGCGGCATTTACTTCTCTTGCAAATTCATTAAATTTATCTATATCTGGTTGAGGAAAACATCCCCAACGAGCAAGCGCATCTAAAAAAGATACCATGTTTGCTTGGACAGTTAATAGAATATCTTTTTGATATTTGAGAAGAATTTTTGGTGGTAGCTCTGGTAAATTAAAATTCACTGGAACAGGGTTCAGATTAATTGCTGGCATTTTAGATAGCTCAGCAAGTAAGTCTTCTGGTCTTTTTGTAAATTTGGTCCAGAAAGATTTCTTAGCTTTAGTAAATTCAGCCTCGGTTTTGTAATTTCCACATTTTGGATCATTAGGTCTAAAAGAAGTACATTTAGGAAAAGGATTGAATTTATCAACTTCAGGACCAGAAACAAGGTATCCAAATTCTTCTTTGGCAGACTTTAATGGATCGGTGATACTAAAGTCAGAATTTGGACTAAAGTCTGGTACAATAATTGTAATATCTGGAACATCGAATGCTTTTATAACTTCATCGAACTGATTGGTTACCCAGTTAGATAGAAACCCTGGGAACCCTGGTATTATAATGTTTTTCTTATCTGTAATTTCGATACCAAAACCAGTTGCCGATTCCACGCCGTTGGTCATGAAATCTGTAGCTTGATTTAGTAAACCAACAACTTTTTTATTTATTGCATCGCATGCAGGACCTAAATCGAATAAAGTGGCAAACCAACATGCAGTTCCAGGTGCTGGCGGTGGAAAATACGGCCCCAAACAAACTGCAGATGCAAATTCACCAGTTAGGGTTGGAACAAAGTAAAAACGCCCTCCCAAGCAGCTTAAGGCAGCTAAGGATGAAGCAACAGTTGAAGGGTTAGGACAGCCCCATCCAAACATTGGGTTTGGGTTTAATGGTGGAGCCATAAAAGCTTTGTTAATTGGTGTTATTAAACACCCTGCCCCATCACAAAAGAATTCTTTGACACTATCTTGCAAGTTCTCTACGACTTGGTTTCCGGCATTAACGTAACTATCGAATTCATCTGCAATCCCGTCTCCATCTGCATCTAAATTGTTTTGAGCGTTTAAGATATCTCGCATTTGTCTTTCCATCTCTTCGTCTGACATATCCTCTAGGTCCTCTGGGTTTGTTATTCCCTCTGGTAATTCAACTTCTACTGATAGTGTTTCATTTGGTATAGGTCTTTGTGCTTTGCGAACTCGTAGAATATTATCTGCTAAATTTAATTGAAGGTGAGTAAACAATTCTGAATTAGCTGTAAATAAATCTAAATTTTTAAGAGGTCCTCCCGTTTGTTGTGTGGCAATATTGATTCTTGGAACAACTGGATTAGTCTGGCTTGATTGAGGCAGTACGCGTGCTTGAAAGCGAACTTGATTCACTCCAGATCGGATTCTTAAGTTATTTATAGATTTGTTGAAAATAGAATCTGTAGTATTGGCAAAATATGCGTTATCTGGGGTGAGAGAAGATTCGATGATTTCTAGTTGAGATGGAAAGTCAAAAAGCACTGTGCTTGATTGAGAGCTGCCACTTGAATTAATATTTAATGTAATATCAAGAGTGTCCCCTGCTCCAACAGTAGTTCCTGCGTCGGATCTTACTTGAATACTTGAATCAGAAAACTTAGGAGTGTTTTTAAGAGATCCAGCAGTAATATCTGTAGTGGTCTGATCTGGATTTTTAATAGAGATTTCAGAGCCAGCTGAAGACTCTATTAGAAAGTCAAAAATATCTATATCGAATGAAGATATTCCTGTTGTTACCTTAGTTAAAGTAAGCGGATTTGGTAAATTATTTGGACTTGGGTTTAAATATAAATCTAAATTACCACTTGAATCAAATGTTAATATATCTGGAATTTGATTGTTATCGATCTCTAAACTATAGGTTTGTAGAATACGGCTATTAGTTTTCAAATTGGCTTTTTGTAAATTGAAATCGTTGATTGTTGGAGTTGCAAAATATAAGCAGTTGTCATCTACCAAACATTGCTCGTCCGATAAAATTAAAAGAGTTTTTGTATTTCCATCTTTAAGTAGGTGAATATTTTTAATCCCACCCGGAACTTGAGCTACATTTTTATACAATCTTTGTGACTCTTTATCGAAAAGAGAAATTAATCCAGATTTTTCGGCAAAAATAATACTATCTTGTGTATTCAAAACTTTTGTAATGTCTTCATTCATTCGACCAAGGTATTTACCAACTTGTTGATCAAAGATCATATTGGAATTAAAATTTGGTCTCGTTTTGGCTAAGCGAATGTTTGGGTCACCAATAACCACGCTGGAAATATCTTGATATGGCCTAACCGAGTCGCCAACCGGCATTGATGAAGTAAGAAATAAGTTGGTTTTATCACCCTTAGAAAAACCCTGTAACTTATTTGTAACCCTGCTTGATTGTCTAGAAACTAAAATTGGGTCTAAACTGCTTAATCTGCTTGTACCTATTACTGTACTCGGTGGTATGTTTGTATTATCTCCAAGTTTAATATTATAAAAAGATAGTTCGTTTGGTAAGTTACCTTTTACCAATTGAACTTGTGAATTTTGTGAGAAGTTATAAGCAAAGTAAACAAGTGGATTTTTTCCTGCAAACAAACTAAATTCAAGTCCTTTTTGTGAATTAAGTAATTCTAGTTTGTAACGTTGATCTAGTAACTTAGGTATATTGTTATTAATTTCTAAAATAGGCTGATTCAAAAGTAAAATTTGATTGTCTTTGAAAGATAAATCCTCTGTTAATAAATTTAAAAACAAACCAGTTTTTGTGTAATCTATACCTTCGTTTAAAATTAATGGTAAGTTTCCAGGTGTGTACGAAACTTTTAGAAGCTTGTCGTTTGACTTGTCTAATAAACTTGCTTCGAGTTTAGTATCTGTAGATTCTAGGTTTGGTTTTACTACAGTTGTATCCTCTATCGAGATACCACCTTTGGGACTTACTGCAGCAACAACATCGGGAGTTCTAAAACTTTTAAGACTAGTAATAACACTTTGTGTAATACCAGAATTAAGAAGTGTTTGCGCTCGATTACTTAGGTACTCTGATTGATCTGTAACAAGATTGTAAATTAAAGATTTAGATTTAAATCTTTCTATTTGTGTATTTGATAATCCTGTTAATAATTTTATTCTCCCAGGATTTGATTTAAGATCTTGACTAGTTACTTCAAAACTAACTGTACCAAATTTGTCGGATCTAGTTTCTAGTTCAAAGCTTGCAATACCATTATTTACCTGAGCTGTTTGTGACTCAATAATTAAACTTTGTGGACTAGTAAGATTTAGTTGAGCTTCTTGATTATAATTTGTGTCTATGTTTCCAAATTCATCTTTAAAAAATGCTTCTAGAACAAACTTATTTTCTGTATTTACATTAAACTTTAATTTCGAACTGTCAGTAGTTTCAATTACAACTGTTGGATTTGGCTGAATTTCTAATGGAACAATAATGTCTTCTAAAGGTTTTGATTGAAGAGTTACTTCGAGTTCACTTGCAGTTTGCAAAGGTTTTAAAATAAACTCATGCTCAAAGGCAGTAAATGCTTGTTCTTGTGATTGTTGCTGTTCTACAATTTTTGCATTTGAAAACTGGATACTGGGTCTTTTAGACTCTATAACACTTCCGTCAGCTAGTTTTTGTTTATAGGTAATTCTAAATTGATTCTCTGAGTTAACAAAGAGTTGGTTTGTATTTATTTCTACCTCTGGGATAATTGTCTCGTGTACTCTAACACTTGTTGAGAGAGTTTTTTCGAAAGATTCTAAATTAAATATATTATCTGTGTCGTACCCCTCTAATGAGACTTCAAACTCTAGGTTTCCTGCTTGATTTGCAACAAAAGGAATTTTAAAATTTTGAGAATCAAAAGCAAGTTGATGGCCATCCAAATTAGGATCCAAATCTGGTTCAGTTATTTCGGCTGTGCCTGTGATATTGATTGTTAAAAATAAGTCTTGTGGATTGATAGGTAAATTAAACTGATCGAGTGCTTGAAATTGCAACTCTGACTTTGGTTCTTGTAAAGATATGTCTGCAGATTGCGCTTCTAAAGAAATAGTTTGTATAGTTTGATTAGTATTATAAATTTCTTCGTCGAAGGATTTTAGTGGAGAACCGGCAAAACTTACTACACTGTCTATATTTTCTAAAGTTTGGTTGTACCAGCTTGGTAAATACTCTGTAAAGTATGTTTTTAAGTCTTCAAATTGTCCTTCTGGCTCTTGGTCTGGCTCGATAATTTCTGATACTTGTTCTTGTTGCTCTATAGTTGGCGGATCAAATAGATCTGGATCATCTGTTATAGAAAATAAAATAGAATCGCTACTAGAGTCACTTGTAATATGCGCTAGCTCGAAGGTCTTTGGTAAATCAAAAAGGTCTATTTTAAAATTATCATTTAATTGAGCATTTAAAATTTGTGTATATCTTTGATTCACATCCAAACCCTGATAATCTAATAAAAACTGTAGCTTTGGCTTTGAAAATCGTGAAATTTGACCCTGTGTTAACTGGTCTGAATTTTGAGTAGTTAAATTGTCTTGCAGGGTTTGAAACAGAGATGTTTGTGACCCAAGATCAATTAAATCAGCTGATAATTGACTAAGAGCATTTTCGAATTCGTCAAAGGATTTGTAATCAAAAATATTTGGAATAGTAATTTTTTGCATCATCCCCTCTCTATCATAAAAAGATACAAAAGGATGAGTATCTACAGGAAAGTTTATTCTTTTGGCAGGTTTTGAATTTGTGAAATCTGATACAGTTGGCGCATCGTGTTTAATTAGTGATTTGATTGTATTAATGTAATTTCTTTTAGAAACATTTATTTTAATAGACTCAATATTACTATCCGGTCCGTATGGATCTGTAATTGTGAATGAATTTTTAACTGGATTTCCGAATAAGTATGCACTCCAGGCATGCCAATCAGAAGCATCGCGACCTGTATATCCAGGTAGTTTTGGAATTAAATCTGATAATAATATGTCTTTTCTACCAATTCTATCTAGAACAATGTTTGTTGCCTGAGGGCGGTTGAATTCTCGTATTAAACGTTCCTTACCCATGTCGTATTCGTCTAAAATTAACTTTCTATAGCGAGTGGCCGTTCGCATGGCAAAGCAGCTTTCTGCTGTAACTAAGGAATTGTATTCAAGATCGGAATGGCTTGTTCTGTATTTATCTCTCAAATCTTGACCACCAAACTGGGTACACTCTTTTAGGTTATCTTTGTCTGTTTCGGCCTCCCAGTCGTCTTCATCTACTTTGCCATCATCTAAATCGTCGGCTTGGGGGTAACATGCAACCTCTAATTCACTAGGGTTTTGATTGTCGATAAGCGCTCTGTTGTAAGTAATAGTACTTTCTCCAAACTGGTTTGTACCTCCACCTTTGTATAGCCGACATTGACTAGGACTTGATAACTCATCGGCATCTACACCGGCTATTTGTGGTAGATGAGCATCGATCATAGAATTATCATCACTTACTAAATCGAAAGCCTCTGTGATCATATCCCTTGGGTCGAGTCCAAAAATTTCTGCAGCCTCCATTACATCGGATACTAATGGAAGATCTAGAAATATTTGCACAAAACCTGGGTTTCTACCACCGTTTAAAAATTTGATAACTGATGAGTTTTCAGTTCGTCCGTTACGAAGCTTGGTTTGAATACTCAAAGAGCCACCTGCATAAATATCAATATTTTCCTGGATGGACTCAGCTATGCCTATAAACTCAGATTTTAGAACCTGGTTTAGTTTATGAAAATACTCTAAGGTCATTTTATCCATGGCAGCCATTTGAATAAGCGGACTGCTATACTCTTGAGACTGGTAACGACCAGTTTGCTCAACTTCTCTTTGCGTATTGCCAATAGCATTTTGAAATAGATCTATAAATTCTACATACTGCTTTTCTAAAAGGTCTCCTGCAAACTTATCTGGTGGCGCAAGTTCTTCGCCAGTTAGTTGCTGGTACATTTCTGCAGAAACCTTATTATCTACCAGGTATCTACCAAGCAAAAGATAGTTCGAATAACGTTCGACAAGAGCTGTATTAAGGTTTTCGATTTCGTATTTTGGCTCCGATACAAACATTTTCTTTTCGATATTGGCAAAGTCTTCATGGCCTTCGTAATACAAATGGTTTTTATCTAGATACTCAGCTAGCTCTTGATGTGTTTGAAAGTCGATAACCCCATGAAAAATTTCTGGCTCTGGATCTTGTAACGCATCTGCATTTAAGACAAATTGTTTTGAAAGTGGGTCTAGTTTAAAAATTGGATTTAGAAAGTCTGTATATGGATACATAGAAAACTGGCTGCCAGACTCTGTTTGCAGACTTGGGATAGCCACTTTACCAACCAAGACAACCCCCTTAAGGCTTTGGTTTTGAAAGGCCGGATTGTTTTGCAGATAAACCTGCTTTAAAAAGTCGGCAATATCTGCTGGTGATTGGTTTTTGGAAATTGAGACAATATCCACATTGGCAGATTTGTTTGTTTTGGATAGATTTGTAGCATATCGCTTTATTCTATCCTCTAATTCGAGGGCTGAAAGTTGACGGTATTCTTGCGATAAGCCTTGGTAATTTGTACCATCTTCGAGCAAACTTGATTCTGCGAGAATCAAAATTAAATCTCTGGATTCGGCTTGCTGAAGCGTGGAATTTAAAAATTGGGCACTGGCCACCTCTGGGTTTAAAAACACCGTGTTAAAAAGCAAGAAAACTGCGAGAAATCCCGCAGTAATTTTTTTTGTAGCTATATGATAGAAATGTAAATTTCTGTTCACGTGACCATGTTTAAAACTTTTTATGATTAAGGTTTACTCTTCACCTTCACCTTCACCTTCACCTTCACC
>Ga0163109_10000076_pt1 | contig 77248 bp, 58 predicted proteins | sample CRUFie1St13metaG_FD_108704 | JGI IMG/M metagenome (GOLD analysis project Ga0163109, IMG submission 108704) | Marine microbial communities from the Costa Rica Dome - CRUD Field 142mm St13 metaG | ecosystem: Environmental > Aquatic > Marine > Oceanic > Photic zone | place: Costa Rica: the Eastern...
AGAGCACTCGGCCGTGTAGTCCGCAGGAATGGTGAGTTCTGGAGCAGTCGTGTCCTGGACCGTGATCGTCTGCATCGCAGACGTGCTGTTGCCACAGTCGTCCGTCGCAGTGAACGTGCGAACAACAGTGTAGTTGCCCGCGGCGTCGCCAGCGATGGTTTCGCTCGACACCTCGATGCTCACTGTGCCGCAGTTGTCTGAAGCTGTGGCGTCGTCGAGGATCAACTCGTCAGAGCACTCGGCCGTGTAGTCGGCTGGGATGCTCAATTCTGGCGCAGTCGTGTCTTGGACCGTGATGGTCTGCGTCGCAGACGTGCTATTGCCAGCGTCGTCCGTCGCAGTGAAGGTGCGCGCGATCGTGTAGTTGCCTGCGCAGTCGCCTGCAATCGTCTCGCTCACCTCGTCAATCGTCACCTCACCACAGTTGTCGGAAGCAGAGGCTGCATCCATGACGAGCTCGTCAGAGCACTCTGCAGTGTAGTCCGCAGGGATGGTGAGTTCTGGAGCCGTCGTGTCTTGAAGCGTGATGGTCTGTGTCGCTGACGTGCTGTTGCCACAGTCGTCCGTCGCAGTGAACGTGCGAACAACAGTGTAGTTGCCCGCGGCGTCGCCAGCCAAGGTCTCGCTTGACACCTCGATGCTCACCATGCCGCAGTTGTCAGACGCTGAAGCGTCGTCCAGGATCAACTCGTCAGAGCACTCCGCCGTGTAGTCGGCAGGAACGCTCGTGAACTCTGGAGCAGTCGTGTCCTCGACCGTGATGGTCTGCGTCGCAGAAGTGCTGTTGCCAGCGTCGTCCGTCGCAGTGAAGGTGCGCGTGATCGTGTAGCTGCCGGCGCAGTCGCCTGCAATGGTCTCGCTCACCTCTTCAATCGTCACCTCACCGCAGTTGTCAGAAGCTGAAGCTGCATCCATGATGAGCTCGTCAGAGCACTCAGCTGTGTAGTCGGCGGGAACGCTTGTGAACTCAGGAGCAGTCGTGTCTTGAACTGTGATGGTCTGAGTGGCTGACGTGCTGTTGCCGCAGTCGTCCGTTGCAGTGAACGTGCGAACGATGGTGTAGTTGCCTGCAGCGTCGCCAGCGATGGTTTCGCTCGACACCTCGATGCTCACTGTGCCGCAGTTGTCAGACGCTGAAGCGTCGTCCAGGATCAACTCGTCAGAGCACTCCGCCGTGTAGTCGGCAGGAACGCTCGTGAACTCTGGAGCCGTCGTGTCCTCGACCGTGATGGTCTGAGTGGCAGACGTGCTGTTGCCAGCGTCGTCCGTTGCTGTGAACGTGCGAACGATGGTGTAGCTGCCGGCACAGTCACCTGCAATGGTCTCGCTCACCTCTTCGATCGTCACCTCACCACAGTTGTCTGAAGATGAAGCTGCATCCATGATGAGCTCGTCAGAGCACTCCGCCGTGTAGTCGGCAGGAACGCTTGTAAACTCAGGAGCAGTCGTGTCTTGAACTGTGATGGTCTGCGTCGCAGAAGTGCTGTTGCCGCAGTCGTCCGTCGCAGTGAACGTGCGAACCACCGTGTAGTTGCCCGCTGCGTCGCCAGCGATGGTTTCGCTCGACACCTCGATGCTCACTGTGCCACAGTTGTCAGACGCTGAAGCGTCGTCCAAGATCAAATCGTCAGAGCACTCCGCCGTGTAGTCGGCAGGAACGCTCGTGAACTCTGGAGCAGTCGTGTCCTCGACCGTGATGGTCTGAGTGGCAGACGTGCTGTTGCCAGCGTCGTCCGTCGCAGTGAAGGTGCGCGTGATCGTGTAATTGCCTGCGCAGTCACCTGCGATGGTCTCGCTCACCTCTTCAATCGTCACCTCACCACAGTTGTCTGAAGCTGAAGCTGCATCCATGATGAGCTCGTCAGAGCACTCCGCCGTGTAGTCGGCAGGAACGCTTGTGAACTCAGGAGCAGTCGTGTCTTGAACCGTGATGGTCTGCGTCGCAGAAGTGCTGTTGCCGCAGTCGTCCGTTGCAATGAACGTGCGAACGATGGTGTAGTTGCCTGCAGCGTCGCCGGCAATTGTCTCGCTGGACACCTCGATGCTCACTGCACCGCAGTTGTCAGACGCTGAAGCGTCGTCCAAGATCAACTCGTCAGAGCACTCGGCCGTGTAGTCGGCAGGAACGCTCGTGAACTCTGGAGCCGTCGTGTCCTGAACCGTGATGGTCTGCGTCGCTGACGTGCTGTTCCCGCAATCGTCCGTCGCAGTGAACGTGCGCTCGATGGTGTAGTTGCCGGCGCAATCGCCTGCAATGGTTTCGCTTGAAACTTCGATGGCCACATCCGTGCAGTCATGGCTGTGGGCAAAGGTCAAATCCGCGCGAACGTCGTTGTCTTGGTCACCCTGAGGGAAGACCTGCGTGCGGAACTGACCGCTCAAATCGCCGTCGGTGGTCAACTGAGCCACCAACACGCGTTGGTCGTCCCCACCGAGGCCATTCACGGCCACGGGCGGGATGATGTACCATCCGCTGCCAATGCCGTCATTCACCGTAAAGCTGTCACCAGCTTCGAAGGCGTCCATCCATGTGCCAGGAATCAACTCCACACTTCCCTCTTGTCCCTCAGGTTGACCTGTCAAGCCAATGGTCACATAGCTGTCGTACGCGAGCTCTGGAACCAAGGCCACCGCGCCTGAAGTGATGTCGTTGGACGTGGCGCCGCCAAAGGCGTTTTGGTAGAAGCTCGTCGTCGTGTTGAGCGACAAGGCAAACTCGTCGTTGCCCGTAAAGCTTGTGACTTGGTCCGCGCTGTGTGCCACATCCAAGTACACGCGGTAGGTGCGCATGCCATCGAGTTCGCCACCCTCGTGGCTCGCCACGAGTTCAAGGCTCAAACCATAACCGTCCACTGTAGAGGTGAAGTCGAAGGCGTCGCTGCACACCGCGCAGTTGTCCGTCGCCGTGGCGTCGTCCATGACGAGGTCATCTGTGCATTCGGCCGTGTAATCCGCTGGAATGCTCAATTCAGGAGCGGTGGTGTCCACCACCGTGATGGTCTGCGTGGCGGACGTGCTGTTGCCAGCATCATCTGTCGCAGTGAAGGTGCGAACGAGGGTTAAGGTCCCCACGCAGTCACCTGCAATCGTCTCTTCGGCCAATGCCATGGTCACTGTGCCGCAGTTGTCTGTGGCGGAGGCATCAGCGAAGGTCAGCTCATCCGTGCACTCTGCGGTGTAATCCGCAGGAACTGTGAGCTCGGGCGCGGTGGTGTCTTGAACCGTGATGGTTTGGGTGGCGCTGCTGCTGTTGCCCGCATCGTCTGTCGCAGTGAACGTGCGCACGACGGTGTAGTTGCCCGCAGCGTCACCTGCAATCGTTTCACTTTCAACGGAAATCTCTGCCCCGTTGCAGTTGTCTGAAGCCGTGGCATTTTCGAGCACGAGATCGTCAGAGCATTCCGCAGTGTAATCCGCAGGCACGCTTGTGAACTCAGGCGCAGTCGTGTCCTCCACCGTGATGGTTTGGGTGGCCGACGCCATGTTGCCCGCATCGTCGGTGGCGGTAAATGTGCGAACCACCGTGTAGTTGCCCGTGGCGTTGCCCGGGATGATCTCTGACGTCACTTCCAAAACCGCACCATTGCAGTTGTCCATGGCGGTCGCTTCTTCGAGAAGCAGGTCATCTGAGCATTCAACCGTGTAGTCGGATGGAACGAATGTGAATTCCGGTGCTGTGGTGTCCTCCACCGTGATGGTTTGGACTGACGAAGAACTGTTGCCACAATCGTCGATGGCCGTGAAGGTGCGAAGGATGGTGTAGTTGCCCGTGGCGTTGCCAGCGATGGTTTCTTCAGCAACCTCAATCGAAACCGTGCCGCAGTTGTCGGTGGCAGTGGCTTCATTCGAAAGCACGATGTCCCCGGAGCACTCCACGGTGTAGTCTGCCGGGATGGAAGTGATCTCTGGCGCATCGTTGTCTTCCACCTGAATGGTGTACGCATATTCTGCGGAACCGCCCGCGCAGTTTTCGATGCTTACGGTGCGGAGAATGGTGTAATCCCCGGCACATGCACCTTCTGTGATTTGGTCTGAGACCAAGCTCACTGAAAGGCCTTCGTCGCACCCAAAGGCAGACGCATCGGCATTGCTGTAGCTCACGACGAATGCATCCGCGCCGGGCAAGCCAGGCACCGCATCGCATGAAGCCACCGCATCTGCAGGGCCTTGCTCGATGATGGGGCAAGCAAACGCGCCCAAGGGCTGCTGCTCGAACGTGAAGTCAGGACGCACGTCGTTGACCTGATCTCCTTGTGGGAAGATCTGGGCACGGAATGAGCCTGAAATCTGGCCGTCCGTGGTCAGCTGGGCCACCAACACGCGTTGGTCGTCACCTGACACGCCGTTGGGCCCGCCAGGAGGGATCAAGAACCATCCGCTGCCGATGTTGTCGTCAACTGTGATGCTGTTCCCAGCCTCGAAAGAGTCAATCCATGAACCGGGAATGAGTTGAGCCTCTCCCCCGTCCAAATCGTCACTCGACGTGGCGCCAATGGTGACCCAAGAGTCGTACGCCGCATTGGGCGCCACAACCATCATGGCGGGGCTGATGTTGGTGCCAAGACATCCTCCAAATACGTTCTGATAGAATGACGTGGTCGTGTGAAGCGCCAGTGGGAATTCATCGGATCCCGTCACGGCCGTCAACACGTCGTCGGTGTTGGGCGTATTGATGTACACACGGTACGTGCTCAAGCCTGCGAGGTCCCCAGAAGTGTGGGTTTGGACAAGGTCGATGCTGATGCTGTATCCAGCCTCGGTCGAAGTGTAAACCTCATACCCACAGCAGTAGTCGCAAGAGCCGTCGTCCACTGCGGCCACAGGGTCGTAGTTGCAAGCCTGTGCGTCGGTACATCCCGCCTCGTCAAAGTCGCAGATGTCGTTGTCGTTCACGTCGAAGCAGACGCCGTCGCAGTCAAAGCCTGGCTCTGCATATTCGCACGCGCCGTCGTCGTAGATGGCGTCCTCGTCGTAGTTGCATGCCCCCTCATCCGTGCAGCCACATGCATTTTGGCCGCAAGAGCAGAAGTCGCATGAATCGTCCAATACGTTGGCGTCAGCATCGTAGTTGCACGCCGCTTCATCCGTGCAACCCGGATTGACCAGCGTCACGTTGTACTGCTCTTGCAGGGTCAAGGTGTTGCCACATGCATCGGAAATGAGGAATTCACGCAAGATGACCTCGAGCGATGCGGTTGTAGACAAGACGACATCGTTGACTTCATAAGTGGGATTGTCATCGCAGTCGTCCGAAACCGCCAAATTGGCCTCAGGCAAAGTCTCCCCTTCGAGGCCATTGATGTCGATGGCACACGTGGAGGGAACTTCACAACCATTCCAGCCTGACAACACCGTCGGAGCTGTGTCGTCGACGATGTTCAATTTTTGGGTTGTCGTAGAAGCATTGCCACAAGCATCTGTGGCCGTGAAGGTGCGGTCGATGCTGTAAGACTGGGGACAGCTGCCTTCAGTCACCACATCGGTCACTGTGATTTCGACACCACTGCAGTTGTCCGTGGCTGCGGGCAAGGCAGACGGAAGTTCATCCGAGCAGCTCAATACCATGTCCGCCAACGTTTCGAGGACTGGCGCCTCGTTGTCCACCACCGTGATGACCTGCTGCGCCGTGGCGGTGTTCAAACAGGGGTCCATGGCGTTGAAGGTTCTCACCACGGTGTAATTGCCGGGGCAATCGCCGGGGACGATTTCCTCGGTCATTTCGATGGTGACGTCGCCACAATCGTCTGTGCCATAGGCTTCCCCCAAATCCGCAGTGGCGAAGTCTTCACAGAGCACAGTCATGTCCTCAGGCACGTACACCACTGGGGACACCGTGTCCACAACAACAATGATTTGTTCTCTTGATCGCGTGTAGCCTGAGCAATCTGTCGCAGTCCACGAACGGAACAAGGTGTAGTCGTGCTCACACACCCCGTCAATGCGCGTCTCCCCATCAAAGGTGATGATGGGCGTCGGCATGTCGTCGTAGCAAAGGTTTCCGTTGTACGTCGCTTCAAAAGAAGGTGCAAAAGGAGAGGCGATTGCTTCAACGACAGCGTCCTCCACAGCGGGGACTTGCCATCCCTGCACAGTCACGTTCGCAGGGAACGAGGTGAAGATGGGCTTCAAAGAATTTCCATCACAATCGAAGTTGGGGGACGCAAAGTTGCATTGCCCTGGGTCCGTTGCGGCCGGGTCGAAGTTGCAAGCCGCCATGTCTTGGCAACCCAAAATTTCAAAGGGATCGCAAACGCCGTCGCCGTCCTCATCAAGCAAGCAGTTCCCATCACAGTCGTATCCAAACTCAGGGAAAATGCATGAATCGTCGGCATAAAGCGCGGTCTCATCGTAGTTGCAGGCCGAGGTCTGAAGGCAGCCTGCACAAGAAGTGAATTCACAGGAGCCATCGTCATTGGTGGCTGCCGCGTCAAAGTTGCATGCCTCGGGGTCGGTGCACCCGCCAATGGGCTCTTGGCATGACCCATCGTCGTCCGTCGCAATGGGGTTGTAGTTCAAGGCCGTTGCAGAAGTACATCCGGCAATCTCGTCGCCATCACACACGTTGTCTCCGTCGGCGTCCTCCAAGCAATTCCCGTCACAATCTCTCCCTTCCTCTGGGAAGACACATGTTCCGTCGTTTACTTGCGCTTCTTCATCGTAGTTGCATGCCTCCAGAACCGTGCAACCCGTGGCCAAACAAGACACGAAGTCGCAGGATCCATCATCCTGGTTGGCATTGGCGTCGAAATTGCAGGCTTGAGGGCTTGTGCATCCCTCGATGGGGTTGCAACTGCCATCGTCCACCGTGGCCGAGCTGTCGTAGTTGTCCGCAAATTCGTTGGTGCAACCCGCACAGCTGGTGTATTCGCAAGAACCATCGTTGACCTCCGCAAGGGGGTCAAAGTTGCAGGCGTTGGTCAGCGTACAACCAGGAACAAGGCAGCTCAGGTAATCACATGAACCGTCGTTGACCGTGGCGGCAGCATTGTAGTTGCACGCCGCAGCGTCAGTGCAACCCAAAACAAGGCAGCTGACAAAATCACAAGTACCGTCGTTGAGGGTCGCCGCGGGGTCATAATTGCAGGCAATCTCAATGGTGCATCCAGGTATATCTGTTTGAGCAACAATGGTTTGGGTCAAAACCACGAGGAGAGCGGAGAGGAAAATTCGCATGTCGAGTCTTTTGATGGAACATTGAAAGATAAGGATGAAAACCGACAATCCATCGACGAACCTCAATTTTCACCACTTCAATGCGCGATAACGACCTACGAGCGACCACATAAATATGCTACAAAATGATCCAATCAAGCGAATTGGGTTGGCCGCTTCTACCCAACAAAAATGGCGACCCGTGGCCGCCATTTCCTCATGCTCAACAGCATGCAATTGTCTCAAAATCAATAGTCGTCGTCGTAATCTGACCACCCCCTCGAACCTCCGCCACCTCGGGTCTTTTTCATCTTGGTTTGACGCGGACCGTCCGAGTATTTGTCGGGCTTTTGACGCTGTACTTTTTTCTTCTTTGCAGGCTTCTTGTCGGCGCCAAAAGAACCACCCCCACCTCCGGAGGACGGCCGCGGTCCGGAACTCGGTCGAGCGCCTCCGCCCTGCCCAGTTCTTGGAGAATCGGGACGGCCACCTGCGCCGGAAGGCCTCGGCCGTGCTCCACGCTCTTCGGCTTCTTTGACGACCATTCGGAATCCCATGAATTCCTGGCCATTCATTTCCGCGATGGCGCGCTCGCCTCCTGCTTTGTCCTCCATTTCAACAAAGCCAAAGCACTTGCTTTGCCCAGTGTCCCGGTCGGTCACCACCTTGACACTGCGAACAGGGCCCATGGCACCAAACCATTCCAACAAATCCGATTCAACCGCATCCCGGTTGAGCTTAGCGACGAAGAGTTTCATGTTTGTCTATAGAACGAGAGAACGGATGCAAACTACGCGAAAAGTCGAAGTTCACAGCCGTTCCCAAATTCAATTGTTCATCAGCAGTCGTTGCCAAACGCTGCCAGGATTTGAAGAATGTCGTTGACGTTGGTAGCGCCATCGCCATTCAAGTCCGCACTGCAATCTGAGGTGCAGCCGAAGTCCGCCAAGAGCTCCAAGATGTCGGCCACTGTGATTTGACCGTCGTTGTTCAAATCTTCGGGGCACGCAGGCGCAAACTCGCAACTGCCGTCGTCGACCAACGCGCTGGGGTCGTAGTTGTCCGCTTCAGGATCGGTACAACCGCTGCAGGTGCTGTTGTCGCCACCACACACACCACATGCGTCAAGCGTCAGGCAAGAGCCGTCGTCGATGGTCGCACCGGCGTCATAGTTGCAGGCATTCACATCGGTGCAACCCGCACAACTGGTGAACTCACAGGAGCCGTCATCCTCGGTGGATTCAGGGTTGTAGTTGCACGCCGAGGGATCGGTGCAGCCCGAGCAGCTGGCGAAGTCGCAAGAGCCGTCGTCTGTGGTCGCTTGCGGGTTGTAGTTGCATGCGCCGGCGTCGGTGCACCCTGGGATCTCAACGTCATCCGAGGTGCAAAGGCCATTCAATGTCAGCGTCGCGTCGTAGTCCACACCCGCACTCGTGGTCCATCCGTTCACCAACGTGAACGACCAAGGTCCTGTGCCCGTCAAACCGGCTCCCGACAAATCCACACTTGCGGTGTAGGTCCCTGAGGTCGTCGTCTGCCAAGCTCCTGGCCACACCACGGTGTAGTTGCCGAGATCCGTGCACGCACTTGTCACGTTGTAACCGCCAATCGCGTAGCAGTTGCCGTCGGGCAACCCAATTTCAACCATCATGTCGGCGGGCCATGATTGACTTCCCCCGGAGTTGGAGAAGTTCAACGTCACATCGAGCGAACTGAGCGTTCCGGACGCCCCCGTCAACGCTGGCGTACCAGCTGCAGAAGCGGCCAATCCCGTCTCGACGATGTTCAAGGGGTAATCGCAAGTGGGGCAACCTTCCACGGGGTCAGGCAACTCACAGAATCCATCATCCAATGTGGCTGAAGGATCGTAGTTGCAGGCCTCGGGATCTGTGCACCCGTAGCAGCTGAAGTCACAAGATTCGTCGTCAATGAGTGCGGCGGCATCGTAGTTGCAGGCAGTCGCGTCCGTGCAGCCACTGCAGGTCGTGTTGTCCCCTCCACAGACACCGCAAGTATCGTCAAACAAGCAAGAACCGTCGTCCGTGGTGGCTGTAGGATCGTAGTTGCAGGCAGCGGGATCGGTGCACCCAAAGCCTGAACCGAGGCACACCTCCGTGGATTCGGTGGAACCAAATTCACCTCCTGCACCAAGGACAGTGCCTCCTGAAGAAATGGTGTATCCTCCTTCACCGTAAGCACAGCACATGCCATCGCCGAAGGAGTCGTTGATGGTCACGGTGTAACATCCGGGGTCAATGCAGATTTGCTCGACATATTCTGTACCCGTCTCAGCGTAAGGCCCTCCTTGCGCGACGATGTTGCCATTGAGGTCGGACACCGTCCACGTCGTCTCACCGGGATAGTTGTCGGTCAACAAGGTCAATGTGAGGTCTTCTCCACCCAAGATGCATGAGCCATCGTCCAAAATGGCCGTGGCATCGTAGTTGCACGCATCTGGGTTGGTGCAACCGCTGCAAGTGCTGTTGTCACCACCGCACACACCACACTCGTCGTTGGTCAAGCACGAGCCATCGTCAAAAATGGCTGACGCATCGTAGTTGCAGGCGGCGGGGTCGGTGCAACCACCGCAGGTGCTGTTGTCTCCACCACACACCCCACAATCGTCATTGACCGCACACGACCCATCATCCTGGGTGGCTGTGGGGTCGTAGTTGCACGCCGCTGGATCAGTGCAGCCTGTGCAATCGAAGTCGCAAGAACCGTCGTCAAGCGTGGCATCGGCGTCGTAGTTGCACGCCGTGGCATCGGTGCATCCCAAGCCGCAATCCGCCACGCCAATCTGCAAGATGTCAGAACCCTGCGTCGACCCGTCGCCGCTCTGGGCTGTGTCGAGATCTCCCGAAGCGAGGACGTTGCCCGCATCGTCTGTCAAGGTGTATGTCGCGCCGTTCCAACCGTCGCCATAGCTGTCTGTCATGTTGAAGGTGAAACACCCATTGGGGATGCATTCCGTCATGGAACCAGCGCCGCCGGAGGCAAGCACCGTGCCATTCAAATCCAAGCTCCATCCGATTTCACTGTCCCAGCTGCCGCCGCCGACACTGATGGTCACGCCGCTGCCCGTGGTGTTCATGAAGAAGTCGCTTGTTGCGGTGTCGTTCGCCGCATTTTCATCCGTGCCGCCATTGGGGTTGGACACAGTGAAGGAGAATGTGTGGTTGCCATCGGCTGGTGCAATGTCGGCCAAGGTGACGTCTTCACTCTCTGCGTAAGCCAACGCCCCGGTCCAAGTCAAAGTTCCGATTTCCGTTCCATCCAGGCTGTAGGAAACGTCCAGTGAGGTCAGCGTTTGCTCGCCATTGTTGCGCACGCGAATGACCGGAGTGACGCTTGTGGCACATACGCCAGCGGCAGGTGCAATCACCGATTGGGCCTGCGCATCCAATGCAAAATCAGGCACCGCGGGTGTGCAACCTGGAGAGCTCACCAAGCTCGCACGGGCCCCGCCCGGCGCAAACAACGCGTTCATGCGGTCCGATTGCCCTTGGGTAAACAGGTTCATGCAAGCGTCATCGGAATAGTCCATGTAGTTTTGGACCATGTCTGTCGTGCCACAGGCGGCGCTTCCCAAGGCACATCCGTAGTTGGGTCCGTCAGAATCTGGGGTGTCCTCGACAAAATCGGATGCCCCGCAGCCACCGTCGCCCCAAATGTGACGCAAGTTGAGGTAGTGCCCCACCTCGTGGGTGGCGGTGCGTCCAAGGTCAAACGGTGCAGAAGCTGTCCCCGTGTTGCCCGTGGCCGTGTAGTTGCACACAATGCCATCGGTGCTGGCAGGGCCGCCAGGGAATTGGGCGTATCCAAGCAAGCTTGAACCCAAATCGCACACCCAAAAGTTCATGTAATCCGACGCAGGCCATGCATCCGAACCTCCCTGAGAGGTGAATTTCATCGCGTCGTTGGTCCCGAATGAGGTCACGTTTGTGGGCACCCGCAAGATGCCGTCTGTTGGGTTGCCATTGGGATCCTGCGAGGCCAAGCAAAACTCAATCTGCGTGTCCGCCGCTTGCGACCACACATTGTCTTGGTCTGCGTTCAACCGACGAAAATCCTCGTTCAAAATGTCCAATTGGGACATCACTTGAGCCTCACTGATGTTCTCTGCAGTTGTGTTGTACAAGATGTGAAAGACGACCGGAATGGTCACCACCAACTGTGAACGTTGGGCAGGGTTGGCCTGCACCTGACGCATGTACGTCTCGGTTTGCTTTTCGATGAGCGCCATGCGTCGGACCATCTTGGGATGTTCGTGCAGCAGCCGGTCGAGGTTGCCCATGGTGTGACAAACGCGCTGACGGGCGTTTTTGTCCACTTGCTCGCCACCATGTTGTGCCTGAAGTGGTGCAAACACCAAAACCGTCATTGCGACAGCCAGAATGTTGAGGAGGAACGATTTCATTGAATCAGGATTGGTTCGACCGCTTAATATATGCTTTAATCGACACAAATACGCAACTCATCTATTTATTTCTGCCATTCAAGGACTTAAAGGGCATCTGGCAGGTTGCATCACTTTTGCCATGAACTTTGACTCCATGCAGAAGGATTGGGCCATTCTCCACCAAGACAAAGACCACGCGGTCGTATTGAAACCTGCAGGTATGGCCGTTCACGGCAGAGGCCAACACACGCTCACCACCCAGCTGAACCGCGACGGTCGCCTCTCAGATGCCGCCACCTGGCAGCACATTCACCGCTTGGACTACGGAACGCGGGGTCCCGTGATGTTCGCGAAAACACCCACTGCACAAAAGGCGCTGCAAGCGCATTGGCCTCTCTTCACCAAAACCTACCATGCGTGGCATGCGGGAGAATGGAAAACCGAATCCGGGGTGGCGGCATTTCCATTGGACGGGAAACCATGCCAAACCACCTTCAAATGTCTTGGCTCGCGGCCATGGGGGGTGCACGGCAAGGCCTCCTTGGTGGAATGGTCCCTTCAAACGGGACGCACTCACCAAATCCGCAGGCATGCTGCAGCGCTGGGGCACGCCATCGTTGGAGATCCCGTGTATGGCAGGCCGCCCATCTATACAGGGCATGGACTCCATTTGACCTGCACAGACTTGGCTTGGACCCACCCCATCACAGGGAACCCATTGACCGTTCGCGTCACGCCGGCCAAAAAGATGAAGCGTGCCCTCCCCGGCACCTTTGTGCCACACGCACCCTCCCCATTCCTCCGCTTGTTCGACGGCTCCTGAACGGTTGCCGACCGTACCTTCGGCCTCAAATCACCCTCATGCGACCCATCCGAGCCTTCATTCGAATCGTGCTGTTTCTTCTGCTGTCGTTGGTCACCATAGCACGACTTGTTTTGACTTTCATGTGGATGCGTCTGGTCGGAACAGAGGTTGAAGCCAAACGTGCGTACATCCACCGACGATTTGTCGCCTTCGTCAAGCAGGTTCAGCGCATCATGGGCGTTCGCATTCAACGGGAAGGTGAGTTCCCCCGAGAGCCGGCAGTCCTGATGGGCAACCACCGTTCCTACGTGGATGCCATCCTGTTCTCGGTGGGATTCCCAGTGGTGTACGTCGGCCGTGTCGAGTCCAAATCGTGGCCCGTTATCGGCTGGGGCGCGTCGCTGCTCGGCACCATTTGGGTCGACCGAAAAAGCAAAGACAGCCGACGCGCGACGCGTGCCGCCGTTCGCAACCGCCTTCAAGAAGGCATGGGCATTGTCATCTTCCCCGAGGGTACCACGTTCAAGGGCCCCGAGTTGCTCGAATACCGTCCGGGTATGTTCTACACTTGTGCTGAAGAAGGATTTCCAATCGTCCCCGTAGCCTTGGAATACCGAGACCCCAACATTGCATGGGTGGACAAGGCTTGGTTCATTCCCCATGCGTTTGATCACTTTGGCGCCAAGCACATCGACGTGGCCGTTCGCATCGGCGAAGCCGTGAAAATGACGGATGCAGAGGCCCTACGTGCCCATGTCCGCAACTGGACGGAAACCCAAGTGCTTGAGCTTCGGGCGCAATTTGACGCGTGACTCCGATTTAGAGTGCTGCCAAAAAGGGCTGACCTCCACGAGGCCAGCCCTTTGCGATTGTTCGAACCTCTTATTGCACCATCAACGGCAACGCCACGCGGCCTTGGGCCGTTGTGGCGACCACCGTGTAACGACCAGGCGAGACGCCTTCAAGGTCGAGCCATGCGGAGGCTGACGCCTGAAGGACTTCTGCACCAAGCACATCGTACAGAACCACGTTGGCTTGTTGCACGTCTGAGGCGCCCCAATCCAAAAACACGCGACCACGCGCGGGGTTGGGCACGAGCTCTAGTTGCAGGTTGTCAAGTCCATCGACGTTGTCCACCTCCAAGATTTGGACGGTGCGAACCACTTGGCCTTCACAGCCTGTGGTGTCCGCCTCCAATACGGTCACAGAAGCACCACCAACTTCCGAACCCCAAATCACGTTGATTTGCAATGTTCCTTGCCCCTCGGTGATCTCTCCGCCCACAACCGTCCAAGTGAAGGAGTCTCCAATCGCCCCATTGTACGTGTACGTGGCATCGTCACCTGCAAAGGGGAACAGCGGACCAGAGATGCTGCCCTCCCCCAAGGTGTAGCAAGATTCGTCATCCACGTTGGCCAATTCATTGTAGTTGCATGCATCTTCATCCGTGCACCCAAACACGGCGGGAACACCCGTGCACATGCAGTCGTCGCCAATCACATCAAAGACCGTGTTCTCGTCACCATCGTCACAAGCTTCTCCTGGCACCTCACACAATCCATTGTCTGTATTGGCCAATTCGTCAAAATTGCACGCATCTGGATTGATGCAGCCGAACACAGCAGGCAGGCAGAACTCATGTTGAATTTCATCTCCGTAGTCGGCCTCGTCCATCTGGAAAAGCACCATCCCTGAAGAGTCCACCGCGGTGTAATTGCCATCCACGCCGCACTGGGTCCACGCCTCACCGTTCAATCCATCTCCGTAAGTGTCGGTCAGCACGAAAGTGTAGCAACCTTGGGTCAAGCACTGCTCGAACGACACTTCCGTTTCTGCCTCGGAATACCCTCCCGAATTCACAGAAGCGACCACAGTCTCTCCCAACATCAACTCCCAGCCCACTTCTTCAGGCCAACAATCGGTCAAGATTGTCAATGAAAAGTCCACGCAGGGGAACTCACAAGACCCGTCGTCGATGGTCGCCAAGGGATCGAAGTTCAATGCCTCGTTGCCGTAGGCATCCACCGCAATGGTGCATCCTGGAACGAGGGTGTCGCAGGCGGGTGTGGATACCATCACATTTTCAGACACCAAGGAATCCACAGTCACGTAGAACTCGTAGTTCGCGCTTGGATACATCCCTGTGAAGGTGTAAGTCTCCCCTGACCCAATCATCAGGGAATCACACACCGTACCAAGGCTGTCGAGGTCGTTGGATTGGCAAACCGTCGTCGTCGAACACAAGAAAGACCCCAATTCGACACCCAAATCGATTTCGGTGACAGCTTCGCCCAGCGACGCGTCATAAACACAATTGGAGGAGACATAAATGCTGTCGGTGCTGCACTCAATGGGACCACAGTTGGCCAACGCCAATTCAAGCGCGTTGTACACGTTGAGGCGTCCTCCAGTGACGGTCTCTCCAATCAAATTGCTGACTTCGTCGGTGCCATCCAAGATGTACCCGAGGACCAAATCCGCCGCCGCTTGGGGGTTGCTCAATGCCAACCCCATCAAATCTGGACAGGGCGCGCTGTACACCAGGGCAATTGCACCCGCCACACATGGGCTTGCGAATGAGGTGCCGCTTGTGTTGCCGTAGCCCGAAGTGCCGCTGGGCAAGAAAACGGCATCACCAGGCGCACCCAAGTCAATCGTTGTCGCTCCGTAAGCAGAGAAGGTGCGAACGTCGTTGTCGTCGGTTGCGGTCACAGAGACCATGTAGGGAGAGCTGCATCCGGTCGGCATGTCCCCTTGGGTGTCAATGTTGTATTGGGCATTGGCCGTGGCGCCACAGTTGAGAATGCCCTGCTCGCCCAGGTCGTCGTAGTACGCGCACCACACGGGGTAATTGGCAGGGTTGGCGAGGTCGATGCCCCAAGATGCGTTGGTGGCCACCACAAATGCGCCGCGCGCGCCGTCGCTCTCGTTGAAGATGGCACGCATTTCGAAGGGGTAGTTGTAGGCCGCAATGACATTGGATTCGGTGAGCCCACCGCCCATGTCGACCTGCATGATGTCCACGTCCCAGTTCACGCCGACACCGCCCACGCCGTTGTCTCCGACTGCACCAATCATGCCGCTGACAGAGGTGCCGTGCCCTCCAGCCGCGATGGCGTCGTTGTTGCTGCCTGAGTTCCAGCCGTTGTAATCGTCAACAAAACCATTTTCGTCATCGTCCACGCCGTTGCCGGGAATTTCCGCTTCGTTCACCCAATGGTTCTCGATGAGGTCCACGTGGTTGTAGTTGGAGCCTCCCCCTTCGAGAACCGCCACCACAATGCGGGATCCGTCAGCAGCAGCCCCGCCCGTGGTGATGTCCCATGCCAGGTCACTGTCGATGTCGTGATCTCCATTCTCCACGTGATGCCATTGCTGGCCAAGCTGCGGATCGTTGGGAAGGGTTTCGCGGTTTTGGACTGTATGGTTGAACTGTGCAGCTTCGATGCGGGCATCTTCACGCAACGTTCGGAGAACGGCCCAATCTTGCGCCGAGGTTGTTTCGCCTTGTGCACGGAACAGGTGAATGTGCGCCCGTGGGGAAAGTGCATCCACGTGCTCCAAACCATATTCCGCCGCCCATTTGGCACCGTCTTGGTCGTTGTGGAACATGACGATGAATTCGCCGGGCAGGTGGCTTTGGGCGACTGCAGTCGCGCCCACGGTCAACAACGTGACCGCGAAAAGCGCTTGGAGGGTGTTGGTCAATTTCATGAAGGAATCAAAATCTTGGTGCCGTAAAGTTAGTCGGCTTGGTGTGAGGACCCACTCGAAGCCATTGGGGTTGCACTCCAAGTCCTCAGAATGTCGTATCAAAGCGCAGCATCACATGCCGAGGTGCCCCCAAAATGCCCGGCCTCGTGCTCACCACGCCATTCGTGACATTGTTGACAATGAGGGAAAAACGTTGCCCTTTGGGTGCGGTGTAGGCCAGACGAACATCCCACCGTTTGGCCCCTTCCGTGAATTGTTCACGGTAATTCACCAATCCACTGATCAGCTCTTCAAAATACCAATCCACCGCATCGATGAAGCTTTGGTGATTTAGGGCAATGCCTGCAGTCCAGGGTCCCATGTCCCATTCCACATCTACCTTGAGCGCGCCCTTGTTCCGGTACTTGAGCAAGGACCCGGCAGCCACCAAACTGTCCCGGGCGGTCGAATCGTTGGAGCTTAAAAAATTGTCCAAGAACACCCCCACGTTGACCTGGGCCGTGTCGTTGGCCAAATCGCCTGCGTAATTGTAAGTGTATCCGGCCACCGTACGCATGGGAACACCCCACACCTGCCCCTCACCCACTGCACTGAGCTCGTAACCCGCAATGCGGGTTCTGCCTAGGTTCAGAGGTTGAAAAAAGAACTGCGGAACACCGTCTTCGATGATGATCGTCCCGTTCGAGTCGGTGGCCGCCTGCAACGTGTACTCAATCATTTCATTGTAGTTGAGCACAAAGGCGGAGGCCTCCAGCAATAAGCTGCCCGCGTCCCCTTTCAACTCTTGGACCAATCCCAATTCCCAGTTGTCTCCAGCCTCGCTTTGAAGCCCAATGTTGCCCCGTATGTTGATTCCGTCGGTCAACGTGCCTTCGACATAGCGCTCGGCGAGCGACGCAAATCGAAGCGACTCCCCGTAGGACAAGCGAAGGTTTGTGGACGGGGTGAGCTCCCGGTTTAGACCAAACCGCCAAACTGGACCCGACGATTCGGAGAAAATGCCTGGGTTCACGTTGTGCTCGAAGCGGACACCTCCTGCCACCTTCCAACCTTGATGAGCCCATTCAATTTGGTCAAATTGAGCCACGTTGAACGTCAGGAGTTCAATGCCTGGGTACAGACTGGAGAAGGACTTTTGCATGGATCCAAAGCCACCCACTTGCATGGTAAGATTGGGCCCGAGTGCGCGGGAATAGCGGTACTGGCCCATACTCAACTTGCTCGTCATGGTGGGCGCAGGGCCAGAACCGTAGCGCGTCGTTTGGTACACCCGCGTGTTGAAGTGGTGGGTTCCTCCCTCCAATGGCGCGTATGTGGCCCAGGCGTCTGCATGCCAGTTGGCCCAACGGTCTTCACTTGAGGTTCCATCCATGGGCAAGTACGCGCTCGTGGTGAAATCTTCCCACAAAATGAACCGTCCCATTTGCTGGTATTGGCCTTGCACCGCGCCACCAAACTGCCATTTCGGCGACAGGCGATACCTGAATTTGGCATTGCCGCGGATGCGCTGCTCGTGACCCACAGCGAGGTAGGTTTTGTCCGAGAACACACTCCCGCCCGCCACAATGTCCAGCTTGCCAAAGGCCTGCCTGTGCGAGGCACTCATTCCATTGGAGATGGGCGAATAACTCTGGTCCCACCACCGCCATTGGGTCGAGTCTGGATCCGAGTACACCCCGTTGAAAACGCTCACCACGGTTTCAGGCTCCTCCCCAGGCCACACCGTGCGCATGTGGATGACGCCGTTGGACGCCCCCGAGCCATACATCGAAGACGCTGTGGCCTTGACGACTTCCACCTGCCCCACGTGTTCCATGGGCAGGTACGACCACCAGATCTCGCCCAAGTCGCCTGACAACAAGGGCAGCCCATCGAGCAACATTTGGACGCGGCTTCCCACCCCGTAGCTGTAGCCACTGCCACCACGGATGCTGACCTGCCCGTCGAGAATGGAGACGCCCGGGGTTTTGGACACCAGCCCCTTCAAATCGAGTGCATTGGCCGTTTCTGCCAAATACGGCTTCAGCACAGTGACCGGCACCGTTTCCTCCTGCACGGAAGACCCGGAGATGCTCGCCGTCACCACCACTGCGTCCAGCGCTTCCGCCTGAGGCGTCAGCACCACGCGTCCGCCCAGGCCGGCAATCCGCTGGCACGCCAGCGTGACGGTTTCGTAGCCCACAAAACTGAAGGTGGCCCAACAAGGATCCTCACACGGCACCCCGGCACTCGGGTTCTTGACGCGGCCATCGACATCCGTAGAGAGCACTTGCAAAGCCACGCCTTCTTTACAGCCCACTTGGACTGTCACGCCCGGCAACGGTTGGCCCGTCGCATTCGCCCCATCCAGCGTCGTCCAATGCGTCACCTCTTGTGCCCAACTAGCAGCGCCGGCGAGCCAAAACATCATGGCTAGCGCGAGGAAGGGCCTATGCACAGGTTTGGTCATGCGGCAAGATGCTGAGGACCAAGGCGAGCCCAACCTTCTTCTCCCCCAAACTTCTCCACGAGCGCGGCCATTTCTTTCACACCTTGCATCATGAAGCAATGCATTTCCCTCTTTGGGTTGGGGCTTGTCGCGTTGAGCGCCTGTCAACCTGAAACGACCTGGCAAACTTGGGAGGCCCCGAGTGCCATCCGAACCTTGGACGTTTTGGCCGAGGAACACATTCGCTATGCCGCCGCAGAGGGCTGGGTGGGACAAACGCTGAACCAGGGCGAAACATGGACTCAAACGCAATGGATGGCACCTGACTCCACCACCCCGTCCTTTCGGTCTTCGGCGTCAAATGGGACCCATTGGTTTGCGGCGTCCATTGCCTCACCCGCTTGGGTTGCTCAAGCCCCACTGCGTTCCCTCGACCCCACTTGGGTCCATCACGACACGAGTGCCGCGGTGTTTCTCGATGCCATGGCATGGTGGAATGCCGAGGAAGGACTGATGTTCGGCGACCCTGTGGACGGCTGCCTCACCCTTCTTGAGACCCGAGACGCAGGCCAAAGTTGGCAGCGTCTTTCCTGCGACGACGTTCCCCAACACACGCCAGGTGAAGCTGGATTTGCCGCTTCCAATGGCAACATCTGCATCCAAGGTGACACCGCATGGGTCTTCACGGGAGGAATCGCCTCCCGGTGCTTGCGCAGCGTCGACCGCGGCCACCACTGGGAAGCCATCGGTCTGCCCATTCGCCAGGGGGAATCCATGACTGGGGTGTTCGGGGCCTCTTTTGCCAATGCGCAAGAAGGTGTGGCCATTGGCGGGCACTGGGAGCATCCCGACGACAACGTCGGCAACCTCATCGCGTCGTCAGATGGAGGAAAAACGTGGACGCCGATTTCAGATGGTGCAGGTCCAGGCTATCGCTCCTGCATCCAACATCACCCAAAACGCAGCCAAGAAATCGTTGCGGTGGGATTCAAAGGCATGGATGTCAGCCTCGACGGCGGACAGACCTGGAAGCATATCAACGATACAAGCGCCTATGTCGCGCGGTTTGCGCCTGAGGGCCGTATCTTGTGGTTGGCAGGCAAAGACCGCATCCACCGTGTGGATTGGGACAACTTGACTTCCGAACTGTAACCATGCCCTCAACCCCTCCCGATCTGCTTGCCCGACTTCTCAAGGATGTCGAGCGTACGAGTGGCATGGAAATCACATGCACCCGGGACTGTGAGGTGCTGAGTGACGAACTGCGCGCCTTCGACGGCCGGTTCCCCGTCAGTGTGTCGACGCTGCGGCGGTGTTTTGGGTTGATTGAAGCGAAGGGAAGCTTTTCCCAAACCACGCTGAACACCCTCGCGCGCTACGTGGGCCACCCTTCCTTTCGCGCATGGTCTTCCAATCTCGAAGACTCTGCGACTGCAGTGAGTGCGAGAAACCTCGCCCAATTTTCGGGCTTGGGCAAAGTCAACCTGTCTCCTGAGGCATCGGCTGCGTCAGCCCAACCGACGGAGATGCCCACCGCGAGAGGAAGTGCAGAGGATGTCATCCCCAAAAGTGCAGTCGAGGCACAGGCGACTGTGGAATCTTTCATCCACCGTTTTGCCGACCCCAAAAAGTTCCATCTTTCTCCCAAAGAATTTTCGATCCTCAAGGCTGCAGTTTTTGACATCTACGAACGCGGCAATTTCGATGTGGCCCAATGGATGCAAGTGGTTCGCCATGAACACTTGCTGCGATTTGTGGTGGAGCAATTCCCACCGCTCGATTTCATGAACACCTTTGGCGGCCCCATGGTCGAGGCTTTCAACGAGGTCTTTCGCGCACCCTCCGATGCGATGTACGGCCACGGCATCCTCGCCTCAGGTTTCGTCGCAAGAGACGAACCATGGCAGCGGGTGCTCAACCACCTTCCCCAGCTGAGCACATTGAACCCCGGAATTCACCCCTTGGTGCAGGCACGTGCCGTTGGCATTCAGCTGCTGGCCGCACAGGAGGAAAACGCACCCGAATCAAAATGGGATCAAGCCAAATCGCTCGCCCTTCAAGGCCTTCGTGAGGACAAAAGCCTTTGGCCTCGTTGGGCGCATCAAAACTGCTATTTTGCCTTTAACCTGGCAGACTGGGCCGTGCTCTCTCAAGACCGCGAAATCATCGAAGCGGTGAGCAGGAGCATTCAAGCCTTTCGTGCCCAGCAGGATTGGTACAACCGAAGCGATGACATTGAAACCATCTTGTCCATCCGACAGGTGTGGAATTCAATTTCTCTCGACCGAAAAGACGACGCCCTTCAGCTGATGGAAAGAGTCGAATGGCCCATTCAACATTCTTTTGAAGTTCGAACCATGGGCATGTGGTATCACGCCGCTCGCCTCATTCTCGGTTTGGCACCCAAAGAGTTGTGTGAAGCCAACCTTCAGTACGCCGTCAATTTGACGGGCTATTCGGGATTCGGACGACGCATCCGAGCGCTCATCGAAAATCACGGCCCGGGTCAAAAAAAATGACCTGCCAGAAGGCAGGTCATCGTCAAACGAACTTTTGGTTCAGGAGCCCCCTCTCCGAGGCTGCGCACAAATATTTCGAATAAATCGAACATATGCCATCCTTCTGGATATAAATGAATGGTTTTGAACTAATTTGAACTCAAATGAATCAAATCAGAGTCGATTTCGTCAGCGAATGTGATAAAATGTCTCCTGTGCAAAACGGAAACGTTCGCCGTACACCCCTTTGACCGTTCTTTTTCCTGCAGACACCACCATGCAGACCTCGGCGCGGCGCGGCAAGCCCAACAATTTCTTGACCCGTCTGCTGTCCATGCCTTCCATGGGGCAAGTGTCATACCCCTCTGCACGCATGGCCAACATGAAATGAGCCGCGGACAGCGCCGTGCTTTTGTGCGCCCACACCCGCATGTCTGACCACCCTATGGGCTCACGTGGCGTGGCCCGGGTCAACCCACGCAAGGGAAACCAAAGACGCTTCACCCATGCGAAAACACCTTGGGTGTAGGCGATGCGTGTGATTTTGGTGAAGTATTGATACGCCCTTTCAGGCATGTTTCCGCGACGGTCAAACTCCTCAAGGGTCCATGCGTTGTTGCGACGCCACAGATCTGGCCGCGCGACAAACACGAACAACTCAGGAGCCGTGGCAGCTGCAGGTTGTCCCAGACAGGCTTTCACCAATTTTTCTTTGTTCTCGGGGGAAGACACCCTGTACAATTCCCAGCATTGCAAGTTGGACGAGTTGGGCGCCTTTTGGGCTGCGTCCACCACCCTGTCGATGACTTCATCAGGAATGCCGTCCTGCGCATAGATGCGGGTGCTTCTCCTCGAGTTCACCACGTCGTAAAAGACCCCCGCATCGAGCTCCGGCATGTCAAGGGCCGCTTCAGGCTCGGACGACACAGAAGAAAACATCTTCACTTTCACCATGCCCCAAAGGTCAACAACGTCGCTTGATTTCAGTGCGGCGTCCCGTCAATTCGCCCCTGAAGCACCTGTGGTACGTCCTCCGATTGGCCCCAATTCAAGGCAGTGATGAAACGCTGCCCTGCCCGCGCTGCTTCAGCGTCGTTGCGCGCATGGACCAAGGCCAACACGTCTCCCTCTTTCTTGGGTTCGCCTGCCAGGGCGATTTGACTCAATCCCACCGAAGGATCGATCGCCGCGTCGGGTTGGGTGCGCCCCCCACCGAGCTCGACCACAGTCATGCCCACTTGCCGGACATCGTACCCGGACAGCACCCCTGAACGAGGGGCTCGGATGGGGCGAACAACAGGGGCTTGAGGCAGGACTCTTTCCGGATTTTCAATCACCTTGGGGTCGCCGCCCATGGCATCGATGCTCGCGGCCCAAGCCGACAAGGCAGCTCCGCTGTCAAGGGTGTCCAACAAGGCCATGGAGGCCGCAGACGAATCAGGACACACGCCCGCCTGCACGAGCAACGCACTGCCCAACGCCATGACCACCTCGTGAAGGCGAGGGTGCCGTGAGGCAGGATCCTTGAGGTAAGACACGGCTTCGTGCACTTCAAGGGCATTCCCTGCGGACCAAGCCAAAGGCACAGACATGTCCGTCAGCAGCGCCGACGTCTTCATGCCGGCGCCATTGCCCACCGCGACCATGCTCTCTGCGAGGCGGTGCGCCTCCTCCGCATCCTGCATGACTGCGCCGTTTCCACATTTGACGTCGAGCACGAGGTGCTCAAGGCCTGCCGCCAATTTTTTGGACACGATGGAGGCCGTGATGAGTCCGAGGTGCTCGACGGTGGCCGTGACGTCGCGCGTTGCATACATGCGTCGGTCGGCTGGAGCGAGGTCGTCGGTCTGGCGCACAATGGCAAATCCGTGTTGTTCTACGACGCGCTGGAAATGGGCGGCGTCCACCCCGGTTTGGTACCCAGGGATGGCCTCAAGCTTGTCGATGGTCCCACCCGTGTGCGCCAACCCGCGACCGGCAATCATGGGCACGTGCACGCCACAGGCTGCGAGCATGGGCGCGAGCATCAAAGACACCGTGTCTCCCACCCCGCCGGTGCTGTGCTTGTCCAAAATCGGGCCGTGCAAACGGTCGTGGTCCCAAGACAACACACGTCCTGAATCTCTCACCGCCAAGGTGAGGGCAACCCGCTCGTCCACATCCAAATCCTGGAAAAAGACCGCCATGGAGAAGGCGGCGATTTGGGCCTCGGTCACGGCGCCCGAGGTCACGCCCTCCACAAAAGCCGTGATTTCCTCCAGAGACAGGCGCTGTCCATCCCGCTTCTTGCGAATCCACTCTTGGGGCAGCCCCACGCCTTGGCCCACCGATTTGCTCATGCCATGGCGACGAAGAAGCCGGCAATGGTGCCCGACATCAGGTTGGACATGGTTCCAGCCATGACCGCCAACAAACCCATCCGGGCGATGTCTTTCCGGCGGGATGGCGCCATCCCGCCCAGTCCGCCCAACAAAATGGCAATGGAGCTGAGATTCGCAAAACCGCAAAGGGCAAAAGACACGATGGCCGTGGTCTTTGGCGACAGGACCACTTCTGCACCTTCGGCGAGGAACGGGGCAAAGTTCAGGTAGGCCACAAACTCATTGACCACCAATTTTTGTCCGATGAACGATCCTGCTGTCACGGCCTCTGCCCAAGGCACGCCCAAGAGAAAGGCGAGCGGGCTGAACAGCCATCCCAACAACAATTCCAGGGTCAATTCCGGCATGCCAAACCAGCCACCCACGCCTCCCAAAACGCCGTTCACCACGGCAATGAGCGCGACAAAAGCCAACAACATCGCCCCCACGTTCAAGGCCAGATGAAGCCCTGACGACGCCCCGTTGGCCGCGGCATCGATGACATTCACAGGCGCATCTTCGTCGGATACTTCAGGCAGCTCCGCGAGTGGCGTTTCGGTCTCAGGCATCAGCATTTTGGCAAACAACAACCCGCCTGGCGCCGACATGAAACACGCTGCAATGAGGTACTCCACAGGAACCCCAATCAACGCATAGCCCGCGAGCGCAGAACCCGCCACAGAGGCCAAACCGCCCACCATGACCGCAAACAACTCCGACTGGGTCATGGTCGCGATGAAAGGTTTGACGACTAGAGGGGCCTCCGTTTGGCCCACGAAAATGTTGGCCGTGGCACTCATGGACTCTGCCCGAGAGGTGCCCAACACGCGTTGAAGCGCCCCCCCAATGATGCGAATGATCCACTTCATGATGCCCACGTGATAAAGCACCGCGATCAGGGCGGCGAAAAACACGATGATGGGCAAAACCTTCAATGCAAAACTGAACCCCACGCTTTCGGCCACGAGCCCCCCAAACAGAAAGCCGATGCCGGCATCTCCGTAGGAAAGCAATTGATTCACGCCTTCGGTCATGGAAGCAAGCAAACGCTGCCCCCAAGGCACCTTCAGCACAAAGGCCCCCAGGCCAAACTGCAGGGCAAACGCCCCCAGCACCGTTCGCCAAGAAATGGCCTTCCGATTCCGTGAAAAGGCATACGCGATGCCCAACAACACACCCATGCCCACAATGCTCATCAACATGAGGGCAAGCTAACGCGGAATTCGTATCTTCAGTGGACCTCGAGGGAAATGCCCCTCCTGCCCTTTCAATTTGACTTGATCATGTGTTCCATCACTGCCCTTCTCGGCCTTGACCAAAGCACCGAAACCCACCGCGACGCCGTGATTCACGCGTCGTCCAAGCAACACCATCGCGGCCCGGATTGGTCCGGTGTGGTCCAAACGCCCACCGCCGTTTTGTCGCACGAGCGACTGGCCATTGTCGATGTTGCGAGCGGGTCGCAACCGCTTCAAGACCCCGTCCACGGAAACCTTTTGGCCGTCAATGGAGAAATCTACAACCACCGCGCGCTGAAGCGGACGCTGTTGCGCGAGGCCTCGTTCACCACCGAATCCGACTGTGAGGTGATCTTGCCTTTGTACGCCCAGTTTGGGGCAGAGTTGGTGCAGCATTTGGAGGGCATGTATGCGTTTGTCCTCTTGGAACCCGAGACAGGTCACTGGCTCATTGGACGCGACCCGATCGGCATCATCCCCCTCTATTACGGAAGGGATTCGGAGGGGCACACGTGGGTGGCCTCTGAGATGAAGGCGATTGAAGACGTGTGTGTGGAGGTGCAGCCGTTCCCCCCTGGACACACCTTGTCCAACACCGACGACACTCCTGTCCAGCGCTACCAGCGAGACTGGATGTCTTGGGACACCCACCCCAAGCTACCCTACCGACCACAAGAATTGCACGATGCACTCGACCGCGCCGTGCAATCGCACCTCATGGGAGATGTGCCCTACGGATTGCTCATTTCAGGCGGATTGGACTCCTCTGTGGTTGCGGCCCTCGCCATGCGTCACGCAGGCCGCCGTGTGGACGACGAGAATGCCTCGCAGGCGTGGTGGCCCAACGTGCACAGCTTTGCCATCGGCCTGGAAGGGAGCCCCGATTTGGCCGCTGCCCAACGCGTGGCTGACCACATTGGCACGACGCATCACAGTTTGACCTACACCGTGCAGGAAGGCATTGACGCCCTGAGCGAAGTCATCAAGCACATCGAGACGTACGACGTCACCACCATCCGCGCGTCCACCCCCATGTACCTCATGGCCCGTCGCATCCGAACCATGGGCATCAAAATGGTGCTCAGCGGCGAAGGCGCAGACGAGCTGTTCGGAGGCTACCTCTATTTTCATTTGGCGCCCAACACACAGGAATTCCACGAGGAAACGGTGCGGAAGGTCTTGGACCTCCACAAGTACGATTGTGCCCGGGCGAACAAAAGCATGATGGCGTGGGGCATTGAGGCGCGTGTCCCCTTCTTGGACAAGTCGTTCATTGATTACGCCATGCGCTTGGACCCCGAGGCCAAAATGGCCGGCAACGACAAGCTTGAAAAAGAGGCCATTCGCCATGCCTTTGAGGGCCTCTTGCCCGAGTCCATTTTGCGACGCCAGAAAGAACAATTTTCAGACGGCGTGGGCTACCTGTGGATCGACACGCTCAAGGCCCAGGCTGAAGCGCGCGTTTCAGACCAAGATTTGGCCCGGGCTGCCTCGCGCTTCCCCATCAATCCCCCCACCACCAAAGAAGGGTATTGGTACCGTGAGATGTTTGAACAGCACTTCCCCTCGGCCTCTGCAGCGTCGACCGTGCCCGGCGGCAAATCGGTGGCTTGCAGCACAGAGAAGGCTTTGGAGTGGGACGCCCGACTGCAGAACGTCGTGGACCCGTCCGGTCGCGCGGTCACCGGCATTCACGAAGACGGATACGACGCCCCTCAGGATTCTTGACCGCCCAGACCGTGCGCTTCGAAGGCGAACGGCATGAGGTTGACGGCGCTTTCTGAAATCATCACGTCCTCGTCGCGGACCTGAAGAATCACGCGCAAGGGCTGTCCTTGGCGACGCTCCGCCTCGACAAGAACTTGGCGGCATCCTCCGCAAGGCATGAAGGCGTCGGCGATGGCCTTGGGGGACGGCGAGACAATGGCCACAGCACGCATCACCGCTCCGGGATGTTGGGCGCCAGCCGCAAACACGGCCACGCGTTCTCCGCACATGCCGGACGGGTAGGCCATGTTTTCCTGATTGCTTCCGCGCACCACCGTGCCATCCTCCAAACACACGGCCCCTCCGACCTGAAAAAGGCTGTAAGGGGCGTACGCCTTGGACGCGGCTTCGTGCGCCTCACGAAGAAGCTCGCGGTCAGCCGCGTCCAAGTCGTCGGGGCTCCACACCGTCAAGGTGCTTCGCCATTCTCGTGTTTGGGGTTGTGCCATGGGCGGCGCCCAAGTTACTGACAACTCGTCCCAAAGACCGACAGCAAAATCAACACATCGTCCACGGCCACAAAGCCATCGCCTGTCAAATCCGTCGTGCAATCCGCTTCGCAACCAAATTCCGCAAGAACCAGCAGCACATCCCCCACTTCCACGGCTCCGTTGCCGTTGAGGTCTTCGGTGCAGAGCGGCGTTCCGTCGCAATTGAATCCGGGATCGGCGTAAAAGCACTCCCCTGGATCTGTGGCAGTGGCATCGTAGTTGCATGCCGTTTCATCCTGACAACCGGCGCATTCACAGGCGTCGCAGATGCCGTCCAAATCGGCGTCCGCCAAGCAGGTGCCGCCACAATCCACTTCACACGTTCCGCATGAAGTCACGATTGGCGCTGGGTACTCGCAAGACCCGTCTTCCTGGTTGGCTGACGCGTCGTAGTTGCACGCATTCTCGTCCGTGCATCCTGCGACCGCCTCAATGCACGAGCCGTCGTCCTCCGTCGCCTGGGGATTGTAGTTGGTCGCTGTGGGGTCCGTGCAGCCTGGCACGCTCGGGGCGTCGAGGCAGAAATTGGCGCTCGTCGTACTTCCAAACTCGCCGCCGGAAGCCAAGACCGCCCCCCCTGAAGTCAATTCAAATGACCCCTGGCCATAGGCACAGCAAATGCCGTCTCCATAGCTGTCGTTCACGGTCAACGTGTAACATCCGTATGGCAAACAAACCGATTCGGAATAGGTCGTTCCTGTCGCAGCGTAGGGACCGCCCGACCACACGGTCGACCCGGCATCGTTGGTCACGGACCACGTGGTCTCCCCAGGGTAGTTGTCCGTCACGATGGTCCACGTCAATTCCGCCCCTGAAGCGGTCGTAAAGTTTGCCGTGTAATCGTCGTTGGAAGGGTTCTCATCGGTGGCTCCTGCAAGCTGCACGGACACATTGGCCACATGGTCTCCGTCGGCAAGCACGACACAAGGCCCGCTCTCACAAAATTCGACGTCCACCCCCTCGCCGCTCGCCAAGCTTCCTGTCCAATTGACCACCAGCGGGGCCGCGCCGTCAAACGAAAGAGACACTGAGAATGCTGTGACGGCCTGCTGCCCCACATTGAACACCGAAACTTTGGGATCCAACACGCTCTCACACGACTCCGATTCGAGCCCTTGAACCGAGACAATGGCCAAGTCGTAGTCAATGTCGCCCGCGCCGGGCGTGATGCTGAAATTGGCGTTGCTGATGTCGAAGAACACGTTGTTGCTGGCCTTGACCTTGATGCGCGCTTGAGCGGTGGTCACATTGGGCACAAGCACCGAGGCACTTCCATCGTTGGGGGTGCCCGCCACAAGCAGCGTCGGGAAGGTGTAGCCACCATCTGTGCTCAAGAAAATGTCCACCGCACTGCAATTGACCCCATTGCCGTTGGTGCCTGCCACATCCCAGGTCACAGGCAGCTGGGTGTTGCCCACCGCACTGCCACCTCCATTGGGTGCCTGAACAAGGAACGGGCCTGCGTCGGCCGTCACGTTGAGCGACTTCAAATCGTCCGCAAATCCACCACCACCGGCTCGGTTGTCACGGATGGTGCACTTGAATTTCAACCCTCGGCTGTAGGTGGGCAAATGCTCTCCAATGGTCGTGGTGTTGTTCACCAAGTCTTGGGCACGAGGGAACGTACGCGTGGGCGAAGCAGTGGACGAGAATGACCTGAAAATGGGCTGGTTGCCCGACGGGTTGGTCAGGTTGTTGTCGCCAGAAGCCGTGGATGGGCCCAAATCGTATTGCTCCCAGTTGTACGTCACCGCATCGCCGTCGGGATCCGAGCCAGTCGCCGTCAACTCGAAGGGGGTTGAAATGGGAATCGTCAAGCCGTCCACTCCTGCATTCACCACGGGAATGCCGTTGCCCGTGGCCGTTTTCACAGCGCACGTGTTGCCGTTTCCATTCACCGTGAAGGCCACCATTTCATTGATGCTGTGGTTGTGGAAGTGGTCGTCAGAGTTGCTCTGCAAGTTGGGCGCACAAATGCCCGCATACCCCATGATGGTCGAAGCTGAACCTGGCTCATAAGCGGCCGAAGAGGCGCGGTTGCAGCTGTTGTTTTGGGTGTGATTCCCCCCGTACTGGTGCCCCATCTCGTGTGCCACATAATCCACGTCAAAGGGATCGCCGACCGGGGCCCCTTGGCCGGTGACTCCGCCTGCCTTGCTTCCTCCGCAAGGAGACTGCAGGTAGGCCACGCCGCCGCCCCCCGTGGAGAACACGTGACCGATGTCGTAGTTGGCAGAACCGATGACGCTGTTGCAGGTGTTGATGTTTTGGGACAACATGCTGCCACCGTTGCTGTTGGTGTACGGATCGCTTCCTGAGTTCAAAAACACAAGCTGATCGTTGTTGGGGACCAATTCCATGGTCAAACACACGTCCCGCTCAAAAATGCCGTTGACCCGTGCCATGGAGGTGTTCATCGCCGCCAGGACACTGGACACAGTTCCTCCGTGGAATTGGGCGTATTCCCCCGTGCACGCCAACGCCAGTCGGTAGGTTCTCAGTTGCGAGCCGTTGTCTGCACGGTTGGTGGCGATTGTGGGGCGCCCCATGACCTTGACTTCCTTTCCAGAACCAACCGTGGGGCCCGTTTTGGGTGAAGTGCTTTGAGGCACCTCCAGCGCCATGCAACCCTCGACCTGCTTGGAGGTCGTACGGTAAAACGCTGTGCGGGTGTAGACAATGACTTCGTCGCGAATCCCGGGGTGATAGGGGTCGATGTACACGGTCTCCCCTTCCTTCAAAATCATGGCGTGGAACCCTTGGGGCGTCATGTCAAAGCGCACAGTGGCTTCTGGAGAATCCACCCCTTGCCCCGCAAACACCTGAATCTCGGGATAACGCGCAGCCAATGCAGGAGCCATCACAGGACTGTTGAGCACGGAGAAGCGCTCCATCTCCCCGTCGGGCATGGGCAATTCCAAAATCCAGGACGATCGCGACGCCTCGAAGGCCTTGCCCGTGGGAACCTCGCTCAACCAAGATTCCAAAGACGCCACGTCCACCTGAAATGCGCGGTACTCTGCCACCTCTGTGGTGGGCGCATCGGTCCGAGTGTTCCGGGGCGTCGACCAAAAAGAACCTTGAGCGAAAGAGAGGCCAGCCGTGGCCAACAAACATGCAGTGGTCGCGAAACGCGACAGAAGGCGTTGACAATGTTTCATTCGGGAGTGGTTTTGGGTTGAGAAGGCCTCACCGACGCTTGGGTTCGGCAAACACTTCTGTGTATTCCTTCAAAAGGGACAACTGCTCTTTGGCCGGATCAGGAAGTTGATTGGCCCAGCGCTGGAATTCAGCGCCAAAGGCCCGCCTGAATTCGGGGGACTCTTTCAAAACGTGGTTGTTGAGCCGCTGCAGGTTCTTTCGAACGTCGCGCAACAATCGTTCGTGAACCAACAACAGGCGCTGACGGGCGGTCCAATTGCCGAACCGCCAGGCCACTGAATGTTGGGTTGCGGCCGTCATCAATTCCTCTTGCAAACGCGTCAAAAACGCGGCGTATTTCTTGTTGCTGTCCTCCATGGTCCTCTCCTTTTTTGACGTGGCGTTTTCTTTCGCGTTGCCTCATGGAAAGAACCAATGCACTCAAAAACATGTTCTTGTGTTAGAACATTGTTCTTCTTTCCTTGCAACAACGCGATGACAGAAAATACGACCAAATCGCCCAATTTCCATGCATTCCGCATCCTTGCCGTGCTGCTTGTCGTCATGGGCATCGCTGTCATGGAAGGCTGCACCTACGAAGTGGCGCCGCCTCCCCTGCCTTGTGGGGACATCGCTGGCGTGTCCTTCGGAGGAGACGTTTTGCCCTTGCTCGACGTGCATTGCAATGGGTGCCACAGCGGCGGCAGTCCCAGCGCGGGATTGAATTTGGAAAACCACGCTTCGGTGGCGCAAAGCGTGCTCGAAGGCAGCCTTCTTGAGCGTCTCAACTTGCCCCAAACCGACATCCGAATGATGCCCCTGAATGGGAATCCCTTGCCGGCATGTGACATCGCGTTGTTCGAGTTTTGGGCTTTGGAAGGCGCTCTCAACAATTGACCCCATGAACCTCATGAAGACTCCCCTTTTTGGCTCCTTGCTCGCCCTTCTGATGATGGGATTCGCTCCCGATGCAGGTGCGCAACAATTCATGACGCGCGAAGGGCATGTGCACTTTTTCTCCTCGACCCCCATCGAGGACATTGAAGCCGACAACCGGCAGATGAGCGGGCTGCTTGACGCATCCACAGGCGACTTTGTCTTTCAAGTCCAAATGCGCGCTTTTCACTTTGAAAAAGCCCTGATGGAAGAGCATTTCAACGAGAGCTACGTGGAGTCAGAAACCCACCCCAAGGCGACGTTTCAGGGAAGCATCGCGTCGTGGGAGAACATCCCCAACGATGGCATGCGACACGACGTCGTGGCCGAAGGAGAGTTCGACATCCACGGAGTAACCCAACCCCAACGGATCGAAGGCACAATGCAGTGGATGGACGGCGCCTGGAATCTCCAGGCCAACTTCGAAGTGACCTTGGCCGACCACAACATCGTCATTCCCGCGGTGGTCAAAGACAACATCTCCCCCGTCATCGCCATCGATGTCGAGGCCCAATTGATGCCGCGATGACGCGCCTGACTTGGTGGCTCTTTGGCCTCGTCTGGATCGGCTCAAGCGCCTTGCATGCCCAAGGCCTGCTGGACGAATTGAATGCCGTGACCGAGGAACCCACGCTTCCGGTTCGCGCCACCTTTAAGGACACCCGCATCGTCAACGTGCAGAGCAACGAGACCCCCGCCGAGGGCGTCCTGCACTTTGTCATCGCACACCGCTTTGGCACCTTGAGCTCCGGCGCGTACGACTTGTGGGGATTGGACAATGCCCAAATGCGCATGGCCTTTGACTATGGCCTCACGGACGGCTTGGCGGTCGGGGTGGCGCGCAATACCTACCAAAAAACCTACGAGGCCAATGTCAAAGCACGGCTTCTACGCCAGAAAACAGGCCCTGAAGCCTTCCCGTTGAGCGTGACATGGTACAGCGTCGCCATGGCCAACGGCACCCGGGTGGCGCCCGAGGAAACGCCCTATCCCTTCACCCGGAGGTTGAGCTACGTCCATCAGGCGGTCGTGGCGCGCAAAATGAGTGAGCGGTGGAGCTTGGCCCTCGTCCCCTCCTTTGTGCACCGAAACTTTGTGCAAGAAAGTGGCGAGGCCCACGATTTGGCGTTGCTCGGCGTGGGTGGACGGTGCAAACTCGGACCGCGGTTCAGCGTCAATGGCGAATACCACCACTTTTTGACGGAGTCCTTCGGCGATGCCTTTTCTCCCAGCCTCTCTCTCGGCGTGGACATTGAGACAGGAGGCCACGTGTTCCAACTGCACATCACCAATGCGCGTGGCATGTTCGAACGCTCTTTCCTCGCAGAACCCGCCGGAAGCTGGGCCAACGGCGACCTGTATTTTGGGTTCAACCTGAGCCGCGTCTTCACGGTCAAATCGTGAAACCGTATCTTTGTCTCACGTGGTTGCGATGCCACGTGCGTGTTTCACCGAGATCGGCACGCCCCCTTTGAAGTTTGCACGAGGCAGAACGAAGGCTTGACAGATCCGGTGCGTAGGCCACAGCGTGTTTGATTTGTGGCGAACCCATTTTCAATGAAGTTTTCTGACATGGGCCTGCACCCGAAGGTGCTCGAAGCCCTCATTCCGCTCGGTTACGAGCAACCCACCCCCATTCAAGAACAAGCCATCCCTCACGTGCTCAACGGCCGTGATGTGATGGGCATTGCCCAAACAGGTACCGGCAAAACCGCCGCGTTCTCCCTCCCATTGGTGCACCACCTCGCCCACAACATGATGCATGGCCGCGCTGTGCCCCGGGTCTTGGTTTTGACCCCCACCCGTGAGCTCGCCGCCCAAATCGACGACAACGTCAAGGCCTACGCCAAGAACGTCAAAGTGCGGACGGCGTTGATTTTTGGCGGGGTGAGCCAGCACAAGCAGGTGGCCCAACTCCGCAAGGGCGCCGACGTTCTTGTGGCCACGCCCGGTCGCCTGCTCGACCTGTGCAACCAAGGCCTGTTGTCGCTGGAATGGATTGAGTTTTTGGTCTTGGACGAGGCGGACACCATGCTCGACATGGGGTTCATCCACGACATCCGTCGCGTGATTGCCATGCTCCCCGAGAAACGACAGAGCCTGTTCTTCAGCGCCACCATGCCTAACAGCATTGTCAAGCTGTCGAAAACCATCCTCACTGACCCCATCCGTGTGGAGGTGGCCCGCGTCAGCAGTGCCGCGGAGACGGTCGAGCAGCGGATGATGTTTGTCAGCCAAGGCGCCAAGCGTGACCTCCTCGTCCAGTTGCTGAATCAACCGGAAGTGGAAACCGCCCTGGTGTTCACCCGCACCAAATACGGCGCAGACAAGGTGGTGCGTTACTTGAAAAAGAACGACATCCGAGGCGAAGCCATCCACGGCAACAAAAGCCAGCCCCAACGAGAAAAGGCGATGAACGCCTTCCGCAAAGGCAAGATTCGCGTGCTCGTGGCCACAGACATTGCGGCCCGCGGCATCGATGTCGAAGGCGTGAGTCACGTCATCAACTTTGAGATCCCCAACATCAGTGAAACGTACGTGCACCGGATTGGCCGCACCGGACGTGCTGGACGCGAAGGCGTAGCCATTTCCATGGTCAACGAGGGCGACGAGCGCAATCACATGCGCGACATTGTCCGACTCATCAAGCGCGACATCCCTTTGGAGAAGGGCCACCAATGGCATTTAGATCTGCCTGAAATCAAAGCCGATTCCAAGACCCACAAGGTGCCCAAAGAGGGCGACGTCCAAGGCGGCAAACAACCCTCACGAAAAGGCCGCGGGGGGCAACGCAAGCGCGGGGGGCAAGGACAACCCTCCAACCGACGTTCCGGGCAGAAGAACAGTTCACGCCAGGAAGGCCATCGCGAAGCACGCCCCAACCAAGACGGACGACCCAAGCGCGAAGGCCGTCCCAACCGCGAGGGTCGACCTCAAGGAGAAGGACCGCAACAAGGACGTCCCAGCGGCAACCGCCGGTGGAAAAAGAAGCCCAAATTCCGCGGCCCCAAGCCGCAGGGCTCCTGATTTTCAGTCGGGCTTAACGACGGGAACGCATCGCCGCAAGCTGCTTGGACAGAAAGCGTGCCAGCGGTGCCGTCTCCGCCTGTGCCCCGCGTTCTCGCCACACCAAGGCCACTTCCTCTCCCAGCGTCTGGCCACTGGCGTGAAGAAGCATCACGCCCACGTGCACCATGGCCACGGGCAACGAAGGGTCGGCACACAACCCCAAGCCGAGGTCGTACAGTTCTTCCCCCATGGTGTGCAGCTCCTCCTTCGGAACTTCAAGCAACGCCTTGAGCACTTCTCGATGGACACTGGTGTCTTGGCAGGAGTCAACCGCATTTAGCATGGCCCGCGCCTGACCCGCCACGCAGGAAGGGTCTTTGAGCGCAGCATGACGCAACACCCACGCGGCCTTTCGAGGCACAGTCCCTCCTTCCGGATGGGCAGAAATGCGAATCAAGTCGTGCACCCATTCGGGGTGACGCGTGGTTTCCGCGGCAAAGGCCTTGGCCTCTGTGGCGGGCAATCCTGTGCGAAGCTTGGCCTCGGAAAAACTCATTCGTAGCGCGGCTGATTCCAGATTTTGATGGCCTCCTGCGCTTCGACCCCTTCCAAGACCTCTGTGATCAATCCGTCACTCAATCCCACCTTCAAATCTCTCCGCTCGTAGGTGTTCTCTCCCACCAGCACATCCACAAACGGCTGGTCCCCGTCGTACTGAATGAGGCGTTCACTGACCGCCAACACTTGCTTGCGCTCGTCCAACACCACAATGGCGGTGGCAGAATAACCCGCACGAAGGAATTGTCCCTCTTCGAGAATCACCGCGGCTTTGATTTCAAATTGGATGGCACCTCCTTCCGCCACACCCTTGGGTGCGATGTGCTCGAGGGTGGCAGGGATTTGGCTTCCTTCAATGGCGCCAACGGTCAAACGAATGGGCATCCCCTCGTGAAGCTTCTCCACCTCGCTCTCGTCGATTTTGCCCACGAATTGCAAATCCGCCATGTCCGCCACCGACGCGATGGTGGTTCCCTCGTTGAAGTTGTTGGCCTCAATGACGCTGTTGCCTTTCTTGATGGGCACCTCGAGCACCATCCCGGACACCGTGGCTTTCACGAGGGTGTTGGATGCGTTGCCTCCGCCGCGGGCCGTCACGCCTTCTTGCACAATGCGAAGGTTGTCCTCGGCCGCGTAGAGCTCCTCGCGGGCTTGCTTGAGGGCAAGCTCTGTGCGTTGTGCCTCGGCGGGAGCGAGCACACCGCGGGCCAACAGGTCGGCGTTTCGGTCGTGGTTCAGCTGCGCGTCATCCAAGGTGATCTGCGCCCTGGCCAAACGCGACTCCGCGTTGCTCAACGCCGCCACGTCCGGCACGATCATGACCTCGGCAAGCACGTCGCCTGCCTCCACGGCATCCCCCGCTTCCACGAGCACCCGTCGCACAATGCCTGACACCTGTGGCTTGATGAGGATCTCTTGACGTGGCTGGACGCTGCCCGAAGCGATCGTCTTCAGGACGATGTCCGCCACCCGCGGCGTTTCCGTGCCGTAGGTTGCTTCGGCCTGTTGTTCCTGGTCGCGCAGATGCTTGACCGTGTACACCGTGCCCGCCAACACGAGCAAAACGCCAATCAGGAGGGCAACAAGTTTTCCGTTTTTCATGACTTGAGATTCTGAGGTCAAATTAGGTTCGAAGGGCTTCCACAGGTTGAACACGCAACGCGCGCAGCGCCGGCAACACACCTGCGAACGCACCGAGGATGGTCATGGTTGTCAGTGCCGTGACCAGCACATCAAGTGTGACGTGGGGATGGCGGAAAATGCCGTTGTCTTCGGCACTGATGAGGTAGGCGTCCAAGGCTTCGAGTGCAAACACGCCCAGGATGCCGCCGATCAATCCGGCGAGCACGGTGAGCGTCAACGTTTCCACCATGATTTGAACGACGATGTTCGCCGGTGTGGCGCCCAGTGCACGACGCACCCCCAACTCACGGGTACGCTCCTTGATGGTGATGAGCATGATGTTCATGATGCCGATGACGCCCGCAAAGAGCGCAAGCCCGCCAAACACAAACGACACCCAGCGAAAGGCGCCGAATACCGTCGACATTTCTTCGTGCATCTCGGCCATGCTCCAATGGTCAAACCCGCGTGGATCGTCGGGGTGGACGCTTTTTTGGGCTTTCAAAAGACGGAGCACCTCCGCCACCGCAGTGTCCCCAGGCACGTCTTCTTTGATGAGCAGGCTCAACCACCCCACCCTGTCGCCCATGTGGAACGCGTGGTTGAAGGTGGTGTAGGGCGTGAAAATGCTGTTCTCGGCCTCCTCCGCATCTTCGCCCGTTTGCTGGCTCTTGTACACGCCCACCACGGTGAACGTCACGCCTTGGATTTGGATGTGGCTGCCAAGGACCTGTTCCTCCCGGTCAAAAAGCAGCTGCCTCACCCGCTTTCCAATGACGGCCACTTTGCGTCGGTCGTCGAGGTCGCGCTGGTTGATGTACCGTCCCTCGGTGATGAGGATGGGATCGATGTCCTTGTAGATCGGCATGTCGCCGTACACGCCACATGCTGCCGTTTTCAGCCCGTGCGTCACGTTGTTCCCTCCGCGCCAACCGCCGAGCTGGTTTCGAGGCGCCACGGCGTCAAGCGTGGTGGCATTCTCCACGAGGTATTCCACGTCGGGGCTTGTGAGTTCAATCCATCGACCCCGGGGGTAGCCCTTGTAAGGCAGGGTGGTCGACTCGCCCCACAGAAAAGCGCTGTTTTTCACGCGGTTGCCCATGTCGGACTTGACCCCTTCTTCCAAGCCGTTGGACGCACCTACGGTGATCAAAATCATGAACAACCCCCACCCCACGCCGAGCGAACTCAGGAACGTGCGAAAGGGATTGCGCAAGAGCACCTGCGCAAGTTCAATCCACGGATCGCGTTCCCACCACCTCATTCGTCACGCAATGCTTCGACAGGTCGGATGGCCACTGCTCGCAATGCAGGCCCAAGGCCACTGGCAAGTCCCGTGAGCACCAGCACGCCCAGTGCAAAAAGGGCAATGCGGTGATCCACCTGAGGATTTTGGAAATATTCATGGTCGGCCATCGGGGCCACCACGGAGAGCAAACCGACCGCCAACATCAAACCCAGGCTGCCACTGACAAGCATGAGCACGGTCGATTCCATGACCACCAGACTCACAATGCTGCCGTTGGTCGCCCCAAGGGCCTTGCGCACTCCGATTTCTTTGGTGCGCTCTTTGACGCCAATGGCGAGGATGTTTGCCACGCCCACAGCACCGGCAAGGAGCGTCATCAACCCAATGCCCCAAATGAACAGGCGAATGCCTTCAAAGATGGAAGCATACATGGCGTATTCTTCGTTGTTGTTGTCGACACGAACCCCCCGGCTGTCCTCAGGATGAACCGCTTTGACGTCTTTCAACCACGAAAGCATGCGGCCGCTTTGGGCGACGGTGGCTTCCGTTTCCATGTCTCCTGTGCTGTAGAAGATTTGGTCCACCCATCCTTCTGTGCGGTACAGTTGCTGTGCCGTGGAAAATGGGATGTAGGCCACCCGGTTTTCCCAGCGTGAGCCTGGGTCCTCAAACGTGCCCACCACCTGAAACAACACCGCATTGATGCGGATGAACGCCCCAATGGGATCTGTTTTCCCAAAGAGATCGCGCACGATATTGGGGCCTACGACAGCCACTTTCCGCGAGTCGCTTACGTCCCGTTCGTTGATGTAACGCCCGGAGAGCAGGACCGATGGCTCGAGCTCAATGTGGGCAGGGTCCACACCTCGGACACCAAAACTGCCCCCCTTGTTTTCTCCCTCTGGGTTCTCCCACACGATTTCTGCACCCCACAAGCGTATGCGCCGGGAAAAGGCCGGGATCGTGTCGGCTTGGCTTGCGATGCCTGGCAAGTCCTCATTGGTCAATCGCACGGGGCGGTTGCTTTGGTTGCCACGGTAGGCGATTTGGGTTCGCCCCCCTTCCACCGAAATGCTGTTGACCGCATCGTCCGCAAACTGGCCTTCCACGCCGTGCTGCAAGCCATAGCCCAGGCCCTGCATGACCACGAGGATGAAGATGCCAAGGGCCACGCTGACGCCCGTGAGGGTTGTGCGCAAGGGGTGGGCCAGCACATTGTGGGCCACTTCCAACCACGCGTCGCGGTCAAACATGGCCTTGGGATTCAACCAAGCCATCTCGAAGGCGAATGGTGCGTCCGCATGCTGCAGCAATCTCCGCCTCATGCGTCACCACAACCATCGTCATTCCTTCGCCATTGAGTTCCTTCAACAAAGCCATGACATCTTCAGAGGTCGCGCTGTCCAACGCCCCTGTTGGCTCGTCCGCCAGGATGACCCGCGGAGATGCGGCCAACGCGCGTGCGATGGCGACCCGTTGTTTTTGGCCTCCGCTCATCTGGGAAGGCAAGTGGTCGGCCCATTCAAGAAGTCCCACCCGTTCCAACAAGGCATGCGACCGACGCGCGCGCTCCTTCCTCGGGACCTTCTGGTAATACAGGGGCAGCGCCACATTCTCCGCCGCCGATTTGAAGGGGATCAAATTGAAACTCTGAAAGACGAATCCCAGCATCTCGCGACGCAATTCGGCGGCACGACGCTCCGAAAGTCCGGCCATGTCTTTCCCATCCAAATGGTACAGACCTCCGTCGTACGCATCGAGCAGGCCGAGGATGTTGAGGAGGGTCGATTTGCCGGAACCTGACGACCCCATGATGGCCACGAGCTCTCCGGCCGAAACCTGCATGTCCACCCCCTTCAACACCTGCAGCGATTGGCTGCCTGTGGTGTAGGATTTGGTGATGCTCTGGAGCTCAATCATTCGTGCGAAGATACAGGTGGTCCTATCCCTAACCTTGAGCCACTTGGACTTGTTGCCCCGGCCGACAACTGTTTTTGGCACGCTGCGGGAGGACAAGGTTGGGCCTTCACAGGCAAAAAGGAATTCAACCGCGAGTACACCTTCACTGTGATCAACCGGAAGAAACACGACATTCACTTGCAATTGGAGGACCAGCTTCCGCTTGTTCGAACCGAGGAGATCGTCATCGACCGACTCAAGCTGGACGGCGCCAAAGTGCATGAAGCTTCAGGCCAAGTCATGTGGGATTTGACCGTCAAGGCAGGAGACCTCGAGGAACGCAAAATGCGCTACGTCATCGAATCTCCCCGTGAATTGATGGTGCTCGCCGACTGACGCACCCTTCGAACCATCTGCGCCGCATGACATCTTCAAGCTCATGCGGCGCAGTATGTTTACGGCATGCCCGCTTTGCCCCCCGTCTCCGACGCCCTGAAACGCGCGTTTGACCCCGCTCGATTTGCCGAGGCCGCTGCCGAAGCTTCAGAAGCCCTGTCCGGCCACTTGGAACGTGCACAGCGAAAGCACGCAACTTCCTCCTATCCCGCGCCTTCGCCGGAACAGGAACGTGCGCATTGGCAAAACGAGACGTCTTGGATGACGGGGCGCAAAGGGATGCACGATCAAGTCATCGCGCGCTCCAACCACCTGCACGATCCCCGGTACATGGGACACCAGGTTTCAGCCGTCCTTCCCGAGGCGGCCACCACCGGCATGGTGACGGACATGCTGAACAACGGACAGGCGATTTACGAGATGGGGCCGAGCAACGCCGCCCAAGAAGACCTCTTGATGTCCGAAATCGGGGAACAACTCGGCCTCCCTCTTGGATGCGGTGGCGTGTTGTGTCACGGGGGAACGCTTGGCAATTTGGTGGCGCTGATGGCTGCGCAACGCAAAGTGGCCCGAGACATGGGGTTGGACTCTTGGCAGGACGGCGTTCGCGCATTTCCAACGCCGTTGGTCGTCCTCGTTTCAGCCAAGGCGCACTACTGCATTGATCGCGCGATGCGCACCATGGGTTGGGGCGGCGATGGCACCGTGCTTGTCCAAACCAACGAAAAACACCAAATGTGCGTGGACGACCTCCAGGCCCAAATCAAGCGCGTGCACGACGAGGGGAAACGCGTCCTTGCTGTGGTGGGCAGCTCCTGCACCACAAGTGCTGGCGCCTACGACCCCCTTGAGGGCCTTGCCTCAGCGTGCAAGGAATACGGCATTTGGTTTCACGTGGACGGGGCCCACGGGGCCTCCGCAGCCTTCAGCGACGCCCACCGTCACCTCGTCAAGGGCATTGAACACGCAGACTCTGTGGTGCTCGACTTCCACAAAACGTGTGGGATTCCCGCCCTCTGCACCGGCGTGTTCTATGCCCGCCATGCCGAAAGCTTCTTGCCTTTCTCCCAGCATGCCGAATACCTCTGGGACGACGCCAACGACCTCGATTGGTGGGACACCGGCAAACGCACCTTTGAATGCACGAAGCGGATGTTGAGCACGCGGTTGGCGGCCATCAAGGCCGAGTTTGGCTGGAGCATCTGGGCAGAACTCGTGGACCGCATGTGGGCTTTGGGACAAGCGCTCGCCACCTTGATCGAGGGTCGCAACGGCTGGGAATTGGCGATGGCGCCGCAGGCCAACATCGTCTGCTTTCGTCCTTCACCCCGCGAACACCTCCGCGAACACCTCCATGCCGACAGGTGGAACGAGGTGGTGAAAACGCTGCGCAAACGTCACTTGGCCGAAGGGTCTGGCTACGTCGTCCAAACCGAGTTCGGGGGCAACGTCTGGCTGCGCTGCACGCTGATGAATCCGTTGACCGAAGAAGCCGATCTCGTGCACATGCTGGATGAATTTGAGTCCCTCCTGCCCTCCGTCCTGAAGAGCATGGCCGTCAAAAACGAGGCAGACCCAAGGATGGAGATGGAAGCGAAGGCCCGACGTCAAGGTGAAGAGCAAAATTAATGCCCGTTGTTTGCCCATCCCTGTTGTGGGATGAACGACCTTTGCGCCCGCAAACCCCCACCTCATGAGCGGAATCCGCAACGTGGCCATCATCGCCCACGTCGACCACGGCAAAACGACCCTCGTCGACAAGATCATTCACCAGTGCAACGTCGTAGACGAGCGCAAGGAAACGGGTGAGCTCATCCTCGACAACAACGACCTCGAGCGTGAGCGCGGCATCACCATTTTGGCAAAGAACGTCAGTGCCACTTGGAAAGACGTCAAAATCAACCTCATTGACACCCCAGGTCACGCCGACTTTGGTGGAGAAGTTGAGCGGGTTCTGAAGATGGCTGACGCTGTGTTGTTGGTGGTGGACGCCTTTGAAGGGCCCATGCCACAAACGCGGTTTGTGTTGGGCAAGGCAATTGAGTTGGGGCTGAAGCCCATCGTCGTCATCAACAAGGTGGACAAAGAAAACTGCACTCCTGATTTGGTGCAGGAGCAGGTGTTTGACCTGATGTTCAACCTCGACGCCACCGAAGAGCAACTGGACTTCCCCACTGTTTACGGCTCCGCCAAAAACGGTTGGATGGCCGAGGATTGGCAGCAGCCCACCACCGATGTCACCTACCTCTTGGACGTCATCTTGGAGCAGGTGCCAGAGGCCCCCTACGTGGAAGGCACACCACAGCTTCAAATCACATCGCTCGACTACAGCAAGTACACGGGTCGCATCGCCATCGGCCGTCTCTACCGGGGCGATTTGCACGCCAACAAGGACTATACCCTCTGCACCGCAGAAGGCAACAAAAAGGTCCGGGCGAAAGAACTGTATGTGTTCTCTGGTTTGGGCAAAGAGAAGGTTGACCACGTCCGGAGTGGCGACCTCTGCGCGATCACGGGGATGGACGGTTTCGAGATTGGGGACACCATCGCCGATTTGGAAACCCCTGAAGCCATGGAGCGGATCGCGGTCGATGAGCCCACGATGAGCCTGTTGTTCACGATCAACACCTCCCCCTTCTTGGGCAAGGACGGGGACTTCCTGACGAGCCGCCACATTCGCGAGCGCCTTGACGCAGAGCTCCAGAAGAACCTGGCCCTGCGCGTGGAGGCCACCGACAGCGAGGACAAATGGAACGTCTACGGTCGCGGCATCCTCCACTTGAGCGTACTCATCGAGACCATGCGTCGCGAAGGCTACGAACTTCAAATCGGCAAGCCTCAAGTGCTCTTCAAAGAAGTGGATGGCGCCACCCATGAGCCCTTTGAACACCTCGTGATCGACGTGCCCGAAGCCACGGCTGGCAAGGCCACAGAGCTTGTCATGATGCGCAAAGGCATGTTGCAGGTGATGGAAGCCAAAGGGGACCTCCAACATTTGGAGTTCCGCATTCCTTCACGTGGGCTCATTGGCCTGCGCAACCAAGTGCTGACCGCCACCGCCGGGGAAGCAGTCATGACGCACCGTTTCGACGGCTACGAACCCTACGCCGGAGACCTCGCCACACGCAGCAGCGGCTCCTTGGTGAGCATGGAAACCGGTCAGGCGCGTGCTTACGAGATCGACCGTCTTCAAGACCGCGGCACGTTCTTCATCGATCCCGGAGAAGACATTTACGCTGGCCAAGTGGTGGGCGAATCGGCGCGCGACATCGACATGGAGCTCAACCTCATCAAAGGCAAGAAGCTCACCAACATGCGCGCGTCCGGTGCGGACAAGGGGCTGCGCATCGCCCCCGCCAAGAAGCTCTCTTTGGAGGAGCTCATGGAGTTCATCAACGACGACGAGTACCTGGAAGCCACGCCCAAAAACCTGCGCGTCCGAAAGATTCCCAAGCCCAAGTCTCCCTTCGGCTGATTGTGAAGAACTCTGTGGGCATCCTGTGCCCCTTGATAGATGTGGCTGCTGAAAGCCCCCCGTACCTTGGCTGAATGCAAATTCCTGTCATTCGCTACAGCCGCGACAAATCCGATTTCACCAAGACGCTTCGCGCCCGGGTGGACGCCTATTTCAAGGAACACAACCTGAGCCGCAAGGGCGACTGGCGTCTGCACCTGAAATCCGGTTTGATGATCGCCCTCTATTTTGTTCCTTGGGCCTTGATCACGTGGGGCTTGGCAGGAAGCGGATGGATGTTCTGGGTGGCCGAAATCGCCATGGGATTGGGGTTGGCCGGCATTGGCATGAACGTCATGCACGACGCCAACCACGACGCTTACAGCAACAAAAAGTGGGTCAACCTCTGGGTCGGTCGCATCCTTGATTTGGTGGGTGGGAACGCCGCCATCTGGAAAATCCAGCACAACGTCCTACACCACACCTTCACCAACCTTGACGGGCTGGACGAAGACATCGACATGCACCCCATCATGCGCTTCAGCCCGCTGAAGCCTCGCTACTGGTGGCACCGTTTCCAGCACATCTACTCGTGGTTCCTCTACTCTCTGATGACGGTGTTTTGGATGATCGCCAAGGACTGGCTCCAAGTGCGTCGCTACCACAAAAAAGACCTCATCCGACCTTCCGGCAGCTCTGTGGCCAAACTGTCGACCTCGCTCGCCGTCACCAAAACGTTGTACTTCACCTACATCTGGGTTCTCCCCATGGTCCTCAGCGGCGTGCACTGGTTGCAAATCCTCGGTGGATGGGTGGTGATGCAGCTTGTGGCCGGGTTCCTGTTGGCAGTCATCTTCCAACCTGCGCACGTCATGGAGGAGCACGACTACGTCCCAGCTGAAAAAGGCGCGGTGTTGGACGTCGACCCCATGACCCACCAATTGCGCACCACCTCCAACTTTGGAACAGGAAGCGCGATTTTGACGTGGATGTGTGGAAGCTTAAATCACCAAATCGAGCACCACTTGTTCCCGCAAATCAGCCACATTCACTTGCGGAAGCTGGCCCCCATCGTCAAGCAAACGGCAGAAGAATTCGGCATTCCATACCGGGCCTCGACCACGTACTGGCAAGCCCTCGGTCTGCACACGAAAATGCTCCGGTCTTTGGGCACTGCCCCCCAAGCAGCAGCCTGAATCCCAGCAGGCCATCAGGGATTGCGAACCGTGCCGGTTCGGTACAACGTGTCGCCTTGAAACATCACGCCACGGACGGGCCCCACGCGCCCAAACCAATTGAGACCCGCAGGACGGTCCACGACTTCCAACGTGATTTCACGTCCTGTCAACACCTCTGACCACCTGAGCGTGTCGATGCCCATCTCCAACCCCCGGTTGATGTAATAATGGCATTCGTCGTCCTCCAATCGCAAAAACACATCGGCACTGGACGTGCTCCAACCCACCGAGGACAACTCGCCGGTTTCTCGGCGCTCCGGTTCTGAACCGTCGTGGGTGATCGGCCTGAAGACCGACAACAACAGCAGGAAACAACACACCAATGCGGTTCCGTGAACGCCGCCTTGTGCTGTGTAAGGCGGCTCCTGCTTCAATTCGCGCTCCACAAAAAAGAGCGGCAGCAGGGCGCCAAGCGTCAGCAAGCCTGACATGACGAGAATGGCGCTCTCCCCTCCCCATCTCCATTGCGCTAGCGGCGTCCAAAGCACCATCCAAATCGTCCAGTCTCTCATCACCTGAAAGGACCGGGCTTGGGCATGATCCCACGCCTCCGTGGAAGCCATGCTTCGACGCGTCCGATACCCGTAGGTCATGTTCGATGCATGGGGCGGAAATCGGTGGAGCATCAAGGTCAGTCCCACCATGAACACTGCGGGGAACCAAAGCAAAATCAAAGACACCATATCCATGGCCAAAAGATGCGTTACATGGAATTACCTTCAAGGCATGAAACGCATTCTTTTGGCCCGGTTTCGAATCTGCATGACTTTCTGAACCATGGATGTCGTGGTGTTGACCGACAAGCGCTACCTCGGCCCTTCTTTGGGCCATGGAGACCCCATGGAGGGGTACATCGACAACTTGCTGACCGAAGACCGCTTGGTCATGGAAGCTCTCGAGACGTGCGGACTCACGGTCGATCGCAGGGCGTGGTGTGACACCCGCATGGATTGGTCACTGACGAAGTCGGCACTGTTCCGAACCACGTGGGATTACTTCGACCGTTGGGACGCCTTTTCCCCTTGGCTGCATCGTGTCCAAGGCCAAACCAGGCTCTTCAACGCCGCACCCATCGTCCACTGGAACCTGGACAAACACTATCTCCAAGACCTGGAACAACAAGGTGTCAAGGTGGTCCCCACCGCCTTCATCCGACGCCAATCTTTTCTTCCCTTGTTTGAATTGATGGCCCAACGCGGATGGTCCGACGTGGTGATCAAGCCCGCGATTGCGGGTGCCGCCGTGGACACCTATCGCGTGACCCGCGCCGGCGAGGTAGTCACCTTGTCGCCTGAACCCCCATCCACCGGGGACAGCGAATCGCTTTGGGATGCGCTTTTGGCCAAACAAGACATGCTTGTCCAGCCCTTTCTCCCTCACGTGATCGAGTCAGGGGAAAAATCCCTGATTTGGATCGACGGTGAGGTGACCCACGGGGTTCTCAAACGTGCGAAATCGGGAGATTTCAGGGTCCAAGACGACCACGGCGGCACCGTGGCTCCCCTTTCGGTAACGCAAACCGACAAGGACCTGACGCAGGACATCATGACCAAGTGCCTCCAGCACTGTGCCTCTCAAGGCTGGGAGGCGCCCTTGTACGCCAGGGTGGATCTGATGCGCAACGAAGAAAGTGAATGGCTGGTGTCCGAACTGGAAATGGTGGAACCGGAACTGTGGTTCCGATTTCATCCAGAGGCAGCTCAGACCTTGGCACAGGCCATCAAGGCGCGACTCGCCACCTCGGCTTGACAGACTGCGTTTCCGGACTTAGGGGCGCACAGCGTCGATTTCCAAGGTCAAGGTGTCGGTGTCCAAACGAAGCAACAACCAGGCTCCAAGTTGCTGTTCCAGTGCCCATGAGGTGTCGGTTGAATCTTGGGGAGCATGGGTCACGTGAACCCAAGGGACCATCAACTCGCCGCCATCGCGTTCGACATGACGACGGTTGGCCACCTCCACAGCCACAATGTCCTCGTGCTGAGCCAAGATTTCAGCCGGCAAGGACGCCGGCAACTCCTGACGTTGCATGTCGGCCATGGCCGTCCGGAGCTTGACCAACTCCGCGTCCCGCAGGGACAACGCGGTTTGTCCTTCGGCGTAGAGGTTGACCATGCGCTGCAAATCTTCGAGGCCCGAAGGACCGTCGTTTTGGACGACTTCCAGGGTCGCTTCGGGCATGCGTTCGCTCAGCTTGCTGGACCATTGTGCAATCAAGTCAGCCGGCACAGTGGCCCCCAACAACACCACGTGGGCGACGGGCCTCCCTTCCACAAATTCCACCTCACGCTTCACAACTTCAGTCCCAGGAAACTCGACCGTCTCAGATACAAACGCCTGAATCTTGGAAGAGGTTACTGAGCGACTGACGGTGTTGTACAGAATGAACGCGGAGGGCAACACCAAGGCGAGCAACCCGAGGGTGAAGACGCGCTTGTACTTCTGCTCTTTGGCCGCATCCAACGGCTGTGCAATGGGAAAGCGCAGGTACCGAACCACAAGCGTCGTCGAGGTGGCGATGAGCATGATGTTGATCAGAAAGAGGTAAAGCGCGCCGAAGAAGTAGGTCGCATCGAGGTGCGCCAACCCATAGCCTGCCGTGCAGAGGGGCGGCATCAGAGCCGTGGCGATGGCCACCCCGGGGATCACGTTGCTTTTCTCTTTCCGCGAGCCCGCCAAAATCCCCGTGAGACCCCCAAAAAACGCCACCATCACGTCGAGAAACGTGGGCGTGGTTCGCGACAACAACTCGCTCCCCGCCTCATTGATGGGACTAATCAAGAAATACAAGGCCGAGGAAAGGATGGCGATGCCTGTGGCGACGCCCAAGTTGCCCAACGAGCGCCTGACCAAATCGAGGTTGTTCACCCCCACCCCCAGTCCCACGCCCATGATGGGCCCCATCAAGGGGGAGATTAACATGGCGCCGATCACGACGGCTGTGGAGTTCACATTGAGGCCAATGGAGGCAATGACAATGCTGAACACGAGGATCCAGACGTTGAAGCCTCGGAATTCCGTGTCTCGTTCAATGCCCTCCATGGTTTGGGCAGGCTCTGCCAAGTCGACAATCCGCAAACGGTCCAGCACATGCGGCCGCAGCAACGCCACGGTGTCTTTCCACCACGTGACAAAACCGGACTGGGGAGTTGTGGGATTCTCTTCTGATGCACTCATTCCATTCGACCTTTGCGCGCGACCGAACATTCGGACGCCGTTCAAGATTACGTCAGGAATGGACATTGCCTACGCACCGTGCTATGTTTTGGAGGTTCCGGAGGGCCACCGATTCCCCATGGAGAAGTATGCCCTCCTGAAAGACCAAATCCTGCACGAAGGCATCGTCTCCGAGTCCAACTTCTTCGAGCCAACCACCATGCCCGAGGAAACCATCCTCCTCGCCCACGACCCCGATTACTGGCGCCGAACGCTGCACGGCGAGTGGACGCGACAAGAAGAGCGACGAAGCGGCTTTCCGTGGTCTGCGGCCATGGTGGAGCGCGAACGCGTCATCATGCAGGGCACCCTCGATTGCGCCAAGAAGGCCCTCGACTCAGGCACCGTCGCCATGAACATCGCAGGCGGGACACACCACGCGTATGCCGACCGCGCCGAGGGCTTTTGCATTCTGAATGACTTCGCCTTGGCGTCCAAATGGCTCCTCCACTCTCAGAAGCTTGAACGCGTGCTCATCGTCGATTGCGACGTTCACCAGGGCAATGGCAGTGCGGTCCTCCTCGCGGACGAGCCACGGGTCACCACCTTCTCCATGCATGGGGCCTCCAACTACCCCCTGCACAAAGAGGCAAGCGACCTGGACGTCGCGCTGCCCGACGGGACGTCAGACGAGGACTACCTCAGCTTGCTGGAATCCCACTTGAATCAACTCATCCCCAACGAAGATATGCGGCCCGACTTGGTGATGTACCAATGTGGCGTGGACGTCTTGGCCTCGGACAAATTGGGGCGGCTGGGCATGAGTCTCGAAGGGTGCATGACGCGCGACCGCATGGTGTTCCAGCGCTGCGTGGAACACGACATTCCTGTGGTGTGCGCCATGGGGGGAGGCTACTCCCCCCACGTCAACACCGTGGTGCAGGCCCACGTCAACACATTCAAAGCCGCGCTGGACGCGTGGACGTGACACGGACGGCAGCCCGAGTGCAGCCTGAGTTCAATCAGTGCGCCACCACCAAAGGCGTGGCGCCGGAATTGGTTTGAAGCACGTACATCCCGGGAGACAACGACTGCCACACGACCCGCGTTCCTGCGACGGCGCGACCCTGGTCGAGGGTTTGGCCCATGGCGTTCACCAACTTCCAATCCGTGGACTGCGCGAACGTGGCAAACACGCGTCCCATTGAACTGGCGGGGTTTGGAAACACGAGCGGCGCAACCTCTTGGCTGAAGTCCTCCACGGAGGTTTCCGCCGTGTAGTCATAGCCGCCGCACACATGCACGTAATCTTCGCATGCCCACTCTCCCAACTTGCCTGCAAGCGCGCTGATGGTGAGGTCGTAGTAATCGGGGTTGAAGACGTCGATGTGGGGCACATGTCCCGCACCTTCCACCGTGATGAAGCAATGGTCGAGGCCGATCTCCTCAGCTTTTTCATGGACCACGGAACTGCCATCCACGTCAATCAAGTTGATGCCGAGGTACGAGATGTTGCCTTCGCCGTAGGGCACGGTTTCATCGTCTGTGCCATGGATGCTGAACAAGGGTTCGTTTTCTCCCAAATCCATGAAATCGGCCGTCTGGAGTGCACCTGCAATGTTGAACACCCCGTTCACCGCGCTGCTGTAGCCCGTGTTTCCTGACAGTCCTTCGAGACCACCGCCCATGCCCACGTCAGTCACGTCGATCTGGGCTGGAATCTCGCTTTGCTCATCCACGTAAGCGTGGTGGAGTGCGATGAACCCACCCGCACTGACACCGCCCAGGTAAATGCGGTTGGTGTCAATGGCCCAGGGGTTGCCGTAGTCCACAGAGTGACGGAAGAAGCGCACTGCGGCCCGGCTGTCGTGAACCCCACGCCACACGGCTTTGACAAATTCCGTGGGAAGGTCACCGAGGATGTTGACCCCGAGACGGTAGCTCATCGACGCCACGACGTAGCCCATTTGGGCCAAATCCTCACACAAGGAAACCACATCCACGCCGTCGTTGCTCCCCGCCAAGAAAAATCCGCCATGCGCAACCACCACCAGGGGGCGCGCCTCTTGGGTGTCTCCTTCAGGCGTGTAGACATCGACCACGAGCTCTTCAGGCAAAAAATTGACGTTGAAGTTTTCGCCGTACGGAATGTCATAGTCCACCGCAATCCCGTCGAACGCACCCGTGTAGCGGTATCGGTAACCGTCGCACTCATCCTGCGAGAACGCAGGAAACGCAGTCGTCAGCACACAGAGAAAAGCAAGGGCTTTGAGCCCCGGGTAGAAGGCAGTTTGGATCATGTTTTGAGGTTAAATTCAACAGGGACCAACAAGGTACAGTCAACCACCTCAAAGTCCTGTTTCTGAACCCCATGTTCTCTACTTTTGCGCCATGTCACAACACCGCATTTTGGTCCCCGTGGACTTCACTCCTGTGTCCGCCAACGCTGTCAACCACGCGCTCGCTGTGGGCAAGGCGCTGAACAGTGAATTGCACCTCCTCCACATCGTGGCCAAAAAGAAGAGCTTCGCAGAGGCCCGTCAGCGACTTGAGGCCTTTGCCAGGGAGCAATTGTCTTCGTTCGAAGGGGTTGTGAAGACCACGGTTCGCATTGGACACTTGTTCGACGACATTGACGATGTGTCGGTGGAAATGGATGCCAACCTGGTCATCATGGGAACCCATGGCTTGAAGGGCATGCAATTCATCACCGGTGGACGGGCCCTGAAAATTGTACGAGAATGCTCGGTACCGGTGATCATCACCCAATCGCGCCCCATTCGCGAAACGGGATACGACGACATTGTGGTGCCCCTCGACCTGCACCAAGACACCAAGCAAAAGCTGGCCATTGTGGCAGAAATGGCGACGTACTTCAAAGGCCGGGTGCACATCATTTCGCCTGCGGAGTCCGATGAGTTTTTGGGCAACCAGTTGCGACGCAATGTGGAGTTTGCCTCGGATTACTTCGAAGAGCGAGGCATTCAATACACCACCAAAATCAGTGAGCACGATTCTGGGGCCTTTGTCAAGGATGTGATTCGCTACGCTGCCTCCATTGAAGCGGACTTGATCAGCATCATGAATTTCCACGAGAAGAGCTTGATGGGCATTTTGGGGACGTCTTACGAGCAACAAATCATCACGAACGAAGCGGAGATCCCTGTGCTTGTGCTGAATCCCTTTGAGACGCGCATCATCCGCCAAACGCCGTTCTCCTTCTAATCCCACCAGGTGAAACACCTGCTTCTGGCCCTCGCTGTGTCCCTCGGGCTGGCGTCGTGCCAGCAAGAAGTCGTCTCAGTCATCGACCTGGCCGAGGCGGATTGGAAGTGGTCGTCTCCCGATTCCTCGGCCATCCGTCCATTTGACGCATGCATGCCAGGCCATGTCCTCGAGGCCTTGGTGGAGGCTGACCTCGCTCCGAATCCATACCTGGGCACGCATGAACGCGATGTCCAATGGGTGGAAATCCTCCCGTGGCATTTGCAGACGCACCTCCCAAACACGGGTGTGCCCACTGACAGTGCGGTGCTTTGCCTTGAAGGAATCGACACCTATGCCTCGGTGTTTGTCAATGACGTGCAGGTGTTGTCCGCCAACAACACCCACCGGTCGTGGACGACTTCCCCCTTCCCTGTGACCGAGGACGGCTGGACCATCGAGCTGCGTTTTGCCCCCGTTGCGGCGCGTGGACAGTTGGCGTTGGACGCCCATGGCCTTGTGGTTCCTGCAAGCAACGAGGCCAAACCCCTCGGAACCCAAACCAGCCCCATGACGCGCAAGCCAGGGTATCAGTTTGGTTGGGATTGGGGACCGCGCTTGGCTGGTCCGGGCATCTCCGGCCCCATGCACTTGCGCCCTTGGAATCCTGAAGCGACTGAGGCACCGGCACCCCCCGTCTGCGCCGTCCTCCATGTGGATTCTTCCCTGGCACGCGTGACCGTACGACGCCACAAAGGCTGGACCCTGGACATCACCCTGGAAGGTCAAGACGTCCCTTACACGTGGACCGGAAAAGAGGTGCGACTCGTACAACCCGCCATGTGGTGGCCTGCAGACATGGGTACACACCCCTTGTACGAGTGGACTTGGACGCACCTGCCATCGGGCACTGTACACAGACATGTCTTGGGAATGCGAATGCTCAAATGGGTTGAGCAGTCGGATGGTTGGGGAACGTCCTTTCAATTGGAGGTCAACGGCATTCCCGTTCAAGTCCGCGGCGCCAATGTGGTCCCTCCAGACTTTCACCAAACCCAAGATGCGGAGCGCTGGAAGACGCTCGCCAAGCAAGCGCGGGATGCCAACATGAACATGGTGCGGGTTTGGGGCGGTGGCGTGTACCCCCCGGACGCGTTCTTCGAATCCTGCGATGAACAGGGGTTGCTCGTTTGGCAAGACTTCATGTTTGCCTGCGCCATGGTTCCTGACGACAGCGCGTTCACGGAAAACGTCAAGCGGGAGGCCGAAGAACACGTTCGGCGGCTGACCCATCACCCGTCTCTCGCGCTTTGGTGCGGAAACAACGAGGTGGAGCGGGCATGGCAATCATGGGGCTGGCAAGACATGTACGACCTGTACGGGCCGGACAGTGCACGTCTTGCAGCCGCGTATCACAAGATGTTTTACGAGGTCTTGCCCCAAGTCGTCTCTCAAGAATCGGATGCGTTTTACCTGCCCACTTCTCCGACCCTGGACGGACAAAGTGGCGACGAGCATGCTTGGGGGGTGTGGTTTGGGCTGAACGATTTCAGCTACTACAGCCGCCACAACGGACGCTTTGCCAGTGAATATGGGCTGCAGAGCCTGCCTTCGAGGCACACCCTCGAGGAGGCGGGCATCGACGCGTTCACCGATGAAGCCCTTCAATTTCGGCAACGCAGTCGAATGGACTGGCTGGAGCCGGGATTTGACGGCTGGGACATGATGCATCATTTCATGTCCAAGACCACGGGTGCGCCTGCACCTGAAGATCTGGACGATTGGATTTTCAAGAGCCAATGGACACAAGCCGAAGGCCTTAGACAAGCTTTGGAGCGTCACCGCACAAGCGAAGGCCGTTATGCCGGATCCTTGTACTGGTCGCTCAACGACGTTTGGCCTGCGGTGTCTTGGTCGACCGTCGATCACGCCGGGCGTTGGAAGCTCGCCCACTACGCTGCGCGACGTGCAAATGCCCCACGCACCGCGCTTTGGATGCGACAACGGGAGGACTCCCTTTGCTTCGAGCTCTTCAACGACTTACCGCAGGGAACCTCAGGCACCCTTCAAGTGGCCACCAAGGATTTCGAAGGGCGCGTGGTGCACGAAACATCGGTGTCGGTGGACGTCTCGGCGAGTCGTTCCCTTTTGGTCAACCTTGGCGAGATGGACGTGTGGCGTGGACAACCCTTCGACGCTTATTTGAGTTGGCAATGGCAGGATTCCACGGAGATGTGGTCGTCTTCCTCTTCTGCACTCTGGTGTGCCCCGGTCGAGGCCCGACTCCATGAGCCCTTCGTGCAATGCACCCCCACCGGTGACGGATTTGAACTCTCGGCCAACACCTACGTGCCACTTGTGCAGCTGACGGCCAGTGTCCCGGGACATTGGTCGGACAACGGCATGGCCTTGGAACCTGGTCAAACTTGTGTGGTGCAGTTCACCCCCGAGGCGCCCATTGCAACCGCGGACATCCACGTGGTCGTCCGTTGCCAGACCAGCGTCCCTCAGTGAAGGGCTACAATCTGCAGCGTGCTCGGCCCGAGTCGGACCTCATCTCCCACTTGGGCGCCATGCCACGCCTGAGCCAAAGGTGCCTCCACGCTGACGCCCAGCACGAGGTCTTCGTCGAGTGAGAGTTTTCCAAATGGCAGCCCCACCAACACCCATGGTCCCGTGGTCTCCACCAAAACCCCTGCGGCAACCCGAACGGGGGCGATTGACACCTGCCTGAGTCGGGTCAATTCATCAAGTGCAGATTGACTGCGCTGCAGGGTGTCGTTGACTTGACGCATCTCTTGATGGATCATGGCCCGACCCGTTTCGTGCTTGTCGCCGGCCGTGCTTTTGGCTTCGGATGCCAACGAACCTTGGAGGGAAGAAAGGTGGCTCTCCCCCTCTTTCACAGCTGCCTGAAGGTGCGACTCCAGCGCGTCAAACACTTTGTCCTTCATCCCAGAAAAATACGCTTTGATTTTCTTCCAAAGGGAATGCATGCCTGTTGACAATCTTTCAGACCAAGCAGCCCAACTCCTGCTTAAATTTACCTCGGCCACCGACGGCTAGACATGCTCAAAATCAAACCTCATAAAAACTTCTCATGATTCAGAAAGAACAAGTAATCGCCGCACAAAACGAGTGGGGCTCAGGTGTCGTTGCCATCGGTGCTTTGCGCGACAAAAGAGCGGAATGCGAAGCATTTGCAAGCAACTTTCTCGACAACATGTATGCTTTTGATTTGGGCACCGTCCTGTTCAAACCAACCAAGTGTGCCATAGAGCAATTTCGGGCAACGAAAGGTGAGGCGCAATCTTACTTTATTGCAGGTGATGACCGTGCTTGTCAGGAAGACGGCGGCTTTGCCATCAACCCTTGGACTAAGGTTCGCTTCGAGAACACCGGGATGATCCTTGAGGACAACCGCGCCATTGCCATGGGGAATTACTTCTTCACCGATTTGGACGGCAATGAAGCCAAGGTCGAGTACACGTTTGGGTACAAGCTCATCGATGGTGCACTGAAAATTGACCTTCATCATTCTTCATTCCCATACAACCCTTGAGGCACAGTCGCCAAGCACTTTTGACCGAATGCGAGCCACGACAATGACACCGTTCTTCTCAAAAAAAGCCGCGACTCTGGTGATTTTGGGAATCTGGATGGTGACAATCTTGTTGCCGTGTGTCCCGGTCAATGTGAATGACACCGTCGCCGTTGTGGAGTTCGAACACAACGAACAAGAAACAGAAGGAGAAGAAATGACGATTGAATGGGATGAAACCACGTTTGAACCAAACGCCTCAACCCCTTTGATTGCTGACCTTTGGCACATTGCGCACCTTGTCAACGTGCGCCTCCACGAGCGTCTTTACGCTTCGCGGTTGCTGGACCCACCAGACCAACGCACCCTGTAAAGGGCCATTCAGTGCTCCATGGAGCGCCTGGCCTCAGTGTGTTTGTCTGACGTTCTCAACCCCACTCTCATGTTTCAGCATATCGGGCGTGACTTGCCCTCTTCCATCGTTGTTTTTCTCGTTGCCCTTCCCCTGTGCCTCGGCATTGCCCTCGCATCAGGTGCGGCACCCATTGCCGGCTTGATTGCCGGCATCATCGGCGGCATCATTGTCGCCCCCATCTCAGGCAGCCATGTTGGCGTGTCTGGTCCTGCAGCCGGTTTGGCTGTGATTGTCTACGACGGCATCCAAGAAGTGGGCTTTGAAGCCTTCTTGTTGGCGGTCGTGATTGGCGGCCTTGCGCAACTCGTGCTTGGAATCGCTCGCGCTGGCATCATCGGCAAGTACTTCCCTGCAAGCGTCATCCAGGGCATGCTCGCCGCCATCGGCATCATCATTTTCATCAAACAAATCCCGCACGGCCTCGGTTACGCAGGTGCGGAAGGCACCACCAAGGCCGACAAGGTGTTTGACGTTCTCTTGTTGTTGGGCGACAACCTGGCCTACGCTGCGCCCACGGCCATGACCGTTACCGCGGTGAGTCTCGGCATTTTGTTGCTTTGGGAAACATCCTTCATGAAGGCCCAAAGCTTCACCAAAGTCCTGTCGGGATCCCTCGTGGCCGTGTTGGCAGGTGTGGTGGTCAACCTCCTGACGAAAAGTGGTGCTGGGGCCCTGACCGCCAAGCAATTGGTCGACGTGCCCACGGGCCACGCCGCCAACGGCATCGACCCCACGGCTTGGGGATCCCTCCTCACCTTCCCTGACTTTTCAGCCATCGGTGACAGTGCCATTTGGGTCTTGGGCGCGACCATCGCCGTTGTGGCGAGCTTGGAAACGCTGTTGTGTGTGGAGGCCACGGACAAGTTGGACCCCCAAAAGCGCGTGACGCCCACTAACCGCGAACTGTTGGCCCAAGGGGTCGGAAACACCGTTAGCGGTTTGATTGGAGGCCTTCCCATCACCCAAGTGATTGTGCGTTCCTCCGCAAACATCCAAACCGGCAACGCCACCAAAATGAGCGCGATACTCCACGGCGCATGGCTCATGGTGTTCTTCCTGCTCGCGCCCACGCTTTTGACTTACATCCCACTCGGCAGCCTCGCTGCCGTGCTGTTTGTGGTCGGATACAAGCTCGCCAAACCTGCCAACTTCAAGAAGATGTTTGACAGCGGCATGGCGGTCTTCATTCCATTTGTGGTGACGATTTTGGCCATCGTCTTCATTGACCTTCTCAAGGGCCTCGGCATCGGTCTGGTGGTGGCGCTCATCGCCGGTCGCGTGCTGCCTGCCAAAGGCGAAGCCTAACACTTCACGTCCTCCTGCTTGCGGGAGGCCTCAAGACTTGGCACCCTGGGTGAGCGCACGCAGCTTGCGCATCTCCAAATCGTCCAAGGGACGGTAGGTGCCCACGGGCAAATCTCCGAGTTCGACGTTCATGATGCGCACGCGCTTCAGGCGTCGAACTCGGTAGCCCAACTCCTCGCACATGCGACGAATCTGGCGATTGAGCCCCTGCTTCAAAATGATTTTGAAGGATTGTGACCCCGTGGCTTCCACCTCGCAGGGCATGGTCACGGTGTCCAAAATGGCCACCCCTGAAGACATCTTCTGCACAAACTCGGGCGTGATGGGGCCGTTGACGGTGACGTGGTATTCCTTCTCGTGGCCATAACGGGCGCGGAGGATGTCGTTGACGATGTCGCCGTCGTTGGTGAGGAAAATCAACCCCTCGCTCATCTTGTCCAAGCGCCCGATGGGATAGATGCGGGTCGGAAAATTGATGGCGTCGATGATGTTGTCTTTCTCACGGCGCGTGTCGGTGGTGCACACGATGCCCACAGGCTTGTGATAGGCGATGACAATGCGCTCTTGGTCGCTGGTGGCCACTTCCACCCCGTCCACCGCCACGCGATCGCCAGGCTGCACGCGGGTGCCCATTTCGGGGACCACGCCATTGATGGTGATTCGTCCTTGCTCTAACAAGGCGTCCGCCGCCCGGCGCGAGCAATGGCCCACCTCACTGAGGTACTTGTTGATTCGGGTTCCCTGGGGTGCTGCGTCGCTCATGGATGCCAAAGGTCGTGAATGCCCCCTGTTGCTGCAATGGAACACGTACCTTCACCCTGTGAATCTTTCAGGCGCACAATCCTCCCCCTTTCACTTGGACCCCATCTCGCCTTTTGCGGGTGTGAAAGGCATGGCGCAATTGAAAAAAGAAGCCCGGGCCTTCTTGGACGCCATGGCCGCTGACTCGGTGGCGAGCGCTTGGGTGCCGGACCTTGCATTGCGCTGGAGGCAGGTTGAATCTGAGATTGAGGAGAAAGGTACTTACAATCACAGCAAGAGAGAGTTGCAATTCGGAGCAAAGCTCGCTTGGAGGAATTCCAACCGATGCATTGGACGGCACTTTTGGCGCACGCTCCAAGTGCATGACGCACGGAATTGTAAGACGGCGGAAGAGGCTTACGCCCATTTGGAGCGCCACGTCAATACCGCCTTCAACGGGGGAAAGATCACCAATGTCATCACCATCTTTCCCCAAGCGCAGAGCAGTGAGGATGTGCCCTGGCGCATGGCCAACCACCAGCTGATTCGGTATGCCGGATTCACCCAGTCCGACGGAACGGTGTTGGGCGACCCCGACAGCGTGGACTTCACCAGCTATTGCCTCAAGCAAGGCTGGGACGCACCCAAGACGCCTTGGACGCCCCTTCCTTGGGTCATGGTCCAACACGGCAAGGCCCTGCCTCCCAGAGATGTCTTCAAAAACGGAGCGCTTCTGCCCCACGAAGTCATCATCTCCCACCCCGATTTTCCGGCCACGCAGGATTTGGGCTTGAGGTGGTACGCCGTTCCGATTTTGGCCGACATGGCCCTGAAGATTGGCGGGGTGGTCTATCCTTTTGCCCCCTTCAACGGCCACTACCTCGGCACGGAAATCGCCGCCCGCAATTTGACGGACCCGGACAGGTACAACGTGCTTGAGCCGTGGGCGCAAGCGTGCGGCATCTCCACCTCGGCCAAGCGGGCGCTGTGGCAGGACGAGGCCCTGGTGCGGCTGAATCAGGCGCTGCTCGCAAGTTTTGACAATGCCGGTGTCACCGTGGGCGACCACCACGAACTTGGAAGGGCGTTTGAACAATGGTGTCAGGCCGAGCACCGTCAAGGCCACGAGGTGCCGGGCGATTGGTCTTGGTTGACGCCGCCGATGTCTGGCAGTTTGACCCCCCAATACCACAGGCATTTCACCAACGGGGTCATCACCCACACCAACTACTTCTACCAAGCGCCACCGAGTGTGAGCGGCATGACCTTCACCTCCAAGGCCAAGGAAACCCACCGCCTTCTGGCACCGGACGCCTTTGAAGACGAGGATGTGCCGAAACGTTGCCCTTTTTCTACGATCAGCAAAACCTTTCAATCTCTCTGGAAATGAACAGCCACGAAATCGATTACACCATTTACGGCGACGACCTGCAGGCCGTCGAAATTGAACTGGATCCCCAAGAGACAGTGGTGGCGGAGGCCGGGGCCATGAACTGGATGGAGTCGGACATCGCGTTTGAAGCTCGGATGGGCGACGGAACGGCGGCCAGCTCAGGCATTTTGGGCGGGCTGATGTCCATGGGGAAGCGTGTGCTGACAGGCGAGTCGCTGTTCATGACCCACTTCACCAACCAAGGTGTGTCCAAGCGTCGGGTGGCCTTCTCCTCCCCTTACCCCGGCAAGATCATGCCGGTGGATTTGGCGAAGCGTGGGGGCACACTCATGTGCCAAAAGGACGCGTTCCTTTGCGCGGCCAAAGGAACCAAAGTGTCCATTGCCTTCACCAAGCGCATTGGCGCTGGATTCTTTGGTGGCGAAGGCTTCATCCTTCAAAAACTGGAAGGAGATGGCCTGGCCTTCTTGCACGCGGGCGGCACCGTGGTGGAGCGCCATTTGAACAACGAGACCCTTCGGGTGGACACAGGCTGCATTGTCGGGTTCACTCCTGGCATTGACTACGCCATTGAGGCCGCGGGAGGATTGAAATCCATGTTCTTCGGCGGTGAAGGACTGTTTCTCGCCACCCTGCGCGGCACGGGAACGGTGTACCTCCAAACCCTGCCCTTCAGCCGCTTGGCCGACCGTGTCATTCGTCACGCACCTGCCCTCAAGGGCTCGGCCAAAGGCGAAGGGTCCGTGTTGGGCTCCTTGGGACGCATGGTGGACGGAGACGGATTCTGACCTCGAGGTCCTCAGTCGGCGAACACCACGGTTTTGTTGCCGTGGATGAACACGCGGTCTTCCAAGTGAAGCCGCAGCCCCCTGCCGAGGGCCTCGCGCTCACACATTCGGCCTTTGCGTCGCAAATCTGCGGGCGTGTCTGTATGTGACACCCGAATGACTTCTTGCTCAATGATGGGGCCCTCGTCCAAGTCGGCGGTCACGTAGTGGCAAGTCGCCCCAATCAGCTTCACCCCGCGTTCAAAAGCTTGGTCGTACGGCCGGGCACCAATGAAACTGGGCAGAAAACTGTGGTGAATGTTGATGATGCGGCCTGGATGCTTGTCGATCAACGCGGGGGGAATGATCTGCATGAATCGGGCCAGCACGGTCAAGGACACGCCATGTTCGTCCAGCAAGACATCGACTTCCTTGAACGCCTCGGCTTTCGGCTGCCCTTGGAAATCCACGTGATGGAATGGCACGTCGTACCACCCGGCATATTCCCCCATTTCCTGGTGGTTGGCAATGACACAAGCAATGTCGCAAGGCAACTCCCCGCTTCGCCACCTCTGCAACACATCCACAAGGCAGTGGCTCGCTTTGGTGGCCAACAGCGCCACACGGGGTTTGTAGGCGAGCGAGGAAATGCGCATGTCCAGCTGCAGCTCACGCTTCAAGTCGGCCAAACCATCCTCGAGGTGCTTCTGCGGCCAACGTGAAGCTTGGGAAGTGGCCTCGTCTTGGGTCACTTCGTACCTCATGAAAAAGTGACCAGACACTTCATCCGAGTGCTGCTGCGCCTCGAGGATTGTGGCGCCCAACTCTGCCAAACATGCACTCACCTTGGCCACCACCCCGCGCTTGTCCGGACAGGACAGCGCAATGCGCCAACTTTCTCTTTGCCCCTTTTCCATGAAACTGAAGATAACCATTGATTTTGGTTTCTGCCAATGGGATGTTTTGGTGCGCTTCTCTCCCTTTGCCTACCCTCGCGCCCAAATTTCTCAGAAAACGAAAAAAGCAACTTTCCTCCTCGGCTTCGTGACCGCCGCTGCAGCCTTCACGGGTTGTGAAGAGCCTCTCGCATGTTAAGAAGGCAACAAGGCCGCCCTCACTGTCTACAACTACACTGCCTGCACCCCCACCATCGAGGTGGATGGAGACGTGGTCCCCGGAGGAGAAGACTTGAACGCCACGTTCCTCGTGGACGTCCCCGGTGATTCTGTTGTCATTGAATTGGACGAAGGCACCTACAACGTTTCTGCCGAGCTCTCTTTCATCACCCTCTGCACGGAGCGTGACACCACGATTGAGACCATGTGCGGTGGCAACTACACTTGGAACTTCTACTGAGCCACAGGCTTCAGTTCATGAAAAAGGCGCCAGAAGGCGCCTTTTTTTGTGCCCAACTCAGGGAATCACTGTCCGAGCACCTGAAGCTGGGCACTTCGCACCGTCCCCGTGGACGTACGCAGTTGATAGACGTACGTTCCTGCAGTCAAGCCGTCCACAGAAAAAGACTCGAGATGCCTTCCGGCGGGGCGGCTTGACGCGGTAAGCCATGACTGCACTTGTCGTCCCTGAAGATCGTAGAGCGACAAGGTCACCTCGGCCGCTTGACGCAAGTGGAAGCCCACTTTGACCTCTCCTTGGACCACAGGGTTGGGCCACGCCGGGAAGAGGTTGTCGTGTTGGTAGACGACCATGGTGTTTTGGTCTGGGGTGGAGAGGACAATGTCTTCATCCCCCTCTTCGTAGGGCACCCCTTGCAAAAAGAGGACAAACATCTCCTCCGTGGTGAAGTCACCCCACCACATGGTTTCAGGCGGATCGTTGGGGTTGAATGGATTGTCAGCCGTGTTGTCGTAGGTGCTGTACGCTTCCAAAATGTAGCCCGCCGGCAAGTGCACCATTTGGGGGTAGGTGAAAATCCCCTGCCAATTGAAATCCCAGTCTGGGATGGAAATCAGCGGAATGGTGTCTTGGGCATCCTGAGACCGAGCAAACACCTCCCACGCTTTGCCCAACAAGTGACAGTGTGGTGTGATGCTGATGAGGCTCATGTCTTCGGGAATGGGCATGGAGCCGTGGAACGTGGTGACCTGGTTGGGCGGGATGATGAATGATCCCCAACCGCCATCGAGGTGCTCCGGATTCATGATGTACGTTTCCACCTCGCGCTGGATCGGCTCTTGGGCGAAGAAGAGGTTGATCTCGGTTTGGTCTACCTGCTCCACGGCTGAGGGGCCGTAGTGCATTTGGAGCAACAGGTGGCTCCCAGGTTCGGCGACGTGGCCGATGGTGGGCGGAAATTCGAGCGGCGGCGTGCCAGGCACCCACCCACCAAACAAGAATTGCTCCACATCCACGCCGTAATCCCCGAAGCTCTCGTAGCCCGGGTTGGGATCGGCGGCGTCCATGGACTGGGCCTGGGCAATCACGGAAGGATTGTCCGTGTATCCGATCAAGGCATGATGGTCGACCGCACTGTTGCCGGGACGGATTTCCACAGCGGCAATCTCGGTGGGTTCCGTGAATCCTGTCGGAATGACAAAGACCTGATACTGGTCTTGCATGTTGCCCAAATGCGTGAAGGGTTCTGGCATGCTCAACACGAGGTCTGGCTCGCCGATTTGGCTTCCTTCAGGGAAATCGGGCAACCCTGGATTGTTGGCGGGATCGCCTTCAGGCATCCCCTGCTCGACCCATGCGCTGATCAACGCCTTTTGGTCGTCGGTCAAAAAACGTTCGCCACGAAGGGAGCTGTAGTTGTGATCAGGAGTCCACGGGGGCATGTAGTTCGTCTGCGTGACGTACTCGATGAAGGTGCCAAACGCAGCTACCTCCTCGTACGTGGTGAAGGGCATGGGAGCGATTTCACCCTCTCGATGACACTCCGTGCATTGCGAGTAAATCAGCGGAGCGATGTCTTCGTGAAACGTAACCGTCTGTGCCTGAAGGCGCGGCACGGCGGCCAAGCCCAGGGCTGCGATCACCAAGGTCTGTTGCATCATGTTCATTATTGGAAGGTACCCCAGAATGAAACGCGGTTCAACTTTTGGCCAGCCGTGCGTGTTTTGCAACCCATCTTTGCAACCATGAGACTTGCCTTCCCTCGCTTTGCCCTCGTGGTCGCCGCCCTGTGCTTCCCTCCCCTCTTGACGGCTCAAACGCCGGATGCCCGAGGGTACATCGTTCAGGTGGGCGACACCGTTCCAAGCTTTTCGTTGACGGACGTGAACGGCCAAACGTACAACGACCAATCCCTGCTCGGTCAAACCTACATTCTGCAATTCACCGCGTCGTGGTGCAGCGTGTGCCGGAAAGAAATGCCGCACCTCGAAGCTGAAGTATGGCAACCCTTTCGCGACCGCAACTTTACATTGTTGGGGGTCGACCTGAATGAACCACGGGACAAAGTGGCCGCGTTTGCCTCGCAAATGGGCGTCTCTTACCCCATGTGTCCCGACGAAAACGGGACGGTCTTCTACAGCATTGCCGCCCCAAAGTCAGGCGTGACCCGAAATGTTGTGGTGAATTCTGACGGCCGCATTGCCATGCTTACACGGCTGTTTGACGAAGACGAATTTGCACGCATGGTGACGTTGGTGGACCGGTTGACGTCCACCCCGTAACGGCTTCTGCCCCTGTTCAGCCGCGCGTCCAACCTGCCCATTCAATCTCAGGGCGACGAAGCACTTGATAGGTGGTGTTGAACAACGCCACAACGGCATGCCCAGCCCAGGCGAGGAAGACACTTTCCGTTTGAAGTGTAATCCAACAAATCAACACACCTGCAGGGAGACAGGCCAAGGTCTCGCCCATGCCTTTGTGGAAATGCATGACCGTGTAAATCATGGTGCTTATGCCAATGGCCGGCCACACGCCCAACATCGCGGCCAGCGGGAACAGCAAGTAACCGCGAAACATGACCTCGTATCCTGCCAAATAACACATCCATCCCAAGGCACTCCATCCCAAGGTGGATACGGACCACACCCTGGCTTTCATTTGGGGATAGTTTTTGGCCACCTCTTTTTCTCCCACCACAGTCATGACGAGGGTGCCTGCGATGAGGGCACTCCAGGCGAGGATCACATGGGTCGGCCATTGACTTGGCCAAGCCACGCCGAGGTCGGCAAGTGACAAGCCAAACTGCGCCATCAACATCGCCGCCGGGATGCCTCCCAACACGAATAATCCCCACACTTTCACAGCCACAATGCGGATGACTTTTCCGCGATCGCCCGGCCACCTCTCCTCCACCCATGATTGAAAGCCTGCATGGTAATGGGCCCACCAATATCCCAAAAAGCCGAACAAACTCCATCCCAACACCGCCAACATCAACTGATCGTTCTCTGAGGGCATGCCAAAGGAAAACGGGGAAGAAAGGAGCTGAATCACGTCGCAGGGTGTAAAAATGAGGGACAAAAGTACATGAAGGAAAGAAGACTTGTGGGGAGTCCACACATCCACGACCTTGGTTTCATGAAGAAGGAGATGCTTGTTGGTGTTGCACTCGCCGTGCTCGGATGGGTAGGGTGTCAATCCGGACATGCCCCGTCTGTGGGGTCACATCACGTGGACATTTGGCACAAGGCTGCGGTGAAGTTCACGCCGGGCATCGACCCCGATTCGGTTCAACTCGAGGACGGCACCTACCGCCTCGATGCCGGACGCATCCTCCTCAAGCCCGTTGTTGTGCCCGACCACGCGCGAAGGTGCGAAGTGCGTCTTGACGTCTCCGTCACTTCGGCCGGCGACCCGTGGGACAAGAGCGGCACGCTCTTCGCCTTGGCGGACGACGCGGGCCGAGACTACCTGGAACGCATGCTCGAGGGCGACGACGCGGACACCACGCAGTTTGCAGGCATCGTTCGTGAGGGCGACCGTCTTCCGGCCTTGGAATGGATGCGGTTCATCACTCCCTTTGGCGTGGGGCATTTCAGCCACACCGAGCGCGCCAATGCCTACCGACCGGAGGCTGTGGCGGCGTGGGCCGACAGTGCCTCGTGGCAAGCCGACCTGTCTTCTCTCCAACCTTGGATGTCCGGCGCCGACACGATCTGGGTGGGCGCCTACATCGACACCTGGACGGCCGAGGGCTATGCCTTGTCGGCAAGGCTGGACATGCGGGAAAGCGAACTGCCTTGCGATTGGGCACCTTCACATGCCATCTCTCCCCTGTTCAACACCACCAAACTGGCCCACGACCAAAGGCCCTTCACCCAACTCCCCGACACGGCGTTGAAGGTGTCTTTTGAGCTCGAGCATGCCACCGACGTGGACCTCTTGTTCTTGACCACCGGGCACGGTGGGCACGCCGGTGGAGACGAATTCACCGAGCAACCCCACATTGTGATGATGGATGGCGACACGGTCGATGCTTGGACCCCTTGGCGTAATGACTGTGGCGCCTTCCGTCGGTTCAACCCTACGAGCGGATTCTGGCCTTCCACCTATGTATTGGGTGGAGACACGTTGGAGGAGCGCGTGGCGTCGTCTGACTTGAGCCGATCAAACTGGTGCCCTGGCGATCAGGTCAAGCCGCGCCGCATTTCACTCGGTCACCTCGACGCAGGCCATCACACCCTGACCGTCGCCGTGCCGGGTGCCCAGCGCTGGACAGAAGAGGAATTCAACTTTTGGAACCTCGCTGGCTGGCTCGAGATCCAAGCGCGTTAAGGTGCGAGGGTATACCGAAGTTGAATGAGTCCTGAATCGTAAGAGGCCGCTCCCACAGCTAGAAGACGCACCGAAGGCCGGCCCTCCCGGAACAATGGGATTCCCGCCCCGAGAAGCGTTGGCACCACACTGAGTGTCCACTCGTCGATTTGGTCTGACAACGCCGAAATGAGCTGACCTCCTCCGTCGCACCATATGATGCCGTCACCTTGGGTCTCAGGCGTGTTTGCTTCAAGCCAAGACGCGAGGTTTTCCAAGGAACCAAAAGTCACGCCGTCCATGTCAGAACGGTCGGATGCCGTGGACGTCACCACGTAAATGGGCCACTTGCCGGCATGGGGAAACTGCCCGCCACACAATTCAGTCACCACGTCAAACGTGCGCCTTCCCACTACGTATCCGACAACGCGGCTGGCAAAAGCCATGTAGCCATAATCTTCGTCTTCACGTTGAACACTGGCCAAAAAATCCAGCCCATCGTTGGGCTCGGCAAGGTGCCCGTCCAAGCTCATGGCCGCGAACACCCCCACCTTGCGCCCGCCAATCATCGGTTCAGGGCGTCGAGTTCGTTCAACACAAACGCCCACTTGTCCGCTTGCTCGTCGAGGATTTTCCCGATCGGCTTGCCGGCACCGTGGCCTGCGTTGGTTTCGACGCGGAGCAGCACCGGGCGGTCGCCCTCATGGGTGGCCTGCAGACGCGCCGCGAACTTGAAGCTGTGCGCCGGAACGACGCGGTCGTCGTGGTCGGCCGTGGTCACCATCGTGCTTGGGTAGGTCACCCCTTCTCGAAGGTTGTGCACTGGGGAATAGCCGTAGAGGTTGTCAAAGTCGGCCTTGGAACTGTCGGCGCACCCGTACTCAGGGATCCAACCCCAACCGATTGTGAACTTGTGGTAGCGGAGCATATCCATGACCCCCACTGCGGGCAGTGCCACGCGGGCAAAGTCAGGACGTTGCGTCATGATGGCCCCGACCAAAAGTCCCCCGTTGCTTCCCCCGGCAATGGCGAGCTTGTCGTGCGAGGTGTAGCCCTGTTCCACGAGGTAATCGCCCGCGGCAAAGAAGTCGTCGAAGACGTTTTGTTTGTCCAAGAGCATGCCCGCCTTGTGCCAGGCTTCCCCAAACTCGCCTCCGCCACGCAAATTGGGCATGGCGTAGATGCCTCCGCGCTCCAAAAACGCGATGTTGCTGGCACTGAAACTCGGCGTCAAGCTGATGTTGAACCCGCCGTACGCATAGAGCAGCGCGGGGTTGGTGCCGTCCATGGCGAGCCCCTTGTTGTGGACGATGAACATGGGGACACGCGTGCCATCCTTGGACTCATACCACGCTTGTTTGGCCTCGAAATCGTCGGGATTGAAGGCGACCTCAGGCATGCTCCACAAGCTGGATTCACCTGAAGCGATGTCGAGCTTGTAAATCGACGTCGGCTGCGTGAAGGACGTGAAGGCGTAGTACAGGTCTTTGGCATCCATTTTGCCTCCGAAGCCTCCGACGGAACCCACCTCAGAAGGCAAGGTGACGACCCGGGCATTGGATCCGTCGAGGTCGCAGCGCATCACGCGGTTGGACGCGTTGTGCAGGTAAATCGCCCAAAGCTGCCCCCCGACCACACTCACCGACTCCAATAGGTCCTCAGACTCCGGCAAGACGTCGCTCCACAACGTCATGTTGGACGGATCCGCAGGGTCCACCGCCACCAAACGGTAGCGCGGCGCATCGATGTCCGTCAGCATGTAGAGCTTGCCATTGACATGCTCCACCACCGAGGAATGGTGCGTGAATCCATCAACGATGGGTGCCCACGCTGCGTCGTTTTGGTTCAGTGGCTTCACATGAAGACTGTTGCCGTCGGTTCCTGTGCTCGTGTTGAGCACCACGTACTTGCCGTCCTCTGTGGTGCCGGCAAAGTGGTAACGGTTGGGCTCGTCGTCGTTGCGGAACACCAATTCATCTTCTGACTGGGGCGTGCCGACTTTGTGGAAGTAGACGCTGTGGAAGGTGTTCTCCGCGCTGTAGGCCGAACCTTCAGGCGCGGGGTACCGGCTGTAGTAGAACCCGCCTTCCACCCAGGCCGCACCGGAAAACTTCACCCACTCGAGCACCTCGCCTGTAGATTCTCCCGTGGTCAAGTCCAGGACGCGCATTTCTTGCCAGTCGGAACCGGCGGCGTTGCGAACTTCCACCACGTAACGGCCGTCGGGCGAGGCGCCAGACAAGTTGGCGGTGACCGTCCCATCGTCGCTCAAAGCGTTGGGATCCAAGAAGACGCGTTCTTCGCCTCCCTCTTCGTCTTGAACGAAGATGACGCTCTGGTTTTGGAGCCCGTCGTTGCGGGTCAGAAACACTTTTTCTCCGATGCGACGAGGGATGCCCACGCGCGGATGGTTGAACAGCGCTTCGCAACGTTCACGCAACGCCTCCCGCTCGGGCAAGCCGTCGAGGTAGGTGCGGGCCGTGCGGGCCTGGGCGGACACCCACTCCATCACTTCGGGGTCGCGGTCGTCTTCCAACCAGCGGTAGGGGTCCGCCACTGCGGTGCCCCAGAGGGTGTCGACCACGTCGACGGTTCGGGATTCGGGATACGTCATGGATTGATGAGAAGGAGCGCCGCAAGACGCCATCCACGTGGCCACTGCCACGCCGGCCAAGGGCCAAAACCAAAGAGAACAGGCATGCTTCATGACGTCGAAAGTAACCCGACGACAGACCAGTTGATTCTCCGCAGAAGCCCCAGTTATCCCAAGGCCATTCACAACCTCAGTCCTTGACGCGGCTGAAGCGGAGCATCTTCAACATCCACTTGGGCAGGGGCTTGCCTTGAGGACGTGTCCGGGTGTCGAGGTACCATCCGAGCTTTTTGACAATGGGAATCTTGTGCGTCTCGACAAACTCAATCCACGTGCCGTCGGGATCCTCGACGTAGGTGAATTGCCCGCTGGCCTCGCCCATATCAAACGACGACGAACTGTCCACGGTGAATGGAAATCCTGCCGCTTCAAGTTCCTGACCAAGGGCCTTCATGTCCCGGATGTCCCAGCAGAGGTGGATGAACCCGAGGTCGCCCCAAAAGCGGCCCTCGAACAAGTTGCGCGGCTCACGGTCCATAGCTTGGACGAGTTCGATTTCTCCTCCTCCAAGCAATTCACTGAATGCCCCTTCGGTAGGTTGGGAACGCTTGAGGACGACGCGGCGGCAGGTTTGGCCTCCGCTCGGAAGTGGCGCAAACGCCGGGTGAACGGCCGTTTCGTCCATGACAACATGGTCGTACCCCAACACGTCGCGGTAGAGCTTGAGCGACTTCTCGACGTCGCTGACCCCCAACACGGCGCCTCCAACCCCACCGCCGTAAGGCGCAGGACCAAACCACTCGTTGCTCTCCACCACCTCAAAGAAGTAGCCGTGCGGGTCTTTCAAGTAAAAGTGCTTGCTTCCGTCGGGACGGGTGTGCACAGGCCCCAAGGAAGCGATGCCGCGACGGGCGTGCTCGGTATGCATGGCATCGGCGTCCTTGCACTTGACTTTGCAAATGAAAATGCCGGTGTCACCGAGCTGACCCTCGAATGGCGCGGGTTGTGGCTCTCGGCTTGTGAACTGCCAAATCTCCATGCCAGCGCCTCCGCCCATGTGCAAGGCAAGCGCCGCATGGCGAGCATGCACTTCTCCTCCGGTGTAGCGCGTCATGAGTGCCGCTTCCGCAGCCTCTTCAAACATGCGGATGTCGATGCCAAATGCGTTGCGGTACCACTTCCACGCTTTGTGCACATCGGGAATGCCGATGCCCACTTGTTGAATGCCACTGATGCGTTTTCCCATGCGGCAAAGATGCCTCAGCCCACGTGATTCAACCGGACCTCAAGGGCCTCAGTTCTCCACATCCATTGGGGAAAAGGTGGCGTATTCGGAGCTTCTTACTGCAGCTCCGCGCGGAGCCGTTGAACCAAAGTCACCACAAGCATGACCAAGGCACCGCCCACCAACCCCAAGACCGCATCCGTAACCAAGCCGGGCCACGCATGCATCGCCTCGTGCACTCCAGGGAGGTGGTGGTGAAAAATGCCTCCGGACACCAGAAGCAAGGCCACGGTGCCCACGACCCCCAACGTTTTGATGACCCAGGGCAAAGCCGCGACCATGAGCATCCCCAGACGTTGAACCCCACGTGATGGACGCTTCATCAAGGCCATGCCGGCGTCGTCCATCCGGATCAACAGGGCCACCACGCCGTACACCCCCACTGTGGCAAGCAACGCGATGAGCGAGACGGACGCGATTTGGACTGGAAGATTCGCTTCCATCACTTGACCCAAGGCCAGGATGACAATCTCCACGGACAAGATGAAGTCCACCATCACAGCCGAGCGAATGCGCTGGGCCTCGTTGGGCACCTCTTCCGACCTGTGGGCGTGACGCGAAGGCCGCACGTAGTGAACGACCTTTTCCACGCCTTCGTACGACAGGTACGCCCCACCCAACAACAGGATGGGCTCAATCATCCAAGGCGCGAAGGCACTGAGGGCGAACGCCGCAGGCAGGATGAGGAGCTTGTTCAAGAAGGAACCCTTGGTGATGGCCCACAACACAGGCAACTCACGGGAAGAAGAGAACCCGACGGCTTTCTCTGCATTGACGGCGAGGTCGTCCCCCAAGATGCCGGCCGTTTTTTTGCCCGCCACCTTCGTCATGACGGCCACGTCGTCCATCAACGCGGCAATGTCGTCGAGCAATGCAAAGAATCCACTGGGCATGAAGCGAAGGTACTGTTTTCGGCATGTCATGTGCTTTGCCTACCTTGACTCTCATGATACGGTGGTCCACTCCTTTGTTGCTCAGCACGTTGCTTGGCTCCTCTTTCGTCGGTCAAGCCCAAAGCGTCACTTTCCATGCCGACGTGGCACCCATCATCTACGCGCATTGCACCGAGTGCCATCGCGTGGGAGAAATCGGGCCCATGCCTCTGACCACCTACGACGAGGTCTTTGTCTATGGAGAGTTCATCGAGTACGTGACCGCCACCGACTACATGCCCCCCTGGACGCCCGACGACACCTACTCACATTTTGTCGGAGAGCGCGTGTTGACCGACGACGAGAAGGCCACCCTGAGCGCATGGGTGGCGGCAGGCAAACCGGAAGGCAATCCCGCGGACAACCCCGGCATCCCGTCTTTCCCTGAAGGCAGCCAAATCGGAGCACCCGACATGGTGATGCCCATGGCAGAACCTTATACCCACGGTGGCGACATGACGGACCAGTACCAGGTGTTTGTGCTTCCTGCAGATCCGGACAACGACCTCGCCATTCGCGCCCTTGAAGTCCGGCCCGGCAACCGCACGGTGTCGCACCACGCCATCTTGGGGTTGGATGTGACCGGCACGGCGGTTAATCTCGATGCGCAGGACCCCGAACCTGGGTACGAGAGTTTCGGCGGCTTTGGCTTCTCCGCAGAGAGCAACTTCTTTGGCGCATGGGTCCCTGGGGCTTTGACACTCGAGTATCCTCCCGGCATTGGACGTGTCATTCCCGCAGGGGCCGATCTCCTGCTCCAAATGCACTACGGGCCCTCACCCATTGAGGAAACCGACCTCACAGAAGTGAATGTGTTTTTTGCAGAGGAACCCATTGAGCGCGAGGTGGAAACGGGCATCATGGGGCCTCAACATTTGGACCAGTTCTTTTTCCTCCCCGCCAACCAAGAGCGCACGTTTCACGGCACCATGGACGTGGCCGCCGACCTGAGTTTGCTCAGCGTGGCTCCACACTGCCACCTCATCGGCGTCTCTTGGGAGGTGTATGCGACCTCGCCGAACAACCAAGACACCATCCCGCTGATCTCCATTCCATCATGGGATTTCAACTGGCAGGGCTTCTTCACGTTCCCCACGCTGACCAAGATCCCCGCGGGCTACACGCTTCATGGCATCGCGTCTTACGACAACACAAGTGCGAACCCATTCAACCCCAATGATCCACCCCAAAACGTCACGTTCGGCGAAGGCACCACCGACGAGATGTTCTTCGTCTTCTTCGACTATGTCCTTTACGAGGAAGGCGACGAGCTCATTGCCCTCGGCCCCTCCGACGACGTCCCCTGTGTGGGTGACCTCACGGGCGACGGCGTGGTGAGTGTGGAAGACATGCTGTACCTGTTGTCCGACTTTGGGTGCGTGACGGACTGCAATGCAGACGTCGACCTTGACGACGCCGTCACGATTGCGGACCTCTTGCAACTGCTGAGCGCGTTCGGCGAACCTTGTTGACCTTTGTCCCATGGAACCCGTCTGGCGCGTCTTGATTTTTTTGGCCCCACTCTGTCCGATTTGCCAAAACATGTCCTTCGACCTGCGTCAGCTGGAGAAGGACTTTGCCGGCGAACCCGTGGAATTTGTGGGCGTGTTCCCCAACGCTTCGACCACCGAGGCCCAAATCGCCGCCTTCCAGCAGACCTACGACCTCAACATGACCATGGGCAAGGATACCGCGCATTGGGCAGAGGCCTTGGGCGCCAGATGGACCCCAGAAGTCTTTGTCCTCGATGCGGCCGATTCGGTGGTGTATCGAGGCCGCATCAACGACCGCTACTTCGCCCCTGGAAAGCGAAAACCCAAGACCAAGCGGCGCGACCTCGATGCTGCGCTGCGCGATTGCCTGGCCGGGCGCGCCGTCTCAACCCCCGTGACGGACGCCGTGGGATGCCCCATCGAAGGGGTACGCCCGACAGCCCCTCAGGACTGACCGCCTTCTTTTTCTGCAAGGTTCATCAGCACCAGATAGCGCACGGAACTCCCAAAAAAGCCGAGACCACTCATGAAAATCACGAGGCCGAGCGTTCCCTCCAGGACCCAAAGCCACCATGCTTCTCCTGCAACGCGCTGGGCTGAGGTGTCCAACGTCACCGACAGGCCTGCCCCAATCAGCAAGCAGCCCAATCCTCCATGCCGCCACCACAAGGCGCGAAGGGTCTGATGCGAATGATCCGGCGTATCCATGTTGGAACAACCCTCGAAGACGCCATTTGTTGATGCCAAACGAACAAGGGCGCCCCGCAGGACGCCCTTGCCAAAGTTGTGTTTGACGAAGCTTTACTCCACTTCCACGTGGAAGCCGGTTTCCATGCTCACAGCCGCATTGCTTGCATCTGTCGCCTTCATTTCGAAGTGGTACTCACCTGCAGCAGCAGGCACGGTGACGGTCTCGCTGAACGCTTCAAATGCAGTGAGCTCCGCAGACCAGACGACGGTTTCGGTCGCCTCATCGATGAGCTCAAGCTCTGCCGAGGCAATGCCGTCTTCGTCGGTCACCGCACCTTCAACCACAACCTCTGTCCCTGCAGACCAAGTAGGCTCACCGTGCCAGTTGGCTGGGTCTTCTCCGCCCACAGAGGTCAATGAGAATTCAGGCATATGGCTATTCTCGATGTGTAAATCAGAAAGAAACGTTGCTGTATTGCCTTCATTGTCGACCAAATCAACAATGACATGCCAAACTCCGCGGGCGGTTAAAGGCACGTCCACGTGTAAATCAGCTTCGGCTTCAGTGCCGTCGAGTTCGATGGTGCGAAGCACACTCCAATCTGTACCACTGTGCAAAATCAAACCGTCGTTGTGCTCGTCGTCTTCATCTGAGACCTCGTGAGCATGCCCCTCAGCGGAATGAATGTCATATCGCACCTGACTTAGCCCTTCATTGTCGCAGAAAACATCTTCGATGTCCACATGGTCCCCAGCCACTCCTTCGATTTCATCGGCAGTGATGCTGTTCATGGCACCAAGACCTGTGCAAACGGTCGGTGCTTCTGTATCTGTTTGACATGAAGTGAAGAAAATGGCCAATCCGAGAAGGGCCACGTTTTGAATGTTGGTTTTGTGATTGATCATCATGAATTGATTAGAAATATTTTTTATCCCTGCTTCAACGTAGTTGTGAAGCGTAGTTGCACCCAACGCCCCTGAGACACGAGTCCCAAAGTGCGGTAGGCACTGGTGTGGTCAAGCCACGCGCGGTTGAACACATTGGAGACGTCGAGCGTCCATTGTCCCCTCGCGGTGGTTTGAGAAAGTGTGATGTCCGCCAAAAGCGCACCTGGGGTGGTGTCTTCGTTTCTGGCGGTGAGGACAGCGGGTGCCACGGCAAAGCCGCTCAGTTGCACGGCAAAGCCTTCACGCGCTCGCCTTTCCCAGCTGAGACGGGCCTGTGAAGGGGTTGTGAACGGCAAGCCAAGTCCTGTTTGGAGGTCCCACTGACCAAGGGTCGAACCGGTGAACGACAGGGTTTGTCGCTCCATGATGTGACGCACTTCAGCCTCCAGGCCTGTGCGAAATGCGTCGTTCGCCCGGAACTCGTAGATCTGCCCCGCATGCGAGATAGGTGCGAATTGTGCACTTGGGGTGATCGAAATGAATCCTTGGTGAAGGGCGGCAAACGCTTGCGCATTCCACCCCCAACCCATGGAACGAGACCCGTTGTCCAGAGACAATCGCCCTTCCAAGGCCCATTCGGTGCCGAGTTCCGGATTGCCTTGTTCAAAACGGAACGACCCGTGGTGAATGCCGTTGGCACCCCATTCGTGGCTGCTTGGAACGCGTCCATAGGCCACCAACGTGGCAAGGCCTTCCACCCTACTGTCTTTCCAAGAAAGGGGTCGTTGCCAAGACAGCATGCCGCCTGGCATCAAGGTGTCGAAGGCCAAGGCCCGAACGTCCGTTCCCACGACCACACCCTCCGAGTTGTAAAGGGGTTCGGAGTAGCTTCCTTGCTGGGCAACCACGACGTCCAACCGGCCCGAGAAAGTCGAATGCGCCGCATTGAACTCCCCCATGGTCGACAAACGCATGCGCTGATGGCTAGGCAGCAAGAACTCCCATCCCGTGGTGGTCACGTGCTGACCCTCAAACTGCATGCCGACCGAACCGTGCGCCGAATTGCGCCGCGCCTCCCCAAAGGCTGTCCACTCTTCCAAGGCCAGGCTTAAATCTGAGTCGGGCAAAGGGCCCCAACCGTGGGCGTGAGGCGGGGCATGTTCTCTCCTTTGGTTCCAGGAGCCTGACAAAATGTACCCCCAGCCCGCATCCACGCCTGTTTCCGAACCGGACCATTTCAGGACCGACTGGATGCGGGAAGCGTGCTGATTGGGAAGACGAATCTCCAACAACCCGTCATTGGGCGACAAGTCTCCTTGACGAGGCAACCCCACAATGCCAGGAAACAAGCCCTGATGGACATCTGAAAGTCTCATGGACCAAGCCACGGATCGGCCTGAACGTGTTTCGCGCTCGAGGCCAAGAACCGCATGGCCCGCACGTCCAGCGGTGTTGGTCAACGCGCCTGTCTCGAGTTGGTACACCCGTCCGAGGTATGCAAACCGACGCTGTGGAACTTGCGACGAACCGAAACCCGTGACGGACATGCCCGCGTGCCAATGGACCTTGGGCGTGGACGCAATGTGAAGGGCGTGAAGCCCGCCTTTGAGTTGTCCCACTTGCGCCAAGAGCCCCAATCGCGTTTGGGTTCTGGGGGCGTTGGCACGGCTGGGCGATTCAAATCGCAGCCCTCCCCCCACAGCTTCTGGCCCCATCCACACGTGCCCCCCTCCAGGAACCCACGCCGACACCACCTGAAGTTCCGGGGCGACAAGGACACCGTGGTCCGAGCCCCAGCGCCCTCCTTGCTGAGGAACGCCGTCTTCCAGCACAGCCACCCGTGAACCAAAGAGGCCCCGTACGACAGGCTGAATCATGCCTGCTCCCAGGTCGAGGCTTTGAAGGCCGGGCGTCCGGTCGAGGGCCTGCATCAGCATGGGCTGGTCGAGGACGGAAGCTTCCGATTCGCTGAAGCGATTCACCGCGACTTGGGCTTGGCCCAGCATCACCTGCAATTCCTCCATCCACACGTCCACGTGCGACGAAGGGCTCATCACCACTTGGGTGTCAAACCCCACGCAGGAGAGCGTGAGCGAATCGATGCCGTGGGGACACGACACACGAAACGCACCCAGGGCATCGGTGGACGTGGAGAGGCCACAAGGCCAGGCCATCACCAGCACTCCTGGCAGCTTCGAACTTGAGGAGGCTTGCAACACGTGACCTTCCACGGCCATCGACGTTTGGCCCCTCCCCGTCAAAGAGGAAAGCACCATCAAGCACAATGTCAAGACTGCGCGTGGAACGTCAACCGTGTGGTCAAGGGCATGCCTCCATGGAATGTGATTCATGGGACAGGGAATTGAACAACAGACAAATCGGACGGAAACTCAGCCGCAATGGGGCGGTCCGCGTCGTCCAGTGGTTGTCCAAAGCAACTGCTGTGCGTGCCCCAGAGTTACTTCCCCAATGCCACGTTCAGCGCGCCATGTCTGCCAAGGCCTTGAAGCCTCCAATGTCAGTGGGGGCACTTCCGGCGAGAACGTCCAGTCGCACAACTCACACACATGCTCGTGCCGAACGAGGCGGCTGTCGTCGTGCGGTCCCTCCCAGGTGGAGCAGCCCTCGTGATGATGGGCATGCTCCCCATGGTGGGCATGGTGCGAACAGCCCGACACCATATGCCCGACTTGGTGCATGACTTCCAACCCCACCACCAAAGACCATGTGGCCAAAAGCGCGAACGCCGAAATGCGGGCCGTGGAGGAAATGTGCTTGGGACGAATCACGATAAGCCAAAATTAGCGTGGGTGGGAGGGATTTGGTCCGCGTGGTCGCTGAATTGTGGAACTTTAAGGCATGGCCTACGTCACGATGCCAAAACCAAGTTCAAACAACACAATGACTGCCAATCAGTCGCACTGACATTCCTGACACGCTTCGAAGGTGTCAAAAGGCACCACCCCTTCGCATCCCCCCCACGTGAACTCCTTGCATTCTTGGTCTTCTTGGTCGAAGTAAAATTTGGGGATGGCCGCAAAGCACGGCCCTGGTTCGGGCAACAGTTTACACGCGGCCGGCGCGCTGACGCACGAAGGGTTGCAGGAAGACGCGGCCCCTGCCACCAGAATCAAAAACCCCACACCCAAGGCGGTTTGAAGGAATGCGTTCATGTCTTTGTTAACGTCACAATTGCCGGTGATGTTGTCTGAAGTCCATGAAAGCCGAAGAAACAGCCCCACCTTGTCATTCCTACGCTTTTGAATCCCTATCTTGGAAAGGCAATGGCTGATTTCAAAACAAGCTTGATGACCGCAGTTGTGCTTCTGCACATGATTCAAGCACTGGCGCAGAACGGCTCCATTGTCCTTGACGGTGTGTTCGACGATTGGGCTGCCATTGAAGGGTTCGAGGATTCCTTGACAGAGGACACTCCCGCCGTTGACTTGCTGGAGATGAAGGTGGCAAGCGATTATGATCATTTGTACGTCTACGTGCGTTTGGCCTCTGATCTCGACTTGACCGACGTCCTGTATCCGCACAACCTGTTCCTCCAGATCGACGTCGACATGGATTCCTCAACGGGGTATCCGGTGAGGGAGGGCTTCGGATCTGAACTGGGCATCGATTTCAACGGTCTGTTCGCGTACACCAATTTTGGCCCCGCCGACCAAGTCAACTTTTCAGAGATTGGTCTTGTCCCCTCTCCCACAGTGACTTCCAAGGAATTTGAATTCGCCCTTCGGCGTGATGTCATTCTGGAATCCGGAGATGTGCTCTTTCCTCAAGACTCCATTCGACTGCTCTTCAGGGACACCCAATACAACGATGAACTGCCTGATGTGGGGGGCTCATTCGTTTACGATTTCAACGAAGCGAGCGCTTCTCAGCTCGCCCCCATCTCCGTGGCCAAGGGCCATCCCTCTTTCATCCGTGTCTGTGCCTACAATGTCCTGGGCAACGGCCTCATTCATCCCGTTCGCCAATCGCGGTTCGAACGCATTGTTCCGGCCTTGGACGCCGATGTGTACCTCTTCAGCGAGTGCGGAAACACCACGGCTACAGAGGTAAAGTCGCTGCTCGACAACTGGCTGCCCCTCCAAAGCGACGTGGGATGGCAAACGACCAAGAATGGCGATTTGATCACTGCAAGCCGCTGGGACCATCTTCAATCTTGGACGGGCATCCCCAAGCAACACCCCCTTTTGGTCAATGTCCCCGACAGCCTTGGAGGCCCGATGCTCTTCATCAACAGCCATTTGAGTTGTTGCGGCAACGACGCAGCTCGCCAGGATCAAGTCGATGAAATGATGGCTTGGATCGTGGGCAACGAGGGCAGTCTGAACGAGAACACGCCCATTGTCTACGCGGGCGATTTGAACTTGGTAGGGTATGCACAACAACTCGAAACGTTGTTGAACGGTGACATTGTGCAGACGCAAACCTTTGGCCCAGGAGGACTGCCCGATTGGGATCAAACGCCATGGTCAGACGCGTTGCCTCGCCAGACCCATCAGCCATTCACCTACACTTGGCGCGACGATGGCGATGGCAATTTTCCTCCAGGACGGTTGGATTTTGTCCTCTACAGTGACGCTGTGATTGTCAATGAGCATGCCTTTGTGCTTGAGACCGAATCGACACCGGCGGACGTCCTCGCGTCCCTGGGACTGATGCAAGACGACACCCAATCTGCCTCTGACCATTTGCCCGTGGTGATGGATTTCACCGTGTCTCTCCCCCCTTTGACGGACTCGGATGGAGACGGCTTGGATGACGCGTTGGAAAACGACATGGGCACCGACCCATTTGGGGCCGATACGGACGGCGACGGATTGACCGATGGCTTTGAGGTGCTCATCGCAGGAACCGACCCCCTGTTGGTCGACACCAACAACAACGACTGTCCGGATGGAGAAGAAGCCCTTCAATTGTGCGCCACGTGTCCGTCCGACCTGAACGATGACGGCCTGGTGTCTGTTGCCGACGTTCTGTATCTCCTCGGTCAATTCGGAAACGTGTGTCCTTGACCCCACCTCGACCGAAAACGCAAGGCACGGCCTTTCCATATCTTGCACCATGACTCTCCCACCACCTCGCCAAAGCACTCACCTCGTTGCTTTTGCAATTGCCATGATGTGCACGCTGCATTCGTTGGCCCAACTGACCACCGAAAGCATCACCGTTGACGGCCAAACCAGGTCCTACTTGAAGTATCTCCCCGTCAACCTCGACCCTTCTGAACAACTGCCGTTGATGATGTGCTTCCACGGCGGGTCGGGAAACGCAGAGGAACAACTGGCCATTGGAGATTTGCGTGA